>BFBZ01001995.1_pt1 | contig 12145 bp, 7 predicted proteins | sample 1888401 | NCBI WGS metagenome assembly BFBZ01 (sample SAMD00112614, study PRJDB3348) | symbiont metagenome | host: Chara braunii | reverse complement strand
CCCGCCTGTTTCCTTTCCCGTCATGTCAAAAAGTGAAACGCCTATGATATCAGGTTCATGAGTAGAAATACCAAGCGCGGAAATACTGATTTCGGGATCCTGGCTTTTTAATATAATTGCATTGCCCCTGGAGTCGATAGCACACCTTATTGGAAAACCATCGCCCGTATTTCCTTCCTTGATTTGTAGCTTATTTACCACATAATCATTGACCTTGGCATTTGGTGTAACAAACAGTTTGCCGAACGAAAAATCGTCTACGTCCACGAGTTGTTGCATGATGTCAAACGAAAGGGTTTTGGTATGTGTCACAACATTTCTTTTAGCATTTACCATTAAGTAATAAGTAATTAGTAACTTATTATGTTGAGGATTCACATGCATTTCAGTATAGCTTGGTGTATAGGGTTCGGGATAGTCAATCTCCTTTTCCATTTGTCTCTGATCTTTGCTATCGAATTTTACCAGTGAAACGTGTGATGAGTTTAGTCTCGATTTTTCATAAAATGTTATAATAGCACATTTATCTCCTAATAAAACACCATTTATATATTGTTCATTTTTATAGTGGTTATAGGAGGCTTGGTACAACAATTGGCTTTTATTGTTAAAGTGTAAAAATCTGGAAGTGCGTTTCTCCCCATTTTTTGTACTTCTTAATATCGCATACGACTGATTTATTTTATCCACAAGTACTTCCACATCATCGTCTGAACTGAACTCTTCCAGCTTTTCTTCGGATAATATATTACCTGAGTTTAAATCTGCTATACACCTGTACATCACAGCGGTCTGCCCATCTTTTTCATGTTTTATTAAAAAGACAATCTTGTCGCCGCAAACAATGGTTGTGTGAAGTTCCCTAACGATATCCGGGAAATGAGATAAAACAGGTTTGACTATTTTTTGCAATTTATGGTTCGCATCAAAAATATAATATGCATAGTAATTCTCCTTCTGATTTATTTCTGTTGCAATGGTCCGCCCATCTTTTAATAAACAAAGGGGTTTCGGTGGATCGCTTTTTGCTTTTCCATACATACTACTATATATGTCATATAGATATTCTTCGTCCCCCAACAAAACGGATACTTTTTGGGAGAACAGATTTAAGCTGGCCAGCAGCATTATGAGTAAGATTTTTTTCATATATACATGTTATCAACAATCAATTTTATCGATCCTTTGCTGGTGGCGACCGCCTTCAAATTTTTCGGCCAGGAACACATCTACACATTTAAACGCCTCTTCCCTGCTGATGTACCGGGCCGGCAACACCAGTATATTGGCATCATTGTGCTGGCGCGCCAGCGCCGCAATTTCCGCATTCCAGCATAGCGCTGCCCTGATACCTTTGTGCTTGTTAGCGGCCATATTAATCCCATTACCACTACCACACATCAAAATACCCATGTCAGCTTCTTTGTTAACAACAGCCATAGCCACAGCGTGTCCATAGTCCGGGTAATCGGCTCTTTCAATACTATGTGTACCTTTGTCTTCTACCAGGTGCTGTTTGCCCTGCAGGTGCTCTATTATGGCCTGCTTGAGCTCAAACCCCGCGTGGTCGCTGCCAATTGCTATCTTCATAAGCTTGTTTTGTTTAAGGTAAAAGTAATGTTTATAAATAGTAATTAAGGTTAATTAACGTCAATAATTTTAATGGCTGGCTGTGAGCCTGTTAACCGGCGGGATAATTAACAAAATACCTGTTGAGAATTTATTTAGCCGTTCATAAATAGCCGTAATATTTTACCCCATTGTTAATTAAATATCCCCCTTAGGTATTTTCATGTTAATTCAAAATTTATTTACAATTATCTTTAGCATCATTCACACAAAATCTCCACGCCAATCAACCCCTGCTTGCTATTCTATTTATTAAAAACCCTGTATAAGAACGCTCTTGTTAATTATTGTGCATGCTGCTAATAATCAAATCTATAAAAACACAACAGCCGTTTAATATTTGTTAATAGCATCTGAAAACCCATATATACAAGCAAATTATTGGGTACTTTTACACAGAATTAACAGCTATTAATAATACACCATATTTCTATTTTATAAAAAAAATATAAATGAATAGTATTGATATCAGCAAAGGTTACGTCAAAGAAAAAATTGATCCGGGGCTTGATTTGTTCAGGGAGATTGCGCATCTTAAGGAGACCAAGCGGGCCATTATCCTGGCTCACTACTACCAGGATGCTGATATACAGGACATTGCAGACTATATAGGCGACAGTCTTGGCCTGGCGCAGGAAGCAGAAAAAACGCAGGCTGATATCATTTTATTTGCAGGTGTACATTTTATGGCCGAAACAGCTAAAATACTGAATCCAACCAAAAAGGTATTGATCCCTGATCTCAAAGCTGGCTGTTCACTGGCAGATTCCTGCCCGCCTGCCGAATTCGCGGCATTTAAGGCCAGGCATCCTGATCATGTAGTGCTTACCTATGTGAACTGTACGGCTGAAATAAAAGCCTTGTCTGATGTGATTGTGACCTCTACCAACGCTGAAAAAATAGTAGAGTCTTTCCCAAAAGACCAGAAGATTATTTTTGCACCTGATAAAAATCTTGGTGCTTACCTTAATAAAAAAACGGGCCGTAACATGGTGTTGTGGAATGGCTCATGCATGGTGCACGAGATCTTTTCGCTTGAAAAACTGATCAAGTTAAAGGCGCAGTACCGGGCTGCAAAGGTGATTGCGCACCCCGAGTGTGAGGCGCCCATTCTGGAACATGCTGATTTTATTGGCAGTACATCGGCACTGCTGAAGTATACCAAAACCTCTGAAGCGAAACAGTTTATTGTGCTCACAGAAACAGGGATCATTTACCAGATGCAGAAAGCAAGCCCGGGTAAGACGTTTATACCGGCGCCGCCCAACAATAACTGCGCCTGCAACGATTGCCCCTACATGAAGCTCAATACGCTTGAAAAAATATACAACACCCTCAAATATGAGCAGCCCGAGCTGCTTATGGACCCTTTTCTCATCAGCAAAGCGAAGCAGCCAATACTAAAAATGTTGGAACTTTCTGCTAAATTTGGATTATAAGTAGTAAATTAAGAGTTTATTATTCTTTAAGTCCAGGTGAGAAAGATGCCTATGATATACCGTTTCTTTATTTTTTCAGGCATCATCTTTCATTCAATACTCCAGGCACAAACCACCAATCCAAACGGTTATAATGTGTTTTATTACGATAATGGCAGAAAATCGTCGGAAGGTAATATGCGCGATGGTAAACCTGATGGCTACTGGAAAAACTATTACAGAACAGGTACTCTTAAAATAGAAGGCAACCGCAGGGATTTCCTGCTCGATAGTCTCTGGAAATTTTATGATGAGAAGGGAAAGGTCACCAAAACGGTGAACTATGCCGAAGGAAAGAAAAATGGTTATACAAGCAGCTACGATACCCTTCAGCAGGTTGTGACAAGAGAAAACTATGTAAATGATATCAAGCAGGGCAATTCATTTGCTTATTACCCATCGGGCAAAACAAAACAGTTAACGCCCTATAAAAATGGTAAGCCCGACGGACTGGCTTACGAATATTCAGAAGATTCTGTGATCATTTCCATTATCAGGTACCAGGGTGGGATCCTGGCCGGCATAGAGAAAATAAACCGCAAAGACGATAAAGGCAATAAGCAGGGTACCTGGAAGGAATTCTATGAGAACGGCACTGTGAAAACAGAAGCCAAATTCAAGGATGGGATCAAGGATGGTTATGAAAAATCGTACGACAGCAAAGGAAACCTGGTAAATACGAACAAGTTCAATAACGGCAAGCAGGTGTTCAACGCGCCGGAACTGGCCAAGCTCGATATATACAAAGATTATTACAGCGATGGTACCCTCCGGTACGAAGGTGGATATGTGAACAATGTACCCGTAGGAACGCATTATCACTATAAGCAAAAATACATGTGCGATTCGCTGTTCGTGTCACGCGATGATACCAGCGATGTGATGGTGAAGAAACAGGTATGCCGGAATCGCCCTGTGCCCGATTCGGCTATTGTATACAACGAGGGTGTGAAAGTGGAGTATGGCGCGGTAGACAGCATGCGAAACAAAACAGGGATCTGGGCAGAATACCACAACACAGGCGAGTTCAGGGCAAAAGGCCTGTACGTAAATGATAACAAGGTGGGCGAATGGATTTATTACTATCCAAACGGGCAGGTGGAGCAACGGGGCAGGTACGATAAGAAAGGCCGGGCACAGGATGTATGGAAATGGTTTTACGAAAATGGCGCCCTGATGCGGGAAGAAAACTACGTGAACAACCTGCGGAACGGCCTGATGACGGATTATACGGAAGATGGCAAGATCCTCACCAAAGGAGAATATGTGGACGATGAGAAGGAAGGTACCTGGACATACGAAACAGTTGAATACAGGGAAATAGGCCGCTACACCAACGACAAGCCCGATAGTGTATGGAAAAGCTATTACATGCCGAAGGAAAAGATCCGCTTCGAAGGAAAATTTCTGAATGGTGATCCGGAAGGTGTGCATACCTGGTACTACAGCAACGGCAAAAAGATGGCTACAGGGCTTTATGCCGGTGGCCTGAAACAGGGCGACTGGAAATACTACGACGAAGCAGGTGTCAATTACCTTACCATTACTTACGAAAATGACATAGAACGGAAGTTCCAGGGCGTAAAGATCATTCCTACTTTCGAAGAGAGCCAGCGCGATTACTCAGCCGCTGTGAAAAAGAAGCCCGACCAGACCATTAACCTGGATAAAAACAAAAAGCCTGATGAGGAAAAAACAGGAGAATAAACAGGTACAATCCTCCTCTTTTGCCGGGCTTGCCAGCATCCTCAGCACAATGCCTGTGGGCATTGTGGTATTCAACGAAAGCCAGGTGCTGTTTATCAACAAAGCGGCGGCCACTATTTTCAGGCTATCGGCAGCACAGGTCAAAAACATTGGCAGCAGGTCTATATATGATTTTATTTTGCCGGAGTATTTCCAGAGGATCAGGTCTAACAATAAAAAGATACTGAAAGGCCAGGAATTCCCGCCCCTGCATATCCAGGCTATCAATGCAAAAAAGGAGATCATAGACCTGGAGGTAAAATCAAGCGCTATTGTATTTGAAGGCAAAAGGGTGATCCAGACCCTGTTTACGGATATTTCGGAAAGAACCCGTTTCCAGAACAAGCTCAGCGAATCAAGAAAAGACCTGAACCTGATCCTCAAAGGCATTGATGAGATCGTTTACTATGTGGATTTTAAAGATGAAAAAAAGCTGCGGTTCCTGTCAGAGAACATGGTAGACATCCTGGGCATTACCACGGAGCAATACGAAAAGAAATACCTGAAAGACAGCAGCCGGCTCTATAAGCATATCCACCCCGATGATCTCAAAGTGGTGACCGGTGTGGTAGAAAAACTCAAAAGCTATAAAAAGCCGCAATCGCTGGTATACAGGTTCAAAAACTTTAAGACGAACGAATACGTCTGGCTGGAGGAACGCATCTTTCCGCAGCTCGACGGGCAGAAGAACTATGTGGGTAACCTTGGCATCAGCCGCAATATTACCAAGGAAATAGAAAGCCGCGAGAGCCTGAGAAAAAGCGAGGAAAAGTTCAAGCTTATTGCCGAAAAAGCCAACGACATCATTTATTTTTATACTTACAATCCCGAGCGAAAATACCTCTACGTGAGCCCTTCTGCGCAGAAGGTCCTGGGCGCCTCGCCCGCGCAGTTCTACAAAGACCCGCATTTTATCAGCCGCCACGTGATCAACCAGGCGGAGTATAAAAAGATAGACCGGAAGGTGCGCATCGACCAAAAGAACAATTCGCTTAAGGCCCGCACATACATATTCCAGTATCTTACCAAAACCGGTAAGCTCATCTGGCTCGAAGAGAACTATTCTCCCATTACTGATGAGAAAGGAAATGTCCAGTTCATCCTGGGTGTGATCAAGGACATTACCAGCGAGAAAAACTACAGGCAGGAGATCGAACAAAAATGGCTCAACTACCGCAACCTGGTAGAGGGCCTGCCTATTGGCATTTTTATCCACGAAAGCGGGAAGATCATTTTTGGGAACAAGATGGCCTACAAGATCACGGGGCTCAACCCTAAAAGTGATAATTCGGGCATTTCACTGGTAAACCTTATCATCCCTGCCCAGCGCAAGCTGGCAAGAGAAAGGCTCATCAAATCGATGCAGGGCCAGGATGTGCCGCAGCGCGAATACGAGCTTGTGAACAACAGGAACCAGAAAGTGCACGTGATGCTTAACTCCAAGCCCATTATATACAATGGCAAGCGCGCCGTTCAGCTTACTTTCCAGGACATTTCGAAAGAGCGCCAGCTCGAAAAGGAAAAGGACCGCGCGGAGCAGGCGGAGCTCATCAACAGGCAATTGTGGAACGAGATAGAACAGCGCGCCAAGATAGAGGCCAAGCTCAATTCCATTTTTGAAAGCACGCCCCACCTTATCTGGACCGTGAACCGGAATTTCGAGATCACCTCCTTCAACAAGAACATGGCGGATGTGTTTATCGACAAATACCGGGTGAACCCCGAAACGGGGATCAGGCTCGATACGCTGCTGCCCGAAAAGGCAAGGCAGGACTACGCAGACTACTGGTACCCTTTTTATGCAAAGGTGCTGATGGGCAACAGCCTTAAGTTTGAGCGTAAAGACTGGGATAGCAAAGGCAACGAATATTACAGGGAAATTTTTATCAATCCCATCAGGAACGAATCGGGCGAGATCATTGAAATTGCCTGCCTGGCGCATGATGTGAGCGAGAACAAAAAGTTTGAGCAGCAGATCCTCAGCCAGTCTGCCAAGCTCAATGCTATTTTCGAAAGCACCTCGCACCTTATCTGGACGGTTGACAGGCACCTGAACCTGACGTCGTACAACAAAAACTACTTCAATTTAGTGAAGGAGAATATCAACACGCATCCATACAAGATCGTGATCTCCATACACGATACCATTCGCGATAAGAAACTGCTGAAATTCTGGATTGATAAGTACAAAAAGGTGCTCAATGGCGAGCAGCAGGTGTTTGTGCACAAAAGCCGCAACAAATCGGGCGAGGACGTGTTCAGGGAGATCTATATGCACCCGATCTATTCCAACAACGAGGTGATAGAAGTATCGGTGATTGCGCAGGACATCACAGCGCGGATCAAGAACGAAGAACAGATCATTGAACAATCGGCCAAGCTCAAGGCCATTTTTGAGAGTGGCAACCAGCTCATGTGGACCGTGAATACCAGGAATGAGTTCACCTCTTTCAACAAGAATTACGCGGAAGCGGTATACCAGCTGTATGCTTTCTACCCGCAGCTCAACAAGAGGCTGCGTGACCTCGGAAGCGAGCAGACGGCACCGTTTCACAATTTCTGGGACGAAAAATATGAGCGCGCATTTACCGGTCGGGCAGTAGAGTTTACCACCGACAGGGTAAATCTCGATGGCACAAAAGTATACAGGCAGTACGTGCTCTACCCTATCAAAAACGATAAAGGCGAGGTAATAGAAGTGTCGGGCCTGGGCTTTGATATCACCGAAAACAAGATCAACGAAGAAAAGATCAGGCAGTCGCTCCAGGAAAAGGAAGTGCTGCTCAAAGAAGTGCACCACCGCGTAAAGAACAATATGCAGGTGATCTCCAGCATCCTCAACCTGCAGTCATCTTACGTAAAAGATACATACGCCCTAAACCTCCTAAAGGAGTGCCAGAACCGCATTAAATCCATGGCCTTTATCCACGAAGCCCTGTACCAGAACAAGAATTTCGAGTCGGTTAATTTCACAGAATACATCTCTACCATATCCAAAAACCTGCTCCACTCCTACTCGGTAGGCGGCGAGAAAATAAGGCTTATCCTCACGCTCGACAATCTCTTCCTTAACCTTGATACATCGATCCCCTGCGGCCTCATTATCAACGAAATTTTGTCAAATTCATTAAAATATGCTTTCCCCGACAATAGAGAAGGAATAATCTTTGTAACTTTGAAAAATAATCGTGGGAAGGTTCACATAGAAGTTGGTGATAACGGTGTCGGTATTCCTGAATCCCTGGACATAAAAAACACGCAGTCGCTTGGGCTCCAGCTGGTAGATACGCTTGTGGAGCAGATCAATGGCGCGCTTACGTTAGAACGCACAAAGGGCACTAAATTTATTATAGAATTCAATTCAAATTAGTATGGAAAACATCAATGTTTATATTGTTGAAGATGAAAGCATCGTTGCCAAAGATATCCAGAACAGCCTCAAAAAACTGGGGTACAATGTGCTTGGCATCAGCAACAATGGTGAAGACGCTTTAAAGAATATAGCCGAGCAGGAGCCCGACATTGTGCTGATGGATATTATGATCAAAGGCGCCCTCACCGGCATCGATGTAGCAGAGAAAGTAAAGCAGGAATACAACATCCCCGTGATCTTCCTCACGGCCTATGCCGACGAAAGTACGCTGAGCAAGGCCAAGATCACCGAGCCCTACGGTTACATCCTCAAGCCGTTTAAAGAAGTGGACCTGCACTCTACCATAGAGATGGCCATCTACAAGCATAAAAAAGATACAGAAGTACAAAAAGAGCGCGATTTCCTGTATTCGCTGGTGGAGAACAAAGATGAGGCCAGCAAGGACATCCTGTTTGTGAAAGCCAACAGCCGCCTGGTAAAAGTGAACCTCAAGGATATTTTTTATGTAGAGGCACTGAAAGACTATGTGGTCATCAACACGCAGTATACCCGTTACACCATCCACTCTACCATGAAAGATATTGAGCGCAAGCTCGACAATGGTGATTTCCTGAGGGTTCACCGCTCTTTCATTGTGCGCATCGATAAAATACAAGCTATTGAAAATCAAACGGTTGTGCTTGAAGAAAACAAAAAAGTGATCCCTATCGGTGGCTCCTACCGCGATGAGCTCCTCAATAAGCTCAATATGATCTGATGATCTGGGTATATGTCATATACCTGGCGTATTTTGTATATTGGGCCATCACCAAAAAACCCTTTCGTCGCAGAACAGAATACAGGTTCTACAAATGCAAATGGGTTATTCCGGTAAAAAGATGGTAAAAACGCAGCAGTCACTAAAAATCCATTGTACCTTTGCACACCTAATTTGAACGTTTAATTCTTGCAATCCTCATACGATATTATAGTAGTTGGTGCTGGCCATGCCGGTTGTGAAGCCGCCGCCGCCGCCGCCAACATGGGCTCCAAAGTGCTGCTCATTACCATGAACATGCAAACCATTGCCCAGATGAGCTGCAATCCCGCCATGGGTGGTATTGCCAAAGGCCAGATCGTTCGCGAGATCGACGCGCTGGGTGGCTATAGCGGCATTGTGTCAGATAAATCGGCCATCCAGTTCCGTATGCTCAACCGCAGTAAGGGCCCGGCCATGTGGAGTCCCCGTACGCAGAACGACCGCATGATGTTTGCCGCCCTCTGGCGTGAAATGCTTGAGCAGACACCCAATGTCGATTTTTGGCAGGACATGGTACGCTCACTGATCATTGCACCCGATGGTAAAACAGTTGCGGGTGTGGTCACAGGTATGGGCATTGAGTTCAAGGCGAAAGCCGTGGTCCTTACAAATGGTACATTTTTAAACGGGATCATTCACATTGGCGAGAAACAGATCGGTGGTGGGCGCACCGGCGAATCGGCCGCTCATGGCATCACAGAACAGCTGGTGAAACTGGGCTTTGAAAGCGGCCGCATGAAAACTGGCACGCCTCCCCGTATCGATGGCCGATCGCTCGATTATTCAAAAATGGAAGTACAGGAAGGTGACGATCATATTGATAAATTCTCCTACCTCGAAGGCACTTCGCCATTTATGCCAACAAACCATGGCAGCGCCAAAAAACAGGTTCCCTGCCATATTACCTATACCAACGACCAGGTGCATGAGATCCTGCGTACAGGCTTCGAAAAATCACCTATGTTCACAGGTCGCATCCAGGGGCTTGGCCCGAGATATTGCCCGAGTATTGAAGACAAGATCACGCGCTTTTCTGAAAGGGAGCGCCACCAGCTTTTTGTGGAGCCCGAAGGATGGAATACAGTGGAGATCTACGTGAATGGTTTTTCTACCTCCCTGCCCGAGGACGTGCAATACAAGGCCCTGCGCCTGATCCCTGGTTTTGAGAATGCTAAGATGTTCCGGCCCGGTTATGCCATTGAATACGACTACTTCCCTCCTACCCAATTAGACCTGACACTTGAAACCCGCCTGATCAATAACCTTTATTTTGCCGGCCAGATCAATGGTACCACGGGCTATGAAGAGGCCGCCTGCCAGGGCTTGATGGCAGGGATCAATGCCCACCTGAAGGTCAATCAAAAAGAGCCCTTTGTGCTTAGGCGCTACGATGCTTATATCGGGGTTCTGATCGACGACCTTGTGACAAAAGGCACGGAAGAGCCTTATCGCATGTTCACCTCCCGTTCTGAATACCGCCTGCTGCTGAGACAGGATAATGCGGATATCCGTTTAACCGCCCTGTCATATAACCTTGGACTTGCCAGCCAGCAGCGTTTAGACAGGGTGAATGATAAAGTAAAACATTGCCAAACGATCATTGATTATTTCAAGAACAATAGCGCTGATCCTGCTGAAGTAAACCCGTACCTCGAAACGATCTCCTCTTCGCCCCTTCCGCAAAAATGGCGCTACTTCAATTTGCTGTCTCGTCCCGATGTATCCATCAAAGGCCTGGCACTGTATGCAGAAAGTATCAACAACCTGGTATCGTCTTTTGATAAGGAAACTGTTGAGCAGGCAGAGATCCTGATGAAGTATGAGGGTTATATAGAAAGAGAGAGAGAGAATGCTCAAAAGGTAAAAAGACTGGAAGACGTGCGGATCAGGTCCGACTTTAACTACGCCAATGTTTCCAGCTTATCGCTGGAAGCAAAAGATAAATTATCTAAACTCAAACCCTCTACCATTGGCCAGGCCAGCAGAATCTCCGGGATCAACCCGGCAGACATTTCTGTGTTATTGGTCCACATGGGGATATAATGTTCCACGTGGAACATCCCGTATATGATGCAAATAGAAAAGTGTTTGGTATGTGGCTCAAATCAATTTGAGCCATTTTTAATTTGTAAGGATTATACTGTCAGCAAGAAGGATTTCTGCATTGTGAACTGCAGGGGCTGCGGTTTTAAATTTACGAATCCCCGGCCGGCAGATAATGAAATAGGTCAATACTATAAATCGGAAGAATATATCTCCCACACCAATACCAAAAAGGGTATTGTAAACCGTCTCTACCACCTGGTAAGAAACCGAACTCTCAAAGGAAAATTATCGCTTGTTTCGAGCTATGTTTCACGTGGAACAATCCTCGATTATGGTTGTGGCACAGGCATGTTTTTATCTGTATGCCAAAAGTCAGGCTGGAATGTTTTTGGGGTAGAGCCTGATGCAGATGCCCGAAAAATTGCGGCTGAACAACAGGTGAATGTGTGGGAGGATAAAGTAGCCATAGATGGGCAGATAAAGGATGGCGAGCTCCAGGCGATCAGCCTTTGGCATGTATTGGAGCATGTAACAGATATGACCCCTACCCTTTCTTTTTTTAAACGCAAACTAACCAGGGAAGGTGTGCTGATCATTGCCGTGCCTAATTACAGGAGTTATGATGCGGCGTATTACAAGGCATTTTGGGCGGCCTATGATGTGCCACGCCACCTCCACCATTTCGATAAAACAAGTATGCGTGCCTTACTGAAAAACCATGGCTTTGAACTAGTAGATACCAGGCCTATGAAGTTTGATAGTTTCTATGTAAGCATGCTCAGCGAAAAGTATAAGACAGGGGCTGTCCGTTTATTTTCCGCTTTTATACGGGGCCTTCGCTCCAATTTAAAAGCGAGTTCCCCTGCCGATTATTCGAGCGTGATTTACGTGTTTAAACAGGCATAAAGGTTTCACGTGGAACAAATCGACTTGCCATTGCGCTTAACCCTAAGGATCGACTGGAGCGAACAGGATTTGTTTGGTCACATCAACAATGTGATGTATGGCAAATATGTGCAGGCGGCCCGGGTAAACTTGTGGGACTTGGTTGGCCTTTCCGATCATTATAAGAAA
>BFBZ01001994.1_pt1 | contig 12151 bp, 11 predicted proteins | sample 1888401 | NCBI WGS metagenome assembly BFBZ01 (sample SAMD00112614, study PRJDB3348) | symbiont metagenome | host: Chara braunii | reverse complement strand
CCGTTCGAGCGAGGCTTTCTTGCGCTCGAACGGCATGCCGGTGTCGATCCAGAAGGAATATTCGTCGTAGCCCATCGCCTGATAGGCCTTTAGCCGCGCGATCACGGTCGCGGCGTCGCCGACGACATTGTTGCTGCGCATGACAGCATCCGAGAGCATGGCATTCGCCCTGATATCCTCGTCGGAAATGCGCTCGATCAGGCCTTGCCGAACAGGCTTCTCGTTCTTGAACCAGGCGAAGAAGTAATTGTAGTAGACGCTGAGTTCGTGGGCGGCCTCAGCGATATCGGCTTCCGACGAGCCGACATAGGTATGGCGCAGCAGCATGATCTTTGGGCGCTCAATGTCAGGGTTCTTGGCGCAGGCATCGTTGAAGCGGCCCATCAGCGCCTCGACCTCGTCATCACCCTGCCAGAGCGGCGTCACCTGGACATTGCAGCCATTGGCGACAGCAAATTCATGCGAGTTCGGATCGCGTGCGGCGACCCAGATCGGAGGGTTCGGCTCCTGCAGCGGCTTCGGCGCCGAGGTCGTCGCGGGGAATTTGAAGAATTCGCCGTCATGGGCATAGTCGCCCTTCCAGATGCCCTTGATCGCGGGGATCAGCTCGCGCATGCGCTGGCCGGCGCCCCAGGCATCAAGACCCGGCAAAAGGCGCTCATATTCGAAGGAATAGGCGCCGCGGGCGATACCAATATCGAGCCTGCCGTCGCAGATGATATCGGCCATGGCCGCTTCGCCGGCAAGCTTGATCGGATGCCAGAAAGGCGCGATCACCGTTCCCGTTCCCAATCTCGCCCGCGAGGTGCGGCGCGCCAGATCGGCGATGGTCACGAAGGGATTGGGCGCAATGGTGAAGTCCATGCCGTGATGCTCGCCGGTCCAGATGGCGTGCATGCCGCCCCTGTCGGCGATCTCGCAAAGAGCGACGAATTCGTCGTAGAGGCTCTTATGGCTCTGGTTCGCGTCGAGCCGTTCCATGTGAACGAAGAGAGAGAATTTCATGCCCGTGCCACCTTCGTCGAGACCGGGCGGACGGTGCCGGAGGTCTCGTCTCCAAAATAAACGCCGAAATTGCCGATCTGGCTTTCGAGTGCGAAACGAGTGACGATATCCGCTGTCGAAGTCGTCTTGAAGCGCGCCCTGCTTAAGGCTTCCGGCTTGAGGAATTTGCCCTGGCGCGGCTCGCCTTGCGAGGCGAAAGCGCGATAGACGATGTGATGCCTGCCGTCACTTTTGCCTTCATAGACCGAGTAGAGAAAGCCGATCGTCACCGAAAGTCCGGTCAGCTCCTGCAGATAGTCGCTCAGAATATCCGTGGGGCTTCCGTCTCTGCCCTCGCAGCTCGGCAAGGAGAGAATATCATCGCCGAGAAGCAGAATGTCTCCTTCATGCTCGACGACGGCGGCAAGCTCGATATTGCCATCCGTCGCGGCCGACACGGCCTTGCTCGCGAGCATCGGCGTAAAATAGCCCCCGCGCGTGTAGCCGAGCCCATTGTGACTGCTGTTCTGGAAGGAGGCGATACGTCCCATGAGGATGACATGGTCGCCGGCATCGATGACCTCTTCCATGGTGCACTCGAACCAGGCGGCAACATCGGCAAGGATCGGACAGCCGTCGGCGCCGCCGCTCCATTCGACGGTTGCAAACCTGTCCTCGACCGGACGTGCAAAGGTGTTTGAAATATCCTTCTGGGTTTCCGACAGGACGTTGATCGCGAAATGTCCAGCGCCTGTCATGGTCGTGAAATTGCGTGAGGTCTTTGCCAGGCAGACCAGAAGAAGCGGCGGATCGAGCGAGACCGAGGTAAAGGAATTCGCCGTGAAGCCGATCGGCAGACCGGCGGCATCGCGCGCGGTTACGACCGTGACGCCGGTCGGAAATGCGCCAAAGGCATCGCGCAAAGCCCTCGCGTCGATCTGTTGCATCGTCATCTCGCACCCTCCTCACATGAAAGCCATTCGGCAAGCAATTCATTGACGGTCTCGGGTGCCGTCAGATTGACCATGTGACGATGTCCCTCCACGATCCGCACCCAGCCTTTGGGCGTCGCCGCTGCCATTTTCTCCGCCATTTGCGGCGTCGAATTGGGGTCGTCCGAGCCGGTCAGAAATAATGCCGGCGCCTTAACGCTCGGCCAGCGATCGGCATAGGTCTCGTCGCCGCCGGCAAAAGCCGTATAGGCTGTCGCATATCCCTGTGGATCGACAAGGTTGAGCCAGCTACGCGTCAGTTCGCGGGCAACGGAGCTTTGTGCGTCGTCGCCAAACCAGCGTTGGAGCGGCCCTTGCTTGTCAACGCCGGTCAATGGGATTGCCGCCGCGCGTGCCAGGACCGCCGCTTTCGCCTCCGCATCGCGGCGATAGACGCCGTTGAGATAGGCGATGCGCTTGATCCTCTCGCCGAAGGTCGCCGCACTGCCGCCGGCGATAAGCGCACCCATCGAATGCCCGGCAACATTGACCGCGCCGAGTGCTATCTCGTCAAGGAAGCCGCCGAACCAGCCGACAAAGGCTTCCAAGCGGCTGCCTGCAGGCAGGGCTCTGCTTTCACCATGGCCCGGCATGTCGACGGCAATAACCCGATGTGTCTTGGAGAATTGAGCGATCTGCGGCGCCCAGGCTTCAAGGCGCATGCCGACCCCGTGGATGAGAACAAGCGGTTCGCCTGTGCCAGCTTCATGGTAGGCCGTGCCGCCTGCCGTGATCTTGCGGGGCAATGCTTCCACTTTGGGAGCATCTGCCTTTCCTTGCGCTATGGTGTCCATGGTCGACATCTCGGCGGCCGCTCTCTCAAACGCCTGCGGGATTGGACACATCCTGCCCCAGGTCCTTGAGATCCTGATAACGGTCGCCAATGCGATGATGTGGACGCCCGCCGACGGAAGCGCCGAGCGCGACGACGATCTCGTCGGCGGCGGGCGCGTCGGCGATTGACGTCAGGATCGTCAGATAATGCGAGCGCCGGCCTTCGTCATTCTTGTCCATCAGCGGGATCATGATCGGCGCATTGGCCGGGCCGCGCGTGTTGCAGAAAGCGAGATAGGACTTGGCGCCGACGGCGTGGCGATAATGGTTGCCGAAGCGCAGCGTATGGATCAGCGCCGAAGCATGTTCGATCTCGCCATCGAGGCCGACCACCGCCGATTTGCCGTAGGCTTCCACAGCCTCGCCCGATCCGACTGCGTCAATGATCATTTTGGTGAGCAGTTCACCGAGAACCGGCGCTGCGGCATGAATTTCCGGCTTCAGATCCTCGACGAAGCCGCGGCCGGCCCAGGGGTTCTTTACGATCGCGCAGGCCGAGAACAGTTTCAGCGGCGTCGGCGCGGCCCTGCCCCCTTCAATCAGTGTGGTTTCGATCTGCAGGACGGTTTTACGGATTTGGAAGGTCATGATGCCGCTCGCTTTTCTGAAGTCCGTATGATGGTATGCCATAATACGCGGCTGTCAAGCAGCTTTGTGGCGGCTGATGAAAAGTCGCGGAACGGKGGAGAAAATCTAATTATAGCAATTAGTTAGATCGGAATACGAGGCGAGGGGCCGTCATGCCTTCGATCAGGCCAGCGTCATGAGACGGTCTTGGGAGCCCACGGGTTGCGGCTATATCCCAGCTATTTGACGCTTTATTTTTGTATGATCTATAGCGCCGAGCAGTCGGATCGACAGGGGTTTATAGCCCGCAAGCCTAAAGCTAGCTTACTGATCAGAGGCGGCCTGGAGATGGCAGATAACAATGCGCCTCACCGTTCCGGTGAAAGGTTTCTCGCAAACGGAGGCAGGGATCAATCGATCCGCTCGTGCCCTGAAAGCACCGCCTGGGCAATCGCGCTGGCGCCGGCGACATGGTCCATGGCGGCCTGGTACGCGCCCTCGCCATCTCCACGCCGGATGGCATCGACGATGCGGGCCATCTGCGCCGGCCCTTGGACGTCGCGGTTTTGCGTCTTGATCGTCATCGACCGCAGATGATTGATGCGCACGGTCAAGAGATTGACCACACCCCACGCGATATGGCGATCGACCATGCTGAACAGCGTCTGGTAAAAGGATGAGGTGTGGGCGAGCACGCCGGCCATATCCTTGTCGCGGTAGCTGCTTTTTATATCCTCAAGCGATTTGTTCAGGGCATCGGCAATCGCAGGATTGTTCTGCTCCGCACAGAGACGCGCTGCCATGCCTTCGAGCGCGCCGCGGATCTCGTAGATCTGCTTTGCCTCGTCGTGATTGAGATGGGCGACGATCGGCCCCTTGTTCGGGAGATTGGCGACAAGGCCCTCGGATTCGAGATGCCGCAGCACCTCGCGCACGATGGTGCGGCTCACGCCGAGCTGCGCGCAGAGGTCTCGCTCGACCAGGCGATCTCCCGGGCGGAAATAACCATTGACGATGGCCTCTCGCACCTTGTCGAGCGCAAGTTCACGTAATGTCTTGGCCGGGCGCTCCACGCGGATTGCAGCGCTATGTGCATCGTCATTCATATCCGCACCTCAATTCCTGAATGCCATATTATGGCGTACCAAGATCTTGTACTGCCGGAATAACGTCAATGCAACTCGGCGAGCATATCAGCAATCGCTATTTGTGACGACGATGCCGACCAGTATCCAAATCTTCTGGGTCAGGGAATTTGATGAGATCATCAGGCATTCGTACCCGGCAGGCCGAAAGCTTGCTGGAAGTAGCGCCTGAATGCCAGCATTGGCGGCGTAAACTCGATATTGGCGCGCCATCCGAGGCCGACATCCATCGGCGGCACGGGATCCTGAATATTGACCGTTTCGATGCGCCGCCCTTCGAGCGACCAGGGACGATGCACCATGTCCGAGAGGATCGCGACACCGAGGCTGTTGGCGACCATCGATCGCACCGCCTCGATCGAACTCGTGCGCAGAAGCACTTTCGGCTGATAGGTGGTCCGGCTCCAGTATTTCAGCGAGGAATGAGCGGCCTCATCGACGGTGAGCATGATGTACGGCTCTTCGGCGATCTCGCGCAGGCCGACACCGTCACGGCGCAGCAAGCCGTGCCCGGCTGGAACCCAGAGCCGACGGACAGAACTCAGCAATGTCTCGGTCGTCAGCATCGGGTTGAGAATGTTCGACGTCAGCAGCACCGAAATATCGTAGCGGTTGGTGAGCAGCCCCTCTTCGATCGACTCGCGATTGACCTCGTAGATCTGGATCCTGAGCTTCGGGTAGAGCCGTCTCATCCGCTCGATATGCAGCGGCAGGAAGTATCCGATCACCGTATAGGTCGCGGCGACGACGAGCTCGCCCTCGATATCGCTGCTGACCAGATTGAGGTGTGTCGCTTCGTCGACCTTGGCCAGAATCTCATAGGCATGCGACAGGAATTGCCGACCGGCCGAGGTCAGTTCCATGCCCTGTGGCGTGCGGTTGAACAAGGAGACGCCGACCGAAAGCTCCAGATCCTTGATCGCGGCGGTCACTGCCGATTGTGATATCGACAGGCTGATGGCCGCATGGGAAATCTGGCCATATTCCGCCGTCGCGACGAAATAGCGAAGCTGCCGCAGGCTGAGACTCATGATGCTTGTTCCCCATCAATTTATCTGAAAACAACTATAGCTAATCAGATTCAAAGGCTCAAAGGCGATGTAAATTTCGCTTCCTTCTCGCGCAATGTGCTTACTATATTGATATTACTGGGGAATTTATGGTGTAATTTTAAGCTAAGATATCAATTAATCAGATAATGATGCTTTGAAAATTGTATTTTTCAAGATGCATCTTTCCCTCTAGCGTTTTGATAACGGTCCGATCAGGGCGAGCATACGAGGGGATGCATTTGAAGGAAGCGGTCGATATCAATTGCGATATGGGAGAGGCGTTCGGCCGGTGGCGGATCGGCGATGCGCTGGATGAGGAACTCATCTCACTCATCAGCTCGGCCAATATCGCCACGGGTTTTCATGCGGGCGACCCCAATTTGATGGACGAGACCGTACGCCTGGCGGCGGCGCATGGGGTCGGCGTTGGGGCGCACCCCGGCTACAATGATCTCCAGGGCTTCGGGCGGCGCAAGATCAACGGCACCAGCCGCGAGATAATCAACGACCTGGTCTATCAGGTCGGCGCATTGCGGGAGTTTGCGAGACGTCACGGCGTGCCGGTGCAGCATGTGAAGCCGCATGGCGCGCTCTACATGGAGTTGGCGGCGAATGTCGACCTCTCGCAGATCTTTATCCAGTACATGCGCACTGTGGCGCCGAACATGTTCGTCTTCTGCATGGACGGTTCGGCCACCTGCCTTGCGGCGCAGGAGGCGGGTCAGCCCGTCGTTCGCGAATTCTATGCCGACCGCGATTATGGCGACACGGGCTGGATCGTCTTTACCAGGGATGTAGGCCGCCCGGATCCGAAGGCGATCGCGCGCAAGGTGGTCAGGGCATGCACGGAAGGTGTGGTCCGCACCGTCAACGGCACGGATATTCCCATTGCCTTCGATTCCATCTGTTTTCATTCCGATACTTTGGGTGCGCTCGATATCGTGCGCCATATGCGCGAAGCCCTTGTTGCCGAGGGTATAAGAATTGCACCTGTTTCACAGATTTTGAACAATGACGTCGCGCGGAGGTCCCATGAGCAGGCTTGAGATCAGATCACCCCTTCCGGGAACCTTCTACAGGGCCGCGTCGCCGGACGTGCCGCCCTTCAAGGCCGAGGGTGATGCCGTCGCCGCAAGCGATACGATCGGGGTTATCGAGGTCATGAAGACCTTCCAGCAAATCCCCGCAGGTCTTGATGGCAGGAACATCACCTTCCTCGTCGAGAATGAGGAGCCTGTCATGGCCGGACAGGTCATCGCGGAGGTCGATCCATGACAATCCGCTCCGTTCTGGTTGCCAATCGCGGCGAGATTGCCGTCAGGATCATAAAGGCGGCAAAGGCGCTCGGCATTCGCACCGTGCAGGTCTATAGCGCGGCCGACGCTGAAATGCTCGCGGTCAAGCTGGCTGACGAGGCTATCAATATCGGTTCGCCAGCGCCGAAGAAGTCCTATCTGAATATAGAGGCGATTATCGCCGCAGCCCGTTCGGCCGGCGTCGACGCTGTCCATCCCGGCTATGGCTTTCTATCCGAGAACGGAGATTTTGCGGATGCCGTCGAGGCTGCCGGCATGATCTTCATCGGCCCGAGCGGCACCGCTATCCGCATGCTTGGTGACAAGGTTGCTGCACGCGAGATCGCGCAGCGAGCCGGCGTGCCGACGGTGCCCGGCAGCGACGGGCGTGTGGCCGATATCGTGGCTGCCGAAGCGGTCGCCGGGCGTACCGGCTTTCCCGTGATGATAAAGGCCGCAGCCGGCGGTGGCGGGCGTGGCATCCGCATTGTGCAATCGCTGACAGAGCTTAGGGAGCAGTTTCCGCTTGCCTCGGCCGAGGCTGCCGCAGCCTTCGGCGATGGCGGCCTTTACATGGAAAAGGTCATCACCCGCGCCCGGCACATCGAGGTGCAGATTTTCGGCGATGGCCGCAACTTCGTGCATTGCTTCGAGCGCGAATGCTCGTTGCAGCGGCGGCGCCAGAAAGTGTGGGAGGAAGCACAGGCCTTCCTGTTACCCGACGAGGTGCGACGGCAGCTTTGCGCCAGCGCGGTGGCGCTTGCGGCAGAAGTCGGTTATCGCGGCGCAGGCACCGTCGAATATCTCTACGATGAAGATAGCCACGAGTTCTATTTCATCGAGGTCAATACGCGCATCCAGGTCGAACATCCGGTTACCGAAATGATCACCGGCATCGATCTTGTACAGGAGATGTTCAAGGTGGCGGGCGGCGCTCCGCTGTCTCTGTCGCAAGCCGATATTCAGGCGCGCGGCCATGCCATCGAATGCCGGATCAACGCCGAGGACCCGGCGAAAGGCTTTCAGCCGGCGCCGGGCACCGTGACGCGGCTTTCGATCCCCGAGGGTGAAGGCATCCGCTTCGATACGATGCTCTATGCCGGCTACACCGTTCCGCCCTTTTATGATTCCCTGCTCGGCAAGCTGATCGTCTGGGCGGAGGATCGCAATGCCTGCCTCGACAAGCTTGCCGTCGCTCTCTCCGGCCTGACCATCGAAGGCTTGCCGACGACCATCCCGCTGCATCTTGCGCTCGCGGGAGACCCGGTAGTGCGCAAGGGAGCTTTCCATACGCGTTTTCTCGAATCCTGGCTGGAGACCGATTTTAACGCGGTCGACGGCATAGCCACGGAGGTCGCCTGATGCCTGCTCGCTATACATTCGGAGGCGATGAACATCTCTTCATCGAATGCAGCGACGAGATGTCGCTCGAAGCCTTCTTCAAAAGCCTGTCGATGGCCAGAGGGGTGCGAGAAAGCGCCATCAAGGGCATTACGGAAATCTGCCCCGCCAATGCGTCTTTCCAGATCAAGTTCAATCCCGATCTGATCAAGCCCGACGACCTTCTGCGCGAGGTGAAGGCGATCGAGGGCGCGGCCGAAAAGGCGGAGCCGGTCATTACAACCCGTATCGTCGAAATCCCGGTTTTCTATAATGATCCGTGGACGCACGAGACATTGATGCGCTTTCGCGAGCGCCATCAGGAGCCCACGGGAACCGATCTCGACTATGCCGCGAAAATCAACGGCTACGGCGCTGTCGAGGATTTCGTGTCCGCCCATGCCGGCTCGCCATGGTTCGTCTCGATGGTCGGCTTCGTCGCCGGCCTGCCGTTCATGTATCAGATGGTGGAGCGGCAAAGGCAGATCGAGGTGCCGAAATATCTGCGCCCGCGGACCGATACGCCGCGCCTGACCGTCGGCCATGGCGGTTGCTTCGGCTGCATCTATTCGGTGCGCGGCGCAGGCGGTTACCAGATGTTCGGCATCACACCGATGCCGATCTTCGATCCCACGCAGTCGACGAGCTATCTGCGTGACTTCATGGTGTTCTTCCGTCCCGGCGATATCGTGAAATTCCGGCCGATCGATCGCGATGGCTACGATCAGGCGGTCGAAGATGTCGACAAGGGTCGCTTCGCTCCGCCGATCCGCGAGGTCAGCTTCGATCTCCGGCAATATCAGGCTGACATAGACGGTTACAATGCCAAGCTGGAGGGCGCGCTGCATGGCCATTAAGGTTCTTCATCACGGCCTTTCGACAACGGTTCAGGATCTCGGCCGCCCCGGCTATTTCCATCTGGGCATTCCGGTCGGTGGCGCCATGGATCGCTATGCCATGCGCGCAGCAAACCTTCTCGTCGGCAATGACGAAGGTGCGGCCGGGCTGGAGGCCGTCTTCATGGGTCCCAAGCTTGAATTTCTCGACGATGCGCTGATTGCGGTCACCGGCGCCGATATGCCGGTCAGGATCAATGGCGAACTTCAACCGGGATGGACGGCGCTGAAGGTCAGGGCTGGCCAGACGGTCAGCTTCGACTTCCTGAAGTCCGGCGCGCGCATCTATATCGCCGTGTCGGGCGGCATTGACGTGCCGGAAGCGCTTGGCAGCCGATCGACCTATGTGATCGGCGCCCTTGGCGGCCACAATGGCAGAGCGATTGCTGCCGGTGACGAATTGCCCGTCGGCAAGGGCTCAATGGCGAGCGAGGGACGATCGGTTGCGGAAGAGCTGCGCAGAAAGCCCGGCATGCCGGCCGAGTTGCGGGTGCTGCCGGGGCTCTACTGGGATCGGCTGACCGAGGAAGCCAAGCGCAATTTCTTCGCGGATCAATGGAAGGTGGCGCCGGAAGCCGATCGCATGGGCTACCGCTTCCGTGGCGGCCGCAAGCTTGAATTCGTCGAACGCAAGCAGCCTTTTGGTGCCGGCTCGGACCCCTCGAATATCGTCGACAGCTGCTACCCCTATGGTTCGATCCAGGTGCCGGGCGGTACGGAGCCGATCATCCTGCATCGCGACGCCGTCTCCGGTGGCGGTTACTTCATGGTCGGAACGGTGATTTCAGCCGACATGGATCTTATCGCGCAATTGCAGCCCCATACGCCAACGCAATTCGTCGAGATGACGATGGATCAGGCGCTTGCGGCTCGTGCGGATCGCCAGGCATTGCTCGGGCGCTTGCGCGCTACTCTGTCATGAAGGGATAGGCAAATGGTGGCCGCTTCGACACCGAGTTTCACTCGGACTGCCCGCCTCTCATTCGAGAACGCGGGTCAGATAGGCGGCCGTTACGCTTGGGCCGGGAATGATGGCGACGATCTTCATCTGCGCGATGGTGCGATTGACCGATGCTTCCAGGTGGCTCTCTATCATCGCGGCCGCTGCTTTCACGGCGCCGCGCAGCAGGAGTTCGGTTATCAGGCGCAGTTCCGTGATGATGGCCGGGTCGCCGGGCAGGCCGAGCTGCCTGAGCAATCGTTCGGTCGCCGTGACCGGCAGCAGATTGTTTCGGATCGATTCCTTCAGCCGCTCGTTCGGCGTGGCGAGGATGCAAATATCGATGAAATCCGCATGGACGGCCTCGATTGCCGAAAGATGATCGGCGGGCTCCAACCGCTCCAGCTCGGAAAGACGCAAGAACAGGTCGTTCAATTGCTCGCGGTCGACCCTGTTTGCGCCGGCGATCAGCGCCTGCGGCTCAAGCATGCCGCGCAGGCCGTAGTGATCCTTGATCATCTGGGCGGTCAGCGGACCGGCGATCCAGTGAGACGACTGGTTCTTGCGCACGAGGCCGCGCTCGCGCAGTCGCATGAGCACATCGCGAACCACCGTGCGGCTAACGTTGAAATGGTCGGCAAGCTCGATCTCGATGATGCGATATTGGCCGAAGACGACGCAGCCGGCAACATCGGCCTCGACGGTGTTGTAGATCCGCTCCCAGGAGGCGCGGCTTTGAAGCGCTTCGTCGGCATGGCGGGGAATGGKGAGGCCGAGCGTCTTGATGTCAGTGCGGTTCGGCTCGATACCCTGGCCGGAGGGGCCAACAAGATAGCCGCGCCCGTTGAAGCGATGCACCAGCCCTTCGCTTTCCAAGGTTTGAAGAGCTCTCTGCACGGGTGCGCGGGAAATCTGCAGGATGTCGGCGATCGGACCTTCAAGCAATACGACGCCAGGCGGCAGCGTGCTGTCGCCGATATTGCTGCGCAGCACATCCTCCGCGATCTCGTAGCGCTTCTGCGCATTGGGGCGCGTATGGCTTTCGGTCATCTGATGCAATGGACTCACGTCGTTCCGATGCCCCACTCTTACGCGTTTTGTAACGCTAACATAGCGCAAAAATAAATGAGTATTGAATACAAAATATGTTTTTAAATGCAAAATAGCTTCTGGTTGCCACGACGGTCGATGTCGAAGGTGGGAGATATGGCGGGCGCAAAACAAAAATGCGCGCCCGGCAGATAGTTCGCATACGTCATGTTTTATGGTGATTTTGCGCCGAATAGCCGCGAAACTCCTGCGTCTTTCCTTTCTTCATCCTTCGTGCCTTGGCCCCGACCGCTCGACTTTATTAAAAAGCCTATTGAATACAAAAATCATTTATGCAATGCTTCAATCGTCAAGGCGCTCGTTAGAAGCGCCACAGGTGGAACTCATTGAAACGCCAAGGAACATCTCTTTGACGCGCATGTGATCTTGCGCGAACGCTGACCGACGTCTGGTGTCTGGATTGATGGCAATCCGGCAATGGCGGCGCTTTGCCAAAAAGGTGGTCCTTGCCTTGAAACTGGTGGGAATTCGGTGTCGACCGTTATTCAGCTCAAGAAAGTCACCAAGTCCTATGGCGGCGCGGCCGCGCTGGACGCGGTCGATTTTGCCCTGCCCGACAATGCCTATATCTCGCTGCTCGGGCCAAGCGGTTCAGGCAAGACGACGCTGCTGCGCGTCATCGCCGGTTTCGAGGAGCCGGATTCCGGTTCGATCCTCTTTCACGGTAATCGCCTGGATGGAGTTGCCCCGCACGACCGCGGCATTGGCTTCGTCTTTCAGAATTTTGCGCTGTTTCCGCATCTGTCGGTCGGCGAAAACGTCGCCTTCGGTCTGCGCAATCGCAAGGTCGATCCCGTGACCGATGCGCGCGTCCTGGCGAGGCGGGTTCAGGACATGCTGACGCTGGTTGGTCTCAAGGGATTTGACGATCGCGCCGTCACCCAGATTTCCGGCGGCCAGCGCCAGCGCGTCGCCCTGGCACGCACCCTTGTCACCGAACCGAAACTGGTGCTGCT
>BFBZ01001993.1_pt1 | contig 12152 bp, 11 predicted proteins | sample 1888401 | NCBI WGS metagenome assembly BFBZ01 (sample SAMD00112614, study PRJDB3348) | symbiont metagenome | host: Chara braunii | reverse complement strand
AATGTAACCGCCGTATATATATTTATTGATAAAGCTGTTCTGTATGGCGCTCGACCCCAGTTCAAACTCCGCGTTCACGGAAATACTGCGGCCTGTTTTCTCAAAGTTCAGGAACTCCGAATTGTATTGGGCAATGGTCACACGGGCGGAACAAAGAACTACCATGAAAAAGATAAAGCGCATTCTCATAACTTTGTTTTGACCCGGTAATTCACATCAATATTAAAAATAAGATCCAGGTAATCGCTGCTGTGGATCTTGATAGGCGTGGGCTGGTTAGGTAAATAAAAATAACTCACGATCTTCAGCTGCTTGCTGGATTTTAAATGCCTGATGGCGTCGCTGTTGAGCCTGCTCACAATTTTGGAGTACACGGGCTGGATCACGTTATTAGAAGCATCCACCACGGCGCTTTGCAGCACATTGTTCCCCGGCATATATAACGAATCGATCACCTGGTTATTGCTGTCGATCATATAAACCTGCATCACGGCGCTGAAAGCATAATTGTTGGTGCCCTGCAGGATGAGGTCACAGCTGTTCACATTGTCCAGCTGCGAGATCTTGGTAAGGTCTATCTTGGGGTAGCTTACCAGCTTAAAGTAATTGGCCGAGAGTGTCAGCGGCACATCCATATCAGCTACCACTTTGAGGCCGTAGCCATAATAAGCAAAGTCGTTGGAGCCCGACACGTTGCCCAATGGGTTGATCTGCGCCTTCACCGAATAGCCCAGGTAATCGGGTAGATTCTCAATAAACGGCAGCAGGTTGGAATTGGAAGAGTTGAGACTGATCTGCTTGTAATATGGATAAACAGGATTGGAAGGGATGTTGGTCTTCCCGGCGCGGTTGATGTTCACGGCGCTCAGCAAATTCCCGGCATTGAGATGCACCACCTGGTTATTCATATCGTTGATAGAGGTCACGCTCTGGATATTGGTACTGAAATCGACCCCGAAATCGTTGATAATATTAAAATTGATATTGGCCTGCTGCAGGGCAAGGCCGCTCACCTGCAGGTTTTTCAGGATACCAAGGTATGTGGAGTCCGGCCCGAAAGACAGGGTTTGTTGCCCGAAATACCCCTGCACATAGTCGGGCACCACGCTGTTGTACGACACTTTCACTGTCAACCCTTCGCCCGCGTTGAAGGTAGCAGGCTGTGCATTGGGCGCCACCTTAATGGTGTACTGCTCGGGGATGGTGTTGATCTTATTGCCAGACAGGCCCGTCATTTTAAGCTCGTAGCCATCGATGGCGTAATACTTGGTGAGTTTGGTAGGGTTGGAGGGTGAGCCGCCCGGCACCGTTTCGTCGATCGTAAAAATATTGCCCCAGAGGTTGGCCGACAGGATCTGGTAGTTGAAATTGATGGGCTGCGAAGCCGAGTTGGTAAACTCCGCCTTGATAGTCCCTTTTCGTACAATGGCCCTTGCCACCTCCACGTGGTTACTCACATTCACCTGGGTTTCCTGGCTGCTCGAATACAATACATCATTGGGATTCACTCCCAGCGAACCGGCCGGGATCACGTAGCCGTAGTTGAGCGTGGTATCTGGCAGCTTCACCAGGCTATCGAGACTGTAATTGATAATGGTTTTGCTGTAGCTCAGGTGCAGCAGCCCGGTAGGATCGGCCTTGAAAATGGTATCCGCGAAAAAATTATTGAGGTCGAGATGGCTCCTCGCGATAGGAATAGCGGCATCCACATCCCAGCTCGTTTCTTTCCTGCACGAAAGGCAGGCCAGGAATAACATAATGATGATCGCCGGTTTTTTAAATGATGCCATTTATACAAATATAATGGAAAAAAACAGGGAATTATAGCGGAACAACCTTTAATTCGACCGACGTGTCGTGGCTCACACAGGAAATGAACGCCGCAGGCGATATAAAGAAAAGGCGTGCGGGGCGGTCTTTCTCAGAGCGCAAAAGTGTTTCGGAGACAAGGCCTTTTTTGCCCGGCAGCACGCGGTAATAGGTCATGATACCCGCATTCAGGTCTTTTTTTAGCAGGGTATAAACAGGGTCTCCTGTTGCGGTCAGTGCGGTTTGCACCACCACTGGCAGCAGGGGCCTGGCATAAAGCCACTGATCGTATTGCGCAGGGTTTCGCAGCAAAAATTTGCCATACATATCGCCACCTGTGTTGCTGATCAGCCCGGGTACAGCAGATGTGCAGACGCTGAATTTACCCGGTGTGATCTCATAACCGGCATCGCTTTCGTCAAGACCAAGATACCAGGATGTATAATACCTGAGCACATGGTCGGGGCCCATTTCATAAAGATCGGTCCATGCAGCGATCTTCTTGTCGGGCATTGGTGTGAGCTGCCTCACTTTGAGATGGTACGACGTCCCGGCACCAGCCTTAGTAACCGGCACCGGCAATGGGAGCGGCTTTTCGCTGCGCAGCACTATATCGCCAAGGCTGTCTATTTTGATCACAAAGAGCTGGTGGTTGCGGGCGCCGGACGAAAAATCAGCCTGCCCTGTTTTAAAATTAATCACCGCCTGCGGGTAGATGTTACCAACACAGGTCATGGCCTTCGAGCGCCGGTCGTAAAAAGCATTCGAGTATAGGAAGTAACGGTTATCGCCTTTGTAATTGAGCCTTGTACCCCTCACCAGTTTGCCCGTGCGGGCATCGATCCGCAGCAGCCACTGCCCTTTCTTTGTGCTGTCCGTTACATTCACATATACCATCACCACGCTGCTGTCGGCATATACCACGGCCGCGCGGTGTATGAATTGACGCTCGAAAGCGAACTGCCACCTGAAGTCATAATCGAACGATTGCGCCGCGTACCTGGTGCTGTATTTAGACAGGAAGAATTGCCGGCCAGTGCTGTCGGGCACAGTCTTGATCACATAGATATCATTGCCACAGGCATATTTCTCATCATCAAACGCGGTGACCGTGTTCACATGATTGGCATCTACATGCTCTGCCAGGCCTGTTTTTACGAGTGCCGGGCTGGTCCTGAGCAGCGCCAGGGTATTTTCGCCACCGGCACGCTGAAAATAAAAATTAATGCCACCATGCAGGGTGTCTGTAGATATATCAAGAAAATCGGCCGGTGTGTGCTTTCCAAGGTCCAGCCGGATGCTATCATGGCAAATCAATTGCGGGCTGTACGCGTAGCATTTGAACAGCAGGTTTTGCTGCGCCTGCTCATATCCATACAGGTAAACCTGGTGATTAAACTGGAAAGCACCCGACCTCAGCAAGGGCTTTTGCACAACCTGGGCCCGGGCATACCGGCTGCCGCAAAAACACATGATGATGAGAAAATAGCCGAATGTTTTCATCTGCCTTGTAAATATATGAAAAGCCCCGCGAAATGATCCTGCACACCACGGTTTACCTGATCAGCCCTTTCGCCTCGCGCCTGCTGTAATCAAGGATGAGCAGGTAATACAGGAGCACACCAAAAGCATACAGGGCAGCGGTGATCAGGAACACATTCACAAAAGGGTAACCCTTCGAGAACATCACTTTCACCATATAGCCACTGATGAACCAGCTCCCGCTCCAGATGGCGGAAGTGAGCGCCGAGGTGATCTCCCTGTTCTTTTCGCCCACGTAGTTCATCACCAGCTCAGAGGTCATGGGCCCGGCCATGTTCATCAGAGGCTGGCGCAGCAGGTAGCAGGTGATGGCGATATACAGGGCAATGGTATACTGGCTGTAGAACTGCGTGGTAGCAAGCGCCACCAGCGATATCACCGCCAGCGACTGGGTGGTGGGAATAGCGATCTTATAACCAACCGACTGTTTTACCCGCGGCACCATCATGGCACCCCAGGCTACCAGCACCGCGGCAATGGAGCTCACCACCGAAAAACCACCTTTATCGAGGTGATGTACTTTATCGAAGAACAGGCTAATGAACGGGATGGTGAGCCCCGCACCGGTGGCAATGATGAGCGTGGGAACCAGGCCCCTGAAGATCAGCAGCCAGTCGGGCCGGCCGGCCCTGTTTTTGTGACGGATGCTCTTGTCTTCCGTCGCTTCGCGGGTTGGCACGCGCGAGATGAACCAAAGCCCGCCAAAGCCCAGCAGCGAGAAAATGATGAGGATCATCTGCTCATCAAACAGCACAGGGTTGATATAATCCAGGATGGCAATGAGCAGGCCGCTCGCAATGCCCGCAAAGCTCCAGGTGCTGTAGCTCAGCGCGATGCCTGCCGTGTGGTGCTCTTTGGCCGCGTTCCTGAGAATATAAGGCGTAATGGGGATCTGCATGAAGGTGAACGAGGCGCCCCAGAGGATCAGCGCGGTATAGAGCCAGCCACCCAGGTGACAGGAGATACAAAGCACAATACATAAACCAAACAAGGGTACCAGCAGCGACGACATGAAAAAGAAAGGCTTCATCCTGCGCCCCCTGATGATCCTGCCAATAGGCAGGGCCAGGGCAAATACGCCTAAAAAACGGAAGGTGATGAAGAGGGCGATCTCCTCATCTGAAAAGCCCCGCCGGCTCATATACAGCGGCAGGATATTCATAAAGGTGGCATTGACCAGCTGCACAAAGAATTCGGCAGTGATGGTATTGAGCACGGCCCTTTCGAGCTTCCTGTAATCCGCGATGAATGCTAGCATACACTAATAAGCGGTAACAGTATCAATAAACGCCCTGATCTTCTCAAAGTCTGAGGGGCCAAATTTTTCGTAATCGCCCTGGTTGTTGAACCAGGTAAGCTGCCGCTTGGCATAATGGCGCGTGTTCCGCTTGATCTCCTCCACGGCCTGCTCACGACCAATGGTTCCGTCAAAATAGCTGAACAGCTCTTTATAGCCCACTGTATGGAGGGCATTGAGCTGCCTGTAGGGATACAGGGCCCTCGCCTCCTCTTCCAGGCCGGCAGCCATCATGGCGTCCACGCGGCGGTTGATCCTGTCGTACAGCATTTCCCTGTCCATATCTATCAGCAGGGGAATGATCTCAAAATCACGTGTTTTTTTTGTGCCTGTTCTGAAAGAGGAATAAGGCCTGCCGGTATGCTTCGATACTTCCAGCGCCCGCATCATGCGCTGCGGGTTATTGGTATCAACTTTTGCAAAGTAGGCAGGGTCTAACCGTTGTAATTCTTCCCTGAGATAACCAAGGCCATGCGAGGCAAATTTTTCGCTGATCTCCTGCCGGATCGTTGGTGGAATATCGTCAAACTCATCCACCCCCTGGCATACGGCATTGATATAGAGGCCCGAGCCGCCCGTTAAAAAAACAATATGGCTTTGGCTGAACAGCTCCGGCAATACACGGAGCACATCTTTCTCATACAGGCCCGCATTGTAAGCATCGTGGATGCTCAGATGCCCCACAAACTCATGTCGCACACCCTGCATCTCTCCGGGAGTGGGCCGTGCCGTGCCAATCATCATGTCGTGGTAAAACTGGCGGGCGTCGGCCGACACAACGGCTGTGCTGTAATGCCTGGCCAGCTGAACAGATAAGGCTGTTTTGCCCACTGCCGTAGGACCTGCTATTATCACCAGGTGCTTTTTCAAAAAAGTATGACAGGTAAATTAATCCTCTTCTTTCTCGTCGCCGTACGCATCAAAACCTTCGTCCCCTTCTTCTTCTCCCTCAGCGTTTTCCATATCCTCCTCTTCCCCGCCTTCTCCTTCCTCACCTTCCAGGGATTCGAGATCGCCGTCGTCAATGCCGTGCTCTTCGGTTTTGAGGTTCTTGTAGATGTTGTCTTCTTCTTCGGGCTCCGGGTCGCTCACCATGGCTGCCATGGCCTGGTCTGGTGTGAGCTCGCCCTTGGCGACCTGTGTTTGCTTGTATTGTTTTGGCGGGTTGCCTATGGATTTGACACAGGCCGGGTAAGTCATTTTCGGGTCGTCGCTCAATATCTTCATCAGCTCCAGGCAGAAGGTCCACTGCGCATTCGGATCGAACACGTATACAAAACGCTGCCGCGGCTGCTCAATGTATTTGGCTATTTTCACCGCCGACATGAGCTTTTTCGGGTCGCGTTTTTTCCGGATATCCTCATCGTCCGCAGGCAGGTCTTCCGCGCGGAGCGTGATCTCCTGGCCTTTGCGCCAGTAATCGTCGCTCACAAAAAAAGACGCCGCGTGCTTCTTGTCAAACTTATATGCCTCCTGGATGGCATTGTGCAACTGCTCGAAATTCTGGGACGACTGGATGTCTATCTCCCGGTATATGTCCTCGTTGTCCTCTAAATATATTTTTAGCCTGTAAACTGCCATTGTTGTATCATTTAAGGTTTGGTTACCACTGCATTGTTCCCTATGAAATGAAAGCTCCACCCGCTTTCGAAGATCCTGGGCAAATACCTTTTATACAGGTTGAGGCGGGCGTTACCCCTGATGTTGTTCTTCTCCTCTTCCCTGTCAACGGCATGAAACTCGTATGTATTGACCTTGGGGTGCTCGACCATAAAGTTTTTGATGATCACCACAATGGTGTTCATCACTTTGTATACCTCACCCCGGTTGGTGGTGATATACTCTTCTCCTTCAAACTCATCGTTCACCACGCCAAAAACAATGGAGGAATGCAAAATATTGTCCTGCCGTCTGCCAAATCTCACTTCGTACCTCAGCCCGGAGTAGGTATTGAAATAGTACACGCCCGCGCTTTTGATGGCAGGATATTCTATTTTAAAAATGCCTGGCTCCTCCGACATGCTCCTATCATTAAGCTAATACCGGTGACGTTTGTTTTTTGAACCTGTCTGCCAGCACCAGATCTTTGCCGCCCTGGCTGTAATCGTAGAATCCCTTGCCTGATTTCACACCCAGGTGACCGGCTGTGACCATATTGACCAGGAGCGGGCATGGCGCGTATTTCGGGTTACCAAAACCATCCTGCAACACGCGCATGATATTGAGGCACACATCAAGGCCTATAAAATCTGCCAGCTGCAGCGGGCCCATTGGGTGGGCCATGCCGAGCTTCATTACCGTATCGATCTCTTCCACGCCAGCTACGCCTTCGTATAAGGTAACGATGGCTTCATTGATCATAGGCATCAGGATCTTATTGGCCACAAAGCCGGGGTAGTCGTTTACCTCTACAGGCACTTTCTTCAGTTTTTTGGAAAGCTCCATCACCATGCTGCACACAGTATTACTTGTAGAATAGCCACGGATCACCTCTACCAGCTTCATTACCGGCACCGGGTTCATAAAATGCATGCCGATCACTTTATCCGGACGCTTGGTGGCTGCAGCGATCTGGGTAATGGAAATAGAAGATGTATTGGAGGCAAGGATCGTTTCGGGCGGGCAGATCTCGTCGAGCTGCTTGAAAATACCAAGCTTCACATTCACATTCTCGCTGGCGGCTTCCACCACCAGGTCGGCCTGCCTGGCACCATCGGCCAGCTGTGTGTAGGTTTTGATATGACTTAACGTGGCTGTTTTCTCAGCTTCTGTAAGGGTGCCTTTGGCCACCTGCCTGTCGAGGTTCTTCGAAATGGTAGCCAGCGCTTTTTGCAGTGCCTGCTCATTGATGTCGACCAGGCTCACATTGTATCCAAACTGGGCAAACACATGCGCAATACCATTGCCCATCGTGCCGCTTCCTATCACAGTAATATTCTTCATTTTTTCTTCGGAAAATTTAATTTGTGTAAAGCTAAATGCTACAGGTTTCATTCGCAAGTATTCGATCCGATTGTTTATATTTTTTGAAGGCAAAGGGCGCGGCGAAAGCGGTAAATTCCTGTATTCCTAATTTTTTTCCCTAAATAATCCACATCCCCTCGTTATTCCTGCTGATATCCCTAAATTTGTCCTCATTTATTTTTTGTATGTCTACAACCACGCAACACATCAAATGCCTGATCATTGGCTCAGGCCCTGCAGGTTATACTGCAGCCATATACGCTTCACGTGCCGATCTTAAACCCGTTGTTTATACAGGGCTCACACCGGGCGGACAACTTACCGAAACCACCGAAGTGGATAATTTTCCAGGCTACCCGAAAGGAATTACGGGGCCCGTGCTGATGGACGACCTGAAAGCCCAGGCCGAGCGCTTTGGCACAGAAGTAAGGTTTGGCACAGTTACCAAAGCCGATCTTTCCACTTCTCCAAAAAAATTGTGGATAGATGATACAACTGAAATCACAGCCGATACAGTGATCATCTCTACAGGAGCATCGGCCAAATGGCTAGGCCTCGAGAACGAAACACGCCTGCGCTTAAATGCCGGCGGTGTATCGGCCTGCGCGGTGTGCGACGGGTTCTTTTTCCGCGGGCAGGATGTAGCCATTGTAGGCGCAGGTGATACCGCGGCCGAAGAAGCCACTTACTTATCGAAGCTGTGCCGCAAGGTATATATGATCGTGCGCCGCGACGAGATGCGCGCCAGCAAAGCCATGCAGCACAGGGTGCAGAACACCGCCAACATAGAGGTGCTCTGGAACAGCGAAACGCACGACATCCTGGGCAGTGAAGGTGTGGAAGGCGTGGTGGTAAAAAACAATGCCACCGGCGCTACCAATACCCTCAGTGTTACCGGCTTTTTTGTGGCTATCGGTCACACACCCAACACAGGCATTTTCAAAGGGCAGCTTGATATGGATGAGCAGGGCTACCTGCAGGTGTTGCCGGGCTCTACCAAAACCAACATAGATGGCGTGTTTGCCGTGGGCGACTGTGCCGATAAAACCTACCGGCAGGCTGTAACTGCGGCCGGCAGTGGCTGTATGGGCGCGCTGGACGCCGAAAGATACCTGGCCGGTGCAGGGCTACATTAATTTTTTGGAAGAACGTTGAGCGTATCCCGGAATTTTTGTTATTTTGGACTGCTGATTCCCCCCATGATGATATGAAGAGATTAGGATTGATAGCCTTAACGTGTATGTGGATGCCGGCAATGCAGGCACAGAAATTCTCAGACCAGGTACCGCAGCTGAAACGTTATACGCCTGCCGAGATCGTTGACCCGGAGTTTGGCATCATCCGCTACAATAAGCTGGTGCCTGGCGTGGGTGGTGACTCCATCCGCTACACCAAAGACGGCTACAACGCGCAGGGTTGGCAGGAAGATTTTTATGTAAGCGGTAAAATGCTGCATAAGGGCTTCTACGTAGACGGGCAGATCAAGATCTTCAAGAATTTTTATGAGAACGGCCAGGTGGAGCGCAATTTCAGCAGCACCGATAACAGGCACAGTAAGCTGGAGGTATACTACGACGACGGGAAACTGAAGTCTACCATCCAGTACTACGACGGGAACCCGCAAAATGAGTACGATTACTTTAAAAATGGCAACCCCGAGTACGTGGAGGAAAACGATAAGGACATGGAGTTTTTGTATAAGCGCAACTCTTTTACCGAGAACGGGATCCCCATTTCATCGTTTGAGCTGATAGATAAAAAAACGAAAAAATACCTCAAAAAAGAATTTTACGAGAACGGCCGCGTGAAAGAGGAAGGAAATATGTATTTCCACAAAGACCTGGAAGACTACCAGAAAGAGGGCGTGTGGACCTTCTACGATGAAAAAGGCAACGTGTCCAAAACCGAAAAATACCACAACGGCAAGGTAGAATAACCATCAACCCTACCCTTCTATTGCGCTTAAAATAATGGCGCAGGCTTTCCTGATCTCTTCTTCTGTAATGGTTAATGGCGGCGTCACACGCATGGCGTGATCGTTGAACAGGAACCAGTCTGCCACCAGCCCATGCTGGATACAACGGTTCACCACTGCCATATTCAATTCCGCGCTTTCAAACTCCAGGGCCAGCATCAAGCCTTTGCCCCGTACCTGTTTAATAGCGGGATGCACAAGGAGCTGCCGGATGAGCTGTTCTTTGGCATGAACGGATGGAATGATGTTCTCCGACTGAAGCACCTGCAGGCAGGCCAGCGATGCCGCACAGCACACCGGGTGCCCTCCGAATGTATTGATATGACCCAGCACAGGATCATGCGTAAAGGCGTTCATATTTTCGTGCGAGCTGATGAAACAACCAATGGGCATCCCACCGCCCATGCCTTTCGCAAGGCAGAGAATGTCGGGACTAATGCCATATTGCTCAAAGGCAAACAAGCTGCCGCTCCGACCAAAGCCACTCTGGATCTCGTCGAGGATCATCATGGCACCATGCCTGCTGCACTGCGCGTGGATAGCCTGCAGGAATCCGGAGGTGGCAGGCTCATAGCCTTTTTCGCTGGCAATGGGTTCCACGATCACCGCGGCTGTTTTGTCCGATACATGCTGCAGCACATCCTCTACCGAATTATATTCAAGAATCTTAACCCCCGGCAATAAAGGCCTGAAGGCCTGCTTGAACACCTCGTTGCCCATCACGCTCAGAGCACCGTGCGTAGAGCCATGGTACGCATCCCTGAAACAGATGATCTCCGTGCGGCCTGTTACGCGCTTGGCAAGCTTCAAAGCGCCCTCTACGGCTTCTGCGCCTGAATTGACATAGTACACAGAGTTCAGATGAGCTGGCAGCAGGTCGCACAGGTCTTTTGCCAGCAGAGTTTGCGGGCTCTGCACGTATTCGCCATACACCATCAGGAACATATATTGCTCCGCCTGCGCCTGCACAGCCTGCACCACCGCCGGGTGACAGTGCCCGATATTGCTCACAGAGTTCCCCGAAATAAAATCGATATACGCTCTCCCTCCGGCATCATACAGGTAAATGCCCCGTGCCTTCACGATCTCAAGGCCGATGGGCGCGGGCGATGTTTGCGCCACATGCTTTAAAAATAATTGCCTGTTTGTGAGGTGCATGGTTTCAATATCTTATTGCCTGTCGGGCTCACTACGCTCCTCGTCGGCTTTTTGCTGCAGTTCCAGACCGTTGGGATGTGCCCAATGATGAACAGGTACATCACAAGCGCCAGTACAAATACACTTATTTTTTATATGCTTTGATCAATTCTTTCAGCTTCGCTTTCACCTTATCATTCGGCTCCACAAGCGGCAGCCGCACATAAGGTTCGGCAATACCCAGCAGCGACAGTGCATATTTCACGCCCCCGGGGTTACCATCGGCAAACAACTGGTCGGTAATATCCGTGAGGCTGTAGTGCATAGGCCTGGCCGCCTTGAGATCTTGCTTCAGGGCAGCGCGTACCATGTTGCTGAATCTTTCAGGAAAAGCGTTCGCCACTACGGAGATCACGCCTTCTCCACCACAGGCGATCATGGGCAGTGTTAAATTATCATCGCCGCTGATCACCTTAAAGCCTTTCGGGCAATTCTTGATGATCTTCATACATTGCTCCAGGTTGCCGCTGGCTTCCTTGATCGCCACAATATTCTTAAAATCCTTGGCCAGCCGGATGGTGGTGTCCCAGGCAATGTTGGAAGCCGTTCTGCCCGGCACATTATACAAAATAACGGGCAACGGACTTGCTTTTGCAATAGCCTTGTAATGCTGGTAGATGCCCTCCTGCGAGGGTTTGTTGTAGTATGGCGATACCGACAGCACCGCAGAAAAGGCCGACAGGTCGGTATGGCCAAGGCCATGTACGATCTCTGCCGTATCGTTGCCTCCCAGGCCCAGTACAAGCGGCAGGCGTTTCCTGTTCACTTTCACCACATGATTTATCACTGCCTGCTTTTCTTCCTGGCTCAGTGTGGCGCTTTCGCCGGTAGTGCCCAGCACCACCAGGTATTCCACCTTCCCCTTCACCAGGTGCTCAATGAGCCGGGTGAGGGCTTCAAAATCAATTTTGTTCTTTTTGCTGAACGGTGTCACAATTGCCACACCTGTTCCTGCCAGGTCAAATGTTTTTGCCATAGGATCAGTTTTTAATCATGTTCAAATAGGTATATACCTGCTCTAAGAATGCTTTTGTATCGGGCTCCGTACCTGCCGAAATGCTCATATCGAATACTGCGTGCTCAAAGCCGGCGATCTTGAAGGGGGCGTTGGTAAGCTTGGCCATGGCCAGCAAAGCCATATCGTCCGGCCGTGCAAGGCTCACCAGTACATCAGCCTTCCCACTGTTGAGGCCCGAGATCACTTCTTCCTGCGGCAGTCCGAAAACCGTTAGCTTCTTCCCGGACACCGGCAGGCTGGGGTATTTAAAAGCGGGAGCCTCCCCTGGCTTGCCTTTGTATGTAAAGGCCGTGAGCACGGTTTTACCCTCGCTGGCTGCCCTATCTATAAACACCGGCAAATGCGGCAGG
>BFBZ01000018.1_pt67 | contig 12154 bp, 16 predicted proteins | sample 1888401 | NCBI WGS metagenome assembly BFBZ01 (sample SAMD00112614, study PRJDB3348) | symbiont metagenome | host: Chara braunii | reverse complement strand
ACCTGATGCCGTGCCGATCGCCAGGATGATCGCGGCCGTTCCCAGCCAATGTTTCGTCGTCATAAGAGAACCTCCTTGGTTCCCTGCCCCACTCGCGGGCGGACAACGCGAACAGCCGCTCGGCGTTGCCGGGCGGCGCGAGAAAAAACTGCGGAACGATTTCGATGAACGGCGTCTTCATCGACCGCCAAGAACCGCCTGCGGCCGCGCGGGCCGCCGCTCTATGGAGCGGCAGCGTTCGCACGCCTTACCGCGACGACGGGCCGAGCAGGGCCATGACGGGAATGGCAAACTGGGCAAAGTTGGCGGTGCTGCCCGTTTCGCTGCTCGCCGTGCTGATCAGACTTGCGCTGCCCTTTGCGCCRAACAGGACGCCGCTGACCTGATATTCCTTGGTCCCATCCGGCGCCACCTTCAGACGGCGCACCCGGAACACCCGCGGCACGCCGGTGCCGTTGTCGCCCTCCACGCGCAGAATTGTGGTCTTCTGGCCGGGCACGCGCTGGTCCAGCAGCTTGACCGTCTGTTCCTGTGACGCGCGGAATTGCTCGATCGTCAAGGTCGTGTTGGGCGCATAGAGCCGATAGCTCACTTTCGAGCCCGGGCCGCATTTGGCATCCTCGCACAGGAAGAAGGTCACGTCGGTGCCGTTCGGTCGCTGTGGTGTCCAGCCGCGCACAGCCACCGRCTGACTCGGCGCRGCAGGYGACGGRGTCTCAGCCCGGACGGCATCGAGGCCCGGGACGGCCAAGAGCAACATCAGAACGAAAGGCCAGCGCAGAGTGCGCCGGGTAGCAGGCAGCGTCGACATCAAGGCACCGTCGGGATCAAGGCAAGGGCGGAGGTCATGGACGATCCAAAGTTGGAGGAACGTCCCTCATCCCTCCGCCGCCAATCGATCGTTTGTTGGTCCGGCTGCCGAGCGTCCCGCCCCGGACGTGACGGGCGCTGCTGCTGAGAGAGGATCAGGCCGCGCGGTCGAGATGCGCGACGAGGCCGGCGAACAGGCCGCGGCCGTCGGTGCAGCCCATGATGTCCTCGACGTGATTCTCGGGATGCGGCATCATGCCGAGCACATTGCCGCTCTCGTTGACGATGCCGGCGATGGAATGCGCGGCGCCGTTGATGTTGCTGAGGTCGCCGACCTCGCCATCGGCCGAGCAGTAACGATACAGCACGCGCCCATCACCATTGAGCCGCTTCAACGTCTCTTCATCGGCCGCGTAATTGCCCTCGCCATGGGCGACCGGCACGCGGATGACCTGGCCGGCATTGTAGCCGCGGGTGAACGGCGAGTCCGAGCGCTCGACGCGCAGATGCACGTCCTTGCAGATGAACTTCAGCCGGTCGTTGCGCATCAGCACGCCCGGCAGCAGGCCCGACTCGCACAGGATCTGGAAGCCGTTGCAGACGCCGAGCACGAGGCCRCCCTTGGCSGCGTGATCGCGCACCGCATCCATCACCGGCGCCCGCGCGGCGATCGCGCCACAGCGCAGATAATCGCCATAGGAGAAGCCGCCGGGCACCACGACGAGGTCGGTTCCCTTCGGCAGCGCCGTCTCGGCGTGCCAGACCATCGCCGGCTCATGGCCGGAGATCATGCGCAAGGCCCGCGCCATGTCGCGTTCGCGGTTGATGCCTGGGAAGACGAGGACGGCGGATTTCATGGTTCTACGTGCTTGCTCGAGAATGATCCCCTCGCAGCGTCGCGAGAGTATGTGAGTCTGACGAGAGCTCCCGGTTCAACGCTCGCACACCAGCAAGCAGCTCATCGACTGAAGCTTCGACCCGGACCAGATCACGCGAGACCTCAAGCACCAGCTCGTAGATCTCGCGGTCGGTCACGACCATCKCCTACCCCAACAGCTCCACCCGGTAATTCTCGATCACCGTATTGGCGAGCAGCTTGTCGGCGGCGGCTTTCAGCGCCGCCTCCGCCTTGGCCTTGTCGTCGCCTGCGAGCTCGATGTCGAACACCTTGCCCTGGCGCACGCTGGCGACGCCGTCGACGCCGAGCGACTTGAGGGCGCCCTCGATCGCCTTACCCTGGGGATCGAGGATGCCGGATTTCAGCGTCACCGTGACACGCGCTTTCACGTCTTGCTTCCCTTTAGCTCTTGACCAGGACCGGGCCGGAGCCCGCCGGACGCTCGTTCTCCATCAGGATGCCGAGCCGCTTGGCGACCTCGGTATAGGCCTCCAGAAGGCCGCCAAGATCACGACGGAAGCGGTCCTTGTCGAGCTTCTCGTTCGACTTGATGTCCCACAGCCGRCAGGAATCGGGGGAAATCTCGTCGGCGACGATGATSCGCATCATCTCGTTCTCGAACAGCCGGCCGCATTCCATCTTGAAGTCGACCAGGCGGATGCCGATGCCGAGGAAAAGCCCGGTCAGGAAGTCGTTGACGCGAATGGCCAGCGCCATGATGTCGTCGATTTCCTGGGGCGTCGCCCAGCCGAACGCGGTGATGTGCTCCTCCGACACCATGGGGTCGTTGAGCTGGTCGTTCTTGTAATAGAATTCGATGATCGAACGCGGCAGCTGGGTGCCTTCCTCGATGCCGAGGCGCTGCGACAGCGAGCCCGCCGCCACATTGCGGACGACGACCTCGAGCGGCACGATCTCGACCTCGCGAATCAACTGCTCGCGCATGTTGAGCCGGCGGATGAAGTGAGTCGGAACCCCGATGTCGTTGAGGTGCTGAAACAGGTACTCCGAGATGCGGTTGTTGAGGACGCCCTTGCCTTCGATCACCTGGTGCTTCTTGGCATTGAAGGCGGTGGCGTCGTCCTTGAAGTGCTGGATCAGGGTGCCGGGCTCGGGACCTTCGTAAAGGACCTTGGCCTTGCCTTCATAAATGCGACGCCGACGGCTCATTGGGATGTACCGTGTTTTGTTGAAATCCATGAAATGGTGGGCTCCGGATGACTTTGGACAGGACCACGACGGAGCTGCCGCGAGGGCCTGGATTCTGACGGAAACAGAACAGGAACCGGGCCTGTGGGAAACCTATCCCATTGGTGTCCCGAGCACAATCGATCCAGACCACGGAAGCGGAGTTTTACCGCCCTTCCCTGCGGCCTCGTGCCCGTTGTATTGACAAGGTGTTCCAATTATTTAGGCGTGCGGCCACCGCCCCGCAACCGCCTGCGCGGTTAACCCTTTTCGGCAACACTGGAAGTTCCGGCTATGACCACGTTCGACAAGCGCGAGGACGCGTTCGAGAAGCAATTCGCTCATGACGAGGAATTGAAATTCAAGGCGGAAGCCCGCCGCAACAAGCTCCTCGGCCTCTGGGCCGCCGAAAAGCTCGGCAAGAGCGGCGCTGACGCCGATGCCTATGCCAAGGAGGTCGTCGCGGCCGATTTCGAGGAAGCGGGCGACGCCGACGTGCTGCGCAAGGTGCTCGGCGATCTCTCCGCCAAGGGCGCGGCCGTGACCGAGGCCGAGGTCCGCGCCAAGATGAGCGAGTTGCTGGCGACCGCGGTCGCCCAGATCAAGGCGGGATAATCGCCCTGCGACGGAACGGCTATTTGATGCTGATCTGAAAATTCATCGCGCCGTTCACGTTAAAGCCCTCCTGCTGCTGCTGGCCGTACTGCCGGTTGATGTTGGTGCTGACCGACTCCATCCGGCAGTCCTTGGCGAGGACCTCGCGCAAGAGGTCGCATTCGCGCGCCGCCATCTCGTACACCGTGCGGCGCGCGCGATCGCGCAGTTTCTGGGCCTCGTCGCCGTCTCCGGTCGGCCCTGCGACGAAGAAGTTCACTGAACTCTGGACCCGTACAAGACCTTCCTGACGCGGGCTGGCGCCGGCTTGTTCGACAATGATGCGCTGTCCCTGTGCMTGGCTTGCGGCAGGTGCAACGACAAGCAAAGCGATTGCAGCAGCAAGCGAGAATTGAAGGCGCGGCATTCGATACTCCGACATTGAGGTGGCGCGTTCATCTCCTATCAATTGCGGATTGCAGATTGACGAATCGACATGCTGTCAAACTCATCGGCCACTTCAGTCTCGCTTAACCACGTCGACGTCACGCAACCGAGCGGCCAATAGAGTCCCCCCTATTCGCCGCTCCCTATTCGCCCCTGGCTCACTCTTCCTTGAAGCCGTACTCCGGCACGTTGCCGCTGGCGCCGTAATATTTGTAGGGCAGGAACTTGCCCGACATCGTGATCTTGACCCGGTCGCCCTTGGCATTGGGCAGGCGCTCCATCACCATGTCGAAATCGATCGCCGACATGATGCCATCGCCGAACTCCTCCTGGATCAGCTCCTTCCAGGCCGGACCGTTGATCATCACGAGCTCATAGAAGCGATAGATCAAAGGATCGGTCGGCGGCATCTGCACGCCCTCGCCGCGCATCGGCGTCTCGTTCAGCATCGCGATCTCGGACTTCGACAGGCCGAACAGCTCGCCGGCATTCGCGGCCTGCGGYTTCGTCAGCTTCATCTGGCCAAGAAKGGCGCCGACGATCAGCACCTCGGAATAGCCGCCGATCTTTTCGCAGATGTACTTCCAGCTCCAGCCCTTCTCGCGCTTGATGTCGAGCAGCTTCTCGGTGAGGTCGGATCGCTTCATGCTTGGTCTCCCTTGCTGGGCCTTCGTTGACGGGTTTCTTCTGATTGTCAGCGCGCGACCGCCTGCGGCGCATCGCTGTCGACCGGCTTGGATGCGACGATCGTCGGCTCCGTCCGGCCGATCTTCACCACCGGCACCTTGCGCGGATCATGATCCGGCGTCTCGGCGGTGAAGATCTTGCTGCGGCTGACCAGGAAGTCGATGATGTGGTTGCGCAGCGCGTAATACAGCGGATGGCGATGCAGGTCACCGCGCAGCCGGTCTTTCGGCAGCGGATTCTCGACGATCTCGGCCAGGACAGCACCGGGCCCATTGGTCATCAGCACGATCTTGTCGGCGAGATAGATCGCCTCATCCACGTCGTGGGTGATCATGAACACGGTCTGGCCGGTCTCGACGCAGATGCGCCGGACCTCGTCCTGCAAGGTGCCGCGCGTCAGCGCGTCCAGCGCCGAGAACGGCTCGTCCATCAGCATGATCTTCGGCGTGATCGACAGCGCCCGGGCAATGCCGACGCGCTGCTTCATGCCGCCGGACAGTTCGGACGGCCGCTTGTGCTCGGAGCCTGCGAGGCCAACCAGCTCGATATATTTGAGCGCATGCGCCTTGACCTTGGCGCGATCCCATCTGCGCCATTTCGACGAGATCGCATAGGCGACATTGCCGAGCACCGTCCGCCACGGCAACAGCGCATGGCTCTGGAAGATCACGGCGCGGTCGAGGCTCGGTCCCTCGATGGCCTGGCCGTCGACAATGACAGCGCCCTCGCTCGGCACATCCAGCCCGGCCAGGATGTTGAGCACGGTGGTCTTGCCACAGCCGGAATGCCCGATCACGCAGACGAACTCGCCKCGGGCCATGCCGAGCCACAGATTCTCGAAGATCGTCGTGCTGCGCGCGCCGTCGTAGCGCTTGGCGATGCCTTCGATCGAGATGAACTTGTCGGTCATGGCTCGCCTACTCCGGAAACGTCACGAGCCGCGACACGCGGGCCAGGATCTGGTCCAGCACCATGCCGACGACGCCGATCAGCAGGATCGCGATGATCACGTTGGTGATCGAGAGATTGTTCCACTCGTTCCAGACGAAGTAGCCGATGCCGGTGCCGCCGACCAGCATCTCGGCGGCGACGATGACGAGCCAGGCGATGCCGATCGAGATTCGCATGCCCGTGAGGATGGTCGGCGCCGCCGCCGGCAGGATAACGGTGAAGGCACGGCGGACATTGCCGACCTCGAGCGTGCGCGCGACGTTGATCCACTCCTTGCGGACGCTGGCGACGCCGAAGGCGGTGTTGATCAGCATCGGCCACACCGAGCAGATGAAGATCACGAAGATCGCCGACAGGCTCGAATCCTTGATCGTGTAGAGCGCCAGCGGCATCCAGGCGAGCGGTGAGATCGGCTTCATGATCTGGATGAACGGATCGAGGGCCTTGCTCATCAAGGGCGACATGCCGATCAGAAAGCCGAGCGGGATCGCGATCGCGACCGCGATCAGATAGCCCAGCATCACCCGCCCGAGCGAGAAGGCGAGCTGGATGCCGAGCCCCTTGTCGTTCGGCCCGTTATCATAGAACGGCCGCTTCAGATGCTCCCACAGCTTGGCGCCGACATCGAGCGGCCCGGGCATCGCCGACTTGCCCTGCGTGGCGGTCATGCCCATCAGCTTGGCGTATTCGGGGCTCATATTGGCCGCCGTCCCCGTGCTGCGCGTGGCGAGATGCCAGGCACCGAGGAAGACGGCCAGCAGTACGATCGAGACGACGGCGGCGCGCAGACGGAGGGAGGCGGTCATGCCGTCGCTCCACCCACGGTGTCGTCCCTGCGAACGCAGGGACCCATGGCCACCGTCGTCAGTTGATGGATAAGACAATCGCGACCGCCCCTGCCCCAAGGCAGGTCACTGCGTAGGGGTCCCCGCGTTCGCGGGGACGACACCATTGGGGAGGTCAGCAGCGCCGCGCATATCGCCCCCATCACGAGGCCTTCTTGATCTTGAAGCTGGCGACGTAATCATCTGGCTTGGTYGGATCGAACGGCTTGCCCATCACCGAGAACGATTTGTAGGAGTCCTTCGGCGGCGTCAGGCCCATCTSGGTCATGACCTTGCGGGTGTCGGTGGCCAGATAGATCTGCTCGGCRACCGCCTTGTAGTCGACATCGCCCTTGATCTGGCCCCAGCGCTTCATCTGGGTCAGCATCCACACCGCAAAGGACTGCCACGGGAACGGATCGAAATCGACWCGTTTCGGGTCGGTCTTCACGCCACCAAGGCCGTCGGCATAGGTGCCGGTCAACACCTGCTCCAGCACCGTCACCGGCGCGTTGATGTAGTTGGCCGGCGCGATCGCCTCCGCAATCTGCTTSCGGTTATCCGCCTTCGACGCGTAGGCCGTGGCATCGACGATGGCGCGGGTCAGCGCGGCGAAGCTGTTCGGCGCGGATGTAATGAACTCGCGGCTGGCGGCGAAGCTGCAGCAGGGATGGCCGTCCCAGATCTCCTTGGACAGAATATGCAGGAAGCCGACGCCGTCATAGATCGCGCGCTGGCAGATGTTGTCGGGCGCAAGGAAGCCGTCGATGTTGTCGGCCCTGAGGTTGGCGACCATCTCCGGCGGCGGCACCGAMCGCAGCTGCACGTCGGTATCGGGATCGATGCCGTGCTCGGCGAGATAATAGCGCAGAAGATAATTGTGCATCGAATAGTCGAAGGGAATCGCGAATTTGAGACCCTTCCAATCCTTCGGATCGCGCTTGTCCTTGTGCTTCATCGACAGCACGATGCCCTGCCCGTTGATGTTCTCGATCGCGGGCACGGTGAAGGGGATCGGCTGCGCGCCGAGCCCCAGCGAGATCGCGATCGGCATCGGCGCCAGCATATGCGAGGCGTCGTATTCCTTGTTGATGGTCTTGTCGCGGATGACGGCCCAGCCCGCGGTCTTCACCACCTCMACRTTCAGGCCAGCCTTCGCATAGAAGCCGAGCGGCGCCGCCATGATGATCGGCGTGGCGCAGGTGATCGGGATGAAACCGACCTTGAGATCCTTCTTCTCAGGTGCCCCCGCTTCGGCGAAGGCTTCGGTCGCGGTCTTCAGCGGGAAGAATTGCGACACCGCGGCCAGCGCGGTGGCCGCGCCGACCGATTTCAGGAACGCGCGGCGCGTGGCGGCTTGCGGAAAGACGGCGCGCAGCACCGCCGAGGCGACGACGTTCTCGTAGCGCTTCTCCGCGGACTCCACCACCGGCTCACAGCGCAACGCGCGCAGGGCGTGCTCATGTTCGGCCGGACTGCGATGCTGGCCGCAAATACAACCGGCATTCACGCGTGAATCGGCATCGAACGGATCATCGAAAATCGACATGTGCTGCGCCCCTTTGTCACACCCGCGCTATCAGCGCCTTCGAACAGCTCGTCCGGCCGCATTTTTCAGCGGCCGGACGTGCATAACATGCAGCTTCTATGCCGCTTTGCTGGTCATCGCCGGCATCGGCAGGCCTTCCTCGATCGGCAGCGACGGGTCGCGCGACCACTCGTTCCACGAGCCGAAATACATCCGCACATCCTTCACACCGGCGTTCTTCAGCGCGAGGAACGTGTTCGACGCCCGCGCGCCCTTGAAGCAGTAGAGATAGACCGGCGTGTCGACGTTGATGCCGACGGTGGCGCATTCGGCGAGGATCTCGTCCTTMGACTTGAAGCGCGGGCCTTCGCCGGTCGGCTTCATCATGCGGTACCATTCGAGCCACACGGCGCCGGGGATGCGGCCCTTGCGCGGGCAGAAATCCTTGCCGTAGGGCGARGATGAATCGCCGATCCACTCATCGACGTCGCGGACGTCGAGGATCGCGATCGCAGGATTRCCGACCGCCGCCAGCATGGCCTTGGCATCRATCAGGATGCTGCCCGCCTCCGGYACGATCTTGAACGARGCCTTCGCCGGCGTCGGCACATCGGTCGTGATCGGCAAGCCCGTCGCGACCCAGGCGTCGTAGCCGCCATGCAGCACCTTCACCTTGGGATAGCCGAGCATCGTCAGCAGGAAATAGCCGCGGCAGGACTGGCCGAAGCCGGAGTTCATCGATTGCTCATAGACCACGGCCGTCTCGGCGCCCGACAGACCGGCCGCGCCGAAGGCGTCGGCGAATTTYGTCTTCAGCTCTTCGATGCCCTCCGGCGTCGACGTCGCAAGATAGGTGAAGATCTCATGGACGTTGACGGCGCCGGGAAGATGTCCCGCACCATAGGCATCGGGATTGCGKGTGTCGATGACGACACACGGCTCGGTCTTGATGAGTTCAGCGAGTTCGCCGGCAGTAATCAGAACGTCCGTCATGGCAGGCCTCTCCTGGTGGATGTGTTGGTTTGCCGTTCTCGCCGGCGTCAGCCGTCGGCGAGCATCTTGCGGAGCTGCTTGGTCGCGGGGGTGACGATCGCGACGAAATAGGCCTCGCGCAGGCGACGTTCGGCGCGATTGCCCTTGATGTAGCCGCGCGCCCCRCAATGGAGCATCGCGGCGTGAGCYGCAGCAACGCTGGCCTCGCCGGCCCGCAGGCGCAGCGCGACCACCTTGCGCCAGTAGGTCTCGTCYGTGTTGTAGGGRTCACTGGCCAGGATGGCCGTCTCCTTGGCGAGCTCGTCGGCGAGCGCGCTGAAGTCGACCGGCTGTTGCGGCAGATAGCGGTTGACRTGGCCGAGCGGCGCCTCGACCTCCTGCATGATCTTGATGCAGTCCTTGATCAGGCCGAGCGCCATGCCGGCCTGAAGCAAAATGAAGCCGGCGCGGATCTTCTTGACGAAGGGCCCCGCGGGATCGGCGAGGATCAATTCGTCCGGCACGAACAGGTCGCGGAACTGGATGCCATAGGTGCCGGTGCCGTCCATCGCCAGGAACGGCTGGCATGGCTGCAGGGTCACCGCCGGATCGGCGCAATCGGCCACGAACATCACGATCTCGCCGGGCGCATCCTCGCGCTCGAAGATCGTGCCGAAYATGTGGTCGGGCCCGAGATTGGAGACCCAGGGCAGCGCGCCGCGCACGAYATARCCGCCCTCGACCTTCCGCCCCTTCAGCTTCAGCTTCTCGATGCCGAAAAAGCTCTTCATCGGGTTGGAGAGCCCGGTGCCGCCGAGCAGCCGGCCACAGGCCGCATCGTCGAGCAGGCGATCGACCAGCGCCCGGTTGCTCGAATTCGCGATGTACCAGACCAGCGTGTTCTGGCACCACGCCATGAAGGCCGAGGCGCCGCAGACCTCGCCGATCGCCGCGATCGCGGCGATCGCGCTGTTCAGATCAGCCTCGCCATTGTCAGGCACATGGCTGCTCCAGGCGCCGACCTCGCCGAAGCGGCGGAGCACCTCGGCCGGATACACCGTGCCGGCGTCGATGCCAGCGGCCAGCGGCGCGAGCTCATTGCGCGCGATCGCCGCCACCTGCTCGACGGTCGACGGCATGGGCATCACGCCCGCCCCATCGACCGCCAGATGCTGTCCGAGTGAACCCATGACGCGTCCTCCGCTGCTTCAGGCCGTCAGCCCAACTCAGATTCCGACTTCGAGATTGACCGGACGCGTGAAGGTGTTGGCCACCGGCGACCACTTCTTGACGTGATCGATCAGGGCCTGGACCTCTTCCTTGGARATGCCCTCGCATTCCATGTCGACCTTGACSCGCACATCGGTGAAGCCSACCGGCTTCTCGSWGACGTCKCCSGTGCCCCAGACCGCGGTGATGTTGAGRTCGCCCTCGAGYTCCAGCTCGAGCTTGTTSACGATCCAGCCGCGATGCACGGCATTGGCGTGCAGGCCGACCGCGAGGCAGGAGCCGAGCGCGGCRAGCGAGGCCTCCGACGGATTCGGCGCGGTGTCGTCGCCCAGCAGSCCCGGCGGCTCGTCGACGATGTAAGGCGCGAGATTGCGGATGTAGTTGGCGTGGCGGAACTTGCCCTCCGCGACGGTCTTGCACTTCAGGGTCTTGATGACCTTGGGGTTGGCCTTGCCGTTGGCGATGAGCTGTTCGAGCCCGCCTTTATCGATCGGTGCGAGGCAGCCCGTGAGGGCCGTCTTCTGAACAACAGCGGTCATCTGATTTCTCTCCCTGGGATCGAGGATACCGAACGGTCTGTTTCCTGCACGAAGCGTGCCAGRGAGGCYGGAAATCAAAAGGCGGAATGATCCTCGCGGCTTAGGACAAGATGGCAGAAYGTGGCCCGACCTTGYCTGCCCAAGCGCGATGCACAATGCTGCTCGTCACGATGAAATTGAGCGCAAGTCCGCCTGTTGGCCGCGAGCACACTTGCTTGCTCACGCGCACAGCGATTAAGCTCGCGCGCATGGGCAAGTCAGCTGCGGGCAAACAGACAAGCAAGAAGCCGGCGATCGTGCGGACGATTGCGGCGGTTGATGAGGACTCGGCGCGTGGCCGCTTGCTCGGCGCGGCGACGCGGCTGTTCTGCAAGAACGGCATCAACGCCACCGGCATCGACGCCATCATCAGCGAGGCTGGGACGGCGAAGACCACACTCTACAAATTATTCGGATCGAAGACCGCGCTCGTCACCGCCGTGCTGGAGAGCGAGGGCAAGCAATGGCGGGAATGGTTCATCGGCGCGATCGAGGCCGGCGGCGGCGATGCCGAGACCAAGCTGGCGCGGATCTTTCCGGCGTTGAAGAGCTGGTTCGGCGAGGAGCGCTTCTATGGCTGCCCCTTCATCAACGCAGTCGGCGAGCACGACAAGGACCAGAAGCAGTTCCGCACCATCGCGATGCGCCACAAGAAGGTGGTGCTTGCCCATATCGAAAAACTGGCCCGTGAGATGGGMGCTCAGGATCCCGAAAGCTTCGCGCATCAGCTGGCGCTGTTGATCGACGGCGCGATCGTCGCCGCCATGGTGTCGCGCAATCCCGAGGTCGCCGACACCGCGGGCCTGGCCGCGAGCACCCTGTTCGAGCCGGTCAGGCTGAAGGCCGGAAAGCGCAGCAGCAGGCCGGATGCTCAGCTCGCCGCGGTGTAGCCGCCGCGGCTGCCGCCCTCAGCGGAAATAATCGCCGACAAGGTCGAGGTCGCGCGGCAGAGGCTTTGCCCCGTTCAGGCCCGCGTCGATGACCCGCCGGCAGGCCGCCACCGCATCCTCATCCCCGAGTTCRTTGGCGGCTTCGAGCACGAGCCAGGCGGCCTCCGCCACGCTGCGGTCGGCCGCCGGCTCGCGGCGGAGCGGTCGTGCGGAGCCGTGTAGATCCATGCTGTTCATAACACTGTCCTTCGATGACGACGTCAGTKGGCGAGAGCACGCGGCTCGCGTCCGGTCTTGGCGGGATTCTTCCGTGACTGATAGAAATCGATGACGCTGCGCGAGGCCTGCATGTCGAGGCGGGCATAGTCGCGCTCCAGATCCTGCAGCTCGCCGGCGGTGATTCGATGCTCGCGGGCGCCGAGGAACGCCAGCGCCATGGTCGTGTCCCAGCTGAAATGCAGCGCCTTGGCCAACATCAGCAGCATCTCGCGATTACGGTCGAACAGCGCCCGCTCGACGACATCGGCCGGCAGGCCGGACAACAGCGCCAGGCCGAT
>BFBZ01000022.1_pt93 | contig 12169 bp, 11 predicted proteins | sample 1888401 | NCBI WGS metagenome assembly BFBZ01 (sample SAMD00112614, study PRJDB3348) | symbiont metagenome | host: Chara braunii | reverse complement strand
ACCCGATCGACCAGCGCGTGACCGCGGATCTCCAGATTGGCGCGGCCGCGCGCCGGCTCGAGATAACCCTCATTGGTGGTGATGCGACGGCTGTTGCGGCTGTTGATGGGATAGCAGGCGACGCCTTCGCCGTCCGGCCCGTTGACGTCAGCACACCAGGGATAACCGCTGGCCAGCGCCGCATCGCGCAGGCCGCGATCGATCGGGCCCCATGTCTCCTGTGGCGCGCGATAGACCGGCAGCGGGCCGCCGCGCCCATGTCCCTTGCTGTCGCCGAGCTCCTGATCGTCCTCGATGACCGAGAAGAACGGCATGATCTCGCGCGCGGACCAGCCGGTGCAGCCGTTCGCCGCCCATTCATCGAAGGCATCGGCGACACCGCGGATGGCGATCTGGCCGTTCATCATCGAGCTGCCGCCAAGCCCCTTGCCGCGCCAGTAGAAGCGCGGCTCCTGGCCTGCGATGCGGCGAGTCAGGAGATTGGGCCACTGCCACTTCTCCTGGAATTCGCGCTGGTGAATGATCGGGATCGGATTCGGCGTCATGACCTCCCAGGGCGCCTCATCGGCGCGCCAGTCGAGCCCCGCTTCCAGCAGCAGCACCCGCCTGTCGCGGTCTTCCGATAGCCGCGCCGCAATCGCGGCGCCGGCGGAGCCGCCGCCCACCACGATCACATCGTATGTTGCTTCGGAAGAATTGGCTTCGGAAGAATTAGCTTCAGAAGACATGACTCACACCTCAATCAGCAGAACTATCGCGACACACGGCATTGGATTGTATCCCGGCATCGTCGGCAGCTTCCATTTGCATTCCACTGCGGCAGCGCATGCCTGCCCGGACAACGGCGCGCATCGATGAGAATCGATACGAACCGGGCTTACTCGGGTTTATCCATGTTCCAGAATACCGGCGTCGCCGGGCCATCGAGCACACCGGTCAGCTCCTTGCGCCAAACGCTGGGCGCAAAGTATTGTCCGAGCGGAATGTAGGTGACCTGTTCAAAGGCACGCCCCTGAATCTCGGCTGCGATTTTTTTCTGCTCGTCGGGCGAGCTGGCGCGCGCGAAGGCGTCACGCAGCTTTTCCATGCCGGCGTCTTCCGGCCAGCCGGGCCAACCACCCGTGCGCCCCCTGCTGTTCAAGGGCGCGCTCACGATGGGGTTCATGATGTCGGCGATGCCCCAATTGGTGAAGAACATGTTCCAGCCGCCGTCCTTCGGCGGCTTCTGGCTGGCGAACACGGTGTTCTCGGTCTGCCAGTCCATGGTCTGCACGGTCACCTGGAAGCCGGCCTGACGCAGCAACTGCGCCGCAACGATCGGCTGCGGCTTGAGCGAGACCACATCGGTCGGCGCGAGCACAACGACGGGCGTACCGTCATAGCCGGATTCGGCCAGCAGCTTCCTGGCCTCCGCGATCGTGCCGCCCCTGACCAGGCTATCCGATCCGGCCTCGGTCGCCAGCGGCGTGTCGCAGCCAAAGAAGGCGCCGCAGATCTTGTAGAGCTTCGGATTTCCGATCAGGGCGTCGAGCACGTCCTTCTGGTTCATCGCCATCAAGGCCGCACGGCGCACCTTGACGTTGTCGAATGGCGGATGAAGGAAGTTCATCCGGCCGATGGTCTGGAAACCCAGGCCGTTCAAGGCGCGCGACGTAAAATCCTTGTCGGCTTGCAGGATCGGTATCAGATCGAACGACGGCCGCTCCAGGAAATCGATGTCGCCGGATTGCAGCGCGTTGGCTGCGGTTTGCGCGTCCGGCATCGTGATCCACTCGACGCGATCGATTTTCACCACCTTGCCGCCCGAGGTCCAGCTCGGCGGTTCGGCGCGCGGCACATAATCCTTGTTCTTCTCGTAGACGGCTTTGACGCCCGGCTGGAATTCCGCGGCGATGAATTTGAACGGACCAGAGCCGATCTGCTCGGGGATCGGGGTGCCCGGTGGCGTGTCGGCAAGGCGCTTCGGCATCATGAAGGGGACAAACGTGGACGGCTTGCCCAGCGACTCCAGCACCAGGCCGTAGGGCTCCTTCAATTTCAGCGTGATCGTCCTGGCGTCGGTGGCCGCGAGGCTGGCGGTGAAGTCCATCAGCTTCTGGCCCATGCCGTCGACGACGGCCCAGCGCTTCAGCGACGCGACGCAGTCCTCCGCGGTGACCGGCGTGCCGTCATGCCATTTCAGTCCGTCGCGCAGGGTGAAGGTGTACGTCAGCTTGTCGTCCGACACCTTCCAGTCCGCCATCTGCGGCCGGATGGTGAAGCTCGCGTCCATCGCCACCAGAGTGTCGTAGACCATGTAACCGTGGTCGCGCGTGATGTAGGCCGACGAGACGATCGGGTCGAGCGCGCGGAGGTCCGAGTGCATCACCGCCCTGATGGTCTTGGCCTGCGACAAAGTGGGCCACGCCAGCACTGTCGCAACAAGCAGCCCGCGCAAGATGATTGTCAGGGACACCGGAGAGGCCTTGGTTCGCAGAGAGAAGGACATCATTTTCCTCGGATGGACGCCGAACGGACGGCAAGTGATGGCGCACGGATCGTCGTTACGCCGGAGAAACCGGCGCCGACAGCGGCAATGATAGGCATGAATTCAAGAGGCTCCCGCACGCTCCGGCGCCGGGGCTGCGTCGGAATCAGACACGGACACGTGGCGTTCCCGCCCCGATCTCCGCATCATCACAGTGGACGCGAGACGATATGGCGCGCCCACAAAGCGAGCAAGGTTAAATTTCGACCATATCTGCACAGATGCCATGCGGTGGTTGCGATCATCGCGTCCGCGCGCATTCAGCAACATCGGTTGCGTGCGACGAGATGCATCCGCGCCGCAAAGGAAGTCGTGGATACCCGGCCCAAGGGCCGGGCATGACGGCTGAGAGTGGTGAGATGCCCCGGCCAACGAGGGGCGTGGCGCAGCAGAGTGCGGTAAGCCTCAGCCTCTCGCCACTCTCAACCGTCATGGCCGCACGATCTCTTTGACGATTCCGCGCACAACACCTTCCAATCAAAAAAAGTAACGACGTTCGCGATCAACATCTCCGTCTTCATCCCACCGTCACAAACACACGACGGCGCTTCGAAACGTCGCAGCCGTTTCATGGAAAAATCACGCGGCATTCGCGCCTTGGTCACGCTATGTGCGCGCAACATCGCTCACAGCGAAGTGTTTCGATGCATCGCGGTTTTCTTCAGTGTTTCGTTACGAGTTGGCTGCTAGTCGGCGCGCATGGCGGGGCCGATCGAAACACCACGCCGCAACAAGAAACTGCAGTTGAAAACATGCTCCGCTCTCCTCGCCTTGCCTCCATCATCCGTTCACCGCGCATCCGGATCGGCCTGCGGCTGAAGCTCGTGGCGCTCGGCATCGCCGGCACCCTGATCACCGGCGCGATCGGCGTGACCGGTTTGCAGATCGCCTCGCGCGTCCAGCAGGACTCCGACGCCAGTGTCGGCTTCCGGTTTCAGGTGATGGGCCTGGCGCAGAGCTATCTCGAAGCCGGCCAGGTGGCGAACGCGTTCCTGCAAAAGCATGACGACAAGCGCGTTGGCGCGCATGCCGATATCCTGACGCAGGCGGCCGACCGTCTCACGGCGATCGAAGCCTTCGTGGCGCCGCTTGCCGCGGACGATCCGCTGAAGGCCGCAGCCGCGTTACGTCCCGGCATCAACCAGTATGCGGTGCGCTTCCAGAACGTGGTGTCGGCGCAGCGCGTGCTGGGACTGACCGAGACCGACGGCCTGCAGGGCCGGCTGCGCAACGCCGTGCGTGACATCGAAGGCAAGCTCACCAATGTCGACGCCCCCGGCCTGATCAACCTGATGCTGACCATGCGCCGCCATGAAAAGGACTTCATGCTGCGCGGCGACGAGAAGTACGGCGACGCGCTGCAGAAGACTGCCGCGACATTCCAGTCTCAAGTCGCGGCGTCCAGCCTGCCGGCCGACCTGAAAGCGGAGCTGACCAAACTGGTGCAGGCCTATGAATCCAGCTTCATGGCCTACATGGTCTCCGATGGCTCGCTGCGCGAGGAAGCCGACGACCTCGCCACCATCTACGAACGCAACCGCCCGGCGCTGCTCGCGGTGATCGCGGCGGCCGAGGCACGTTATCGCGCGGCCGAGGACAATGCGCGGAGGCTGCGGCAGACCCTGGTGTGGATCATCGCGCTGGCGACGCTGGCCACCGGTCTCGTGATCTTCTATTTCGCCCACCGCGTCGCCGGCGCGATCTCCAACATGGCGCGCGCCATGCAGCAGCTGGCAGCCGGCGAGCTGCAGATGGTGCTGCCGGGGCTCGGGCGCAGCGACGAGATCGGCGAGATGGCGCGGGCGGTGGAAACCTTCAAGGTCAATATCAGTGCGCAGGCCACGCGCGACGCACAGGCCAAGGCCGAGCAGGACGACATGGCCGCGGCCCAGCGCCAGGCCGAGATGCGGCAGTTGGCCGACGCCTTCGAGCGGGCCGTCGGCGAGGTCATCGACACCGTGTCGCGCGCGGCCAGCGGGCTGGAGTCCTCGGCCGATACGCTGACACGCAACGCCGACCGCACCCGGCAACTGTCGGTCACGGTGGCGACGGCGTCCGCACAGGCGTCGCAGAACGTGCAGTCGGTCGCCTCCGCCACGGAGGAGATGTCGTCTTCGGTCGGGGAGATCGGCCGCCAGGTGACGCAATCGACGGAGATCGCCACCGAGGCGGTGCGGCAGGCCGACCAGACCAACGCCCGCATCGCCGCCATGGCGGGCGCGGCCGAACGCATCGGCGACGTGGTCAAGCTGATCACCACCATTGCGGGACAGACCAATCTGCTGGCGCTGAACGCCACCATCGAGGCGGCACGCGCCGGGGCTGCGGGCCGCGGCTTCGCCGTGGTGGCTTCCGAGGTCAAACAACTGGCGACGCAGACGGCGGCGGCGACCGGCGAGATCAGCCAGCAGATCATCGCGCTGCAGGCGACGACGCGTGACTCCGTCGCCGCGATCCGCGAGATCGGCGGCACCATCGCGCGGATGTCCGATATCGCCGCCTCGATTGCGGCCGCGGTCGAACAGCAGGGCGCCGCCACCCGGGAAATCGCCCGCAACGTGCAGCATGCCACCGCCGGCACGGCCGAAGTCGCCTCCCATATCGCCGACGTCAGCCGCGGCGCCGGCGAGACCGGCGCGGCCTCGACCCACGTGCACGCCTCCGCGCAGTCGCTGGCGAAGGAAAGTCATCGCCTCAAGACCGAGGTCGGGCATTTCCTGGCGACTGTACGCGGGGCATGAGAGCCAAGTGATTCAACTCGGTTGAGTTGCTATGACGTGAGGACACGAAGTTCGCTCAACGTCATCCGTCATCCTGAGGTGCGAGCCGAAGGCGAGCCTCGAAGGACGACGGCCCATACGTTAGACGCCTCGGCCCTCCATCCTTCGAGGCTCGCCCAGCGGTGCAAGTGCACCGCAAGGCTCGCACCTCAGGATGACGGGAACGGCTCAATGAATTGATCATCCTCTAAGCCGCGCGACCGATCGGAAACCCATCCCGCTTCGCCGCCCACGCGGCGATCAGTGTCGCCAGCAGCAGGGCAATGACCACCCAGGGAAACCAGGCCGGGCCGATCCCCTGCAGCAGCAGGCCGCCGATCACCCCGCCGCCGCCGATCGCGGCATTCCAGACCGTGACGATCATGGATTGGGCGACATCGGCGCCGTCGCCCGCGGCTTTCGCCGACGCCGTCTGGAACAGCGTCGGCGCGCCGCCATAGGCCACGCCCCACAACGCCACCGCTGCGTACACCACGATGGGCGTGTGGCTGTTGATACCAAGCACGATGGCCGCAACGCCGAACAGCAGGATGATGAGCAGCGTCATCTCGCGCAGGCGGCGGTCAACCACCAGGCCCACGCCCCAGATGCCGGCGAGCGAGGCAAGGCCGAACACCAGCAGCACGATCTCGAGCCTGTCGGCCATGCCACCCGGCGCGAGGAACGGCGCGATGTAGGTGAACAGGATATTGTGCGCCAGCACGAAGGCGAGCGTCACGAACAGCACCGACCGGACACCCGGCAGCGTGAACACGCACGCGAGCGGCAGGCGCTGGTCGGCCGCCTGCCCGGAAAAATCCGGCACCTTGGCCAGCACCCAGACGATCACGACCAGGGTCAACAGACTCATGACGCCGAACGCGGCGCGCCAACCGACGGCAGCACCAAGCCAGGTCCCGGCCGGAATGCCCAGCGACAGCGCCAGCGCGGCGCCCAGCATCGCCACCGCAATGGCGCGGCCGCTGAGATGCGGCGGCGCCATGCGCGCGGCATATCCGGCGAGCAGCGCCCACAGCAGGCCGGCGAACACACCGGCGAAAAAGCGCGCAGCAAACGTCAGCGCATAACTGGTCGACAGCGCCGTGACCGTGTTGACGATGGCGAAGCCGCCGATCGCGAGCAGCAGCAGCGGCTTGCGCCGCATCCCCCGCGTCAGCGCCGTCAGCGGAATCGCCGCGACCAGCGATCCGACCGCATAGATCGTCACCAACTGGCCAACCAGCGCTTCGGACAAACCGAAGCTGAGGCTGATCTGCGGCAGCAGGCCCGCCGGCATCGCCTCGGTCAGCACGGTGACGAACCCGGCCATCGCCAAAGCGAGCAGCCCCGCCATCGGCAACCTGTCGGCCGACACGGAGACGGCCAAAGCGACGTCGTCGACGGCAGGCGCTGTGGCGCCGCCATCAGAAATCAGAGTGGTCATGGATCTGCCTGCAAAGGCCGCGCGGTCCGACCTCGATGGAGGCCGAAAAGGCCCCGGCGGCCTCGTTGCAGGGCAACATAAGGGCTCCGCCTTTCAAGAAAATCAGGCTATAATTCGGAACACTTCCATCCAAAAGTTTGAAATGGAGCTAGCGGTGGAACATGTCGGCGCGATGAATGCCTTCGTCCAGGCGGCCGAAACCCGCAGCTTCACCGAGGCCGGACGCCGGCTCGGCGTCTCCTCGTCGGCGATCGGCAAGGCCATGGCCAAACTGGAAGAACGCCTCGGCGTGCGACTGTTTCACCGCTCCACCCGCACCATCACGCTCACGCCGGAAGGCGCGTTGTATCTCGAGCGCTGCCGCCGGATCATGTGCGAGATCGAGGCGGCGGAGATGGAATTGGCGCAGACCCGCGGCGCCCCGCGCGGCAAACTGAAGATCAGCCTGCCGCTGGCCGGCATGTTCTTCATGCCGAAGATCGCCGAGTTTCACCGGCTCTATCCCGATGTCGAGCTCGACATCGATTGCAGCGACCGTCTGGTGGATGTGATCGAGGAAGGTTTCGATGCAGTCATCCGCGCCGGCGGCCCCAGCGATTCCCGGCTGATGGCGCGAACACTGGGATCGTTCCGCCAGACCATCGTCGGATCGCCGGACTATTTCCGGCGCATGGGCATTCCCGAACAGCCGGAAGATCTCAGCCGCCACATCCGCCTGATGTACCGCCCGCCGTCGAGCGGGAAATTGTATCGATGGCCGTTCAGCCGCAACGGTCGCGCGCTCGATCTCGATCTGCCGGTCGCCATGGTCGCCAACACGCTGGAGCCGCAACTCTGTTTCGCCGAACAGGGACTTGGCCTCGCCTGCGTGCCGGACTTCGCCATCCGCCGGCAACTGGAGGACGGATCGCTGATCGCGGTGTTGAGCGCGTCCATCCAGGACAGCGTCATCATGCGGGTGCTCTGGCCATCGAGCCGGCATCTGTCGCCCAAGCTTCGGGTGTTCGTGGATTTCATGGCCGCGAATCTGTTTCCATCCGCAACCTGAGGCGGGAGCGTGCGTTGATGCACCGTCTCGCAGGGCATTCTCCTGATGCGCGCGGCGGGATGCGAAATGTCTTCGCGACAAAGCCGCTGCAGCACAGCATTTCAAATCGGCTGCACGGCCTTGCCGAATTCCTTGTTTGGGTCAAACTTCGGTTCGAGATTAGAGCGCGCGCGTCACAGGCCAGCGACAATCAACAAGAACAGGAGACGGCATGACGACCAAGCCTGCCCCGACAACCAGAGATTTGGACAGCACCGATCCTTCTCCGTCACGCCGGCGCTTTCTGCACGGTGCGGTCGCCGGCGGTCTCGCCGCGGGCGCCCTCAGCGGCACCGCGCTCGCCGAAGACGCGACGACGAACAACATCCCGCCGAACATTCCCGAATGGATGAAGTCCCCGGGCGACGCGATGGGCAGCCAGCTCTATGGCGCGCCCTCGCCGTTCGAGAAGAACCTGATCAAGAACATCCCGAAGAACCTGCCGCAGTACATTTCCGCGTCGGGCCGCACGCCGCTGCAGGATCTAGACGGGATCATCACGCCCAACGGGCTGTTCTACGAGCGCCATCACGGCGGCGTGCCGACCATCGATCCCGCGCAGCATCGGCTGATGCTGCATGGCCTGGTCGAGCACCCTCTCATTTTCACCATGGAGGACATCCGCCGCTTTCCGTCGGAGTCGCGCATCCATTTCATCGAATGCTCCGGCAACCCGGTCTACACAAAACCCTACGGCAAGACCGCCTCCGACCTCGTGGGATTGTTGAGCTGCGCCGAATGGACCGGCGTGCCGCTCAAGCTGGTGCTGCAGGAAGCCGGCCTCAAGCCCGGGGCGAAATGGATCGTGGCCGAAGGCGCCGATGCAGCAGCGCTGACCCGCAGCATACCCATCGAAAAATGCCTCGACGATGCCATGCTGGTGTACAGCCAGAACGGCGAGCGGTTGCGCCCGCAGCAGGGCTATCCGCTGCGGCTGCTGCTGCCGGGATTCGAAGGCAACATGAACGTGAAATGGCTGCGCCGGCTCAAGGTGGTCAGCGAACCCGCCTACTCCCGCGAAGAGACCTCGAAATACACGGATTTGATGCCGGACGGCACCGCGCGCGAATTCACCTTCTATATGGAGGCGAAATCCATCATCACCCGGCCGTCGGGCGGCCAGCGGCTGACCGAAAAGGGCTTTCATGAAATCAGCGGCATCGCCTGGAGCGGCCACGGCAAGGTCAGGCGCGTCGACGTCTCGGTGGACGGCGGCACCACATGGCAGGAGGCGCATTTGCAAACGCCGGTGCTGACACGGGCGCTGACACGGTTCCGGCTGCCCTGGCAATGGGACGGCACGCCGGCGACCATCGTCAGCCGCGCCACCGACGAGACCGGCTACGTGCAGCCGACACTGGCCGAACTGATCGCGGTGCGCGGCACCAACTCGTTCTACCACAACAACGCGATGTGGCCGTGGAAAGTCGATGCGACCGGCGAGGTAAGCAATGCCAATGCATAAGCTCCGCTGCTCCATCGTCGTGCTGACACTTGCGTTGCTGATGCCGGCCGCATCGCACGCGCAGACCCCGATCCGCTACGGCATCGGCCATCCGGCGACGCCTGACGAGATCAAGGGCTGGGACATCGACATCGGCCGCGACGGCAGCGGCCTGCCGCAGGGACAGGGCAGTGTCGCGCAGGGCCGTGAGCTGTTCGCCAACCAGTGCGCGGCATGCCACGGCGCCAATGGCGAAGGCGGCGTCGGCGACAGACTGGTCGGCGGCCAGGGCACCATCGCGACGCCCAAGCCGGTGAAGACCGTCGGCAGCTTCTGGCCCTATGCGCCGACACTGTTCGACTACATCCGCCGCGCCATGCCGCTGAACGCACCGCAATCGCTGAGCAACGCGGAGGTCTACGCGGTCTCCGCCTACATCCTCAACCTCAACGGCCTGCTGCCCGCCGATGCCACGCTGGATGCCAGGACGCTGAGCGCCATCAGGATGCCGAACCGCGACAAGTTCGTGGATGATCCAAGGCCGGATGTCAGGAGCGGGTGCACGGGGACGTGCTGAGGCCGCCACATTCTGGCGAGCCCGCCCCTTCCCGGTTGGTTGCGTGAGGGGCAGGCAGTCGCCCGAAGACCCTCATCATCCTGGTCGGTCGATGGAGCCCCTCCCTCCGGGAGGGACATAAAAACCACAGCAAGCGGGGCATTCGGCATCTACTGACAAAACATCTATGTCCGGCTTCGGACTCGATGGTATAAATCCCCTTGGGAGACATGACGGTGGGCATCATTGCAAATGCGCAGCGCGGGTTGCTGTCCCGACGGATTATCGTCTGGATAGCCGCCTATGCGTTGTTATTGCAATCGGTGGTCGCTCCGCTCATCGCGAGCCCACTCAATTCGCGCAGCCTCGACGGAAACCCGCTTTTCGAACTCTGCCTTTTCAACAAGAGCGGTAGTTCTCCGGTCTCCGGCGGTATTCCCACAGATCCACGAGACCATGATATTCACTGCAAATTGTGCGTTCATGGCGCGCCGGCCTTCCATCTTGCGCCCAGGATCACAACTGCGTTCGCCGAACAGGCGGTCAGCGTTTCGATCAGATGGGCTGTCATCGACAATCCGGTTCCCGACGACACCAGGTTCATCCGCAAACACGCGCGGGGGCCTCCGCTGCTGACGTGAGCTGGACGGCCACCTCGTGGCCGCAGATTCATCCGTGTCTCAACGACAGCAGAGATATCTCTCATGTCCATCCGTGTTCCACGCGTGGCCCTGCCGGGGCTTGCAATAGCGCTGTTTCCTTTCACCGAAAGCATAGCCCACGAAATCGTCGGCAACCGCTTCTTTCCCGCGACGCTTGGCATCGATGATCCCGGCGTCAACGATGAACTCGCTATCCCGACCATATCGGCCTTCAAGACCGGCGACGATCCCTCGGTCAAACAACGCGATATGTCCGGAGAGTTCTCCAAACGAATTACCGAGGACTTCGCGGTGTCGTTCGGCTCCACCTACACGCATCTCAGCGTGCCCGGTGGGCTGGCCGGGATGGGCGCAAACGGCTTTCAAAATCTGGACACCACATTCAAATATCGCGTCTTCAAGGATCCGGCGCATGAGTTTGTGATATCGGCCGGCCTGAGCGTCGAATGGGGTGGCACAGGCGCGCGAAGCGTCGGAGCCGACCCGTTCAATACCTACACGCCGACGCTGTTTTTCGGCAAAGGGTTCGGTGATCTACCCGACACCATGCCGTGGCTGCGTCCGGTCGCGATCACCGGGCAAGTCGGCTATGCGATCCCCGGCAGACGCTCCACCACCACCTTTGGAGTCGATCCCGACACCGGCGCCTCGACAGTCGACACCGAATTTCACCCGCAAGTCCTGGCCTGGGGCGGAACCGTGCAATACAGCATGCCCTATCTCAAATCCGCGGTGGTCGACCTTGGACTGCCGGATTTCGTCAATCGCCTGATCCCGCTTGTCGAGGCAACGCTGCAGACGCCGGTGGCAAACACCTTCACGTCCGGAACGGTGACCACGGGCACCATCAATCCGGGGGTGATCTGGGTCGGAAATACCTTTCAGGTCGGCGTCGAAGCCCTCATCCCGATCAACCGGCAGAGCGGGACGAGTGTCGGGGTGATCGCCCAGTTGCATTTCTTCCTGGACGACATCGACCCTCATGGCATCGGCAAGCCGATCTTCGGCGGCGCCGTGCAGCCCGCCAGACCATTCGGAGGCATTTGATCATGCGTCGCATTGCTCTCGCCGCAATCGCTCCTCTGCTGATCCTGCTCGCAACAGGAGAAGCCCACGCACACGCTTTTCTCGATCATGCCGAACCGCGTGTCGGCAACACCGTCGCGACCGCTCCGCGAGAGGTGACACTCTGGTTTACCCAAAAACTGGAGGCCGCCTTCAGCACCATCACGGTGACCAACTCGGCCGGTCAGCGTGTCGATACCGGAAAGCCCCGCGTCAGCGGCGACCGTATGGCCGTCTCGCTGCGTCCCCTTGGGGCCGGAACGTACCGTGTCACGTGGCGGGTCCTCTCGGTGGACACTCACACGACGGATGGTGACTTCACGTTCAACGTCGGCCAATAGGAGCGAATGGCAACTGGATGGACTGGCTCGGGACGAGCGCGAACGATCCATTGATCGTCATTCGTGCGATCCACTTCGCCGCCACGGCGCTGACGACCGGAACCTTGATTTTCCGCGCCGCCGTGGCGGAGCCTGCCTTGCGTTCGGCAGCAACGGCCGCCGCGGTCGTCCGGATGCAAGGCCTCCGTGTCGCATGGATCGGTCTCGCAATCACCGCGCTGTCCGGCGTGATCTGGATTCTGTTGCAGGCGGTGGCCATGAGCGGCCTTTCGCCTGGCGAAGCC
>BFBZ01000020.1_pt52 | contig 12173 bp, 12 predicted proteins | sample 1888401 | NCBI WGS metagenome assembly BFBZ01 (sample SAMD00112614, study PRJDB3348) | symbiont metagenome | host: Chara braunii | reverse complement strand
TCGGCCGTCACCGGCACCTCGGGCGTCGAAACGATCACGGCAGGCGCCGCCACGCATTTTGCGGTCACGCTTCCAGCCAGCGGCACCGCGGGAACGCCGGGTTCAACCACCGTTACCGCGCTCGATGCCTTCGGCAACGTCGCCACCGGCTACACCGGCACCGTCCACTTCACCTCGACCGACGGCCACGCCGTGTTGCCGTCCGATATGACGCTGAGCAACGGTGTCGGCACCTACAGCGAAACGCTCGATACCGCGGGCAGCCAGACCGTCACCGCGACCGACACGGTCAGCGCCGGTGTCACCGGCACCTCGAATGCCGAAACGGTGTCGCCGGGCGCGGCCACGCATTTCGTGGTCACCATCCCGGCCAACGGTACGACGGGTACCGCGGGCTCGGTCACCGTCACCGCGCTCGATGCCCATGACAACGTCGCGACCGGCTACACCGGCACCGTGCACTTCACGTCCAGCGACGGCAGCGCAATGCTGCCGACCAACATGACGCTGACCAACGGCGTCGGCACCTTCAGCGAGACATTCGAGAGCACCGGCAATCAAACCATCACTGCGACAGATACGGCCAATGCCGCTATCACCGGCACCTCGAACAGCGAAACCGTGACCGTGCCCGACCTGCCGCCGACCGCGACGGTGCCCGCGGATTCGTCGGTCGGGACGGCATTCTCGCACACCAACCTCGCGATCTCAGGGCTTTCGATCACCGACGTCAGCGCCACCGGCAATGACGTCGCAACAATCACTTCAAGTCACGGCGCGCTGACATTCGACACCACCGGTCTCGCCAGCTTCACCAACAATGGCAGCCACACGGTCACGTTGACCGGCACGGTCGCGCAGATCAACACCGCGCTGGCGACGCTGACCTACAACAGCGACGACGGCTATACCGGCTCCGATACCATCTCCCTCAACGTCGCCGACAACAATGGCAGCGCCGGGCCGCTCTCGTCCGGCCCGCAGAGCTTCCATGTCGGCGTCGTGCCGCAGGTGTTCTACATCGACAATTCGGCCACCGGCAGCGCCAACCTCGGCACCCAGCACGATCCATATACGTCGATTGCCGCCTTCAACACGGCGAACCCGGCAGGCTCCGGCGACTATGTCGTGCTCGAGCACGGCACCGGCACCTACAGCGAGGCCAACGGCATCAATCTCGCCAGCGGCGTGAACCTGATCGGCGGCAGCCACACCTTGCAATTCACCAATCCGGTGACCAACGCGGTGGTCACCGCCAACACCGGTTCCGGCACCGACCCTGTAATCAAGGTGACCGGCGCCGACAACGGCATCGACCTGCTCGGCACGACGGGCCACAGCATCACCGGCGTCAGCATCGATACCTCGGCTTCGACCGGAATCGGCATTAGCGACGACGGCAACAATGTCGGCACGGTCACGATGTCCGACATCACGGTCAAGACGTCGAGCGGCGCCGGCCTGAGCTTCACCCATGGCGGCACCATCACCGTCACCGGATCAGCCAACACCATTACGTCCACGACCGGCACCGCGCTCGACGTCGAGCACACCAATATCGGCGCGGGCAATCTGACCTTCCAGAGCATCTCGTCCACCGGCACGTCGAGCAGCGCCGGCATCATTCTCGATACGACCGGCACGGCCGGTGGCCTTGTGATCACCGGCACTGGCGTAGCCGGCTCCGGTGGCACCATCGACAACAAGACCGGCAGCGATATCCTGACCGGCACCGATGCCGGCGGACAGACCACGTCCGGCACGAACGGGACCGGCATTTTCCTGCACAACACCGCCAACGTGTCGCTGACCGACGTGACGTTGCACGATTTCAGCAATTTCGCGATCTACGGCAACAACGTCACCGGCTTCACGCTCGCAAACAGCACGATCAGCGGCGTCAACGGCAGCAACAATGCCGGAGACCGCGAAGAGAGCAGCATCCGGTTCGACAATTTGCTCGGCACCGCCTCGATCACGGGATCCAGCATCTCCGGCGGGTACACCCAGAATGTCGACCTCTACAACACCAGCGGCACGCTGAACCGCCTGACCATGGACAGCGACACGTTCGGCCTGGTCGGCGCCACCGGCGGCAACGACAATGTCCTCGCCCAAGTCTACAATTCCGCGACCGCCAACTATACCGTCACCAACAGCAGCTTCGCCGGGACCCGCTCCGATTTCATCGCCCTGATCGCCAACAACAATGCGTCGATGGACGCCGTGGTCCGGAGCAATACCTTCCACAACGGCGAAGCCATCGTTCCCGGCGGCGGCACCGGGGTCGATATCCGCAGCGGGTCCGGCACGCTCGCCTCGGCCGCGACGACGACCTTCGACATTTCGCACAACGTCCTGACCGATGGCGGCGCCAACGCGTTCGACACCGTGGGCATCTTCGTCGCCAAGGGCGCCGACAGCGGCACCATGTCGGGCACGATCGCCAGCAACGAGATCGGCCCGGCGAAGGCCGGCTCGAACTCCGACGGCATTTTTGTGCGCGATGCCGGCGCCGGCACGCTGACGACGCTGATCCAGAGCAACACCATCACCGGAGCGGGCGACTCCGGCATCGCGCTGCAAAACAACGACGGCAGTTCGACCCTGAACGCCTCGCTGTACGGCAACTCGGTGTCGTCTCCAACCTCCACCAGTCCGTTTGCCGCGCTCGATGTCGAAAACGGTGCGACGGCGTCGGACACAAGCACGACCAACATCGTGATCGGTACGGGACCCGGCAGCACGACCGGCAGCAGAAACACGCTGAACCACAATTCGAGCTACGCCACCGACGTCGAGCTGAGCAATTTCAACGGCAATACCCACCTGAACCTCTCGAAGAACGGTTCGACCTCGGGCTCGGCGCAGGGCGTGATCACCGACGACGACACCAGCAGCACCGGCGGCATCAGCGTCGACACCACCGGCGGCACCGGCACGACGACGCTGGTCAGCACGCTGCCGGCGCTTCCCGCGGCGGTCGCGCCGCTGCTCGCGGAGGCGGGGGGCGTGCAGGCAGCGACGCCAAGCACCGGAGAGATGCACCTGACCCAGGGCGAACTCAACGCGGTGGTGTCGGCTGCGATTGCCGAATGGGCGTCCGCGGGCGCCAACGCGACCCAACTCGCCGCCCTGCATGCCGTCACCTTCAGCATTGCCGATCTCGGCGGCCAGATCATCGGCCAGGAAGGCGCAGGGCATATCACGATCGACGTCGACGCCGCCGGCCATGGCTGGTTCACCGACCCGACCGTGTCGGACAGTTTCGAGTTCGCGCACGCCCTCAACGCCGCGGGCACCGATCCCCTGACCGATCCGTCGACGGCGGCGGCAGGTCATCTCGATCTCCTCACCACCGTGGCGCATGAACTCGGCCACGTGCTCGGTCTTCCAGACTCGATTTCGCAGTCCGACGTCAACGACCTGATGTATATCGGCCTCGCCGACGGCGAGCGCCGTCTGGTAAGCGCCGCCGACATCGCCCTGGCCAACGCCAACACGCAGGGCGCCGCGTCCTCGCAGAATGATACGTCAACGACCCAACCAACAGGCAAACCGGCACCTACCGGCGCCGCCTCAAGCCAAGGCTTCGCCTTCTCGACGATGGCTCAGGCGCCGTCGCAGACCGACGCTGGCCACGAGTTGGCTCTCGCGCGGAATGTGCAGGCGCTGACCTGTCTCTTATACACATCTAGATGTGTATAAGAGACAGCGTCCTCGCAGAATGATACGTCAACGACCCAACCAACAGGCAAACCGGCACCTACCGGCGCCGCCTCAAGCCAAGGCTTCGCCTTCTCGACGATGGCTCAGGCGCCGTCGCAGACCGACGCTGGCCACGAGTTGGCTCTCGCGCGGAATGTGCAGGCGCTGACCGATCTGTTCAGCGGGCCATCCGGTGCCGCCGCGCCATGGTGGACCGGTCACGAAATGACATTGGCGGCCATGGGCGGCACGCCGACCGACCATCACGTTCAGACTCACCACGACCTCGTGGTTTGATCTGATCGCGCGGCTCACCGCGCCCGCGCGTTCATGTCCGCCTCGTGACATGACGTCCGCCGCGATCGATCCCCTGCCGCCCGCGCGAGCCGGCGATCGACGAAGCGAACGCATAAAAAATTACAAATGCAGACCAATCGTTGAGGTTGCACTCCACACAAAACACGCTATCGTGCGCTCGTTACCTGCACGACGACATTTCGCGGCATTTTCATTCACTGCGCCACCAGCAAATCACGTCACTGACGGATCTCGTCGCCAACAACTCGCGTCGCCGACAAGCCGGGTCACCGGCAAACCGAATCACTGACAGCACGACCAGTCTGACGGAGGATCGATGTCCGAACCGTTTCTCTCGGAAATCAAGATGGTGTCGTTCAACTTCCCGCCGAAAGGCTGGGCGTTTTGCAACGGCCAGACGATGCCGATCAATCAGAACCAGGCTCTGTTCTCGCTGCTCGGCACGACCTATGGCGGCAACGGCACGACGACCTTTGCGTTGCCCAATCTGCAAGGGAAGGTGCCGGTCCATATGGGCTCGGGCTTCGCGCTGGGTCAGACCGGCGGTGAGGCGTCGCACACGCTGTCGATCGCCGAGATGCCGCAGCACCCGCATGTATTTCAGGGGACGACCAACAACGCCGACAATCCTGCGGTCACCGGCAATCTGATGGCGACGTCGGCCAATCTCTACACAGCCGCCAACAATCTGACGACGCTCGACCCGAGCACCGTCGGCAATGCCGGAGGCTCGCAGGCCCACGAAAACATGCAGCCCTATCTCGCGGTGAGCTTCTGCATCGCATTGCAGGGCATCTTTCCCACCCAAAACTGAAGGACGCCGGCCATGAGCCAGCCCTATATCGGCGAGATCCGCATGTTCGCCGGCAATTTTGCGCCGCTCAACTGGATGCTCTGCCAGGGACAGGTCCTGCCGATCTCGCAGTACGACGCCTTGTACAATCTGATCGGAACGATCTATGGCGGCAACGGCCAGACGACATTCGCCTTGCCGAATCTCCAGGGCCGGCTGCCATTGCACCAGACCGGCAATTATCCGATCGGGCTGATCGGGGGCACCGAGCAGGTGACGCTGATCACCCAGCAACTGCCTGTCCATTCCCATCCGATGGCGGCCTCCCAGAACAACGCGACCGGCAACACGGTGACCGGCAACGTCGTGGGCAGCGTCGGCGCGACGCAGATTTATCGCGAGGTCCCGGCCGCATCGGCAATGGCGAACCAGGCGTGCTCGCTGGTCGGCGGCAACCAGCCGCACGACAACATGCAGCCGTATCTTTGCATCAACTTCATCATTGCGCTGTTCGGCGTTTATCCAAGTCAAAGCTAGGACGGGACCATGTCTGATCCATTCGTGGCCGAGATTCGCATCTTCCCGTTCAATTTTGCGCCGAGGGGATGGGCGTTCTGCGACGGCCAGTTGATGCCGATCTCGCAGAACACCGCGCTGTTCTCCCTGCTTGGCACGATTTATGGCGGCAACGGCAAGAGCACTTTCGGGCTGCCCAACATGCAAGGCAGTTCGCCGATGCAACAGGGGCAAGGCTCTACCGGCACTTACTACGACCTTGGGCAGACCGGCGGCACCACGACGGTGACGTTGCTGCCAACCGAAATGCCGCAGCACAACCATGCGATCCAGGGCAACATCAATCCAGCCAACCTCGCAGCCCCGAGCCCGGTGCGATCGCTGGCGCGGGCCAATCCGGGACAGGCCTACACCGGGACGCTGACCAATATTTCGCCGTTCTCAGCGGCGAGCTCGATCGGGCCGACCGGCGGCAGCCGGCCCCACAACAATCTGATGCCCTATCTCACGCTGAACTTCTGCATCGCGTTGCAGGGCATCTTCCCGCAACGCGGCTGAGCCGGTCATGGCAGATCGTTTGCGCACCGATCCGGTGCTCGCGGCCGTCGGCTGGAGCCGCGCCGCGGAGGCCGGGTTGCGCTTCCGCCGCATCAATGATGCCGATCTGCCTTTCCTCGAGCGGCTCTATGCGTCGACCCGCGCCGAAGAGCTGGCGGTAGCACCGTGGAGCGCAGAGCAGAAGGCCGCTTTCCTGGCGATGCAGTTCAAGGCGCAGCACGCGCATTACCAGCAATATTATCCGACGGCCGACTGGCTGGTGGCGATGCGCGACGGAGCGGACATCGGACGGCTTTATGTCGACCGCTGGCCGAGCGAGCATTGCGTCATCGATATCGCCTTGCTGCCGGAGCATCGCGGATCGGGTCTCGGCAGCGCGCTGATGCAAGATCTGCTCGACGAGGCGGCCGCGGCCGGCAAGGCGGTGTCGATCCATGTCGAGAAATTCAATCCGGCGATGCGGCTGTACCGCAGGCTCGGCTTCATCGCCGAGGAGGACAAGGGCGTCTACGACCTGATGCGGTGGCGCGCGGCAAGCGCCTCAGGTCATCAGGTGAAGATCGCCTGATAGCCGTTGCCGTCTTCGAGCGGGCCGATCGGCACCAGGAAGATGTCGATCGTGCCCAGCGCCGGGTGCCGCACCGGATAGATCGCCTGCGGCAGCCATTGTCCCTTCGGGCCCACGAACAGCAGCGAGAACGCGCCGCCTGCCCGGCCGCTGTTGCCCGCAAGCTCGACCTTGATGAGCTTCAGGGCCACGACGCGATCCGCCGCCTGCATCTCGAACCCGGCATTCTGGTGCGGCGTGAAATCATCGATATGCAGCTTCGTTAGATCGACGGTGGATGTCATGCGGCGCCCCTGTTGACCGCAAAGCTGTAGCATGCCGCACCTGGTCGCGCGACAGGATGGCGCGACCTCCATCATTCAAGCCATCATTTGTTCGGCTTGTCCGAACTCTACTAACCCCATGGGTGCGATCGACACCCGGCTTTCCCTGCGCCCTCTGTTTCGGAGGAGGGCAACTAAACGCAAGACTCGGACGCATGGCTCCACGAGAATGCCGATTTATGTCTGACAGACGGCCCCCAAAAACTCGCGTTCGTGCTGGCGAAAGCCAGGCCCCATTACCCCAAATCTCAGTTGCTGCGCGACGCTGGGGCCGCCGTGCCGCTGGTCACCGAACGTGGTGGTTATGGGTCCTGGCTTTCGCCAGGACGACGGCAGTGGATGCGGCTCCGCTAATCGCACAACAAGGCCCCCTGATGACGACCCCGATTTCCTCCGCTAACCTCATCGCAAAGGGCCGCCGGCAAGGCGGACGGTATTGAGGGAGGACAGCCGCGTGCATCGAGGCCGTGTCGTATTTGGCGCTATGGACGAGGTCGTGTTCGGGCGGCCCGCCGGCGAGGCCGTCGTCGAGCAACTGGACCGGCTAGGCGTACAGCGCGCCTTCCTGATGGTGTCGGGCACGCTGAACCGCGAGACCGACGAGATCGAGAAGGTGCGCCAGGCGCTGGGACCGCGCTGCGTCGGTACCTTCGACCGGATGCCGGCGCATACGCCGCGCGCGGCCGTGATCGCGGCGACGGCACACGCGCGCGACGCGCAGGCCGAGCTGATCGTCACCATCGGCGGCGGCTCGATCACCGACGGCGCCAAGGCGGTGCAGCTCTGCCTCGCCAACAACGTCACGACATCAGACGGCATCGACACGATCCGCACCCATGGCGGGGTCATACCCGAGATGAATCCACCGGCCGTGCGCCAGATCAGCGTGCCGACCACCATCGCCGGCGGCGAGTTCTCGTCGATCGCGGGCGTCACCAACGAGGCCAAGCGGCAAAAGGAGATGTTGCGCCATCCGCTGGTGATGCCGCGCGCCACCATCCTCGATCCGGAACTGTCGGTGCACACGCCGGACTGGCTGTTCCTGTCGACCGGCATCCGCGCCGTCGATCATTGCGTCGAGGGCATCTGCTCGCGCGAGGCGCATCCTTATGGCGACGCGCAGGCGCTGAAAGGGCTGGAAATGCTGGCGCAGGGCCTGCCGCGGGTGAAGGCCGATCCGAAAGACATTTCGGCAAGGATGGATTGCCAGATCGGCACCTGGCTCTCGACCGGCCCCCTCGCCTCGGGCGTGCCGATGGGCGCGAGCCACGGCATCGGCTACGTGCTCGGCGCCGAGTTCGACGTACCGCACGGCTACACCTCGTGCGTGATGCTGCCCGCCGTGATGCGCTGGAACAAGCGCGACAATGCCGACCGGCAGGCGCTGGTCGCGGCCGCGATGGGCCATCCGGGCGAGGACGCCGGCGACGTGCTCGACCGCTTCATCGGCGATCTCGGCATGCCGCGCAGCCTCAAGGAGGTGCAGGTCGGCCCCGAACATTTCGACCGTATCGCGGCGGGTGCGATGCGCACGCCCTGGGTGCCGCGCAATCCACGCAAGATCGACGGCCCGTCCCAGGTGCGCGAGATTCTGGTGATGGCGGCCTGAAATAAAACGAGCCGTGATGAGGGGAAGAGAGTTCTATGTACACCGGCAAGCATGCTTACCTGCGTCCGCTACAACCCGCCTTCATCATGGCCGGGACCGGCGAGATCGTCACCTATCGCGAGTTGGAGGCGCGCAACAACCGTCTCGCGCATCTGTTCCGCAACCGCGGCATGAAGCGGCTCGACCACTATTCGATCTTCATGGAGAACAACAACCGCTACCTCGAGGCCTGCGGCGCCGGCGAGCGCGCCGGGCTCTACTTCACCTGCGTCAATTCCTACCTCACCGCCGGCGAGCTCGCCTACATCCTGACCAACAGCCAGTCGCGAATCCTGATCACCTCGAAGCTGAAGCTCGACATCGCGCGCGAGGCACTGAAGGAGTGCCCGCAGGTCGAGCTCTGCATCGTGGTCGACAGCGACAGCGAGAGCGAGCGTATCGTCGGACTGCGAGAAGCCACCGCCGGGCTGCCGTCAACGCCGATCGCGGACGAATATGCCGGCACCGCGATGCTGTATTCCTCCGGCACCACCGGCCGGCCCAAGGGCATCGTGCGGCCGCTACCCGAGCAACCGCCTTCGGAAAACCTGCCGCTGTTCGATTTCCTGACCAAGCTCTGGCACTACCGCGAGGGCATGGTCTATCTGTCGCCGGCGCCGCTCTATCACTCGGCGCCGCAGGCGGCGGTCAATCTCGCGATCCGGATGGGCGGCACCGTCGTCATCATGGAAAGCTTCGATCCCGAGCGCTATCTCGCGCTGGTCGAGACATGGGGCATTACCCACAGCCAGCTGGTGCCGACAATGTTCTCGCGCTTGCTGAAGCTGCCCGAAGAGGTTCGCACCCGCTACGATCTGTCGACGCTCGAGATCGCCGTCCATGCCGCCGCACCCTGCCCGGCGCTGGTCAAGGACGACATGATCAAATGGTGGGGCCCGATCATCCACGAATACTACGGCGCGACGGAAGGCCTCGGCTTCACCGCCTGCAACAGCGAGGAATGGCTCGCGCATCGCGGCACCGTCGGTAGGGTGCTGCTCGGCGACCTGCATATCCTCGACGAGAACATGCAGCCCTGCCCGAAGGGCACGCCGGGCACCGTATGGTTCAAGACCGCGACGCCATTCGAATATTTCAACGATCCCGCCAAGACTAGCGAGGCGCGCTCGGCCGACGGCAGCATGAGCACGGTCGGCGACGTCGGCTATGTCGACGACGACAACTGCCTCTATCTCACCGACCGCGCCACCTTCATGATCATCTCCGGCGGCGTGAACATCTATCCGCAGGAATGCGAAAACCTGCTGATCACCCATCCCAAGGTCGCCGACGCCGCGGTGTTCGGCGTGCCCAATGTCGATCTTGGCGAGGAGGTGAAAGCGGTAGTACAGGCGGCCGAGGGCGTCGCGCCGGGGCCGGAGCTTGCCGAGGAGCTGATCGCCTTCTGCGCAGGCTCGCTGTCGCGCCAGAAGGTGCCGCGCTCGGTGGATTTCGAGGCCGAACTGCCGCGGCTGCCGACCGGGAAACTCTACAAGCGCCTGCTGCGCGACCGCTATTGGGGCAACAAGACCTCGCGGATCGTCTAGGCCGACAGAGCGACCGACGGCGCTGATCCGGTCGGACCAGCACCGCGGCGCAATGGACTCGCCCGCCGCGCGGATTTCGCGCTATGGTCTGCGATCGCAAGCCAGCTTCGCCGGAGGCCGCCATGCCGTCGCCCCAGCCGCACGAGCCGGAGCCGGCACAGGCCGGACGGCTCGAATTCACCGCCGCCGAGATCGGCGCGCTAGCGCACCTTTATCGCGGCGAGGTCTATCGCAGCACGGTCTGGCGCACCCGCCTCGACAGCTCGACCAACTGGGCTGTGGTCACCACCGGGATCGCGCTGTCGGCGACCTACAGCAACGCGGAGGCCTCGCCTCTGCCGATGGTGCTGGTCGGGCTGCTGGTGACCGTGTTCCTGCTGTTCGAGGCGCGGCGCTACCGCTATTTCAACGTCTGGCGCGCACGGGCCCGGTTGCTCGAAACCGATTTCTACGCGCCGATGATCCGCGGCGAAGACCCATCGCCGAATGCGGCCTGGACCGAGTTGCTGGCCAACGATTATCGCCGCCCCAGCTACCACATCAGCTTTGCCCGCGCGGTCGGCCGGCGGTTGCGCCGTACCTATGGCTGGATCTTCGCGATCCAGGCCATCGCCTATTACGGCAAGCTCGCGATCCATCCGCTGCCGCTGAGCACGTTGAGCGCGATCTGGGACCGCGCCTCGATCGGCCCAATTCCCGGAACCGTCGTGGTGCTGGCCGGCGTCGCCTTCCATTCCAGCTGGGCGCTGTTCGCCTTCGTCACCCATCGCATGGAAGTCGCCGACCGCCGCACGCGGCACAATCTGATCGCAATGGGGTGAGGTGCCGTGGGTGCGTTGCCGGTGGCGGACTTTTCCCCTAACCTCGCTTCAACAAGAAAAATCAGGGAGGACCTGCCGATGGACGTGATCCCACTCCGCGAGGGATTCGGAGCCGAACTGCGCGGCGTCACACTTTCAGATGTTGCCGCCAGCGATGCGGCCTATGCGGCGGTGCGCGCGGCGTTCGAAGACCATTCAGTGCTGGTGTTCCGCGACCAGGAGGTCAGCGACGACATCCAGCTCGCCTTCTCGCGCCGGTTCGGCTCACCCGAGACCACCAAGGTCGGCTCGATGGGCACCGGCTCGCATTTCGTGATCCTCTCGACCTTCGGGCCCGACGGCAAGGTGGTTCCATCCGATCATCGTCAGCAGCTTCGCGCCAAGGCCAACCAGCTCTGGCACACCGATTCCTCCTTCAAGCGCGTGCCGGCGCTGACTTCGATCCTGTCCGCGCGCATCATCCCCGAACATGGCGGTGAGACCGAGTTCGTCTCGATGCGGCTTGCCTTCGAGCGGCTCGACAAGGACACGGCGAAGCGGCTGGAGAACTCGTTTGCCTGGCATTCCTATGCGCATTCGCGCAGCAAGGTGGCCAAGGGCCTCGCAACGACGGAGGAAACCGACGCGCTGCCGCCGGTGTGCTGGCGCATGGTCTGGCGCAATCCCGTCAATGGCCGCGGCGCGCTGTATCTCGCCTCCCACGCCTACGGCGTCGAGGGCATGGATGCCGAGGCCGGCAAGGCGTTGATCGAGCAGTTGACCGACGCCGCGACCGCGCCCGGCGTCAGCTATCTGCATCAATGGAAGCAGGGTGACGTCGTGATGTGGGACAACCGCGCCACCATGCATCGCGGCCGCCCGTGGCCGGCGCATCAAGGCCGCCTGATGATCCGCACCACGATCTCGGCGACCGACGCCGACGGTGTTGCGAGCGTCAGCCCGCACTCATCGCAAGCGGCGGAGTGAGGTGAATGCTCCCTCTCCGTCATCCCCGCGCAAAGGCTTCACCTTTGTCGCTGGAGGAGCGCGAAGCGCGTCTCGAAGGATGACGGGGAACGAGTCAACCGCGACACTAGTGATCGGCGACAAACTGTCGCTGATTGCAGAGCGCTTCACGCAGCGCACATCGACGTGCGCATTCGAAATCGAGCGAAGATTGGTCACTGCATAGCAAAACAAGCCGAGTTCTCCAACATCAAAGTCAATATTCCCGGTCCCCGGAAATCTTAATGTCCTCACGTCATCCGAATTGCCAATCCCCGCACGACCCGCGCCGGTTGCCCGATCGCCTCACCGTGGTATCGTCGATGCCAATCGGCCATTGAGACCGGAATGTGGGAGGGGACCATGCGGAGCGTGCAAGCGCTGGCCGT
>BFBZ01001990.1_pt1 | contig 12178 bp, 12 predicted proteins | sample 1888401 | NCBI WGS metagenome assembly BFBZ01 (sample SAMD00112614, study PRJDB3348) | symbiont metagenome | host: Chara braunii | reverse complement strand
GTTGCGCTTGTGACACACACGCAGGCCGTGGTTTTCGTGGATGGCCGCTATGTGACGCAGCTTGCCGAGCAGGTGGACCGCAGCGTCTTCACCGGCGGCGATCTGGTGAACGAGCCGCCGCATATCTGGCTGCCGCGCTATGCCAAGAAGGGATTCCGGCTCGGGATTGATCCCTGGCTGCATACCGGGGCCGAAGTCCGCCGGCTGGAAAAGGCGTTGAGCGAGATCGACGGCAAGCTGGTCTTTCTTCCCCATAATCCCCTCGACAAGCTCTGGAGCGACCGACCCGCAGAGCCGCTTGGCGGCGTCATTATCCAGGATATCGCCCAGGCCGGCATATTGGCGAAGGACAAGCTCGCGACGATTGCAGCCAGTCTCAAGGAAAAGAACCTCAAGGCTGTATTGATCACCGATCCGTCTTCGGTTGCCTGGATCTTCAATATTCGCGGCAGCGACGTGCCGCACACGCCGCATCCGCTGGCGCGTGCCATCATTCATGCCGAAGGCGAGGCTGAGCTCTTTCTCGACAAGCGCAAGACCAAGGTCGAGGCTGAAGCCTATCTCACCCAGATCTGCAAGCAGCTGCCGCCGTCCGAGCTGGCCAGGCGGCTGGGTGCCGCGGCTGCAAATGGCGGACGCATCCTGATCGATCCGGATCTGGCTTCCTATGCGCTGACCGATATTATCCGTCATGAGGGTGGCGAAGTCGTCGAGGGCAATGATCCCGCCAAGCTGCCGCGCGCCTGCAAGAATGCCGCCGAGATCAACGGATCGGCGGCCGCCCATCTGCAGGATGGCGCCGCCATGGTGGAGTTTCTCTACTGGCTGGAAACCAGCAAGCCGGGAACGGTGACGGAAATTGCCGCCGCCGAGCGTCTGGAGGCCTGCCGTGCCCGCGTCGGCCAGAGCATGCAGAACCCGCTGAAGGACATTTCCTTCGATACGATCTCGGGCGCCGGCGAGCATGCGGCGATCATGCATTACCGCGTGACGACGGCGAGCGACCAGATGATTCAGGCCGGCGAGCTTTTCCTGATCGATTCAGGCGCTCAGTACATCAATGGCACGACGGATATCACCCGCACGGTCGGCATTGGTGCTGTCTCGGAAGAAAAGAAGCGCCTCTTCACGCTGGTGCTGAAGGGAATGATCGCCATCAGCACGGCGCGCTTCCCGAAGGGCACGCGCGGCTGCGATCTCGATCCGCTGGCGCGCATTGCGCTGTGGAAGGCGGGCGTCGATTTTGCCCATGGCACAGGCCATGGCGTTGGCTCTTATCTCTCGGTGCACGAGGGGCCGCAGCGCATTGCCCGGCTTGCCCTACAGGAGTTGTTGCCCGGCATGATCCTGTCGAATGAGCCAGGCTATTATCGTCCTGGCCATTTCGGCATCCGCATCGAGAACCTGATCTACATTCGCGATCCGGAGGAGATCGAAGGCGGCGATATGCCGATGCTCGGCTTCGAAACGCTGACCTTCTGCCCGATCGATCGCAGCCTGGTCCTTGTGGAACTGCTGACGCACGAAGAGCTGCATTGGCTGAACGAGTATCATGTGAAGACGCGCGAAGCGCTGATGCCCCTCATCCATGATGCGGACATTCGGGCATGGCTGGAGAATGCGACGCTGGAACTCAGCCACTAAAAGGTAATGCCATCCCGCTTTCACTTGAGAGCGGGATGGCATTACGACGGCTTAGGCGCCGATCGAATGTCGCCACGCCATCACGACGATCCATCCCGCGACCAGCATGTAGGTCGAGGGGTAGCGCAGGCCGACGAGAAGCGCGGCAAGCAGCCCCACCTTCGTATCCCATCCTCCGATGAAGAAGGACGGCGCGACGAGCGTCGTCAGGACCGCTGCGGGTACGGCATTCAGCGCGGCTTCGACGCGCGGCGGAATGCGGGTCATCTTGACGATAAGGATATAGCCGCCGATGCGCGTGAGGAAGGTCACGATGGCGGCGGCCAGAATCAGTAGGACCATATTCGTGTTGAAATCGAGCATGCTCAGACCTCGTGGTTTTCGCGAGCGAGGTCGGGCTTGCGATTTGCCTTCACCGGCGGCAAGAACGCAGCGACGGCGACGCCTACCAATGCGCCGATACTGACATGCCAGGGCGAGCCGATGTAGCGGTGGGCGATGGCCGATGCGGCGGCACTCGCCACCACCACCGGCAGGAAATTGTCACGTTTGCGGAAGCCGATGACAATGCCGAGGAAATAGATCGGCAGCAGGATATCGAGACCGATCGACCTGGGATCGCCGATAAGGCTGCCGAGCAAGCCACCGGCAAAGCTTGCCAGCACCCAGGGAATGTAGATCATCGTCGCGGAGCCGATATACCACGCGAAGGTTACGGGCTTGCCGCTTTCGTCGCGCTTGATCGTTTCGGCAAATTGCGGATCGACAAGGAAGAAGAAGGTGAGGAATTTTTCGACGAGCGAGAAGCTCCTGATATAGCGGGCGATCGCCGCCGAGTAGAGTACGTGGCGGAAATTGACTGCCAGGATCGACAACACGATCAGCCAGGCTTGGACGTTGTGACCAAAGAGATCGAGACCCACCATCTGGCTGGCGCCGGCATAGACCGTGCTGCTCATCAGCGTCAATTCGCCGACCGACATGCCCTGATCGCGCGCCAAGGCACCGAACAAGGCGCCGAAAGGTGCCGTTGCGAGGCCGACGGGGATGCCGCCCTTCAACCCGTCAATAAAATCCGCGCGACCCATCGTCCGCTCTGTCCTTCATGGAAAATCCGGTGCCTGGGCCCAGATGCTGTGTTTGCAGTTCCGGCACACAGATCAAGCGCGATTTACAACCATGATCGCCGCTTGCGCATCTGCGCCCAAGCGCTGTTCAATGGCGGGAGCTGTAAGCCGCGCGCCAGGAGGCGGCAATTGAATTTACTTGATGGATCAATTGATTTCCTTGAAGCAGCCCCCCGAGACTGCTCGCAAATTGGGAGATACGGAACATGCAGAAGATCACCTTCACCAAGGAAGAAAAGGCAGCGATCGTCGCGCGCATTCAGCGCTATTTCTCCGAAGAGCTCGACCAGTCGATCGGCACATTGCCCACCGAATTCCTGCTGGATTTCTTCACCGCCGAGATCGGCCCTTATTACTACAATCAGGGTCTGCGCGACGCCCACGCGGCGCTGATGAGCAAGATGGAGGATTTCGGCGAGGCGATCTATCTGCTGGAGAAGGAGCCGCCCAAGGGCTGATCCGGCTTCATTTCTTCGGTTGAAACGTGTGCTCCAGGGCCGGGAAGCTGCGGGCTTTGACTTCGTCAGCATAGGCTTCCACAGCCTTCGAGATCGCCGGCGCCAATTCGGCAAAATGCTTGACGAAACGCGGCTTGAAATCGTTGAAGAGGCCAAGCATGTCATCGGAGACGAGGATTTGCCCGTCGCAGGCGGCCGACGCGCCGATGCCGATGGTGGGGATGGAGACTGCGGTGGTGATTTCGCGGGCGAGCGGTTCGATCGTGCCTTCGACAACCACCGCGAAAGCACCGGCCTCGGCAATCGCCCTGGCGTCGCGGCGGATCTTGTCTGATTCCTTCTCAGAGCGGCCGAGCGAGCGGTAACCGCCGGTGGTGTTCACGAGCTGGGGCATGAGACCGATATGGCCGAAGACAGGGATACCGCGAGCGGTAAGGAAGGACACGGTTTCAGCCATTTCCTCGCCACCCTCGAGCTTCACGCCATCGCAGCCGGTTTCCTTCAGGATGCGCGCGGCATTGCGAAAGGCCTGTTCTTTCGATTCCTGATAGGCGCCGAAAGGCAGGTCGACGATGACGCAGGCGTGCTTGACGCCGCGCATGACGGCCTGACCATGCGCAATCATCATCTCCATCGTGACGCCGACTGTGGTCTCCATGCCGTAGAGCACCATGCCGAGGGAATCGCCGACCAGCAGCAGGTCGCAGTGTGGATCAAGCAGGCGGGCGAGGGGCGTCGTATAGGCCGTCAGGCTGACGATTGGTCGCGTGCCCTTCATCGCCTCGATGGCTGCCGGTGTGATGCGTTTGGTCTGTCCTACTGTGCTCATCTCATGCAGCCTTTTCGCCGGCGGCCTGCTTGCGGCCGATCACGCGGTTGTCGAGCAGGCGGGTGGAGCCGATGCGCACGAACAGGGCGATGAGCACAGGCTGGCCTTGAAGCTTCGTCAGTTGCTCCAGCGTGTCGGGATGGCGAACGGCGGCGACTTCGGCGGTTGCGAGCGGCTCGCTTTCGATGAAAGTTCGCAATGCCTCCTCGAATGCAGAGGGATCATCAGTGCCGAGATCATAGAGCCTTTCGGCTTCCGCCAGTGCCTGTGGGACGATAGCCGCCGCTGCCCGCTCCTCCTTCGAGAGGTACACGTTGCGGGAGGACAGAGCGAGCCCGTCCACATCACGGACTGTTGGTACCGGCACGACCCGAACCGGTTGCGCCAGATCCTCCACCATGCGGCGGATGATCGCCACCTGTTGATAGTCCTTTTCGCCGAAATAAGCGCTGTCCGGCTGGACGATATTGAAGAGCTTGGTGACGACCGTTGCCACACCGGCGAAATGGCCAGGGCGCACTGCGCCCTCCAATTCGGCACCAAGTTTCGGCACGTCGACGACCGTTTCCATCGGGCGGGGATACATATCGCTGACACCAGGCGCAAACAGGAAATCGGCGCCGCCATCGCGCAGCATGGCGCTGTCGCGCTCAAGATCGCGCGGGTATTTCGCCAGATCTTCATTGGCGCCGAATTGCAGCGGATTGACGAAAATGGAGGTGACGACAATGTCGTTTTCGGCTTTGGCACGGGAAACGAGTTCCATATGCCCGGCATGCAGATAGCCCATGGTCGGCACCAGGCCGATACTCCGGCTGGCCTTGCGATGCTCACCGAGCCTCTCACGCAGTGCCGCTATCGTGTTGATGACGTCCATCGTGGCACTCCTCCCGAGGCAGCGCCGCCCCATGCCGCCCATTTCCATCCCGTAATTTGGCGGCCCTTCTAACGTGTGCAGTGCAAAAAGGCAATTCAAGGGGACGAGCGCTTCGTGTCTTGCCTGCGTTGCTCGTCGCTCCCGGCGTCGGCAAGGCCGGTCCTGTGGCAGATTCTGCCGGGGGCGGGAAATATATGAGTTCTTGTACTCCAAAATAATATCGCTCTCCCAAGCGATGCCTGGGAGAGCGACGGTGATACTGCTGGCTTATTTTGGGCTTACACCGAGCGGGTCAATCCGCCGTCGACCTTGAGGTTCTGGCCGGTGATGTAGCCAGCCCCATCGGAGGCGAGGAAGGCGACGGTGGCGGCGATTTCGGCGCTGGTGCCGTAGCGCTGCATCGGCACGCTGTCGCGGCGCTCTTCGGTGGCGGGCAGGCTGTCGATCCAACCGGGCAGGACGTTGTTCATCCGCACATTATCGGCGGCATAGGTGTCGGCGAAAATCTTGGTGTAGGAGGCAAGGCCTGCGCGGAACACGGCCGAAGTCGGGAACATTGCGGAGGGTTCGAACGTCCAGGCCGTGGAGATGTTGACGATCGCGCCGGACTTCTGCTTCTGCATGATGGGGGCGACGAGCCGGACCGAGCGGATAACGTTCATCAGATAGACGTCGAGGCCGGTGTGCCATTGTTCGTCGGTGATATCGAGGATGGGTGCGCGCGGGCCGTGGCCGGCGCTGTTGACGAGCACATCGATCCGTCCCCACTTTGCCATCGTCGCATCGACCAGGCGCTTGAGGTCGTCATTCGATTGGTTGGAGCCGGTGATGCCGATGCCGCCAAGCTCCTGTGCAAGAGCCTCGCCCTTTCCGGAGGACGAGAGGATAGCCACCTTGAACCCATCAGCGGCAAGGCGCCTGGCGCTCTCGGCGCCCATGCCGCTGCCGCCCGCAGTGATGATCGCGACTTTTTCTATCGACATATTCGGTTCCTCTTTCGTCTTGTTCCGGTAGAGCTGATTGCTTCAAACTTGCCGATGAAATATCATCTTCCTCGCGCGAGAGCGAAGCAGTTACGCTCTTATTTCTCAGTAGAAAAACTATCGCATGAATGGTTCACTCGGTAAACTTCCTTCTCTGAACGGCCTGAAGGCATTCGAGGTGGCGGCGCGTCATCTGAGCTTCAGGGTGGCGGCCGAGGAACTCGGGGTTACTCAGGGTGCGGTGGCACAGCAGGTTCGTGGGCTGGAGGCCGAACTTGGCGTAAAGCTGTTCGAGCGGATGCCGCGAAGCTTGGTTTTGACCGGCGAGGGGCGCGGCTATATCGCCGATATCAGGCGTGCCTTTGAAATCATCGCCCAGGCGACTGGTGATCTCCGGCCGCAACCGGTCAGGCTCACCATCAGCACCACGCCGACGTTCGCATCGAAATGGCTGATCCCACGTCTGCCGGATTTTACGAGCCGTCATCCCGATCTCGATCTTCATATCCTCGCCACCGAGCGCATGTCGGGGTTTCAGGCGGATGGAGTGGATCTTGCGGTTCGCTATGGGCGTCCGCCCTTCGGGCCGGGCTTGGCGACCGAACTGCTGTTCGAACAGGAAATTATTGCGGTTTGCAGCCCCGTGTTGCTGCGCGACCGAGAGCCGCCGAAGACGTCGGAGGAGCTTGCAGGCTATGCGCTCCTTCACGACGCCCATAATTCCTGGCCCGAATTCATCGATACCCATTTCGGAGGGGCGCAGCAGCCTTCCTACAAGGGGATCAGCTTCAACCAGACATCGCATGCGATCGAGGCTGCCATTGCCGGGCAGGGCATCGTTCTCGCCAACCGGGATTTCGTCGCACGGGATATGAAGGAAGGGCGTTTGACGCAGGTCGTTGAGGGTACGCTCGGCGGCTCTGCCGACTTCTATCTCGTCTGGCCGCGCTATCGTAAATCCCCTGCGATCGAGACCGTGATCGCCTGGATGAGCGAAGAGGCGAGGAGGAAATAACGGTGCAGGCCTGCCCAGGTCGGCACTGCTGGTCCCAGGGCGAGCTTGCAGTCAAGCTCGATGTCTCCAGGCAGACTGTCAACGCCGTGGAGAACGAGCGCGACCATTCCAGCCTGCCGCTTGCCTTCGTCGTCGCTAGGGTTTTTGCCTTGCAGATCGAGGAGATCTTCGAAGAGTGAGGCCGCTACCTAATGACGAATGGCACTTGTCATCCTCTTCCGGAATCTTCCCTTTGGGATTAGCGCTTTTCTCAATCTTTTGCTGTTAGCTGGCTGCATGGCAAAGATCGTGGCATTGGCGGCATATTTCTATCAGGCAGCGGTGGCCTTCGGGCTGCTGATTGCGGTGGCGCATCTGCTTAAGCCTGCAGATTATGCTGCTTATTCACTCTTCATCACCATCAGCCAGTTTGCCGCGATCTTCTGCTTCGAGTGGGTCCGCTTCGCCTGCAGCCGCTTCTATCCAGGATCGACAGCGGGAAGCGAAGCGCTTGAGCGGAAGGCGCTGAGTGTCGAGTTTGCGGCATGCGCGGCGATCTGCCTGATCGCGGCATCCGCGTCGATCTTCTTCTCGGTTCCGGGCGACATTGCCGTATTTGGAGGTCTGGTTGCTATTCTCCAAGGTGGCAGCGACCTGCATCTGACCATGCTGCGCTTCCGGCAGGAGTTTCGTGTCTTTTCCCGCCTGCAGGGATCGCGCGCCACCATTCTGGCGGTTGGCACACTCGCCGGTGCAATTGTGGCTCCAACCTTTGCTTCAACGGTCGCTGGCCTGTTGGCGGGCTATGTTACCTATGGTTTCTGGGCCGCATTTCTGACCCGCAACAGCCTGCGCGAAGCCGCAAGCTTCGAGCCGGTGTTGGTTCGCAAACATTTCGTCTATGGCAGCGTCGCGGCCAGTGCGTCGGTCATGGGTATGCTGGCGCCGCTCGGATTGAAGTCCATCCTGACAGCCACGTTGGGAGCAAGTGGAGCAGCCGGCGGGCTGCTGGCGCTCGATCTGCTGCAACGGCCGTTCGTGCTGATCGTTTCCGCCCTGCAGGCCATTCAGTATCCGGATGTGGTGGCGGCCTATGATCGTGAGGGACCGACACCGGCTTTCAGGAAGCAACTCGGGGATTATTATTCGCTTCTGACCGGCCTTACGCTGATGACGGCGGCCGGTATCTTTGCATTGCTGCAGCCTGTGGGGCAGTGGGTCATTTCCGCAGGGCTCCGCACCGAGTTTCTAGCCGCTGCGCCTTTCGTCATCGGGCTTGCCACATGCCGCGCGCTGACATCCAATATGCTGCCGACGCCCGCCCATCTCAGGCATCGGTTGCTGGCAATTTTCCTGCTTGCGCTGCTCGATTGTGTGCTGTTGAACGCCGGCACCCTGGCGGGCGGCTATCTCGGTTCCTTCGGCGATGCGGAATTGATGGCCGGCGGCATGATCGGTGCGCTGATCGCGATGGCGATCGGGGTGAAGGTGCTGGTGTCACTGCCGTTCGATTTCGTTTGGCAGCCGGTCTTGCTCGCAGCCATTGGTCTCGCCGTGCCGGTGCTTGCGACGGCTGGCTTCCACTATTCGCTGTGGCTATCGGTGTCGGTCGGGGTGTTTGGCGGCGCGCTTTTCTGCCTGCTCGGCCTTTACAGCTACTTCGTCACCATGTTCCGGCAGCAGGCCCGGTCCTAGAGTTTTTCCAGCATGGCCAGTATGCGGTCAGCGCTGCCATCCCAGGAAAAGCGGGTGACGTTCTCATGGCCACGACGCCGCAGATCGTCGCGCAGGGCTTCGTCGGTCGCGATCCTGCGCATGGCGACGACAAGTTCGTCCTGCCTGACGGGATCGAAATAGAGCGCTGCATCGCCGGAGGCTTCGCGAACGGCGGGGATATCGGCCGCGAGCACCGGGCAGCCCTGCGTCATGGCTTCTAGTGGCGGGATGCCGAAACCTTCATAGAGGCTTGGAAAGACGAAGGCCGTGGCATGGCGTTCCAGCGCTGCGATCTCCGCGTCCGTCAGGCGGCCAGGAAAGAGCAAGCGACCGTTCGACTGCGGGCCATCCGACTTGAACACGCTTGGCGCCGTGCCGCCGACCACCACGAGCTTCTGGCTGATGTCGCCGAGCGCCTCGAAAGCGTGGATGGCGAAATCGAGATTCTTGTTCGGCTTCATCGTGCCGACGAGCAGGAAGAAGCCATTCGTCTTCAGTCTGAGCCGCTTGATGATGGTTTCATCCGGCTCGATGGCGGCAAAATGATCGACGGCGTTATAGACGACATCGATGCCAGCAGCGGATACGCGGAAGACGGAAGCCAGCTCTTGGCGCGAAAACTCGGAGACCGTGCCGATCTTTGCGATGCGGGTGAGTACCGTCCCAAGCGCGCCATGCAGAAGGCGGTAGCTGCGCTTGAAGGATTGCGGGTGGCGGAAGATGGTCACGTCATGGATGACGACCATCTGGCGGCGATGCAGGAGAGGCCCGCTGCCGCCGAAACCGATCAGCCTGCCGCCGCGCGAGCGTGCAAGCAGCGCCGTCTGCTCCCAGACGTGACCTGGGCCGGAGCCGAAGCTATCGGTTTTTATCGCGGAAAGTTCGAGATCGACGGGCGTATTGCCTGGCACCGCCAGCCGCCAGCTTGCGCCCTTCAATGCAGCGGGCACGGCACCGGCAGCGATCTTGCGGTCGAGCGCTAGCGTCAGCTCGCGGGCAAAGCGCTGCACGCCGGAAAGTGGCTGGCCGAGGAAACGCCCGTTGATGGTGATCGATTGCACGCGATAGGTCCCGAAATCTTATTGATCGGGAGCAGCTTGCACGATTTTCCTTAGGGAAGGTTTAGCTCTGCGTGCTTGATTTCAGGCGAGCGCGTCCGTGCTGCTGACAATCGCGACACCACGCGTCCGCATTTCGTCGATAGCGGTTTTCACACCGGCCGGGTCGATACCGCGGCTTGCATCCTCGATGAAGCGAATTTTGACGCCGGGTAGCATCTCGACTGCGTCGAGTGCCGAGAACTTCACGCAATAATCCGTTGCCAGACCGCAGAGATCGAGCTCGGTGACGCCTTTAGCGCGCAGATGTGCGGCAAGGCCGGTCAGCGCTGCCTGATCGTTGTCGCGGAAGGCGGAATAACTGTCGACGGCCGGGTTCTGGCCCTTCTGCTGGATGAAATCGATGCGATCGGCATGAAGAGCGGGATGGAATTGGGCGTCTTCAGTATTCTGGACGCAATGGTCCGGCCACATCATCTGCGGCTTGCCCGAGAGCATGCCCATCTCGAAGGGCTTCTTGCCCGGATGGGCGGAGGCGAAGCTGCCGTGACCGGCCGGATGCCAGTCCTGCGATGCCACGATCAGGTCGTATCTGCCGCTGTCGATCAGTCTGTTGGCAACGGGCACTATCTCATCGCCTTCAGGTACCGGAAGATTGCCGCCGGGGCAGAAGCCGTTCTGGATGTCGATGAGCAGCAGTGCTTTCATGAGGCCTGTCCTTCCGTCCTTGTTGCACTGCACGATGCCAAGTGACGAGCTTTGGATCAAGCCTTTTGCGCCCCGCCGATCAAGGCGGCGAGGCGCGATGGTTTGCAAAGGCTTACGCGACGGGCTTGTGGCCCTTGAGTCCGTAGAACGCGATGTAGACGTAGCAGATGATCGGCATCAGGAAGGCGAGGTGGATGCCGATGGTGTCGGCAAGGCCGCCCTGGATCATCGGCAGGATGGCGCCGCCGACAATGGCCAGGCACAGGATGCCCGAGCCCTGGCTCGTATATTTGCCGAGACCATGCAGCGCCAGGCTGAAGATCGTCGGGAACATGATGGAGTTGAAGAGGCCGATCGCCAGTACGGACCACATGGCAACGTGGCCTGTCGTCAGCACGGTGACCGCGAGCAGGATGATGACCACGGCGGCATTGAAGGCGAGCGCCTTGCCATCGTCTACATGACGCATGATTAGTGCCCCGACGAAACGGCCGATCATGGCGCCGCCCCAAAAATAGGAGACGTAGTGAGCGGCATCCGCCTCGGAGAGGTGGGCAATATCCGGCTGGCTCAGGAAGTTGACGAGGAAGCTGCCGACGCTGACTTCGGCGCCGACATAGAGAAATATGCCGACAGCGCCGAGCACGAGATGGCGATATTGCCAGGCAGAACCGCCGCCGCGCATCGGCTCGACGGTTTCCTCATCCTCGACCTCAGGCAGTTTCAGGGCCGCGAAGACGGCGGCCAACACCAGGAAGGCGACGGCAAGCAGCAGGTAGGGGAATTTCACTGCGCTGGCTTCGGCAAGTCTGATGGCGTCAAGCTGTTCCGGTGTGGCGTTGGTGGCGGCAACGGTTGCCGCCGACAGGATCAGCATGGCACCGAAGAGCGGTGCGATCGTCGTGCCGAGCGAATTGAAAGCCTGTGTCAGGTTCAGGCGGCTTGCGGCGGTATCAGGCGGTCCCAATACGGTGACATAGGGATTGGCGGCGACCTGGAGGATCGTGATGCCGGTGGCAAGCACGAAGAGGGCGCCGAGGAAAAGTGCATAGACGCGATAGCTGGCGGCCGGGATGAAGAGCGCGCAGCCGACTGCTGCAATGGTAAGGCCGACGACAATGCCCCACTTATAGGTGATGCGCTTCACAAGCGCTCCAGCCGGCAGTGATACGATGAAGTACGCACCGAAGAAGCAGAGCTGGATGAGCATCGATTGAGTGTAGTTGAGCTGAAAGACGCTCTTCAGGTGCGGCACCAGAATGTCGTTCAGGCAAGTGATGAAGCCCCACATGAAAAAGAGTGAGGTGAGTGCGATAAGCGCGAATTGGTAATTGCCCTGGCCTTGGCGTGCGGATGCACGCGCGCTGGTGGACGCAGAGCTTGTTGCTGAGCCAGCCACTTTTTTATCCTCGGTTCTAGTTTTACCAGGCTTCGATGTTCGACCCGGGCGGTGAGCCCGAACGGGCCGAAAGACAGGCTGGTAGCGGCTTGCCGAGATATCGCGGGAGGTGCGGAATCCCGAAGCCACTAAGGTCGATATAATCGATTAGGCCTATATTGGTAGCATGCTAGCGATGCGGATTTTGCAGGGCAGGGTTGTTGGAACCGGGATGCGCTTGCAGCAAAAGCCGGATCGCGTTGCAAACATCTTTTTGAAGTCTAGCAGAGAATTTTGTCTGCCGCCCGATAAACTATTTTGATGCAGGATTTACGATGGATATGGCCGCGCCGGGCTATCGCGCGACCGAAAGACAAGGACATTCTCCGGACTTACGAGAAGGGCG
>BFBZ01000012.1_pt133 | contig 12178 bp, 11 predicted proteins | sample 1888401 | NCBI WGS metagenome assembly BFBZ01 (sample SAMD00112614, study PRJDB3348) | symbiont metagenome | host: Chara braunii | reverse complement strand
CTAGCCTTCATGGGCGCGCTTCAAATTTGCGAGCGAAACGCCCGCGTTTGCGATCTTGATCTTATCGCCCGCGGTGCGCCCAAGCAAAACAGCCGGAACACCCGCCGATTTCGCATCGGCCAGAATGCGCTCCGCGTCGGATTTGGGAACCGCGAGAAGATAGCGCGCCTGATCCTCGCCAAAGAGAAAGGCGATTGTGCCGTCCTCGATCGCCGCTCCGATGCCGCGCGGCAGCGCCATTTCGGCAAGCGCCACCAGCAAGCCGCCATCGGAAAGATCGTGCGCGGTGTCGACGCGGCCCTGTTCGATGAGGCCGCGCACGAACTCACCATTGCGCTTTTCGACAGCGAGATCGACGGGCGGTGCGGCCCCTTCTTCCTTGCCTTCGATTTCGCGCAGATAGATGGATTGGCCGAGATGGCCCTTGGTTTCGCCGATCAGGATCACGCAATCGCCTTCGCGCTTGAAGGCGACGGTCGCCATCCGGCTCACATCCTGCATCAGGCCCACGCCGCCAATCGCGGGTGTGGGCAGAATGCCTTCGCCATTGGTCTCGTTGTAGAGCGAGCAATTGCCGCCGATCACCGGGAAATCCAGCGCGCGGCACGCCTCGCCGATGCCATCGATGGCGCCGACGATCTGGCCCATGATCTCCGGCTTCTGCGGATTGCCGAAATTGAGATTGTCGGTGACCGCGAGCGGCAATGCGCCGACCGCGGAAATATTGCGATAGGCTTCGGCAACCGCCTGTTTGGCGCCTTCGAACGGATCGGCCTGGCAATAGCGCGGCGTCACATCGGTCGTGATCGCAAGGCCCTTCTGTTTGCCGTGCACGCGCACGACGGCGGCATCGCCACCGGGTATCTGCACCGTATCGGCCATGACGGTGTGGTCATATTGCTCCCACACCCAGCGGCGCGAGGCCATGTCGGGCGAGCCGATGATCTTCACCAGCGATTCCGTGATCGGCTTGCTCGCGTCGATGCCCGGATTGCCGCTTGCGAGCGCGCGTTTGGTATGAGGCCGGTCATAAATCGGTGCCGCATCCGAAAGCGCGGTGATCGGCATGTCGGCGACGACTTCGCCCTTGTGTTTCACCACCAGACGCTTTGTATCGGTGGTGATGCCGATAACGGCGAAATCCAGTTCCCATTTCTTGAAGATGGCTTCGGCCTGCGCCTCGCGCCCCGGCTTCAGCACGGCCAACATGCGTTCCTGGCTTTCCGACAGCATCATGTCGTAGGCGGTCATGTTGGCTTCGCGCTGGGGCACTTTATCGAGATTAAGCTCGATGCCGCTGCCGCCCTTGTCGCCCATTTCGGCGGAAGAAGAGGTGAGACCGGCTGCCCCCATATCCTGAATGGCGATGATCGCGTCGGTTGCCATCAATTCGAGGCAGGCTTCGAGAAGAAGTTTTTCGGTGAACGGATCGCCGACCTGCACGGTGGGGCGCTTTTCATCCGACGCATCGTCGAATTCCGCGCTCGCCATGGTGGCGCCGTGAATGCCGTCGCGGCCTGTTTTCGAGCCGATATAAACAACCGGGTTGCCTGCGCCTTTGGCGGCGGAAAGGAAAATCTTGTCCTGCCGCGCAAGGCCCACGCACATCGCGTTGACCAGGATGTTTCCGTTGTAGCTTTTGTGGAAGTTCACTTCGCCGCCAACGGTGGGCACGCCCATGCAATTGCCATAGCCGCCGATGCCAGCCACCACGCCTTCGACAAGGTGGCGGGTTTTCGGGTGGCCGGGCTCGCCGAAGCGCAGCGCGTTCATGTTGGCGATCGGGCGCGCGCCCATGGTGAACACGTCGCGCAGGATGCCGCCCACGCCGGTCGCCGCGCCCTGATAGGGCTCGATGTAGGACGGGTGGTTGTGGCTCTCCATCTTGAAGATCGCCGCCTGGCCGTCGCCGATATCGACCACGCCGGCATTCTCGCCCGGGCCGCAGATCACCTGCGGGCCCTCGGTCGGCAGCTTCTTCAGGTGGATGCGGGTGGATTTGTAGGAGCAGTGCTCGGACCACATGACGCTGAAGATGCCCAGTTCCACAAAACTGGGTTCCCGGTTCAGCAGCTGCTTGATACGGCCATATTCCTCATCGGTCAGGCCGTGTTCGCGGACGAGTTCGGGGGTGATCCGGGTCATTGGGGGCCCAAATATTCGTTTTTCGGTTTTGCGCTACCCCCCCTCCCGGGGGACGGTAAGCCATTGATTCTGCTCACACCAAATCTTTCCATTGTCGAACAAAAGGAATATAGTCCGTAACCGCCCGGTTTCAAGGGGGTATCAGGAGAGAGCTTCGATCAGGCTCTCGAACATGGCCCGGCCATCGGTGCCGCCCAGCTGCGGATCGACCACGCGCTCGGGGTGGGGCATGAGGCCGAGCACGTTGCGTTTCTCGTTGAGGATGCCCGCGATGTTGCGCGATGAGCCGTTGGGGTTCTCTCCGGCTGCGTAGCGGAACATGACGCGGCCTTCGCCTTCCAGCCGGTCGAGCGTTGCGTCGTCGGCAAAATAATTGCCCTCGCCATGGGCCACGGGGAACACCACGCGCTGACCCTTGTCGAATTTGCGGGTGAAGGCGCTTTGGGTTTCCTCCACCTCCAGCGGCACCGGGCGGCAGACGAATTTGAGGCCGGCGTTGCGCATCAACGCGCCGGGCAGCAGGTGGGATTCGGTCAGCACCTGAAAGCCGTTGCAGATGCCCAGCACCGCGCCGCCACGTTCGGCATGCGCCTTGATCTCGCGCATGATGGCCGACTGGCTCGCCATCGCGCCACAGCGCAGATAATCGCCATAGGAAAAACCGCCGGGCAGCACGACCAGATCGACATCGGGCAGCACGCTATCCTGATGCCAGACCATGTGGGGTTTGGCGCCCGTCATCTGCTCAAGGGCGGTTGCCGCATCGCGGTCGCAATTGGAGGCTGGGAAGACGATGACGGCGGACTTCACTTCAAAAACTCCAGCTAAAATGTCATGGCCCGCGAATGCGGGCCACCCAGGTGATGCCGCACCTTGCCTCGCAATTCCAAACGCATTCCTGTCGATCCGTCCCGGCTCTCCCAGATTTCAACTGGGTGGCCCGCATTCGCGGGCCATGACAAGAATTTAGTTGCGTAACTCAATCTCGTATTTCTCGATCACCGTATTGGCGAGAAGTTTCTCGCACATGTCTTTGAGGCTCGCGCGCGCTTTGGCTTCGTCGCGTTCGGTCAGTTCGATGTCGATCACTTTGCCCTGGCGCACATCGCCCACGCCGCCGAAACCGAGGCCGTGCAGCGCGTTGCCGATGGCTTTGCCCTGCGGGTCGAGGACGCCGTTTTTGAGGGTAACGAAGACGCGTGCTTTCATCGAACCATTACCTGACAAGAACGGGGCCTTTCATTTCTCCTTGCCCCGATTCGGGCAGGATTCCCAATCGTTTTGCGACTTCCGAATAGGCCTCGACCACGCCGCCCATGTCTCTGCGGAAACGGTCCTTGTCCATCTTTTCGTTGGTGGCCGCATCCCACAGCCGGCAGGAATCCGGGCTGATCTCGTCGGCCAGCACGATGCGCATGTAATCGTTTTCCCAGAGGCGGCCGAATTCCATCTTGAAATCGACCAGCTTGATGCCGACGCCGAGGAAAAGGCCCGAGAGGAAATCGTTGACGCGAATCGACAGGTTCACGATGTCATCCAGATCCTGCGGGCTCGCCCAGCCGAAGGCGGTGATGTGTTCTTCGCTCACCCAGGGATCGTGCAGCGCATCGTTCTTGTAATAATATTCGATGATCGAGCGCGGCAACGCGGTGCCTTCCTCGATGCCCAGGCGCTTGGAGAGCGAGCCAGCCGCGACATTGCGCACGACGACTTCGAGGGGAACGATTTCCACCTCTTTCACCAGCTGCTCGCGCATGTTGAGGCGGCGCACGAAATGGGTCGGCACGCCGATCGCGTTCAGCTGCGTCATCAGATATTCGCTGATGCGGTTGTTGAGCACGCCCTTGCCGTCGAGCACGGCTTTCTTGGTGGCGTCAAAGGCGGTGGTGTCATCCTTGAAGTACTGGATGACAGTGCCGGGCTCAGGGCCCTCATAGAGGATCTTGGCCTTGCCTTCATAAATCAAACGGCGGCGTTTCATCGGGTGTCCTCGGGCGCAGGCGGGCGCCCAAAACGCAAAGACGGGGCTTGTCTTGCCCCGTCGGGAGGCCAACTTAAGGCTTGGGGAACGTCGCGGCAATGCGACGGTTCTTTCACCCCCAGCCTTCGGCTATTGTCGGGTCTGAAGGCCACAGGCTTTGGTTTTTATGCCGAATTTTCAAGAGGTTACGGAATGAGCGACGCGTTCAAGGATCGGGAAAAGGCAGCCGAGGCCAAATGGGCCCATGATGAGGAGACGCGCTTCAAGGTGAACGCGCGCCGCAACAAGCTTCTGGGCCTCTGGGCGGCGGACCAAATGGGCATTTCGGGCCCTGCCGCCGAGGATTATGCCAAGGAGGTCGTGAAGGCCGATTTCGAGGAAGCGGGTGAGGAAGACGTCTACCGCAAGGTCCAGAAGGATTTCGAGGCCAAGGGAATCATCCGCTCCGAACATGTGATCCGCAAGCAGATGGCGGAATTGCTGGCCGTGGCGGTGGATCAGATCGTGGCCAAAGGCAAATGATTATTCGCCTCTGAGTCTGGCCAGGGCATCCGGAAAGCGCCGCGAGAGCGGCGCTTCCACATCTCCCAACTCCACCGTGTAATCGCCGGATCCTTCGGGCTTCAGCGCTGTCATGGCCTTTGCGTTCACCAGCCATGAGCGATGGGTTCGCAGGAAACCACGCGGGCCTAGCTCATCTTCCAGCGCCGACAATGGCGAACGCATCATCAGCTTGCGCCCATCGCGCAGCACGAACTCGACATAATTGCCGGCCGATGCGATCGCGAGGACTTCGTCCAGCCGTATGCGGGTGAGCCGGGCGCCATCGCGGATGTCGAAGGTCAGCGTCTGTCCCGGCGTGTCGATAAGCTGTTGCTGACGCAGCAGATGTTCGATCAGCGCAAAGCCCGCGATGAACAGCCCATAGGCCAATGCATCCTTGCGGATCTCGTAGGCGAAATTCGGCCAGAACCGCCCGAAATCGTAATGCGCACCCAGAAGCGCATAGACCAGCTTGCGAACCAGAACGAAGCCCACGACATGGGCCAGTGAAAACAGGAATCCAACCGGAACATGGACTAGCAATTTCCAGCGCGGACGCACGAATGGAGGTGCGATCCGGTAGCCGATCCATGTAATCCAGAAGAAGGCCATGAGCGAAACCCAGCTGGACGCCTCCCATATGATCGGTTCGAGAAGCCCCACTTGGGGAATGTCACGAGTGGCGGTGATGACGGTGATGACGTTGATCACCCCCACGATCATTGCGGCTGTGGCAAGCGCGTAAAGGAATGTCCGCCGCAGCGTTCCGCTCACCCCCACGGCATCGCCGCCTATCCCAAGCCATTGCCAGACATCACCAATTGATCGCAATCCGCCCCCGGCCACTTTCGCCGGCGAAGCTGGCAGCACAGATTGGGGATCGGATGAAACGCCGGACATGGCCCGACTATAGGCCGTCCGGCACGCGATATGGGAGAGGCCGATGCGCAAGGGCAATGCGGTGAAGGTGGTTGTGACGGCCGGCGTGTTGATTCTCTCCAGTGCGGCAGCAAAGGCGGAATCCGGCTGGGGTTATTATGGCGGCGATGAGGGCGGGCAACGCTTTTCCGCTGCCAGCCAGATCACGCCCGCCAATGTCACGCAGCTGACCAGGGCCTGGAGCTATTCCACCGGCGACATGGCGACGAAGGGCGACGCCATGCGACGCGCTTCGTTCGAGAATACGCCGATCCTCGCCGATGGCAGGCTCTATGTCTGCTCGCCCTTCAACGAAGTGAGCGCCCTCGATCCGGGAACCGGAAAGCAAATCTGGCGCTTCGATCCGAAGCTCAACATTTCGATCAACTATCCCAACGATTACATCTGCCGTGGGGTGGCGTTCGCACCGATGCCGAACGCGCAAGGTGTTTGCGCGCGGCGCATCTATCTGAACACCGCGGACCGTCGGCTGATCGCGCTCGATGCATCATCCGGCAAGCCATGCCCCGGCTTCGGCAAGAACGGCACCGTCGTGATTCCACCCGGCCAGCAGCTGGATGGCCCGCATTTCGGGCGGATCCACACCACATCGGCGCCGGTGGTGACGCATGGCATGGTGATTGTCGGCTCAGCGATCGACGACAATCAGAAAGTCGATGAGCTGCGCGGCACCGTGCATGCCTTTGACGCGGTGACGGGCGCGCTGAAGTGGAGTTTCGATCCACTTGCGGATCAGAAGCCGCCGTTTCATGCGGGCGCCGCCAATGTGTGGGCGCCGATGAGCGTGGATGAAGCGCGCGGCCTGGTGCTGCTTCCGGTTTCGAGCGCCAGCGTGGATTTCTGGGGCGGCACGCGGTTGGGTGCGGGAAAATATGCGAACAGCATTGTCGCATTGCATGTGAACGACGGCAGTGTGGCGTGGTCATTCCAGACGACGCATCACGATGTTTGGGATTACGATATACCGGCGCAGCCAACGCTGGGCACCGTCACCTATAAAGGCACGACCGCGCCCGCCGTATTGCAGCCGACGAAGCAGGGATTGCTGTTCACCCTCAATCGCGAGACCGGCGAGCCGTTGATACCGGTCGTGGAGCGCAAGGTGCCGGAGGGGGGCGCGCCTGGCGAGAAACTTTCGCCGACGCAGCCCATTCCGTTAGCGCCTGCGCCGCTTGCCGCCAATCACATCACGCCGGACGAGGCATTCGGGCTGACCTTCTGGGACCGCAACGCATGCCGAAAAGCCATCGCCGCGGCGCGGCATGACGGGCTCTACACACCGCCGAGCCTGCAGGGCACCATCGTTTATCCGTTTACCGGCGGCGGCACGAATTGGGGCGGGCTCGCCTTCGATCAGGCGCATGACATCGTTTATGTGAACACGTCGAATGTGATGCATCTTGTGACGCTGATCAGACGCAAGGATGTCTCCGCCACGCAGGAGCGTTTCCAGAACAAGGAAGTTTCGCCCAATGATGGTGCGCCGTTTGGCATGATGCGCGAGACGTTGCTTTCGCCTTTGGGTATGCCGTGCAATCCGCCGCCATGGGGCCAGCTTCACGCCATCGACATGCACACGGGAAAAATCCTGTGGTCAGTGCCGCTGGGAACGACGGAAGATCTGGTGCCTTTCTCTGAATATATCTTGGGCAATATTGGATCGCCCAACCTCGGCGGGCCGGTGGTGACGGCGGGGGGGCTCGTTTTCATCGGCGCCGCGATGGACGATTACCTCCGCGCTTTCGATACCAGAACCGGCAAGGAATTGTGGAAGGGTCGGCTTCCGGCGGGGGGGCAGGCAACGCCGATGACATATACATGGCACGGGCGGCAGTATGTCGTCATTGCGGCGGGGGGGCACTCCAAGTTCGATACCAAGCGCGGCGATCAGGTGATCGCGTTCGCGCTGCCAAGCTGAGCCGGGCTCGCATTCTACTTCCATTTTGCGCCTTGCGAGCCGTGCGCGATTGAAGAACAATCGGCGCGGCTGCTCCGAGGTTCAACATGAGTTCGATCGACAATGCCATTGCCTCTCCCGCCACCTATGGCGACGAGAAAAGACTGCACGCGATCCTCACCGACCTCAGGCAGAACGATCCCGTGCATTGGACGGCGCCCGAAGGCGTGCGCCCCTATTGGGCGGTGACGAAACATGCCGACATCCTGGAAGTCGAAAAGCTCAACGAAATTTTCCACAACGAACCGCGCTCGACGTTGATGGACATCGAAGCGGAAAAATCCCTTGCCGCGATGTGGGGCGGGCCCGATCCGAAGACGGGCCGTGTGTCGCCGCTGCGCACCTTGATCGACATGGATGGCGCCGATCATCGCGCCTATCGCGGGCTGACACAGCCCTGGTTCATGCCGGGCAACATCAAGAAGCTTGAAGCGCGCGTGCACGAGCTTTCCAAGCGCTATGTCGACAAGATGATGGAGATCGGGCCGGAGTGCGATTTCACCAAGGCGATCGCGGTCTACTATCCGCTGCATGTCATCATGTCGATCATGGGCGTGCCCGAAACCGATGAGCCGCGCATGCTCAAGCTGACGCAGGAATTGTTCGGCGGCACCGACCCGGATATGCAGCGCCCCGGCTCCACCGAAACAAGCAATGTGATCCTGGATTTCTTTTCGTATTTCCAGGGCATCACCGCCGAACGCCGCGCCTGCCCGGGTGAAGACCTTGCGAGCGTCATCGCCAACGGCAAGGTGAATGGCTGCCCGCTGGGCGATATAGAAACGGCGTCGTATTACATCATCGTGGCGACGGCGGGGCATGACACGACCGCCTCCACCATCGCGGGCGGGTTGCAGGCGCTGATCCAGAATCCTTCCGAGATGAAGAAGCTGAAGGAAAATCCCGCACTGCTCAATTCGGCGGTGGAGGAGATGATCCGCTGGACGACGCCGGTGCAGCACTTCATGCGCACCGCGATGCAGGATTATGAATTGCGCGGGCGCACGATCAAGAAGGGCGATGCGCTGTCGCTGCTCTATATTTCCGGCAATCGCGACGAAGATGTGTTCGCCGATCCGTTCGCCTTCAAGGTCGACCGTGACCCCAACCGGCAGGTCGCATTTGGCTTTGGCGCCCATGTGTGCCTGGGGCAGCACATGGCGAGAATGGAGATCAAGGCGTTCTTCGCCGAACTGCTGAAGCGGCTCGATCACATCGAACAGGTTGGCGAAGCCAAGCGCGTGCAATCTGTGTTCGTGAGCGGGCTGAAGACGCTGCCGGTGCGCTACTCGATACGGGCGGCCTGAGGGCGCAGAACTGCGCTTGCGTCGGCGATCAGGAACACCACCCAGCTTATCGTGACGCCGTTTGAGGCGAAGCGGCCGAAATTGTGTGGGGCGATGATCGCGAGCGTCACCAGCACCGCGCCCGCAAAGCACAGGCCGGCAACGATCCAGCGCCATCCGCCGCGCCGCGAGAGGATGATGCCGCCGATGCCGCCTGCGATGGCAAGGCCCATCCATTTGACGCCGGTGGCCCATGGGAGCAGCGAGAGGGCGGGGCTCTGTACATCCGGATTGATGGCGATGCGGAAGAGGCAGGTGTTCTCGATGTAGTCGGCGAGACAGGCCGCGATCACGAGAATCGCGCCGGCGCGCGCGAGCTTTGTGTGGCGCATGCCGAGGAAGAAGAAAACGAGGAACACGCCATAGAGCGGAATGAAGAGGAGATTGTCGCCCGTGTTGAGGAAGGCGAATTGCGCGGTGAGGGCTTCGCGGCAGGTGCCGGGTGCGGCCCCGAATATGGCATGCAGATCGGCCACGGAGCGGGCGAGTTCGAAGGCGATGATCGGCTGGTAGGTGGGGTCAAGCCCGCCGCACACACCCATGGCCGGTTGGAGGGCGCTGTAGATCACGACCGCGAGAAGGAGGAGCGCGGCGGCAAGGCTGATGCGCGTGGCCGTTGTGGTGGTGATAATCATGTGATGCCCCCCAATAGCTTGAAGATAACCTATCAGGATCAAAACTTGATTGTCATGGCCCGCGAATGCGGGCCACCCAGCTGACATTTGGTTGAATGCAGCAGATTGTGGTCTGAAGAAAACCGGCGCTATTGTTCGGCATCACCTGTCATGGCCCGCATTCGCGGGCCATGACAGGTAAGATGATCGAATTATGCGTTCCCAAACACGCGTTTGAAGATCGTGTCGACGTGCTTGAAGTGGTAGCCGAGGTCGAACAGCTTTTCGAGCTGCGCCACAGGCACGGCTTTCGTGACTTCCGCATCCGCCTTCAGAAGATCGAGCAGTGCGCCTTCGCCGTTCCATGCGCGCATCGCGTTGCGCTGGACGAGGCGATAGGAATCCTCGCGGCTTACGCCTGCTTGCGTCAGCGCCAGCAAAACGCGCTGGCTGTGAACCAGGCCGCGCGTGCGGTCGAGGTTTTCCTGCATGCGTTCGGGATAGACGATCAGTTTTTCGACCACGCCAGCGGCGCGCGCCAGCGCGAAATCCAGCGTGATCGTGGCATCCGGGCCGATATAGCGTTCGACGGAGGAATGCGAGATATCGCGTTCGTGCCAGAGCGCCACGTTTTCCATCGCGGGTATCGCATAGGCGCGCACCATGCGGGCAAGCCCGGTGAGGTTTTCGGTGAGCACCGGATTGCGCTTGTGAGGCATGGCCGACGAGCCTTTTTGGCCGGCGGAAAAATATTCCTCCGCCTCGAGCACTTCGGTGCGCTGCAGGTGACGGATTTCGGTGGCCAGCCGCTCAAGCGAACTTGCGACCACGCCAAGCGCCGCAAAATAAGCCGCGTGGCGATCGCGCGGGATCACCTGGCTGGAAACAGGTTCTGCGGTGAGGCCAAGCTTGGCGGCGACATGTTCTTCGACGCGCGGATCGATATTCGCAAACGTGCCGACCGCGCCGGAAATCGCGCAGACGGAGATTTCTTCGCGCGCGGCGACGAGCCGGGCACGCGCGCGCACGAATTCCGCATAGAAGCCCGCAAGTTTCACGCCGAAGGTGGTGGGCTCGGCGTGGATGCCGTGGCTGCGGCCGATGGTGGGTGTGGTCTTGTATTCGAAGGCGCGTTTCTTCAGCGCGGCCAGCAATTGATCGACATCGGCGATCAGAATGTCGGCGGCGCGCTTCATCTGGATCGACAGGCAGGTATCCAGCACATCCGAAGATGTCATGCCCTGATGCACGAAGCGCGCTTCGGGGCCGACGATTTCCGAGAGGTGGGTGAGGAAGGCGATGACGTCGTGCTTCACCTCGCGCTCGATCTCGTCGATCCGCTCCACGTTGAAATCGGCGCGGGAGCCCATGTCCCATACCTTCTGGGCGGCGTCCTTTGGGATCACGCCGAGCTCGGCCAGCGCATCGGCCGCATGGGCCTCGATCTCGAACCAGATGCGAAATTTCGTTTCCGGCGACCAGATCGCCGTCATTTCGGGGCGTGCGTAACGCGGAATCATTTCTGCTCTTTTCCCAATCCACCAAGCGCCAGATATTTGATCTCGAGAAAATCCTCGATCCCGTATTTGGAGCCTTCGCGGCCTATACCCGATTCCTTCATGCCGCCGAAAGGCGCCACTTCGGTGGAGATGATGCCCTCATTGATGCCGATGATGCCGTATTCCAGCGCCTCCGCCACGCGCCAGATGCGCCCGATGTCGCGGGCGTAGAAATAGGCGGCAAGGCCATATTCGGTGTCGTTGGCCATGGCGATGGCCTCGGCCTCATCCTTGAAGCGGTAGAGAGCAGCGACAGGGCCGAAGATTTCCTCGCGGGCGAATTCCATCGCCGATGTCGCGTTTTCGATCACGGTGGGTTCGAAATAGGTGCCGCCCAGCGCATGGCGCTTGCCGCCGACCGCGATTTTCGCGCCCTTGGCCACGCCATCGGCGATGAGTTTTTCAACCTTCTCCACCGCTGCCATGGTGATGAGCGGGCCCTGCACCACGCCATCATCGGCGCCATTGCCGACCTTCATCTGGCGCACGCGGGCTTCGAGCTTTTGCGCGAAAGCGTCATACACGCCTTCCTGCACCAGGAGGCGGTTCGCGCAGACGCAGGTTTGGCCCATGTTGCGGTATTTGGAGGCCATCGCGCCTTCGATTGCCGCATCGAGATCGGCGTCATCAAACACGATGAAGGGCGCGTTGCCGCCCAGTTCGAGGCTGACCTTCTTCACCGTGGTCGCGCATTGCGCCATCAGCTGTTTGCCGATGGGCGTGGAGCCGGTGAAGGAGAATTTCGCGATCTTCGGGTTCTGCGTGAGTTCGAGGCCGACCTTGGAGGCTTGTTTCGAGGTGATGACGTTGAACACGCCTTTGGGAATGCCCGCGCGATGCGCCAGTTCGGCCAGCGCCGTTGCCGAAAGCGGGGTTTCGGCCGCGGGCTTGATGAGGAAGCTGCATCCGGCGGCAAGCGCGGGCGCGCATTTGCGCGTGATCATCGCGTTGGGAAAATTCCACGGCGTGATGGCGGAGACGACGCCGATGGGTTGCTTGGTCACAATGATGCGGCGGTTGGGTGCGTTGGTAGGGATCACGTCGCCATAGACGCGCTTACCTTCCTCCGCGAACCATTCGATGAAGGATGCGCC
>BFBZ01000075.1_pt3 | contig 12199 bp, 10 predicted proteins | sample 1888401 | NCBI WGS metagenome assembly BFBZ01 (sample SAMD00112614, study PRJDB3348) | symbiont metagenome | host: Chara braunii | reverse complement strand
GGGACGAACCAATGTCTTTTTCAGTGGCCGGCGTACCAGTCGTACCCCCGTTCGGCCCAAAAGTCCGCCGGGCGACGGTCCGTGAACCGAATCGTCCCGATCTGCTTCAGGTTCTTGATGCCGTACTTGACCGGGATGACCAGTCGGAGCGGCGCTCCGTGGTCTGGTGTGAGGGGCTCGCCGTTCATCTCGTAACAGAGCAAGGTCTGGGGATGGAGCGCGCTGGCAATGTCGAGCCCGACATAGTACGACTCATCGGGCGTGGCGAGCGAAACATAGGAGAATCGGCTGGTTGACCCACCCCGATCAGCCAGGCCGGTTGACGCGGCAAGATCCGCGAGCCTCGCGCCGGCCCATGTCACGACAACGCTCCATCCCTCGATACATTTTAACTCCGTGGTCATTTCCATGCGCGGCAGCGTCTTGATCTCGTCCAGGCGAAAGACGCGCGCCCTGGCCTCACCTTCCGCGCCGACGACGCGCAACCTCCAGGTCTCGGAGGTGATCGTGGGGTCGATGCCGATCCTTCCGTTAACCCTCGGCTCGCGGGCCGCGGCGGGCGCGAACTGGGGCGCCCGCCGCGTTGAGCGGAAGCCAGCGCGTGCGAGGGCCTCGTTGAAGCGCAGGACCCGCCGGAAGGGCCACGGGAGCCCGTCCTCCTCACTTCGGGTCGTCAGCCAGCGCCAGCCCGCTGCGCCGGCCAGGACCGTCGCCCCTGCGGCGACGAACCCTCGCCGCGCCAGGCGACGGAGGCGACGTTGGTCATCGTCAGGCTGAGGGCGTCGCGTCTCCTGTAACGGCTGGCTCCCGGAGCTCGGGGGCTGGCCGACCGGCGAATTCATAAGGGATCTCCCCGTCCTGCGCCACCTCGACGCCGATGACCATCGCCTGGAAGTTGTTCCAACCGGCGCGGACCACCTGCACCATGTGGATGACGAAGAACGCGACATAGCCGAGGGTCAGAGTGAAATGCTCGAGCCGCGCCATCGGGTAGCCGCCCAACAGCGTGGTGAGCCAGGCAAACTGAACCGGTTTGTAGATGGCCAGGCCCGTCAACAGTGAGCCGGCGCCCATCGCCACGACGCCTGTATAGGCCAGCCTTTGGGCGCCGTTGAATTTCCTGCGAGGCAAAGGTTCCTTTTTCAACCCGAGGTCATGAAGCACGACGTCCCACGCCTCGGCCAGCGTGTGCCGGTTTGGAACGAGGTATCGCCACTCCCCGCTCCAGGCCGTATAGCCCACGTAAAGCAGGCCGTTCAGAGCGAAGGCCCACATGAACATAAAGTGCCAGGCCATGCCTTCCGCCAGGCGGTGATCCACGCGCAGGACACGATAGAACCAATCGGGAAAGAACTTGACGAGGGTGGCCCCACCGAGCCGGATCGCGTAGATGTCATTCGCCCAGTACACCAAGAGCCCACTCCAGATCATGACCGCCAAGACCGGCGCGTTGACCCAATGGAACAGCCTGGTCGCAAACGAATGCTTCCTTTCCAGCCGTGGCATCCTCTGGTCCCATCCGAAGAAGAATCTGCAGCCGGGTTCTCCGCGGAGTCCTCCCGACCGCTCGATTAAAGGCGAAGATCGTCACTTGGGAGCCGCGTCCATCTTGCCTTTGTCCATGGCGCCGCCCTCCATCTTGTCTTTGTCCATGGCGCCGCCCTCCATCTTGCCCTTGTCCATGGCGCCACTCTCCATCTTGCCTTTATCCATCGCGCCGCCGTTGGTGGCGGGTGCCATGGCGCCGTCCATCTTGCCGCCGGCATCTTCGTTGCCGGTACAGCCAGTGAGAGCCAGGGCAGAGAGCAGACCGGTGGCAATGGCGGTCGCGAGTCGAGGGAACGAGTGCATGCTTAATCTCCTCTTGATGCGATAATCGTGGACCAGGGCGCGGGACGTCCACGTCTGGGTTTCAACGCCGTTCGCGATGAAGCAACTCTGCGACGAACCCCGAGCACGCGATGACACACGCTCCGCCGCGAATCAACTCCGCGTCGAAAAACGTCAAGCCAGGCAGATCGAGCCGGACGCCATTCATCGCGTCACGAGGCTCGCCGCAGGCCGACTCTCATTCGCTGATCCAGGGGGTCAGGAGTTTGTCCTCAACCTTCAGGGGGGTAGGTCGGGGCCGTCTCCTCGGATCGAGTGATGATCGGCATGGCTGTCTTCCCCATGAAGACATCGCTTTTTCATAGGCGACTGCGATGCCATTGCGCGGCGAGACCGCGCACTTCCGTTCCTAAAGTATTATCCGCGAAAGAAATAAAATTGGACGAGGGAGACCTGTCGATGTGAACGGTGGTGCATACTCTCGCAAGAAACCACGACCGGTCGTGGGGGGCTACGATATTTCGTGGGGGGGCCGAGCGAGACCGAGCTTTTTCAGCCGGCTGCGGAGGGTATTGGGGTGAAGCCCAAGGACTGCCGCCGCGCCCTTGGGCCCTTCGATGACCCATCGCATCCGTTCGAGGACGGAGACGATGTGGGCCCGCTCGACGTTTTCGAGGGTGTCGGACAATGATTTGGCGTCGGGCTCCGTACTGAAGGGGCCGAGCATATCGGGATCGATCTCAACGAGTGGGCCGGGGGAGAGGATCACCGCTCGCTCGAGGACGTTCTCCAGTTCGCGGATGTTTCCCGGCCAAGGGTATGCCGCCAGGCGACGCAGTGTTCTGGGCTCGATCCCCTCGAATCGACGTCCGACTCGTGCCGCGAACTTTTCCAGGAGGAATATCGCCAGCCGTGGGATGTCCTCGGCTCGCTCGCGGAGCGGCGGTAGCCCCAGCGAGATGTGTATAAGAGACAGGTTCTGGGCTCGATCCCCTCGAATCGACGTCCGACTCGTGCCGCGAACTTTTCCAGGAGGAATATCGCCAGCCGTGGGATGTCCTCGGCTCGCTCGCGGAGCGGCGGTAGCCCCAGCGGGAAGACGTTGAGCCGATAGTACAGGTCCTCGCGGAACGACCTCTCGCGCACGGCCGCGAGCAGGTCGCGGTTTGTCGCGGCGATAACCCGCACGTCGATTTTCCTCGGTGACGTGCCACCAACCCGGTCGAACTCGCGCTCCTGAAGTACGCGGAGCAGCTTGGCCTGGCTGTCGGCGGGGAGTTCGCCGATCTCGTCGAGGAAGATCGTACCGCCGTCGGCCAGCTCGAAGCGGCCCGTGCGCCCGGCGATGGCTCCGGTGAAGGCTCCCTTCTCGTGGCCAAACAGCTCGCTTTCCACAAGCCCCGTGGGTAGCGCGGCGCAGTTTACCTTGATGAGCGGCTTGTCGCGGCGCCGGCTCGCCGAGTGGATCGCGCGGGCAATCAACTCTTTACCCGTACCCGTCTCCCCCAGAAGGAGAATGGTGGCATCGGTTGGAGCAACCCGACGGACCTTCTCGAGCACGGCCGCAAGGGCGGGGCTCCGACCGACGATCTCCTCGAAGTTGTGAACCGCCTTGATCTCCTCCTGGAGATAGAGGTTCTGTTCGCGGAGCCGGGTTCGTTCAGCCTCGGCGAGCACCCGGTCGGTGATATCGACCCAGATCGAGTGAACCGCGCGGATCGACCCCGACGTATCCCGCATCGGCCGCATCCAGACCGCGATCCAGAGCGGCGAACCGTCCCGGCGCCGCATTTCCATTTCGACCCCCGACACGTCCTCGCCACCGCCAGCCCCCCGGAGAGTCCGTTCCGCCAGCTCGCGGCCGGCTGGCGTGTCGGCAAAGTAGCTCAGGACGTTCGAGCCGATGAGCTCCGCGGCCTCATACCCCAAGAGCTGCGTCGCGCGTCGGTTGACGTCGCGAAGCACCCCTTCGGAGGTGATGGAAACGTAGGCGTTGGGTGCCTCCTCATACAGGTCTCGATAGCGCCGCTCGCTCTCCGCGAGCTGTTGCTCGACTCGCAATCGCTCGAGTTCGACGGCGGCCCGTGTGGCGAAAATCCGAAATACAAAGAGCCGGCGAGGCTCGGGCGGCATTGGCCGTTCGTCGCAGACGGCCAGGTGCCCCAGGATATTTCCGTTCCCATCGAGCAGTGGGACCCCGAGGTAACTTTCGATCCCAAGGTCGACCAGGCTGCGGTCAGCCGGGAATTTCGCCTGGACCCCGGCGGGGTGGTGGCAGAGCCCACCACGTACGACATCCTCGCAGGGGGTACCGGCGAGATTGAATTCGACATTCGGCCTCGGTGTGCCTCTTCCCCAAAAAGCGAGGGTCCGGACGCGGGTTGCCACATCGGCGAACTCGGCAACGAAGGCGTAACTGACCCCGATCGCCTGGGCGAGATGCCGCACAAGCGACGCGAAGAAATCGTCACCGGTGCTTCGGGCTGTCCCTTCGACGATTGCACGAAGCGCCGCGATTTCATCTTCGCTCGGCCCCGAAGCAGCTTCCATCGTTCCTTCCTCGTTCGGCTCTGGGCCTCCGTTTGCCTATTTCTCAATAAACAATCGAAGAAATCTCGTTGTCTTCAAAAGAGTGGCTGCTGGCTGAATCTAAGTCTATCGGCGTTGATATGATGGTTCTTCTCGTTCGCAGCGGCAAGCGTCAACGTTGCCTTGACGCTTGCCATCCGACCTCCATCCTAGACTGGACCCAGCCACGAGGCGCGGAAACCCACGATTGCTGAAATATAGCTTGCGGAGCGCACAATAATAAGACGTGAAGTTAAAGAAGGGGCGTGCCGAAGCCAATGGCCGCTCGGCCGGTCTCGGACGTTAACGAAGAATTTCGCCGGATCAAATCCCAACAGGCACGGCATCAGAGGCCGAGTTCTGTTCCAACCTCACTGAGGAGGAACACGCTCTCTCGCAAAATTAGGATTTGGCGAATCGAAGTGTGCAATCAAGAAGCCGAATCGCTCCCTCGTGGATGGCATCAATAAGAAGTGAACACACTTATTGACGCTATCCAGGGATGCTTCACAAGCGCTGAGGTTCCCACGGGTCGCAGGCGCTATCCAAGCGAAGGCCGTTCTAGTAAGAATCCGCGGAGAGCACTTCTCCTCCGGCCCGAGTGCCGAGGCCGTGGAAGATCGTCATGTTGATCGAATCCTTGAGGAAGCGGACAGAGCCGTCGGCCATCGCGAAATTGGCACCTCCGGGATGAAGGCTGCCGAAGGCGTTGATGCGAGGGGTCTCGTATTGGGCCGTGAATGTGGCCTGGCTCTGTGCCCCGGAAGGGGCCGTGGCGTAGCCGAAAGGGATCCGATAGTTGATCGGAGCGTAGGTGCTCATCGCCACGTCGGAGAGGGCGTAGCCGCCGCTCGAAGACGCCCACCAACCCCACATGGCCATCGTCTGAGAGAAGAACGTCAAACCCTGCGCGGCGAAGGTGTCGTAATTGGGATCGAAGTGACTGCGCTCGCCGAAGAAGAGGGTATTGGAGAGACCGTCGGTCACACCGGCGATCAGCACCTGCGAGAAACCTGGAGCGGCGGGGCCTGTGTAGAAAAAGATACCGTCAGAGGTGACGGCTGAAAACGGGTGCGACTGCGAGCCGGCGTTGCCGCCGTAGCTGGTGATACCGTACCACTCGTTCGACGTACCGTTCTGGACGGGGTTGGTGCTGATGAGGTCGGCCGGGCAGAGCAGGGCATTCAAGACGGTGGCCGATCGGGCGGTGGTTCCGAAGAGGTTGTCGTAGCCGCTGGTGAAGTTCCACATGTTATAAAGCGGCTGCTGCTCAAGGTAGGGGAGCATGTTCACAAACAAAGTGAACCCCGACGGCGGCTTCGTTTTCAACTTCATCTGGCCGGGAGGAAAGACCCCCATGGCTGACTCATAGTTATGCGTGGCGAGGGCGAGCTGCTTGAGGTTGTTCACACATGAGACGCGCCGGGCCGCTGCGCGGGCTGCTTGAACGGCGGGAAGTAAGAGGGCGATCAACACCGCGATGATGGCGATGACCACGAGCAGTTCGATAAGGGTAAAGCCTGTGTGAATGCGCCAGTGTTTCTTCATCGAAACCTTCCGAAGCTTTTGAACGATCTCGCCGGGCATGCTTGGGGAACGAGATGTTGGGAGTGTGGGGAGTCTTCTCGCTTGAGGGCGATCTGCGGTTCCCAATGGTCGAGCGGGAGCGCAAAGACGTCTCGGCCACCCGAAAGAGTCATGTCCTTCGTTCGCTTCCTTTCCAAAGGCGCGCTCGAAGAACAGGATCTTATGGATTATCTTGAGAAAATATTTATAACACTGAACAGCATAGGCACTATTTGCCTGGCTCGACGACCTTGATTTGCGAGGGTTCGACGACGCGGATGCGGACCTGGTCGTTCTCGCGAATGATCTTGCCGGTGACCCGGATCGTCTTGTCTTTGAAGTGCTCGGCCGGGTCGGAGATGCCGGCGGCCTTGAACTGGTCGGCGTGATCGTAGCTGATGACCACTGCGAAGTTCTTCTCATCCCGGAAGTCTTCTTCGGAATCGAGGTAATATTCTTTGCGGGGTGCAGCGTTCTTGCTGGCTCGCACGGTCATTTCGACGGTGCATTGTTCGTCGATGTGGTTCTTCGCCTCGGTGGCCGCCACAACGACGGCGGGCTTGTCTTCGGCGGTGGCGGTTGCCAGGATCGGCAGAGAAGCGATCACCATGAGAGTCCAGACGGGAACGTACCTACGCATCAGGAACCTCCGAGGAGTCGATTCGCTGCGACAAGGGTCGGGAGCCAGGTTTGTGATACGATCATGTCGAATGACGACACGATTCTAGCAGGTTTGCTTTATATCATGGCAATTGGCGGTGCGACAAGGTGTGAGGTAAGCTGGAGCCATCATGTCGAACCAAGACGCCTTGCAGAATCACGTCCGCGACCATCGGCAGCGACGAGGGTGGTCGCAGGACGAGCTCGCGCGGCGTTCGGGGCTATCCCGAGCGGGGGTGAGCGCGATTGAAACAGAGCGGCTCGTTCCTTCCGCGGCCGCGGCCCTCGCGCTGGCGCAAGCGTTTTCCTGCCGCGTGGAGGAACTGTTCCGGCTCCGCCGCGCCGCGTGCGAAGTTGAGGCCTGGGCGTGGCCTCCGCGATACGAGGCCTGCCGGTACTGGCGCGCGGAGGCGGGAGGGCAGACCCGGCTCTATCCCGTGGAGGCGACTCCGCTGGGGATGGTGCCTCACGACGGCGTTCACCACAACGGCGTCTTCGAGATCGAAGGAGGAGAAGACCCGAGCCGGACGCTGGTTTTGGCGAGCTGCGACCCCGCCGCCGGTCTGCTGGCCTCCGAGATGGCCCGGAGCACCGGCTTGCGCCTGATCGTCGTGCCGCGATCGAGCCGGAAGGCCCTGACTTTGCTGGGGCAGGGGCTCGTTCATGCCGCGGGCGTGCACCTGGCTCGCGCCGAGGATCCCAAGGGAAACGGCGCGGTGGTCGCCGAGGAGATCGGGGACGAGTATGTCCTGGTTCGCGTCGCTCGCTGGCAAGAGGGGATCACGTTCTCACCCGGACTTCACCTGCCGACCGTGAAAGAGGCCGTGCACGCCGACCTGCGCTGGGTTGGGAGAGAGGATGGGTCCGGGGCCCGACAGTGCCTGGACGAACTGATCGGGGTGCGGCCCTTGCTTTCGGTCGCGTCGGATCACCGGGGGGTGGCCGAGGCGGTGCGGAGCGGCTGGGCCGATGCCGGGGTCTGCCTGCGACTCATCAGCGAGGAAGCCGGCTTGGATTTCCTCCCCGTTCGCGAGGAAGCCTATGACTTGTGCCTTCCCGCCCGCTGGAAGAACGAGCCGAGACTGCGAGCGCTCATCAGCACGGTGCGATCCCCCGCGTATCGCCGAGCGTTGGGGGCTTTGCCTGGTTATGATAGCGCCCAGACCGGCGAGATCCTCCCCGTCGGCTGATGCACGATCATCGGTTTGATAAAAACATCGAGGAGTATGGTGATGCCGGAACCGGAGCAACCGCGGACTGGGGCGCAGCTTCTTGTGGATTGCCTGGAAGCGCAAGAAGTTCCCTACGTGTTCGGGATCCCCGGAGGAGCCGTCACGCCGATCCTCAATGCCCTGGTCGATCGCACGCCGCGCTTCATCCCCGTCCGGCACGAGACGGCCGGCGCGTTCATGGCGCAGGCTTACGGGCGGTGTACGGGAAGGCCGGGAGTGGTTCTGACGACCTCCGGGCCCGGCTTGATCAACGTGGTTTGCGGGGTGGCGACCGCTCAGGCCGATCGAGACCCGATCGTGGCGATTACGGGGCAAATCCCCCGGGCCATGCGTTTCAAGTCGTACCACATGAACCTCGACTCGGTGAACCTGTTCGCTCCCATCACGAAATGGAGCGTTGGGGTTGAAGATCCCAACACGATTCCCGAGGTTATGGCCAATGCCTTCCGCGTGGCGGTTCGTCCCAGGCCGGGCGCTGTGCATGTGAGCATTCCTTCAGACGTGTCGCGAGCGCCGGTGACGGCGGAAGCATTCCCGCGCGACCACCCAGCACCGGGTGGGCTCCCCGGCGAGGATGAGCTCGATCGCGCCGCGCGGCTTCTGAGCGCGGCCAAACGCCCCGCACTTTTACTTGGAACGGCCACCGGGACAGCCTCGGCTTCCGCGGCGATTCAGCGCCTGCTGCGCAAAGCCCCTTTCCCCGTGACCTGCACCTTCGAAGGCAACGGCGTGGTGCCGCGCGACCTGCTCGAGAGCTTTCTCGGACGCGTGGGCTATGCCCACAACCAGCCGGCCGATCGTATGCTTCAGCAAGCGGATGTTGTTGCCTGCATTGGTTATGACCCGATCGAATATGACCCGACCGACTGGCTCGCGCCGGCGACGGCGGTTATCCACCTTGACGAAGTGCCTGCGACCATCGACCGTGCCTATCGACCGGTCGTCGAGCTCGTGGGGGACATCGCGCGCACGTTGGATGCGCTGGTCGAGCGGCTCCATCAGGTCCAAGCCGATGAAGTGGAGCTGGTCAACGAGGCACGGCGGCAACTCCTGGATGAGCAGGCCAGGGGGGCGGCTTTGGGCGGGAGCCCCGTTCATCCGTTACGCGTTCTGCATGACCTGGGGCGGGTGGTCGGCGATGACGTGACGGTGACCTGCGACGTCGGAGCACACCAGATCTGGACGGCGCGACATTTCTTCCGGTACGTTCCACGCCGGCTCCTCTTCAGCATGGGGCATCAGACGATGGGTGTCGGGCTCCCCTGGGCCATCGGTGCCGCGCTGGCGCGTCCTGGTGAGTCGGCGGTTTCTATCTCGGGGGACGGCTCCTTTTTGATGACCTGCATGGAGTTGGAGACCGCGGTGCGACTCAAGCTGCCGACCGTGCACCTGGTCTGGCGTGACGGCAGCTACAACCTGGTCGAGCTGCTCGCGCTCAAAGAATACGGGCGCCCGTCAGGAACACGGTTTGGGCCGACCGACTTCGTCTCGCTGGCACAGTCATTCGGGGCGTCCGCCTTCCGGATCCATGACGCCGACGAGTTTCGCCCGACACTGGAGCGGGCCCTGGCCTTGAAATCTCCCGCCGTGATCGAGATCCCCATCGACTATCGTGACAACCTTGCGCTGGTGCAGCCGATGCGGATGAAGGCTGTCGACTGACCGTTTCTCTCCGTCCACTCAATCTCCGAGGAGCTCAGACCCATGCCGAGCGAAGTCCCTTTCGTTCGAGCCGTCGACGCCTGGCGAACTCATCGACGACGAACCCAGGTAGAAGCGCACCCGGTCGACGCTTCGGGATTGCACGAGATCTTTCAAAGCTCGACCGTGAACGCGCTTCTGGAAGGGGTGTACGACGGCGCGATGACGTATGAAGAACTGCGCAGGCATGGTGACTTCGGGCTGGGAACGTTCAACGCTCTGGACGGCGAGATGATTGCCTTCGATGGGGCGTTCTATCAGGTCAAGTCCGACGGGGTCGCGTATCCGGTAGCCGACGAGCAACGCACACCATTCGCCACGGTCTTGTTCTTCCGGCCGGAACTGGAGCGGGCTCTCGACGCGCCTCTGGATTACGCATCTTTGCAGACATCGATCGATCGCCTGGTCGATGGTCCCAACCTCTTCTACGCTGTGCGGGTCGACGGCCATTTCACGTCGGTGACGACCCGGAGCGTTCCGCGCCAGCAGCCTCCTTACCCGCCGCTTGAGGATGTGGCCAAGAAGCAAACGGTGTTTCACCTGGAGAACGTGCGAGGCACCCTGGCGGGTTTTCGGTTCCCTGACTATGCACGAGGACTGAATGTCCCCGGGTTCCATCTCCATTTTTTGACCGAGGACCGTCGCGCAGGTGGCCACGTTCTCGACCTGCATTTGACGCAAGGAACGCTCGCAATCGACACAACGGCTCGGTTCCATCTCGAACTCCCCACGGATCCCGCGTTTCTTCACGCCGATCTGGGGCACGACAACTCCGAGGCGCTGAACCGTGCGGAGCGTTGACGGTCTCCCCTTTTTCTTTTGGGAATAGGGAATGCCATTCGGAAAGGGATGCTCCGGCAATCGCCGTTGGCGAGGACCGGAACATCCCGATTCCTTGGAACGTGATTCCCGAGGCTCAAGGCCCGGGATCAGTCGTTAAGAAGTGAGGAAACGATCAACGCTGAGCGATTGCGCCGGCGCTCCCCTTGACTATCGAAAGCCAGGTTCTTGAGGTCGGCAAGAGCCTGATCAACGGCAGAAACAATCGGTCCTTGCGCAGGGGGAGAAAACACAGGGAGCTGCGAGCCGGACGTCGCGTTGAAATTGATGTTTCCGCCGGACACACTTCCGAGGTCGGAAGCCACCGAGGTCGAAGATCCTCCGGGTTCACTCGCGCTCAAGGCCGTGGCTGGCGGACCGCCGGATCCTGAAGAGCCTCCGCCACCTTTCAAAGACCCTCCTCCCAAGATCACGTTCGGGTGTGAGCCTCCGGGGTTGACCTCGAAGGGCACCATGTACCAGGGAGGATTGGAGCCGTAGCCGGCAGGCCCAACGGGGTTGGCGTTGTTCTGAAGCTGGTCTCCCGAGGGGGAGGTGATCTGGCTGAGAGCGATCAGGTAGAGGTCGGATCCGGAGACGGGAAGAATTGGCTGCGTCGGCACGATGATGATCTGGTTCGTGTTGGGATTGAAGGCGATCCGCTCGTTGACCATCGTGTCGCCGACATCGAATGCCGAGTCATTCAGGCCCCCTTTCTCCGAGGCCAGCATCACGTTGTACGCACCCAGGGCCGAGAAGTTGATTGGTTCGGAGAACGTGACGGTGTAATACCCGGGCGCTTGGGTCAGATAAGAGCCTCCTGCGGGATAGGTCTGGGTGACCGTCAGCGGGGAGCTCCCCGCGCCGACGCCCGAGGTGGCGACCGAGAAGGTGAGGTAGACCGAACCCACGAGCGGGTTACCGGGAGTAAGGCCGAACCCCTGGTCGTCGCTGACGTAGTTGGTGCTCTTCGGGTTCGGGTTGGCGCTGGGGGCCCCGGCTATCGTAATGACATACGCATTGCCCGGGTACAACGGTGCTGTCGGCGTTACGATGATCGAATTTGTGGTGGGGCTGTAGGCTGCGTAGGAACTCACCGGGTAATAGTGGCCGTTGGCATTGTAGCCGAGGAAGACGGTGGAAGGATTCACCGAGTACAGGTCCAGCGGCTTACTGAATGTGATCGAAAACGCGTCGGGCTGTTGCGCCAGTGGCGTGCTGGTAACGGTCTGCCCTCCCAACGTGGTGAATGATGTGACGTACGGATCGTTTGAGTTGGTGACCGGCTGATAGAGGAACTCCACATTGTAGGCGGAATTGCCGGTGGTCGGGGGAGAATTGCCGGCCAGATCCTGGTAGTCGCCGCTGACCACCGAGACCCGGAAGAAATCGCTGCTCATTTTGGACGTCGGCGTGATGGTGATTGTCGACGTGCCGTCCGGGTTTACCGTGTACAACGTATCGATATGAATAGGCGCGCTTCCCGAGTTGAGGCCCACGGCGTCAAATGCGCCGTCGGGCCCTTGCGGCTCAACGAAGACCCCAAAGGGATCCGTCGCCGAGATGGCCGGCCCGCCGCTCGTCAGCCCGGCCAGGGGATGGTTGAACGTGATGGTGATCTGGCCGTTAGGTAACGAGGAGACGAAGGCGCCGTTTGCGGGGCTGGTAGAGTCCACCTGGAGGCTCGTCCAGATCGTGACGGGCCAGGAATTGGAGAAGGCACTCTGAGAATAGATATTGCTAGAAATCGTATCGGCGATTTTGTAGGTCCCATCAGCGAAGGGTGTGTTGGTCTGGCCGTTGAGAGTCACTGTGGCGAGACC
>BFBZ01001987.1_pt1 | contig 12203 bp, 8 predicted proteins | sample 1888401 | NCBI WGS metagenome assembly BFBZ01 (sample SAMD00112614, study PRJDB3348) | symbiont metagenome | host: Chara braunii | reverse complement strand
AGATGGCAACGGCAAGATCCGTTCTTCCAAAGACGACGCAGACCTTCTCTGGGCCTGCAAAGGCGGCGGCAATGGCAATTTTGGCGTGGTCACGGAGCTGGTGTTTCAAACACATGATGCGCCTGCTACGATCCAGAGCCACCGTTTCAAAGCCTACAAGCTGGATGCAGCAAGGGCTACCAGCATCCTCGAAACCTGGTTCGGCGCCGTGGCAAAATTGCCGGTGTCCTGTTTTTCCGCTTTTGTGCTCAACGGCAAATCGCTGACCATTCTTATTACCAACCACGGCACGCACACCGATGATGTGCAGCAGGTGATGGACGCTTTATCTGCCGTAACCGACAAGGCTACCGTAGGTGAGCCAAAGGCGCTGGCAGGTGCGCTCACCAATTATTATGGCATCCAGCACCCTATTTATTTCAAGAATGCCTCTGCAGGCTTTTACAAAAGCTATGACGATATCAAAGGCTGCATCACGCAGGTATGCGACATGGTAACCGGTACGCCCGGCATAATCTACCAGGTGAACACGCTGGGCGGCAATATTGCCAGTGATGACTTTGAAAAGGCTTCGGCCTATGCGCACCGGGCCTATCCTTTCCTGTCGGAGCTGCAAACCTATTGGGACCAGCCCGCACAATCGGAAAAGCTGATGAGTGCTTTCCGCCAGGTGCAGGACCTTTTTGCCGCCAATGGCATTGCCACGCAGTACAGGAACTACCCCGACATCCAGTTCAAAGACTGGCCCCAATTGTATTATGGCGACCGCTACAAAAAGCTGCAGGAGATCAAAAATACCTACGACCCCGATAACCTGATCAGGCACGCGCAAAGCGTGGCGCCTGCCGGGCAGGGTACCTGAACCTTCTGCATGGAATAATTGTTTTTTTAAAGTATCTTTAGATAAACAACAGCGCACCACATGAGAGCAATAGACCGGCTCCTGGAAGAATATGGCAGCAGCCACCGCAACCATGTCAATAAGGCCATTCATTGGGTTTGCGTGCCGCTGATCTTTTTCAGCGTGGTAGGCTTTTTATACTGTGTCAATTTACCTTTTCGGCTGATGGGCGCCACGCCCAACCTTGCTATGATAGCCCTGCTGGCCCTGACGGTGTATTACATGCGTTTGTCGCCCACACTTTGGTTTGGCATGCTCATCTTCGCCCTGCTCTGCCTGGTGGTATGTCGTCTCGTGGTAATGGCGCATCTCAGCCTTTGGTTGGTATGCCTCATTATTTTTGCCGGGGCCTGGATCGGGCAATTCTATGGGCACCATGTAGAAGGTAAAAAACCTTCCTTTCTCAAAGACCTCCAGTTCCTGCTCATTGGCCCGGCCTGGCTCATGAGCTTTATTTACCGTAGGATCGGGCTCAGGATCTGAAGTTGTGGATAATTTAATACTGGCTTTACATCTCCCTTTGTTCCGGCCTTGCCCGGTCAAAAAAACCATTTATCTTTAAGAGAACAAAAGTGGCAAACGTGTTGTTGGTCCTTGTGATGGACCCGGCCACATCATTAAAATCATATAAACCAATAAGTCATTTAAAAACATGAAAAGATCTGTACCATATCTCTCCGTTGTTCTGATGTTACTGAACCTGCACCTGGCAAATGCCCAGGGACTCTCTTCCAAACAGGATGAAAAAACCGGCCTGTATGGCTTTGTAGATGCCGAAGATAAATATGTTGTGAAGCCCATGTATAAGGAAGTGGATTTTAGTTTTGGCTATAAGCCGGGCCTGTCGAAGGTGGTGAACAAGAATAATAAAACAGGTTTTGTGAACGAGGCCGGTAAGGAAGTGGTGCCCTGTAAATATGATGAGGCCTCTTCTTTCGAGGAAGGCTACTCGGTTGTAAAGATCAAGACGGGTGAATATGAGTACAAGCACGGCCTGGTAGACAGCATGGGTAAAGAACTGATCGCCCCGAAATATGCCAGGATGGAATATTACCCGCACGATAAGGTGCTGGTGGTGGGCGAAGAGAATACTTCGAATGTAGGCCTGATGGACCTGAAAGGGAAGATGCTCATCCCGGCACAATATGCATTCTGGTCGAAACGCGTCACAAAAGGCTTATGGCCTGTGGGCAAGGACAATATCTGCGGGGTAGTGAACCTGAAGAACGAAACCGTGGTACCTTTTGCCTACGAGATGATCGAGAGCTATTCTGATGAGCTGGGCCTGGCGCCGGCCAAAAAAGGAGGGAAGTTTGGATTTATAGACAGAACGGGTAAGGTGGTGATCCCTTTCCTGTACAACGATGCCTGGCCATCAGGCCCATACCTGGTGGCGAAGAAGGATGGCAAGTGGGGCGTGATCAGCACCGATCACAAGATCGTCCTGCCTTTTGAGTATGCCTCCATTTCATCGGTGAACGACAAAACAGCGTGGGTAACCAAAACAGAGCACAGGAATCAGTGTACGAAATAGATCTTGCCACAAAGCAAAAGACAGGGAAATAAGGACCGTTTTCATGAACAATACTAACCCCTAAAAATAAACAACATGGAAAAATTAAGCGAAAACACCAACGCCCTCAACTGGTTCGAGATCCCTGCAAACGACATTGCCAGGGCTAAAAAATTCTACGAATCCATTTTCGACATCAGCATGCCGCAGATGGAAATGATGGGGATGCACATGGCCATGTTCCCTTCAGAAAGCCCGAAAACGGGTGGCGCCCTTGTGCAAAGCCCGCAGCACAAGCCAAGCGCTACAGGCTCGGTGATCTATCTCAATGCCAATCCTAACCTGCAAACAGTGTTAGACAAGATCGCCGCTGCCGGCGGAAAAGTGACCATGCCTAAAACGGAGATCAATGCCGAAACAGGCCACATGGCTTTCTTTACGGATACCGAAGGCAATATGGTAGGTCTTCATTCTCTGCAATAATGCAGGCCTTTTGATCTTTATGAAGAAGGCGGCCCGGAGGCCGCCTTCTTTTTTGTTATCAACCGTCAATAACGTTGATCGACCAAGTCGTGCTGCGTAAACTGTTCATATAACAAAACAAGCCGCTATATAGCGGCTTATTGAATGGGAGGTACCCCGGGTTTAGGCTTCCACTTCCGTTACAATGCTTGGGAAGATCCGCACGTTACCATTGTCTTCGCGGCGGAATTGGTAGGTGTATTTGTAGTGTGCCTCGAGACCGCTCTTGTTTGGCAAACCGTTGATCATCATGATGTTCCTGTTCTTGGCAAAGCGCAGCAGCTCGCGCAGGTAGTGCGCAGAGATCTGGCCTACCTCGTCGATGATACAATGCACTTTGAAGTCCTTGCTGCTGCGATGGCTCGACTCTTTGATGAATACGTGCAGGAGCGTGATGTAGATGATGGCCTTCACCAGGATGTCGGTTCCCGTACTGCCGATGCTGTCGATCTTGTGGGTCCAGCCTGTTTCGTTCATGCCTTCCTTGATATTGAACTTGAGCTCGAATAGGTCCTGCAGGCGGATCTCCTCCTGTTCCTGCTCCTTGATGGCGTTGCGGAGCTGCTCCAGCAGTTTCACCGCGCGGTTGCTGATCTCGCGGTTCTTGGTGCCGGTGGCAAAATCGGTGTTGAACAGGCCCTCGTTGTACACGAGCCCGTTCTCCTCGCGGAACTCCTCGATACGCTTCAGCAGCTTGTATACCTTGTTGTCAGATTCCTCCAGCTTGATCTTGATGAACTCGATGAGCTTGCTTTCTTCGAATTCCGCTTTTTTGAAATCTTCCGCAATGAGGCTGATGATGTGCTGGATCTTGTCCTGCTGGTTGCTCAGCTCTTTTACCTTGGTGGCAATGCTGTCGGTAACGAGGCCGATCTGTGTGGCCGTTTCGGCGATCGACAGTTCGATCTTGTTTTCGTTGATGAACGAGCGGAGGTTCTGCGCGAAGCGCTCATACTCGGCCTGCGTGGCATCATTTCGGATAATGAAATTGAAGTGGTTGTCGAGCCTGAACTTGCCTGAGAACTCGTTCACGTAGCGCTGGAAAGCGCCGTACTCTTCGTTGAAATGCGAGTCGTTCTTGAGCAGTTGGGTGCAGAGGTCCATCACGCTGTAATTCGTTTTCTTAGGCTCTGCGCGTTCAATGATCTCGGCATATTTGTTATACACCGGTGTTTCACGGAAATTTTTCGTGAAATAATTGATGCCGTTGTTGAACTCGATGAGCTCCTCGTCGTAGGCACGTTTCTGCTTGTTGAGCTCCATGCGCCTCATATTGTATTTGCGGGTGGCTTCCTCCAGCTGGCCACTCAGGTCATTCGCCGATTTCACGTACTCCTCTTTTTTCTGCACCAGGTCAGGGAGCTTGTCAAATACCTCGCGCTTGTCTTTGAGGTAATCGCTCACCAGTTGCGAATACTGGTCTATCTCCTTCATGGCTTCCTGCAGATCTTTGATGCGCCTGTCTATTTCTTTGATCTGCTTGCTGTCTACGCCTTTGTCCTTAAAATTACTTTCCTTCTCAGCGGTGAGCTGTGTTTCCTTCTCCTCAAACTCCTTCACGCGGTTCTTCTTCTCCACCTCCAGTTCGCTGATCTCGGTTTCCTGTTTTTCTTTGAGATCTGCCAGGCGCTCTTCGCTGTACACGCGCAACTTTTCGAGCTGCAGGTTAAAATCGTTGAGGAGGTTGTTCTTTTTCTTGTTGAGTACTGCCAGCTCTTCCTCGGTGATGTTGAGTTTCTGGCGGTTGCCGGTCAGCGATTCCTCCACTTCCTTGCCAGCCCTTGCTTTCCAGTCTTCGAGCTCACCAATGAGCTTGTGCTCACGCTTGTCTGCCAGCTCCAGCGAGTAGGCCAACACTTTCACATCTTCCTTGAGCTCGCCCAGCTGCTTGCCATAACGGTCGGCGGCCAGCATCTTCTCTTCGTTATTGGCTACCTGGAATTGTGACAGGGATTCCTCCAGATCGCGGATCTGAGCCAGGCGCTCGTTCTTTTCAAACTGGTATTCTTCAATGGATTTGGATACCACGCCCACATCGTCGAGCTTCAGCCTGATGCCGTATAATGATGATTCCGTCTCGCCCGACAGCTCTGGGTTCAGGTCGGTGCGGAACAGGAGCTCTTCGTTCACCACCTTGCCAATGGTCTTATGCCAGTCTTTTACATGTTTTTCGAGGTAGCCATACAGCGCATCGTTCTGCACATTGAGCTTGTCTTCGATCTGTTTGATCTCTGTTTTGACACGGATGATCTCGTTATTGGTTTTCTGCACCTGGTTTTGCAGGGAACCTTTCAGCTTCGCCTCAACCGCTTCCCATTCCTTCTGGATGGTCTGCACCATGTTCTGCTTAATGGCGCGCTCACTTTTGTTTTTGTAAGATACCGCGCGCAATTCGGCCAGCTCGGTTTCCTGTGCCTTGATCTCGCTTTCGTAGAAGCGGGTGTTACGGATCACCTTTTCTTCCGATTTGAGCTCGTTGAGCTCGATCTGCTTGCCGGTGATCTCCGCGTTGATATCCGTCAGCGACTCTTCGCGTTTCTGCTTGAGCTCCGCATCCTTCTTGTTGTATTCGTTCTTCTGCAGTAATTGCAGCTCGTTGTAGTGGTTAAAGACCTCACCTGTGCGGGAGTTGATCTTGTTGATATAGCCCGTTTTGTCGTTGCGCAGCTGCTCAATGAGGGAGGCATACTTCATTTCGATGCTCTGCACATTAGAAGTAAGGCCTTCGTATTCGCGGCGGGCAATATTGAGCTCTACCTGCAGTTTTTCGCGCCCGGCGTTTTTCTCAACAGCCTCTTCAATGTTCTTTTCTTTGTACTCCTTCAGCTTTTTGTTGGCCTCGCGGATGGTGCGGTCGTAGTAGCCGATCTCTTCGCGGATATCCTTCTGCTTTTCCTCCAGGCTGTCTTTCAGCGCTTCGTGCTCCTCGCCCAGTTTTTCGAGTTCCTCTTCCTTTTGCTTGGAGGCTTTAAAAATGGCTTCGTTCTGGGTTTCGGCGTAGCGCAGGCTGCTGCCCAGCTTATCGGCCATTTCCATTTGCGAGCCCTTCAGCATGTGCACCTGGTCGTATTTTTTATCGATCAGCTCGGTGAGCTGCTGCGATTCTTTTTTCAGGTAAGTTTCTATGTCGGTATATTTCTCGTTGAACTGGCGCAGCTGCCGCTCCACCTGCTCGAGCTTGATACTGCTGTTTTCGGTACTCAGCGAGTTGGCAATAAAATCCTTGATGAAGCGCGAGTCGATACTGCTCTTAGAGCTGAGGAATACGTTGGTGATCGATTTGGGAATATTCTGGTATTTTTCGTTCCCTTTCAGGATGTGGAATTTTGAGAGCTGCTTATCGGTTTCGGTGCCATAAATGATGTTTCGGTAGCGCTCAAAGGTATCTATCTGGTTGGATACATAGATGCCCCGCTTCTCGAGCCCCTGGATGATCTCTTTGATCTTCATGGCCTCGTCGTTCTCGTTGAAGAAAAAATCAGGATCATAGGCAGCGTCTACAAAACGGAACACCAGCTTATTGTGGCGGTAGGCGATCACGAAGAAAGGTTTGTCTTCGGTGCTGATCTCGTACACCAGGTAAGAGTTCTCGTATCGGAAATAGTGCTCTTCGAATGGTTTTTGGGAAGCGGAAATGCCCAACCCACGGCTGTTGGCGCTGTAAAAAAAGAGGATGGCGCGCTGCAGGGAGGTTTTTCCGAAGTTGTTGGTACCAACAAAGCAGGTGTTGCCGCTGAGCTCTATATCGGCGTACTTCACACTGGCAATGTTGATCTCTGCGATGCGGTTTAAAATTCTGACGTTTTCCATGTTTTATATTTGCTTTCTACACATGATACAGGGCTTGCCTTCCGGCAGGCCCCTGCCTCCTCATACAGAGGGCTTTGTTTGATGTTGCGGGTTAGTAATCGTATATTTTAATGTATAATTTTTCCATGGCCTTGGTATCCTTGGGGTCTACGCCCTTCAGCGCCGCCGGGTTTGGCAGGATAATGGCGTGCAGGCCGATCTTTTTGCGGCGCAGGTTGGCAGGGCCCATTTCCGTTTTGATGGCCTTTTCGTAGCCCGCTACCGGCTCATAGAACTCAGGCGGCAGCCCATTCATCAGGTTCCGGTGGTCTATTACCTGTGCGTAGAACGAAGGCGAGATCTGGCCCTTGAGCAGGGCATTGTAGAGGATGCCATCCAGCCTTTCGTTTTTCCTGTCGGCATCATAGTTGAGCAAAACAGCGCGTGCGATTGCACATGCCTTGCCATCCATGAGGCTGTAATCAGGGAACCCATATTGCTTGATGTAACCAAGCAGCGTGGTGGCGTTAGCCGAATCAGATTTCATTTTCTCCTTCACGAGCCTGTACTTGCTGGTAAATTCAGGCGAGGTTTTGTTACAGGCCTTGTTCTTGAGGCAGGTCACGCAGTATTCTATCGCGGTTTTATAAGATGGCGTGCTGAATTTTTTGGTGCTTTCCTGCATACCATACACGGTGTTCTCGTAATCGGTATTCTTTTTGGCGCGGCCAGCCTCTTCCCATTTGGCGAGGTTGTCGCTGTATTCCTTTTTAGTGTTGAGGTTGAAGAACACGATCTTTGTTTGCTGGATGCTGTCGAGCTCGTAGCCATTTACCAGGGCTTTTTCAAGATAATGAAGCGCCCTGTACTCTTCCTTGATCTTCAGCGATACCATGGCCGCGTCCATGTAATGGCTTGGGTTGATATTGCCCTTATAACCGATAAAGGCAAGATCGAACTTAGCGTAGGCCTGCAGGACCGAGTCATTCCTGTACATCCGTTCCGCGTCGGACACTTCCTTGTGAAAATTCACAAATTCTTCCGGTGGCGTGGTATACTTTGTTTGTGCAGCACCGTACATGGCTGAGAGAAGCAGAACAGCTATGAAAGACAGACATTTGTTCATATAGTGGTTTTTTGTTTTTCTCTTTTTGAAGGCCGGGAATCGTTTTTCTTAGTTGTAAATGATGCCCTGTGTTTCCTCGCCGCTGCCGCTTTCCTCGTATATGGCAATGGAATTGATCACATCGAGCAGGTAGCTGTACGAATCGAGCACCTTGTAAGATTCTGTCTGCTCGTCTTCCAGCTCCAGGAAGGAGTCGCGGCTCATCAGGTCGCAGATCTCGCGCACCTTATTGTGCAGCGTTTCCGAGCGGTAGAGAGGAATTTTTTGCAGCTTTTGCTTGAGGCGTACGTTGGCATTACATTCTTCCGCTATCTCGCCCGGGCGAAACCTGGTACCGATGGTGATCTTGTTATCCATGCTGGCGAACAGGTCGATGATGTCGATGTATTTTTCGAAGCGCTCCAGTTTTTTTTCGAGCTCGCTGTTGGGTTCGCCCAGGCGTGAGAAATAAAAATAATTGTTGCCGCGTTCGATGTTGTAGCGGATCACGTTGAAATAGGCCTGGAGCCTGTCGAAGTTCTCCGGGTTGTTGATCACATCGTAGAGTCTGCTCATGTTGTCCCTGGTACCATTGCTGGAAATAAAATTTCCCCGGGCCATTACGGCAAATATATCGTGCGTTTGTTTCGGTAAGTTAAAATTGCTGCCTTCCATGTCGCTGCGTTGTTTATGATTTCACTTTCTTCTTTTCCTCTTTTTTCAAAGGCCAGATGAGGGTATAGCCCAGCCGCTTCCTGTTTTTCTCTGCGTCTTCATAATCGTAATAGCCCAGCCGGTATTTGAAATCGAGCGCGTTCTGGTATTCCATGGCGATTTCCACAAAAAGCGAGAGCCTGTCTTCGAAGGTGATGGTGCCCAAAGCCTTCGGGAACTTATGTTCCATCAGGTACTCAAACAGGTTGTGTTTGCTTTGCGACAGGAACCGCTCCACCAGCTTTTCTGTATCGAGCTTCACCTGGGTATCAACGATCTTATCCTTGAAATTATCAGGCAACTTGTCGGCCATGCGGCGCACCATCAGGCGCGTGATCTTGTATTTTTCAGCGATGCGCTTGCAGAGTACGTGCCCTTCGTCGGTAAACAGGAAATCGATCCCGATCTTTGTTTTCGGCGCCTTGTGCCCGTTGTGCCTGAGGGTATTGATAGACGAGATCACCTCCTTGAAATTGGTGCGGTACATCAGTGCGCCGTGGTCTTTCACCTCCTTGAGGCGCTGCGCTTTCTTGTACACATCAAGCTGGAACTGGATCTTGTTGATGTAATCGGTAATGTCGGTCTGGATCTCGATCAGGAAGTCGAGGTTCTCGATGAGGCCCTGTTTAAGCATCGACACAATGCCATACAGCTCCATGTCGTTGGTGAGGGTAAACAGGGTGCGTGTTTCCTCGATCACCTCTTCCGTTTTCTTGATGAACTCGATGATGGTGTCGCGTTTCTCGCGGTAGTCTTCCAGCTTTTGCAGCTTGATACGGTAGTTGCCCTCGTTCTTGTAGGTATCGTCCACGTTCTTCTGCAGCTTGATGATCTCGCGGGTGAGCGTGGCGTTGATGCGCTTGAGGTATTTCTTGATGTTGCGCAGGAACCGCATTTCACGGGCATCCTGGTAGAAACGGATGTAGCGCCTGAGCTCGTTGATATAATCGTTGATGAAGCCCGGCGTCACTTCGCCGATCTCCATGAAATCCTCGAACATGGCCACCACCGCGTCGTTGAGGCTTACCACGTTCTCGTATTCATGCAGGATCTCGAGCGATACCAGCCGCCGGTACTGCTCTTCGGTAATATCCTCGCGACTCAGGAGCTCGTTCACGGTCACCTGGTCGCGCACGCCGAACAACAGCTCCACCACGTGGCGGTTGTAGTATAAATGGGATAATAAATCTTTTACATTGACCTGTAAACTCATGTGAAGAGGCGAATTGCTTTTAACATTCTAAAATACGAAGGCTTTGCAGGCCTTTAAATTCGGGTTATTAACAAAAAATGGGGTAATTCACCAAATGGCAGATGGCTAAAATCTAAGTGTTTGATTCAGAAGTGTTTTTCTGTTAATTAAGAGTTAATAAGGGCGGGAGGGTGTTTTATAAACAGCTGTACATACAGGTGTTCATAATCTAAACTTCTGTTTAGGCAGCTTTGGCTTTTACCAGTTGATCTCAATAAAAGCTACTTTTACAGCCATGTTTACAAAGCAATTCCTTTCACCCGATCATACCGGCCTGTTCGACCCTCTACTCCTCGATTACCTGTCAGGCTCTCCCACATTACAGCCCTTTTACACATATCCTTTCAACCGTGAAGGCTTCAAATCTATCCTGTCGCAGCAGCCTTTTGCAGGGCTCAATAGGGAAGTATTGACAGATGAGCTGAAACGGCAGGCGCAATCTGTTGGCAATACACACCCGGCTACACTTGCGAACATCGGCCTGCTTTCGGATACCACTACCTATACAGTGACTACAGGCCACCAGCTTTGCCTGTTCACGGGTCCGCTGTATTTTGTATATAAGATCATCTCCGCCATCAACCTGTGCGAATCGCTGAAAGAGGCTTTTCCCGGCCGGCATTTTGTGCCGGTATACTGGATGGCCAGCGAGGACCATGATTTTGAGGAAGTGAACCATGCCCATGTGTTCGGCAAAACCATCACCTGGCACACCCCGCAGACGGGTAGTGTAGGGGAGTTCAGCACACAGGATATACAGCCTGCGCTGGACGAGATAAGGCAGGTGCTGGGCTCTATGACCTACGCCGGCGAGCTGATGGACGTATTTGAAAAAGCCTATAGTGGTCACAGTAACCTGGCGGATGCTACCCGCTTCCTGGTAAATGAACTGTTCGGGCAATACGGCCTGGTAACCCTCGATGGCAACTCCAAACCACTGAAAGCCTTGTTTGGGGCCGAACTGGCAAAGGATATTTTTGGGCAGACGGCTTTTACACAAGTAACGGCTACCTGTAGCGAGCTCGAGAAACATTACAAGGTGCAGGTGAACCCACGCGAGATCAATCTTTTTTACAAGGATGCGCAGCGCCGCGAACGCCTGGTGAAGGAAGGCGACCTATTCAGGGTATTGAATACAGACCTTTTGTTCAGCGCGGAAGAGATAAAGGCCATGATAGAACACCAGCCTGAGCGCCTGAGCCCCAATGTGGTGACAAGGCCTTTGTACCAGCAGAAGATCCTGCCAAATGTGGCTTACGTGGGTGGGCCGGGGGAACTGGCCTACTGGATGGAATATAAAAATATGTTCAGCAATTTTGGGGTTCAGTTCCCGGTGCTGGTGCCGCGGCAGTTTGTTACCGTTATAGACCAGGGTACTGCTACCCGCTGGCATAAGCTGAACCTGGAGCAGGCGGATTTATTCAGGGATACGGAAGACCTGGTGAAGGCCTACGCGAAGCGCGAGAATGGCGAGCTGCACCTGGATGATGCCAGGCAGCAGGTGGAAACAATGTACCAGCAGTTGCTTGGCCAGGTACTGCAGGTTGATAAAACCTTGCAGGGATCGGTGGAGGCCGAAAAGCAAAAGACCCTGAACGGCCTTTCTATAGTGGAACAAAAGCTGAACCGTGCACTGAGGCAACGCTCCGAAACAGATGTGAACCAGATCCGCTCTGTCCGCGCCAAACTGTTCCCGGGTAATACGCCACAGGAGCGTTACGATAACATGAGCATGTATTATGCCCGGTATGGCCGCAGCTTTATTGAAGCGCTGAAAACAAACCTCGTATACGACCTTTCGAAGTTCCATTACACCATCCTGCAGGAAGCATGACGCAGCGAAGGGTTTTTATGCGCGCGGAGTGGCGAAAGCTGATCATGGCCAATTACGCGATCGATCCTTCATTGCTCAAAGAGCTCGTTCCAGCCCATACGACACTTGATCTTTATAACGGGAAATGCTATGCGAGCCTGGTAGGCTTCATGTTTCTCGATACCCGCGTAAGGGGTCTCCGGATCCCTTATCATATCAATTTTGAAGAGGTGAACCTCCGGTTCTATGTGAAGCACCTTACCAGGGCGGGAGAGCTGCGCCGTGGTGTTTGTTTTGTGAAAGAGATCGTGCCACGGCCGGCGATCTCCATGATCGCTAACGCCCTTTACCGCGAAAAATACCAGACCATGCCGATGCGTCACAGTACGCACTTTGCAGACCATGCCATAGAGGTGGGTTATGAGTGGAAATACCGCCGCAAATGGAACAGCCTGTGGTGCCGTACGAACAAGGTTTCGCACGATATTGCAGCGGGCAGTGAGCACGAATTCATTACCGAGCACTACTGGGGTTATACAAAAGTGAACGATACGAAAACTTCCGAATATGCTGTGGAGCATCCACGCTGGCGGG
>BFBZ01001976.1_pt1 | contig 12211 bp, 14 predicted proteins | sample 1888401 | NCBI WGS metagenome assembly BFBZ01 (sample SAMD00112614, study PRJDB3348) | symbiont metagenome | host: Chara braunii | reverse complement strand
CCAGGGCTTCGGGCCGAGCGCGCGCAGCGTGGTCGCCGGATGGAACGTGCCCGCACCGACTTCCATGTCGTAGGGCTGCAGAACCGCGCAACCCTTGTCAGCCCAGTAATTGTGCAGCGTCAGGATCAGCGCCTGAAAGGAGCGCTTCGGGTTCATATGGTCGGGCACGTTGGCAGTCATGGGAGCTGATTTCTTCTGCTAGCGAATGGTTGGGCGGACAGGTGCCACGGCGAGACGAAAGGGTCAAGACTTTGACGGGCAAACTGTCGTCTGGCCGTTGTCCGCCCCGCGACCTTCGCACATCCTACTCGTCGTCGCGCTTGACGTGGTATTCCCCGGTCTTCGGATCCTTGACCAGCGTCCCGATCGCACCCGTGCGCCGTTCCGTTTCGGCGCGACGGGACTTTTCGGCAAGCCGCTGAGCGTCGCGGACGAAACGCCGATACAAGAACCAGATGCCGCCGATAGCGACGATAAAGAAGATGATCTGGGGCATTACTCAGCGCTCCCGATTACAATCCGTACCGGCCCCACAATGCCTTTTCCTCTGCCGCTTCGGCAAGCCCGGATGCAAGGCTCGCGCCGAGACCGTCCATGCCCGAGAGCGAAACACCGGGGGCGCGACGGCCGAAAAGACTGCGCGGCGTGGTGACCAGCGTCAGCTTGACCTTGTCGCCGAAGCGCTTCCGCAATTCCTGGCGCATGTCGCCGAGACCATCGATGAGGCCAAGCTCCAGCCCGCGCCCGCCCGTCCAGAACAAGCCCGAGAACACGGTTTCGTCGGCCGAGAGCTTTCCCGTGCGGCGCTCGAGCACCATGTCGATGAAGACCTTGTGAATCTCGAGCTGCAGGCTCTTCAGATATTCGATGTCCTTTTCCTTCTCCGGCTGGAAGGGATCAAGGATCGCCTTGTTCGCGCCGGCAGTATAGACACGGCGCTCGACGCCGATCTTCTTCAGCAGTTCCGGAAAGCCGAAACCGCCGGAGACGACGCCGATGGAGCCGACAATGGAGGTGGGGTCGGCGATGATTTCGTCACCCGCGAGCGCAATCATATAGCCGCCGGACGCTGCCACATCCTCGACGAAGACCAGAACCTTCTTGTTTTTTTCAACTGCCAGATCGCGGATGCGATTGTAGATCATCCGCGACTGCACCGGCGAGCCGCCCGGCGAATTGACGACGATGGCGACGGCCGGCGCGGTCTTCATGTCGAAAGCCTTTTCCAACGCCTGCGACACACCGGCGAGATTCAGCGATTGCCGCAGCGGGCCGCCGCCCGCCGAAATGACACCGCTCAGCCGAACGACGGGGATAACCAGCCTTTCCTTGCGAAACCGCTTCGGAAGCATGCGTCTCAAAAACCCAACCATTCGTCACCTTGAATCATGAAGTTCACTGCCCGTGATGTATGCACGGAAACGACAAACGCAACACGCCGATCGCATTTCATGTGCCAAATCACGCAAGCGAGACGCTATTTGCGTGCGTAGGCGGCACGACCATTATTCATATCGTCGACGAAATCGGTGAATTTATGCGTCCCCTCGCCGTGCATGATCAGCGGCGCGCGCAGCCCTAGCCGCGCCCTCGATCCCTTGATCGCCGTCACCAGGATGCGCACCGCGTTCTCGCCCTCGCGCGGGTGGATCGGCGTGATCTCGATGCCGCCGAAGCGGCGGCCGCAGGCTGCGATGATCTCGCCGATCGATTCCGGCCGGGCGATGAGCGACAGCTGGCCGCCGGGGATCATGATAGCGCCCGCCGTGCGTATCCACCGCTCGAACAGCCCCTCGGTCATGGCATGTGCCTCGGCCTTCAGCGCATCGGGCGTCAGCCGGTCGCTCGCATCGTTGAAGGGTGGATTCATAATGACATGATGGAAGCTGTCGTCGACCAGTCCCGCCCTATTGCGGTCCTTGCCGGTCAGCGTCACATCGGCTTCGATGACCGCCACACGCTCGGAAAAACGGGCATTTTCCGGCAGCAGCAGGCTCTTGCGGGCAAATTCAGCCATGTCGGGCGAGCGCTCGAACAGCACCACATCCGCCCGGTCGAGCCGCGACGCCACGGCCATGCCGGCGGCACCTGCGCCGGCACCGAGATCGGCCACCCTGATGGGCCGTTCGTCGGCCACGAGGGCAGCCAGCAGCATCGCATCCATGCCGGAACGATGCCCCCTGCCCTTGGGCTGGACAACATGGAATGCTCCGCGATGGAAGGCGTCGACGGTTTCGGAAGGGCTATTGGCCATGGCGGACCTCAGCCGCGCGCAGGGCGCAGCTCGTCTCCGAGACCGGCATCGACGAGAATGCGCCGTGCCTGATCGGCACGCTCCTCTTCCACCAGAAAACGGCGCGGCAACATGCCGAGCGAGCCTTCCAGGATGCTCATGGCCTGATCCGCGACAAAGCAATGAATTCCGGCGTCTTTCATCAGGCTCTCCGCAAAAGAAAGAAGGACCGGATCGTTCGTGCGGATCAGTTCGTGCATAAGCCTTGAGTTTCCTGTCAAATTTACGCGACGAGACAATTCGCCTCTTGCCGCCTCTTTCGCCCCTTCTTATGGTGCTTTGCAGAAAATGAACAGGAGTCCGGATCGTTGGGCGTCGTGATACCGCTGGAAGAAAGCAAGAATAAACTGGCATCCATCAAGCCTTTGGTGGATCTGACCAAGGCGGACATGGAACGCGTCAATCAGCTCATCCTGTCGAAAGCCGGCTCCGATGTACAGATGATTCCCGAGGTCGCGGAGCATCTGATCTCGTCTGGCGGCAAGCGCCTGCGGCCGATGCTGACCATCGCCTCGGCAGCGCTCTACAATTACCAGGGCGACAATCACATCAAGCTCGCCACATCGGTCGAGTTCCTGCATACGGCAACCTTGCTGCATGATGACGTGGTTGACGAAAGCGATCTGCGCCGTGGCAAATCCACTGCCCGCATGATCTGGGGCAACCAGGCGAGCGTCCTCGTCGGCGACTTCCTGCTCGGCCAGGCCTTCCGCATGATGGTGGAAGTCGGCTCGCTCGACGCGCTCGACGTGCTGTCTTCGGCCGCCTGCGTCATTGCCGAGGGCGAAGTGCTGCAGCTGTCGGTCTCCAAGAACATGGAAACGACCGAGGACGACTATCTGTCTGTCATCCGCGCCAAGACCGCAGCGCTCTTTGCCGCCGCGGCCGAAGTCGGCCCCATCGTCGCCAATGCCGGCAAGGCGGAGCGCAATGCGCTGAAATCCTATGGCACCAATCTCGGCCTCGCCTTCCAGCTTGTCGATGACGCGCTGGATTATGGCGGCAAGGCTGTTGATCTCGGCAAGAATGTCGGCGACGATTTCCGCGAAGGCAAGATCACACTTCCGGTGATCCTGGCCTATCGCCGTGGCACCGAAAAAGAGCGCGCCTTCTGGCGTGACGCCATCGAAACCGGCAATAACAGCGACAAGAATCTCGAGAAGGCCCTGGGGCTCATCACGAAATATGGCGCGCTTGCCGACACAATCGCCCGGGCTGTCCATTATGGCACCATCGCCCGCGACGCTCTGGCACCATTGCCGGAAACGCCATGGAAATCAGCACTTCTCGAAGTGATCGATTTCTGCATCGAACGCGTTAATTGATAGCGGCAGGCCGAATTTGTTGCAGGGCCGCTTCAAAAAAGCCATCCTGTTGTGAATCAGTTGACACGAACGCTTTATGCCGCCGGCGACTTCGCTGGCCGTCCCTCGATGAAAGGCTTTCTAATGCGGCAGAGACTTGCCATCCGTTTTCTCTCGGGCGTAGCCTTGGCGGCGATCCTTTCCGTGTCCGCCCTGAATGGCGCGCGGGCCGACGACAAGCCGGCAGCACCCGAGGTCAACGCCGAGGTCGGGTTCGATCCCGATAGCGTCGATACATTCGCCGGCGCGTTCCTCGCTGCCCGTACCGCCGATGTCGACCACGATTACGACACCGCCATCGCGCTTTACAAGAAAGCGTTGATGATCGACCCCGGCAACCCCGAAATCCGCCAGCGGCTGATGATTTCGCTGCTGCTCAACGGCAATCTCGAAGAAGGCGTCAAATACGCCAACGAGCTGAAGAGCGATCCGTCCGTCGAGCGCGTCACCACGATCGTGCGCGGCATGGACGCTATCCGTCGCCACGAATATCGCAGCGCACAGGAAATCCTCAAATATAACGGCCCGAACGATCTCGACCGGATGATGACCAACCTGCTTTCTGCCTGGGCGCGCGCCGGCTCCGGCCGCGGCAAGGAAGCGATCTCGATGATCGACAAGATGAAGGGCCCCGATTGGTTCAACATCTTCAAGAACTATCATGCCGGCGCCATTGCCCTGACAATGGGCGACCTGAAGTCGGCACGCTCGCATCTCAATGATGCGGTCCTCGACAAGACGGGCGGCGCCACGGCTCCCGACACCTTCATGCGCTCCGTCATGGCGCTGGCGCGCCTGGAAGCCAAGGCCGGCGACAAGCAGAAGGCTCTCGACACCATTTCGGTCGGCGACAATCTCGTCAGCAATTACGCGCCGTTGAATGCGCTGCGTGACAGCATCACCAAGGGCGAGACGCCCGACCAGCAGGTTACCGACGCCGCGCAGGGTGCAGCGGCCGTGCTCTTCACCATCGGTGCCGCGCTGAACCGCGACGGCGCCGAAGACGTCGTTTCGCTTTATCTGCAGATTGCCAATTCGCTCGATCCGAAGGCCGCCGATACGCTGGTTCTTCTGGGCGGCCTGGCCGAAAAGCAGGAACAGACCGATCGCGCCATCGCCTTCTACAAAAAGGTGCCGGACAATTCGCCGATGGCGCGCATCTCCGAGCTGCAGCTCGGCCTTGCGCTCGCCCAGGCCGGCAAGGTCGACGATGCCCGCAAGCATCTGAAGGCCCTGATCGATTCTGATCCCAACGATGTCCGCAGCTACCTGGCCTATGGCAGCGTCCTTTCCGACGCCAAGGACTTCCAGGCAATGGCTGATAATTACGACAAGGCCGTGCAGATCATCGGGCCTGTGCCGAAGCGCAGCGACTGGGCCGTGTTCTTCCAGCGCGGCATTGCCTATGAGCGCCTGAAGAAATGGGCCGATGCCGAGCCGAACTTCAAGAAGGCTCTGGAGCTGAACCCTGATCAGCCGCAGGTGCTGAACTATCTCGGCTACTCCTGGGTCGACATGAATATGAACCTCGACCAGGGTCTGGACATGATCCGCAAGGCCGTCGATCTGAAGCCGGATGACGGCTACATCGTCGACTCGCTTGGCTGGGCCTATTTCCGTCTCAACCGCTTTGACGATGCGGTGAATGAGCTGGAACGGGCAGCGCAGCTGAAGGCCGGCGACCCTACCATCAACGACCATCTCGGCGATGCCTATTGGCGCGTCAACCGCAAGCTGGAAGCCGTCTACCAGTGGAACCGTGCTCTGGCCTCGAAGCCGGAAGAAGCCGATATTCCGAAGATCAAGGAAAAGGTCGACAAGGGCCTGCCGGCACTCGACACCGATCCGAAGACGGTCGACAAGAGCAAGCAGCCCGATCCGGCACCGGCTCCGTCCCCTGACTCGAACGCGCCGGCTCCGGTCGACAAGAAGTCCTAAGACTTCCCATGAACACGATCTTGGCAGCGGGCGATTTCGACCTCACGGAGGAAGCGCCCGCAAAGATCAATCTTGCGCTGCATGTTACCGGCCGACGCGCCGATGGCTATCATCTGCTCGATATGCTGGTGAGTTTTGCCCGGCATGGCGATCGCCTTGGTTTCCGTGCAAGCGGCGAGGATGAATTCAGCCTCTCCGGACGCTTCGGTCCGCTGCTCTCCGCAGATGCCGAAGCTGGCGACAATCTCGTGCTCAAGGCGCGCGACCTGCTGCGGCAGGCTGCCCATGCGGCCGGTATCGATGCACCCGCGGTCCATATTCATCTCGAAAAGAACCTGCCGATCGCCTCGGGCATCGGCGGCGGCTCGGCGGATGCGGCGGCGGCGCTGCGTGGGCTGATGCGGTTATGGCGGCTCGTTTTGCCAGAGGAGACGGTCAAAGCCATCGCATTGAAGCTCGGCGCCGACGTGCCGATGTGCCTTGCCAGCCGGCCATTGGTGGCGCGGGGCATTGGCGAGGCGATCGACCTGCTGCCGGACTTTCCGTCCTTTGCCATGGTTCTTGGCAATCCGCTTGTCGGCGTCTCGACGCCGGAAGTGTTCCGCCTGCTTTCCCGCAAGGACAATCCGCCACTCCTCTTCCCATCGCAGATGCCGCAGCGCCAGGGCGAATGGATCGATACGATCAAGACCCTTCGAAACGATCTCGAGCCACCGGCACGCGCGATATGCAGCGAGATTTCGACGCTTTCCGCCTTGCTTGAGCGCCAGCACGCCATCGTGACGCGTATGTCCGGCTCCGGCGCCACCTGCTTCGGCATCTTCGAAAATAGCGACCAGGCCGAGGCGGCAGCTGCTATGCTTCACAGACAGAGGCCGGACTGGTATTTCCAGGCGACCGAGACGTTTGCAGGAGAGGCATGATGGCAGGCCCAGGCAGCGAAAGACCCTTCATCCCCGTCGGTATCGCCGTGTTGACCGTTTCCGATACACGAACGCTCGCTGACGATAAATCCGGCGACACGCTGGTCGCGCGTATCGCCGAGGCCGGTCACAGACTGGCGGGTCGCGCCATCGTTTCCGATGACAAGGAGCGCATCCGCGCACAGGTGGAGGCCTGGACAAAGGACGCAGCCGTGGACGTGGTGATCACCACGGGCGGCACTGGCTTCACCGGTCGCGATGTGACGCCCGAAGCGTTGGAGCCCTTATTCGAAAAACGGATGGACGGCTTCTCCGAAGTCTTCCATCGCATTTCCTACGACAAGATCGGCACGGCGACGATCCAGTCCCGGGCGACCGGCGGTGTAGCCAACGCCACCTTCATCTTCGTGCTGCCGGGCTCTCCCGGCGCCTGCAAGGATGCCTGGGATGGCATATTGAAGGCTCAACTCGACTACAGGCACATGCCCTGCAATTTCGTGGAGATCATGCCGCGCCTGGACGAGCACCTCAAGCGCGGTGGTGGTTCCCGCTAGGTCCTGCGTCTCCGCAGGACATCTGCAGCCCTATGCTTTCGGCCCCGGCAAGACAGGAATTGATTCCCATCTTTCGCCATTGAGAATGATGCAGCTCCGGCCGGAGGCGTCACTGACCATCATCGTCCAGCTGCCGCTTTCAGCAACATAGATCTCAACGATCGTGTTAGGGTCGAGCTTGCCGACAGCCGACAGCTTTTCGGAAAGATTATCGCCCAGGAACGCGATCATGTCGACGCGCTTGGCGCAGGCGAGTGTCGCTTGGGAGGCAGCGACGCCGGGATAGAGAATTGCACTGGCAAGGACGGCCGTAGCCATCAGGCGGTAGAACATCGTGCGTTTCATAACGCACCTCCTTCTGCCGAAATCTCGGCGGAAAAGGAGAGTTCCGCTGACCAGTTCCGCCGCATACCGGCATCATTATGGTCGGCCGCCCAACGCGACACGCGAAAGGTGCCGCCATACAGAAATTATGACAGCTATTTACCAGTTTACAAACGGAATCTCTGGAGGTCGACGCTTTATCGCGCCGCCCGCGCGACCCAGGATGGAATGAGCTCGCTTGAAAGCTTGCGGGCTTTCTGGCCTTTGGCGAAATCAGCCAGCCGCATGCCGGTTCTGGCGATGGCGATGGCTTGCGGCTTGGATACCAGCAATCCCAGCTCCAAAGGCGGTGTGCCGCGCCCGATGCGCTGCAGGAACGGCCGGCGATAGCCGCGCGAAGCAGTAAAGCGCGCCGGCACCTTGTTCAGCGAGACATATTCGGCGATCTCATCGATCCAACCGGCCTGCGGCCGAGCACCGGGCTCTACAAAAAGCAGCCATTCGCCGCGTGCCGAGCGCAATATGTCCTTTATGTCCCATTGCGAATAGAACCGGCAGCCGGCAGCATCCGCCACGCGTGAGGTGCCGTCCCGCGAGCCGTGGTCCAGCACGACGACATCGCTGACGAGGCCCTCGATCGCGCCCGCCACCAATGCCGCCAATGTCTGCGCCAGCTCAGGTTCCTGATCCTGACATTCGATGATTACCGTCAACATTGCCCATTTATAGAGCGGCGCACAATTTATTGCCAGCGCCTAACCCTGGCGTCTGAGCGTTTAAGAAAAGCGTGATACGCCGCTTCGAATCTCGCACCATCATCACTGATACACCTCGCATGCAGGACTAGGTGGAAAATGATTTCTTTGTTTTTGTTCTTGTATTGTTCTCATTTGTCGGATAGGAATTTAATCATCTTAGACGCAGCATGCGGCCCCATGAACCGCCCTGGAGCTACCGATGAACGAGCAGTCCCTTGCAGGGCAGGCCGCATTCGCGCCTGCCAACACGCCAGACATTGCCAATGCTTTGATCGCCGATGCCGGCCTCCGGATTGAGGTGGAGCGTCGACGCGGGCGCGGTGCCGGATTGAACCCGAGCGGCCGGTTCGAGCCGATGCAGCGCGAGACCTTTGACGACGGTTGGCAGACCCTTGAAGAGCTCCCACCGTTCAAGACCGAAGTGCAGGTGGAAAAGCCGCGCACGGCCATCACCCGCAATGAATCGCCCGATATTCCCTTCGACCGGTCGATCAATCCCTATCGCGGCTGCGAGCATGGCTGCATCTACTGCTTCGCCCGGCCGTCGCATGCCTATATGGGCCTTTCTCCGGGGCTCGATTTCGAGGCGAAGCTCTTTGCCAAGCCGGATGCGCCGAAGCTTCTGGAGCGCGAGCTGGCAAAGCCCGGCTACAAGCCGCGCGTCATCGCCATCGGCACCAACACGGACCCCTATCAGCCGATCGAGAAGGAATGGCGGATCATGCGCCAGATCCTGGAAGTGCTGAACCGGGCGAACCATCCGGTTGCCATCGTCACCAAATCGGCGCTGGTCATGCGCGATATCGATATCCTCAAGGATATGGCCGCGAAGAACCTCGTGCGGGTCGGGCTGTCGGTGACGACGCTCGACCGCAAGCTGGCGCGCACCATGGAACCGCGCGCTGCAACGCCATCGCGGCGGCTGGAGGCGATCCAGGCCTTGAGCGAAGCCGGCATCCGGACCTCGATCCTGGTGGCGCCGATCATTCCCGCCCTTAACGACCATGAGATCGAGCGTATCCTCGATGCCGGCAAGGCGGCTGGCGCGCAGGAGGCGAGCTATGTGATCCTGCGGCTGCCGCTGGAAGTCAGTCCGTTGTTTCGCGACTGGCTGCTGCAGCATTATCCGGATCGCTACCGCCATGTCATGTCGCTGATCCGCTCGATGCGCGGCGGCAAGGATTACGACGCCGAGTTCGGCAAACGCATGAAGGGCGCTGGCCCCTATGCCTGGCAGATCAGCCGACGCTTCGAAATGGCGACGCGACGACTTGAGCTTGTCAGGCGCAATATCGCCCTGCGCGATGATCTGTTCGTGCCGCCTGATGGCAGCGGCGTGCAGCTCTCGCTGCTTTGACGGTTCCTCGCGGGTTTTCCCTGAGCCCGCCGGAAGAAAGCCCCCCAGGTTCGCCGCCCTGATCCACCGGGGGCTTGCAGGAGATCGGGTGGTGTGCGAGCTTCGCCGCATGCCACGCAGCACATCACCCGATTCTCCCATGCTTTTCGACGAAGCGCCGATCGTTCCGAGCTTCGAGCTGGAATTGATTGCCCGCCGCGCCGGGCACTGGCCGGTCGCCGGGGCCGACGAGGCTGGCCGAGGCCCTCTCGCCGGACCTGTCGTTGCTGCAGCCGTCATTCTCGATCCCGAGCGCATCCCACAGGGGCTGAACGATTCCAAGCAGCTCACAGCCGCCAGGCGGGAAGCGCTGTTTGTCGAGATCCTCGCGACAGCAACGGTCTCGATCGCGTCCTCAAGTGCTGCACGCATCGATACCACCGACATCCGCAAGGCCAGCCTCGATGCAATGCGCCGCGCCATTTGCAGCCTGGCGATACCTGCAAGCTATGTGTTGACGGATGGCCTCGACGTACCGGCAGGGCTTGCCTGCCCCGGAAAGGCCGTGGTCAAGGGCGACGCACGTTCCTTCTCGATCGCCGCCGCCTCGATCGTCGCCAAGGTGACGCGCGACAGGATGATGGCGCGCGCCGGAGATGTCTTTCCGGCCTATGGCTTTGCGGCGCATGCCGGTTACGGCACGGCGCAGCATCGCGCCGGCATCGAGCAGCATGGCCCCTGCTCCCTGCACCGCATGAGTTTTCGCCCTCTGAAAAAAGAAGCCGTCTAGGACGGCGTCTCGCCACTCTCCTCAGGCAACCAGCCCCGACGCAATCAAGGCCGACCATTTCGCCACATAGGTGATGTCGTTACGATAGACGCGATCATGACCTTCCCGGAGGTTCTGGCGATATCGCTCGACCCCACGGGCAGCTTCCTGCTCCATGAATATCAGCAGCGCTCCAAGCCGCTCGATAATGCCCTGAGGCAGCGAGCGGCGTTCAGCGGATGACATTCCATAGGCATCTGCAAAGATGCGGGCGCGCCGAACCTGATCCTCCAACCTATCCAGACCGTCCACTGCGACGTCTGAGGACAGCGGCGCCCATCGATAGACGGCATAGGCGAGATCCCAGCTCCGGGGACCGGGATGAGCCGTCTCGAAATCGATGATGCCGGTGACTTCGCCGCCGTTCAGAACGACGTTATAGGGTGCGAAATCCCCATGGCAGATGACCTCATCCGGCATTCGGGTCGACAACTGCCATATGCAGTCGGCCCCAAGCTCTCGCAGAGCGAGGGCAGAACAATCGTGATAGCGCCGAAGGAGCGACGCTGCGGATCGCAGCGCGAGATCGGACCGCATTTCGGAATTTTCGACAAGGTCGCCCGTCGCACCGGGCAGATAGCTCACCCTCTCCCAGGCAGTGTCAAACCCGAGCGGCAAAGGAGCTGCATCGAAACCATGCCGGCGCAGCGAAGCCAGCAAGGCATGAACGCTCGCCGTCCAAGGGCGTGCTGGTCGAAGGACCATATCATCCTGGCGAAACGGCCCTTGATTATCCGGTATCTGCATTTGCCTTCCCACCCCTCTGACGCGATCTAAACGCGCAGAGCAGCTTCGGTCAAACACGCACACGCCAGCAGGCAGAAACAAAAAAGCCCCGCCGAAGCGGGGCTTTCAAACTTGTCTTTCGATCGCACCTAGTTCAGGCGCGTCTTCACTTCATTGACCGCGTCGTTGAAGAGGCCCGATTGAACGCTGCCTTCGGTCTTCTTCGCGAGCACCGATGCAGCCGCTGCAATCGCCAGGTCGACGGCGGCGGAACGAACCGCCTTCATCGCATCGGCTTCAGCCTGCTTGATCTTCTGCTCGGACAGAGCCGTGCGGTTAGCGACGAATTCTTCGGTCTTCTTGCGAGCTTCGGTCGTGAGCATTTCGGCTTCACGCTCGGCAGCCGCGACAATGTTCGCCGCATCTGCTTCAGCTTCCTTGCGCTTGCGCTGGTATTCGGCCAGCAGATGCTGAGCCTCTTCGCGCAGGCGCTTGGCTTCAGCCAGTTCGTTGCGGATCTGGTCGGCGCGGTCGTCCAACGACTTCGCCATCATACCCGGAACCTTCAGATAGACGATGATGCCCAGGAAGATGACGAGAGAGAGAAAAGCAAAGAAAGTTTCATCAAGAGCAAATGTCATGGATCAGCCCTCCTGCTTCGCGGATGCCGCAGCAACAGCCGAGGCGACATCAGCCGTGCCGGCGACGTTGCCGACCAGCTGCTCGACGACGGCAGCTGCCGTCTCTTCCGCAATCGCTCCGACATCGCCGAAGGCCTTGGTCTTGATCTCGCCAATGCGAGCCTCAGCGGCCTTGAGCTTCTCGGAAAGGTTTGCTTCGATCGCCTTGCGATCTTCCTCTGCCTTTGCCTTAGCGGCATCGCGGGCTGTCGCCCCGATCGAATTCGCCTTGGCGCGTGCAGCGGCCAATTCGCTTTCATAGGTCGCGACGGCAGCGTCGGCTTCGGCCTTCAGGCGCGAAGCTTCAGCAATGTCCTGCGCGATACGGTCATGCCGGCTTTCCAGGATGGTGCCAACACGCGGAATGACGATCTTCTGCATGGCCAGGTAGAAGATTACCATGGTAATCACCAGCCAAAGCAGCTGTGACGGATATGTCGAATGGTCGAACGGCGGGAATACGCCGGCGTGCTGGCCCTCGCTGGG
>BFBZ01000008.1_pt255 | contig 12216 bp, 15 predicted proteins | sample 1888401 | NCBI WGS metagenome assembly BFBZ01 (sample SAMD00112614, study PRJDB3348) | symbiont metagenome | host: Chara braunii | reverse complement strand
GGCCGCGTCGACATCGCGCGGATCAGGTCTTTCAGCTTGAGGCCGTCATTGTGGACCAGGCGCAGCGCGGCCGGCAGCATCGTTTCCAGCCCGATGGCGCCGGCGGCGGCTTCCGCGAACGGCAGCCGCTTGGTTTCGACATCCTGCGGATTGTGGTCCGACATCACCACGTCGATCAGGCCGGAGGTCACGGCGGCGGCGAGCGCCAGCCGATGCTCTTCGGTCCGCAGTGGCGGCGCGAGCTTCAGGAAGGTGCGGTAGGGGCCGATGTCGTTCTCGTTCAGCGTGACGTGGTTGATCGAGACCGAGGCCGACACATGGTGGCCGGCGTCGCGGGCGCGCTTGAGGATCTCCAGCGACTCCGTCGAGGTCAGCGAGGCCGCGTGATAGCGCCCGCCGGTCAGCCCGGCGAGCCGCATGTCGCGCTCGAGCATGATCGATTCGGCGGCGGTCGGAATCCCGGCGAGGCCGAGCCTTGTGGCGAATTCGCCTTCGTTCATCACGCCTTCGCCGACCAGATGTGGGTCCTCGGTGTGATGCACAATCAGCGCGTCGAAATCACGGGCATAGGTCAGCGCGCGCCGCATCACCTGGGCGTTGGTGACGCTGCGGTCGCCATCGGTGAAGGCGACGGCGCCGGCGGCCTTCAACAGGCCGATCTCGGTCATCTCCTGGCCCTGCATGCCCTTGGTCAGCGCCGCCATCGGGTGGATGTTGACGATCGCGGTGTCGCGGGCGCGGCGCAGCACGAAGTCGACGGTGGCGGAATTGTCGATCACCGGCGACGTATCAGGCTGGCAGATGATGGTGGTGATGCCGCCCGCGGCCGCGGCCTGGCTGGCGGAGGCGAACGTCTCGCGGTGGCTGGCGCCGGGTTCGCCGACGAAGGCGCGCATGTCGATCAGGCCGGGAGCCACGATCTTGCCGGCGCAATTGACGATGTCGGTGCCTTCGGGGACGCCGGCGGCGCCGATGCCGCGCTTGGCGTCGCGGATCACGCCGTCGGCGATCAGGACATCGCCCGGACCGTCGAAGTCGCGCGACGGATCGATGACGCGGGCGTTGGCGAGCAGGATGGGGCGGCGATCGGTCAGCATCGGTCTCACGCGTTCGGCAGGTTGCGGGCGAGCGCTTCCAGCACCGCCATGCGCACTGCCACACCCATTTCAACTTGTTCACGGATCAGCGACTGGGCGCCGTCCGCCACCTCGGACGAGATCTCGACGCCGCGGTTCATCGGGCCGGGATGCATGACGAGCGCGTCCGGCGCGGCCAGCGAGAGCTTGTCGCGGTCGAGGCCGAAATAGCGGAAGTATTCCTTCGAGGACGGAACGAAGGAGCCGTTCATGCGCTCGCGCTGCAACCGCAGCATCATCACGATGTCGGCGCCGTTCAGTCCCTCGCGCATGTCACGCGCGACCTCGACGCCCATCCGCTCGATGCCGGGCGGCAGCAGGGTGGAGGGGGCGACCACGCGGACGCGGGCGCCCATGGTGTTGAGCAGGAAGATGTTGGAGCGCGCCACGCGGGAATGCAGCACGTCGCCGCAGATCGCGATCACGAGCCCCTCGAGCCGGCCCTTATTGCGGCGGATGGTCAGGGCGTCCAGCAGCGCCTGGGTCGGATGCTCATGGCTGCCGTCGCCGGCATTGATCACGGAACCGTCAACCTTGCGCGCCAGCAGTTCCACCGCGCCAGAGGCGTGGTGGCGCACCACCAGGATGTCCGGGTGCATCGCGTTCAGCGTCACCGCGGTGTCCATCAAGGTCTCGCCCTTGCGGGTCGACATCGATGACACCGACATGTTCATGACGTCGGCGCCGAGGCGTTTTCCGGCGATCTCGAACGAGGACTGGGTCCGGGTCGAGGCCTCGAAGAACAGATTGACCTGGGTGCGGCCGCGCAGACTGGCGCGTTTCTTGTCGACCTGGCGGTTGAGCTCGACATACTCCTCGGAGAGGTCGAGCAGGCCCGTGATGTCGTCGGCGGAAAGGCCCTCGATGCCCAGCAGATGCCGGTGACCAAGGACAAAAGTCGATTTCAATGATGGGGTCATTAAAGCCAGAGCTATAGGCGTGGATGGCCGGTGGGGCAAGCGCGAAGAGGGGTGATCGAAGTTATCCCCGTGTAACCGCGCGGGCACGTCGATAGCTCGCCGCCGTCGGTGTCGACATCGCGTCGGCGGCGGTCGTTCCGTCGTGCCGTGACAGCGGGTTCGTCTCGTCAAGCCCGCTAGTTCGTAGCCCGCGGCGCAACTCACCGACCTCGCGGCCGGCTCTATTCGCTGCGTCGTGCATTTCCGCATCTCGAACATCTCCGCGGCGGCATCGCCCGCGGTGGGGAAGACGGACCGGTTGCGGAATCCAATTCGTTTGGTTCAGGGCAGCGGAAAACCTAGGACAATATTCGTTGTTGCGAATGCTTCTCAATAGCATTAAGGTTCTTCCAACGCATCCTGATGATGGTCCCCATGCTCGAACGCTCTGCCTTGATGAATTCGGCGGCCCGACATCCGCAGCACGGCAATGCCCGGTCTCTTGCTGCGGAGACCTGGGACGTTCACGCCCTGCTCGAACTGGCGTCGCTGCGCCCCACGCGCCAACGCCTGGCGATCGCCGGTCTGCTGTTCGGGGAGGGCCATCGGCATACGACGGCGGGCGGACTTTGCTGGCAGGCCGCCGCCGCCGGCATCCGGGTATCGCTCGCTACGATCTACAATACGCTCAACCAGCTTGCGGATGCGGGCCTGCTGCGCCGCATCGCCGTGAACGGCGACCAGACCTATTTCGATACCGACGTGGGCGACCACCATCATTTCTATGTCGAGATCGAGGATCGCATCATCGATATTCCGGAAGGCGCGATCGAGATCGGATCTCTCCCGGCTCTACCGGACGGTTACGCGGTCGCCAGGATCGATGTGGTCATTCGCTTGAGACGGGCCGGTGAGGCAGCCGGCGGCGGCTGCGCGAAGGGCAGCATCGCACCTAGGCCATGCGCGCATCCCGACGTTCCGCCGAGGTCTGCGGAATGACGTCAATGGCCGCGCGCGGCCCTCATTTTCCACCCACAACCCCCTCCCAGGAGCAAACTGAAAACATGGTCACGATTGGCACGAAGCTGCCCGCCTTCGATCTCACCGCTGTCGTCTCGAACCAACCCGGCACCGCCTTCACCCGCATCACCGAGGCGAGTGACGTCGGCAAATGGAAGGTAATTTTCTTCTGGCCGAAGGACTTCACCTTCGTTTGCCCAACCGAGATCGCGGCCTTCGGCGCGCTGAGCGGCGAATTCGCCGATCGAGATGCGGTGATCTACGGCGTCTCCACCGACAGCGAATACGTCCATCTGGCCTGGCGGCAGACCCATGCCGATCTCAAGACCCTTCCGTTTCCGATGCTCGCCGACATCAAGCGGGAATTGAGTACGGCGCTCGGCGTATTGCATCCCGAGGAAGGCGTCTGCCTGCGCGCCACCCTGATCGTCGACCCCGACCGTATCATCCGTTTCGTTTCGGCGAACGACCTCGCGGTCGGGCGCAATCCGCACGAGGTCCTGCGCGTCCTCGACGCGCTGCAGACCGGCGAGCTTTGTCCCTGCAACTGGCAGAAAGGCGAGGCCGTGCTCGACGCGGCCTGACCGGAGGAGGCGGACATGGATCCGAACTCGCAAAGCCGGGCGCCAACGGCGGCGCCCCCCTCGGCAGCCCCGCCGCGAGACGGTGCTGCCGATGATGCGATCTGGCAGGCGGTCACCGTGGCTGCCAACGCGGCCTATGTCGCCCGCGATTTGCGGCGTGCGCTCGACCTCTATCAYAGCGCGCTTGACGAGGCCGARCGGCTGTTCGCTCTGGCGTCGAAGGCCAACCTGTCGGTGCCGGCGCCGGTCATCTACAACATCTCCTCCCACAATCTGGCGGAGATCGCCGCTCAGCTGGGCGACGAGGATTCTGCCGAGGAATTCCTGGTTCGGGCCTATGACAAACTGCGCGCGAGTGCGGCGTCTCCCGAGACGCCGCTCCCGCTTAGGCTCGATTGCGCGCGGCATCTGAAGCATGGCCTGGCGCTTCTCGTTCAGCATCTGCACGCGCGCGCCGCACCGGATGCAAAAATCGCGACCTATGTCGAGCAGGCGCAGGCGGCGGCATTCGCAGTCTTCCACGCCGCGAAGCACGCCGAGATAGCGCGCCTGAATTGCGATCATCCCACTGTCCGGCCCTCGTGACCGGGCGCAACGTCAGCCGATGAATCGAAGGATAGTCTCTTGTTTCAGCTCCCGACCTTGCCTTACCCGATCGATGCGTTGGCGCCGTACATGTCCGCCCGGACGCTCGAATTCCATCACGGCAGGCATCACAAAGCCTATGTCGACAAGCTCAATGAACTGGCGGCCGGCCGGTACAATGGCATGGATCTCGAAGCGATCATCAGGACGAGTGCCCAAAACCCGGCCGATCGCGCGATCTTCAATCAGGCGGGTCAACACTGGAACCACAGCCACTTCTGGCTTGGCATGAAGAAGAACGGCGGAGGTCGGATCCCGGGCAATCTCGAAAGGCGTGTCATTGCCGACTTCGGGTCGGTCGAGAAATTCAAAGACGACTTCAAGTCCGCCTGCATCGCCCAGTTCGGCAGCGGTTGGGCATGGTTGGTGTTCGATGGCGAGAAATTGGCCGTGACCAAGACTGGAAATGCCGACACGCCACTGACCGAGGGGCACGCCGCGCTTCTGACCTGCGACGTCTGGGAGCATTCATACTACATCGACTATCACAACCTGAGGCCGAAATATGTCGATGCCTTCTTGTCGAATCTCGTCGATTGGGAAACGGTGACAGCGCGATTCGAGCGTGCGATCAAGGCCGGCTAGGATCGGAGCCCAGGCAAAGTATCCCGGACCGGTCTTGCGGTAGTCTCAGTCCGCGATGATCCGCGTGCCGTCGCCGCAGGCGACGGACAAGCGCATAGGTGGGGATCGATGCATGAGCGTGCGCCGATCGAAAGGCGTCTTGATTGTCGCGGCCACGATGGCCGCGATTTCACCGGCCGCTGCGCAGGGCTTGCCCGGCGACTTCGCGTTCCTCCGCGACATCGATCCGACCATCATCCAGGACATCCGCTACGCCGGCGCGAACAATTTCATGGGACGGCCGATCGCGGGCTATGGCGCGGCGGAATGCGTGGTCAGGCGGGATGTGGGGCTTCGCCTCAAGGCCGTGCAACAGGAACTGTCGCGGCAGAAACTGTCGCTGAAGATGTTCGATTGCTACCGGCCCGCCCGCGCGGTCGCCGACATGGTGGCATGGTCCAGGAACGGCAGCGAGACCGCGGCCGAGCGGCGCTACAACCCGGCATTCCCGAAAGCTGATCTGTTCCGGCTGGGCTACATCGCCACCCATTCCGGCCATTCGACCGGGGCGGCGGTCGATCTGACGCTGGTCGACCTGACGGCGGACAATGCGGGCAAATTCGATCCGGCTAGAAACTACGCCGACTGCACCGCGCCGGCCGCCGTCCGCGCCCCGGAGGGCAGCGTCGACATGGGGACCGGTTACGACTGTTCCGATCCGAAGGGGCATACCGCCGCGCGCGCCGTCACGCCGGCGCAGCGCCGCTGGCGGACGCGGCTGGTCGCTGCGATGGCCGGGCAGGGCTTTGCGAACTATTCCAAGGAATGGTGGCACTTCTCGCTGCCGGGGGCCGGCGGGCCGGCCCATGATTTCCCGATCACGCGGCCGCGCTGACGCTGCGGAATTTTCCTCAAATCCGAGCGATCTCCGCAAGACTGTGGTTGCCGTCGCGCAAGCCGCGGCGCGCGCGTTCAACACTCCTTAATGGCCGCGCCTATCATGGGCAGACAGAGCGGGAGCATGGAACATGCGTCTGGCAGGTCTTGCGATCATGTTGGCCGGTGCGATCGGTATCATCGGCTATGACCAGTACGACAAGAGCACGAACTACAAGCGCGTCGATGCGCGCATCAGCGGCGTCAACGACCAGTGCTATCTGGAAAAGGTCGAGCGCGGGATTCTCTCCAAGACGAGGTGGACCTCCGATATCGTCCGTTGCGAAGTCGCTGATGTGCTACGAAAAGAAAATCCGAAGTGGCAGGGCTACAATGTGATGCACAAGATCGAGGTGCGCGTCGTCTATGTCTCGCCGGTCGACGGGGCCACGCACCAGTCGGTGCTGCGGATGGCATCCTTCCCCTGCGGCCAGCCGCTGCACGCCGGTGATCAGCTTCCGGTGCTGGCGTCCAGGACCAAGGTGGACAGGACGCGTTTGACCTGACCGCCGGCGACGCGAGCGTCCTGGCCATGCACCTGGCGCTTGGCATGGCAGATCTCGCCGATGTTTACTTTTTGCTGCCCCGCGCCGGATCGCGGGCTTATGATCCCCCGATTCCCTTGCGCAGCTACCGGCGCATGATCTTGGCCTGCGCAGGTCGGTTCTCCCGGCGCTATGCGCGACGAGAGTGTTCCCCGAGGAGACCATGACTCAGGCTCCGTTTGCCACCCACGATGTGCTGAACCAGTCGCCGCCGTTCGAGAATGTCGACCTGTTCACGGCGGACGCACCGTTGGTTGCGGCGGTTGCCGCCAATGGCGGGACGGCGGCAGCTGCCGAACTGTCCGACTTCGGCAAGCATTGGGGCTCCGCCGCGATGGCGGAGCGCGGCCGCGTCGCCAACGAGAATACGCCGAAGCTGCGCAGCTTCGATGCCAGGGGCAATCGCCGCGACGAGGTCGAGTTTCATCCGGCCTATCACGAGCTGATGGCCCACTCTGCCCATGCCGGTGTGCACAATTCCACCTGGACTGCGGACGGCAAGCCAGCCGGTGGAGCCGCCGAGGTGGTGCGCGCGGCGAAATTCTATATCGCTTCCCAGGTCGAGACTGGTCACCTTTGCCCGATCACAATGACACGCGCCTCGGTCGCGGCGCTGGCCTCGCAGCCGGACATTCTGGCGAAGGCGATGCCGGTGATCGGCACGCGCGCCTACGACCCGAGCTTCGCACCGTGGTGGACCAAGCGCGGCATGACGCTGGGCATGGGCATGACCGAAAAGCAAGGCGGCACCGACGTGCGCGCCAACATGACGCGCGCCGAGCCTGATGGCGACGCCTATCGCATCACCGGGCACAAATGGTTCATGTCGGCGCCGATGTGCGATGCCTTCCTGGTGCTGGCGCAGGCCAAGGACGGCCTCAGCTGCTTCTTCATGCCGCGCTTTGCGCCTGATGGCACGGTGAATGCAATCCACTTCCAGCGCTTGAAGGACAAGCTCGGCAATCGCTCCAATGCCTCCTCCGAGGTCGAATTCCACGGCGCTTATGCCGAACTGATCGGCGAGGAGGGCAAGGGCATCCGCACCATCATCCAGATGGTGCAGCTGACGCGGCAGGATTGCGCAATCGCGTCCGTTGGGCTGATGCGCTCGGGGCTGGCACATGCGCTCAACCACGCGCGGCATCGCAGCGTGTTCCAGAAACATCTCGCCGATCAGCCGCTGATGCAGGCGGTGCTGTCCGACATGGCGCTGCATGTCGAGGCATCGGTCGCACTGGTGATGCGGCTCTGCCGCGCCTTCGACCGCGCGCCCAGCGATGCCGGCGAGGCGGCCTATATGCGGCTGCTGACGCCGGCGATCAAGTACTGGACTTGCAAGAGCGCACCCGGATTCCTCTATGAGGCGATGGAGTGCCTCGGCGGCAATGGCTATGTCGAGGAGGGCATCCTGGCGCGGCATTACCGTGAGGCGCCGGTCAATGCGATCTGGGAAGGCTCAGGGAACGTGATGTGCCTTGACGTGTTGCGCGCGCTCGGCCGCGAGGCCGATGCCGCGCTCGCCGTGTTGCGCGCGCTCGCCGATGAGACCAAGGGCTTGCCGGGCGCAGCCGAGACGGTTGCGTCGATCAGCCAATCGTTCCGTCGGCCTGACAGCGAGCGCATCGCGCGCGTTGCGGTCGAGAAGCTCGCGCTGCTGGCCGCTGCCGCTGCGCTCAATCAGGTCTCGCCACCAAGCGCCGAACTGTTCGCGGCGACGCGGCTCGCTGGCAACCACGCCGGCATGTATGGCGCGGTCGAACTCTCCGATGCCGATCAGCGCGCGCTGCTGGCGCGGGCGCTGCCATGAAGGTTTGCTGATGGACGCTCTCAATCCCGATACGCCGCCCGTTTCGATCGCTCCTGGGGCGCTTCCACCGCGGCCCTGGAAGTTCTGGGGCACCGCGCTGTGGGGCCTGGTGATCTTCGCCGCGATGTTCGTCGGCCAGGTTGGGGTCATCGTCTACCGCATCATCGCACAGGGCGCCGAGTTGTCGGTCGCCGGCATCACCCATGTGGTCGCGGACGGCTTGACGATCTCGCTCTCGGTGCTCGCAGGCCTGCCGATGGTGCTGCTGGCGCTGTGGTTAGCGATCCGCCGGACGCAGATTCCGTTCACTGATTACCTCGGGCTGCGCGGGACGTCGTGGAAGAACGTGATCATCGGCATCGTGGCGCTGGTCGTGCTGGTTGGCGCCTGGGACATGGTGTCCCGCGCCGCCGGCCGCGACGTGACGCCGGGTTTCATGGGCGACGTGCTGAAATCCGCGCAAGAGCACAGCGCGCTGTGGCTGCTGGTGATCGCCTTTGCCGTCGCCGCACCGCTCTGGGAAGAACTGTTTGCGCGCGGCTGGCTGTATCGCGGCTGGTCGGAATCCAGGCTCGGCCCGACCGGCGCGATCCTGCTGTCGTCGCTGGTCTGGACACTGATGCATCTCCAGTACGACTGGTTCTTCCTTTGCGAGGTGCTGTCGATCGGCTTGCTGTTCGGCTATCTGCGCTTCCGCACCGGCTCGACCTGGCTGACCATCCTGCTGCACGGGCTGAACAACCTGGCCGCGACGATCCAGACCTGGTGGCTGGCGGGGCAGTAGGACTTTCCCCAACCGTCATTGCGAGGAGCGAAGCGACGAAGCAATCCACATCTCAGCAAACGGAAGGATGGATTGCCTCGGCGGAACTGTCATCGGGCGCGTTCGCGCGGCCCGATGGCTCGCAATGATGGTGGATGAGAGGGCCTGAGGTGTGAAGTGCGAAGCTTGATGCGAAATGCGACGGTGAGCGCGCTCATCTACGAGTTTCTGTTCGACGTTTATCGGATGATCGAGGTCGGGCGGGAGCATAACACCTGGCTGCGCGATGAAAATGGCGTCGTGCGCGAAGCCTTCTGTCACAACTTCACCAGCTGCTGGGAGTGGAGTACCTCCGTATTGGAAGAGGCTGGAGTCACCAAGACCCTTGGGGAGCCACCGCCACCGGCCGCTCTCGTCGACAAGCCGGACCCGAACTGGAGGAGTCCGTATAGCTACCCCTTGATGACCCTGGATGAATGCCGCGCCGCTGACTTTTCGGCGTTCGAGAGCTTCGACAATTATTGCTATGCGATGTTCACCTACTGGCAATTGCTGGGCCAGATATCGGGGCGTGGCGTCATCGATCTCACCGTTCTGTCTCCCAGGTTCATGGAGGCCGTCGCAACCAAGGACGATATCTTCCTGATCGAGGGCATTTATCGCGTTCGATTCAGAGAAGATCGCTTCGAACAAAAGGTGATGGCGCGTTGGCGCGAAATGGATCTTCGCGTGTTTCGGCGTAACAACGGTGCGTGATGTAGCCGAACGGTCCGGCGCTGTTAGTCAAAGACGAACCTTAGCGAAAGCTCGAAGAGCGTTTTGCGGACCGCCAGGCAGCAAGGAGCGCTTCGACGTTGGCGTCAACACCGTCGGCCGTATCCAACTCGAGGTCGTAGGTCTTGCCGGCATGGATGGTCTCGTAGTCGCGCTTTGCGCTGCCTGCGGGTCTGTCGCCGCGCCGTTGCTCCCGTTCAATCAGGACATCGAGCGGGCAATGCACGGCGACGAAGAACACGTCGTGGTCGGCCAGTAGGTCGCGAAGCGTCTCCAGCCAGCCCTCGGTATCCAGAATGTGCTCCAGGATGAGGTCGTTGCCCGCATCCGCGTAGGCGGCGAGCGAGGCGTGGAAGCCATCGAAGAAGGCTCGCCGCGCATTCTTCCAGGCGAATTCGCCGCTCTGGAAGCGGCTGATCGGAAGCACGCCCGAGTCGCGAAGGTGATCGATCGAGATATGCCAGAACGGCCTTTCGATGCGGGCCTGCGAGGCTTTCGCGATGGTCGATTTTCCGCTGCTCGAAGCGCCATGAAGAAAGATGATCTGCGCCATCGCAGCGTTCCGCTTACGGTCCGACCGCGGCGATCACGAGCGGCATCGTGACCGCTGCCAGGATGGTTTGCAGCGTGATGATCTGGGCCAGCAGCGGGGCATCGCCACCCATCTGGCGCGCGAGAACATAGGCTGACGGTGAGGTCGGCACCGCGGCGCAGGCCGCGACGATGGCGAGATTGGAGCCGGTGACGCCGAACCACACCGCGAGCGCAACCGTGAGCACGGGCATCGCCACGAGCTTCAGTACCAATGCAACGCTGGCGGCGAGGCTGGGGCGGAAGATGCCTTCCGGATGCAGGCCGGCGCCGGTGACGAGCAGGCCGATCGCCAGCGACGAGCCGCCGAGTGCGTCGGCGACGTCGTGCCAGAGCTGCGGCAGCGGGACGTGCGCGACGTTGATGGCGAGGCCGATCACGCAGGCCCAGATCAGCGGGTTCTTCAGCACCGTCATCACGATGGCGCCGACGGATCGTTTCTCCGATGAAGCGTATTTCGCCAGCACGGCGACGCTGAAGACATTGACCAGCGGGATGATCGCGACCATCGCGACGGAGGCGAGCGCGAGGCCGGTGCTGCCATAGAGATTGCGCGACACCGACAGCGCGACGTAGGTCTGCCAGCGGGTCGCACCCTGGAAGATCGAGGTGAAGGCCGGGCCGTCGACCCCGGCGCGGGCGAGCGGGCCGCGCAGCGCGAGGCAGAGCAGGCACATCACGAGCGCCGCGAGCAGCAGCGCGCCGCCGACGCCGGCAACCGGCACCTTGGTCAGATCGGCCTTGACCAGTGTCTGCACCAGCAGCACCGGGAACAGCACGTAGTAAGTGAGCTGCTCCAGCCCGTGCCACTGGCTGTCGAGCCTCATCAGGGTCCGCTTCAGGATGAAGCCGAGCACGATCAGCAGGAACACCGGCAGCAGCGCCGCGATCACCACGGCCATGGTCAGCGCTCTCCGCGCAGCTTGGCGAGGCGGTCAAGCGCACCCTGCAGGATGAAGATCGCGGCGTGCTCGTCGATCACCTCGGCGCGGCGGGCGCGGCTGACATCCATGCCGATCAGCTCGCGCTCGACCGCGGCGGTCGACAGCCGCTCGTCCCACAGCCCGATCGCAAGCGCGGTGAGGCCGGCGAAATTGCGGGCAAAGGCCCGGGTCGATTGCGCGCGCGGGCCCTCGCTGCCGTCCATGTTGATCGGCAGGCCGAGCACGAAGCCGACCACGTTGCGCTCAGCCGCGATCGCGAGCAGCCGTGCCGCGTCGACCTTGAACTGCTTGCGCTGGATGGTCTCGACGCCGGTGGCGAGCCGCCGGTCCGGATCGGAGACCGCAACGCCGATGGTCTTGGTGCCGAGGTCGAGGCCGACCAGCGCGCCGCGGTCGGGCCAGTGCGGCGCAGCTTCGATCAGAGGAAGGATGAGGGCGGGCATGGCGCTAGCGCTTAGCACGCGGCCAAGCGCCGAGGCAAAGTCCGGCGACGGGCCGGCGCCATGCGAAAACGCCGGTCAGGCGGCAATCACCCGGTCGTCGCTGCCAAGGCATGCGGCCAGTGCCTGCAACGGACTGTATTGATGCGACGTGCGGCGCTGGATGAACAGCGTCTCGACATGCGCGTGCTGCGAGCTGAGCTTGTGGATGTTGACATCGCGCTGCACGTGATCGCGCTCGACGACGGCGCGCGGCAGCAGGGTGACGCCCATGTCGGCGGCAACGCAGCCCACCATGCCGTCGAGCGTGCCGAACTCGAAGCGGACGGCCGACGGCCAGCCGAACTCGGTGAAGACCTGTTCGAGACGTTGCCGGTAGGTGCAGCCGGTGCGGAACACCAGCGCAGTCGGGCCCGATTCGGAAGTGCCGGCGCGCAGCGCCGCGAGCGATTTCCAGCGCGGCGCGGTGACGAGCACCAGTTCCTCGGTGAAGGCGGGTGTCGCTGACAGTTCGGCGTGCTCGATCGGGCCGGCGACGAAAGCGCCATCGAGCGAACCGTCGAGCACG
>BFBZ01000054.1_pt22 | contig 12219 bp, 17 predicted proteins | sample 1888401 | NCBI WGS metagenome assembly BFBZ01 (sample SAMD00112614, study PRJDB3348) | symbiont metagenome | host: Chara braunii | reverse complement strand
GCCGTCGGCAGGGTCAGCGGGCACATCGTCAGCGGCTATTGGCCATTCCGTGGCGAGCCAGACCTTGTCTCTTATACACATCTAGATGTGTATAAGAGACAGGAGTGCGATTTTAAATAGTTGGCCGCGAGCGCCGTGTTGTTGCCGAGGAGCCGAAACCACCAGGAACGCCGCGGTGCGGCCGTCCCTATTTCCGCCCTGTGGATCAGGTCCTCCTCGCTTACGATGCCGAGCAGCACACCATGGTCGATCACCGCGACCGCGCTCAAACCGCGCGTGACAAGGAGGTCGCACACTTCGTCCAAGATACTGTCCGGCCCCACAGCGACGACCGGTGAGGTCATGATATCAATTGCCATCAGCGCTCGCGCTCTGTCGCGAGGCCGAGCGGCTGGCCACGAAAGCACCTTGTGGTTATCGCCTCTGGACCTGTCCATCATCTGCGGGCCTCACAGCGCCTTCCCGGGGCTGACACCCCAACACCCGGGCCCGACGGCGGCACCAATGCCGTCAATTCGCATTGCAGATTCAGCTCTCTTTACATGCAAGGCAAACGAAATTTATTGCCGTATTGGCGCAAATATCTTGCATCGAAATCTCGCTTCCGAACGAGTGACGCAGCCCTTCCTTTTTTCGGGATCGATATCCATTTCTGGTGAATGATGCCGCTGCGTCTGAAGCGCCTCGTCTCAGCAGGCGGTGATTTCGAACGTCTGGAGGGAGATGTCTATGAGTATCACTGGTGCCCAATGCCGCGCCGCTCGCGCGCTGGTCGAATGGACTCGTGAAAAGCTCGCCAGCAATTCCGATGTGGATGCCTCGGTCATCGAAGAATTCGAGCGTCGGATCACCCTTCCCAGCCAGGACGTCTGTGACACGCTGCAAACCACGCTGGAAAACGCCGGGGCTGTTTTCATCGCCGAGAACGGCGGCGGTATCGGCGTCCGCCTGAAACTCAATCGCTCGGAAGTCAAGCGGATCGGTGTGCTGGAAAACGAAGGCGGCATTGTTGGTATCGATGCCGTCCCGTAGGCCCAATGGCATCGAGGATCGATCGATTCACGGTCAAAGCCTTCGCGGGTAGACTGGAACCGACTCAGCCAGACAGCGCAAACAACGGAAGTCACTCTCATGACGGTTACATGGGACGATCTCACCAATGAGGAACGAACGGCTCTCAAGCGGATGAACCGCGGACCTTACCTTTCACTATCAAAAACCATGGCCGAACGGCTTGTCTTCCTCGGATTGGCGGAAGAAAGGCCAAATGGGACCGGGATAAACAGGACTGGGAGAGAACTGGTGATAAATACGTTGCTCGGCGTTCCCCCAAAATAGCCCAAGATTGACGCCCTCGGGGCAGCTGTCTTGACTTCCTGGATTGCTTCCCCAACTATGGGCCTATGAACGCCGCCGCTAGAATTCTTCTCGATTTTCTTTTCCGGGTTTGCCCCATCGCGGGATCGTAACCCTCGACTCGGCCGCTATGTGCCCCGAGCCGAGGGGCATGACTTTTATCGACATGGGATGATCCGGAGGTGGCACGCCCCCGCGTGTCGCCGCTTCAAGCAAAAATCTCCCCGAATCGACCAGTTTCCGCCACCTTGTGGCGGTTGGCCCACTAAAAATTATGAGAATTCAAAATGCAACAGAACGCGAAAACCTACCGTAAGCCCAATATCCGTGTTTCGCAGTCGGACTATGCGCGTTTATCGGCGCTCGCGAGTACCATGGCCGCGCGAAACCCAGAAGCGTCCGATGAACTGCTTGCCGAACTCGAGCGTGCGCGCATCGTCGCCGACGGCTGGGTCTCCGCCGGCACTGTCCGGATGGGCTCGATTGTGACGTTCAAGCCCGACACAGGCGATCGGAAAACTGTCACGCTGGTTTATCCAGGCGATGCGGACATCTCTGAGGGCAAGGTTTCGATCCTGACGCCGATCGGCACGGCCTTGATCGGCCTCTCGGCTGGACAGTCGATCATGTGGACCGCCCGAGACGGGCGCCGGCACGAACTGTTGGTGCTTGGTGTGAGCCATCCAGCCCCGGAAGGCGATAGTGCCGACCGCCGCGCACCTGCGTCTCCGGCGATCGTTGCGAGCCTATAGACATGGGCGTCTCCTTCCGTCTCCTCAATTATGCAGGCAGCCTGATCGCGGGAGTTTGACCCCTGGGCCGGCCAATCCTGGCCCGGCGCAGGGGTAGCTTTCCACCAGCCGATCAATTGCTTGATGCCGGACCCCCTTGGACGGGCCGGCCGGAGACGTGTCATGCCCACTATCGATAGCTGCCAACTGACCACCAAGGACTACACGATCCTTGAGGTGATACGGGAGCGCCATCCAATCGAGGACGAAGCCTTCTCGAATATTCTTCAACTGAAGATTTCGAGCGCGGTTGTAATGTTTCGGGAAGACATTCCGGCAAACGTCGTGACACTCAGCAGCCGCGTGGCTTATCGCGTGAACGACGGCCCTGCCGAAACCCGCATCGTCGCCCATGACCACATGCGCGGTTTGATCGGGATGCTTTTGCCTATCACCAATCTGCGCGGCCTGGCGTTGCTCGGTCTGGCCGAGGGTCAGTCCATCTCCATTCCGGCAGCCGACGGCGGCCTTGAAACGCTGACCGTGCATGAAGTGGCTTATCAACCAGAAGCGGCAAGGCGCGAGCGGCTGAAGCTGGCGGGAGTTGCTGCGCCGGGCTCGTGCCGGGTGGGCGGACCGAGTCTGCGCATCGTCCACCGTTCCGATGAACCGCACGACGAAGCTCAGGACAAGGTTGCAGCGGCCGTCGACACCGGGTTCGACGACCCGGGTCCATCGGCCGCCTGAGAACTCGACTATCGCGCAGGCTGTGAAGGCGGGTAGACAAGCGTTCCGTCGATTCTCTCCCTCGCGTCGTCGGTGAGTTTCGCCGGCTCGACACTGTCGTGGCCCATTATACCAACGGTCCCAGGTGCTGACTCTTTCGTGATTTTGGCGACCGCGCGCGCCATGATTCCCTGATGCCGAAGGAGATTCGGCGATGGGATCAGCGGTGGAATTGCGGACGGACTATTCGGCGGGCGAGCTTCGCCGACTTGCCCGGGTTTCGAAGGATGTGCGGCAGGGCAGCCGGCTCTTGTCGATCGCGGCGGTCCTGGACGGGATGAGCCGAGCCGATGCGGCCCGGATCGGCGGGATGGATCGGCAGACGCTGCGCGACTGGGTGCACCGTTTCAATACTGCAGGGCCTGATGGTCTTCTCGATCAATGGTCACCAGGACCGCCGTCGCGGCTGTCGCCCGTGCAGCAGGCTGAACTTGCCGTTATCGTGGAGACCGGCCCGGACCGTGCCGCCGATGGCGTCGTGCGCTGGCGGCGCATTGACCTGAAGCGTGTCATCAGGGAGCGCTTCGGTGTGGACTACGACGCGCGCTATGTCGGGAAACTGCTGCACAAGCTCGGCTTCTCGCATATCAGCGCCCGCCCGCAGCATCCGGCGCAGGACGCCCATATTGTCGAGGCGTTCAAAAAACCGGCCGCGCACGCTGAAGGCGCATCTTTGCGACCTGCCGCCGCGCACGAAGGTGGAGCTTTGGTTCCAGGACGAGGCCCGCATCGGCCAGAAGAATGGGACCGTGCGGCAATGGGCGCGTCGTGGAACGCGGCCCCGTCAGCCGGCCGATCAGCGCTACAAGAGCGCCTACCTGTTCGGCGCAATCTGCCCGGCGCGCGGCGCAGGGGCCGCTCTGGCTCTGCCCTTCGCCGACACTGAGGCCATGCAACTCCATATCGACGAAATCAGCCGGCATGTCGAAAAGGGCGCGCATGCCGTGCTCATCATGGATCGCGCCGGATGGCACACTACCGCCAATCTCAGGATGCCGGAAAACATCACGCCGATCTTCCTGCCGTCGCGCGCGCCGGAGCTGAACCCGGTCGAGAACGTCTGGCAATATCTGCGCCAAAACTGGATCTCGAACCGCGTCTTCGATGATTACGAAGCCATCATCGACGCCGCCTCCGAGGCCTGGCAGAAGCTCATCGCCGCGCCCGAAACCATCACATCAATCGGAACGCGTGAGTGGGCGCACGTCGGTCAAACCCTATGACTCTTGGTATTAGATGAAAAACGGCTTCTCCGTGGCTGATCAGATAGTCAGCCACGATTCTCCTGTGACAGCGCCACCAGAGCGCTTCCGAGCACATGACGGCACACCGCCACTCCCTGCCGAGCGACACGAGTCGGTCCAAACCGCGATGGAATTCCGCCGAGAGCGCGTAGTCGGCGTAGTTGTGAAAGCTCTGGTTTATCCAGAATGCATTGAGCGTAGCTGGAATGCCGTGCGCCTTGCCACGCAGCCCGCCAAGTTCGGCGATGTGCTCATATCCGACCCCGAACGTCTTCAGGCTTTCCGGAAGCGCCTCGCTGTTGAACTGTGGGTTGGCCTGCGATCGCCGGACGGTCCTTATGCCGACCACCAGGGTGATGTCTCCAACTCGCAGCAGGGCTACGAACTCGGCAATCGACCGGGTTGAGTGACCGATGGTGTAGAATGGATAAGGCATGTTCGGTCAATCCGTGACGATCATCCTGGCTCAACCTTTGGCTTCCCGCCTGGAGAAACGATCATTTCACAACGTGCTTCAGGCCGCGTAGCGCCTCCTGCACGTCGGCTCGCGCCTCACTTGCTTCCGGATAGACCGCATAGGCCGGATAGGTGAATTCCGGCGCACCCTCCACGACCTCCAGCTGCCCCGCCTCGATATGAGGTGCTGTAGCACCCCGGCGGAAATAGCCCATGCCGCCCGCCCGCAGAATATAGCTGAGACCCAACGGCCCCAGGCCAACCAGCAATCCAGGCTCTCCGAACGCGGTCGAACTTGCGTCGTGCTGCGCCGCGAACAGCGGTCCCCAATCCACATAAACATAGTCTTTCGCACCAGCTGGGTCTTCGCTCTTGGTCCTCACGAGAACAAGTTGCTCTTCGACTAGCAACTCCACCTTGAAACCTGGCAAGAGCTTCGGCGCGTAAAGCACCGCGATATCCAGGACCCCGGTTCTGAGCTGTTCGAGAAGCTGGTCGGGCACGCCGACTTGGGCATGGATGGCGATTTCGGGCTTGGCTTTCTTCATCCATACCAGCCAGTCGAGCAGCAGCGGATTCCACAGACTGAGTTCGCCGCCCAAGGCAACGACGCTTGTCCGTCCCGACGGGATGGCGAGTTGGTGGCGAGCCCGTTCCCAGATCTGCACGAACGACTGTGCGAACCTCTCGAACTCGCGCCCAGCCGGCGTCAATTGCGCGCCGTTGCGGTTTCGGATGAAGAGCTGACGCCCGAGCTCTTCCTCCAGCGTGCGGATGCGCGCGCTTACCGTCGTCTGGGTGACGTGAAGGCGATCCGCAGCCTTCAGAAAACTGCCCGAATGGACGATTTCAAGGAAAGTGCGCGCTCGATCAATGTCCAACGACTCCTCCTATGAATGCAACAATTTTGCACTCATACAGCATTTAATTCCATTTGCCTTCCTGTTTCCGGCGGAGCACCTTCCAGTAGACGTGTGGGGCGCACGGATGCGGAGCTGGCCATGGCTGAGAAGAGATATCCCGATCCTGAAATCCGGGAATACGCATCTCCGCCCTGCTTCGCGCACGAACTTTCATCCGAATATGGCGGACAATCGGAGCCGGGAGATTCCTGGAGCTGCGTCCTGCGCTGGCGCAAGGCTGAACGGCAGAGGCTGATCGAGGAGCGCCTCGCAGTCCATGCCGAGGAGAGAAAGGCCAAGTCGGACCGTATCGCTTCGCGCCTTGATCTTGCGGTAGGCAAGGTCAGCGGGCGCATCGTCAGCGGGTATTGGCCCTTCCGCGGCGAACCCGACCTTCGCAACTGGGCGATCAAGATCATCGAACGCGGCGGCAGGATCGCGCTTCCCGTCGTCATCAGGAAAGGCTGGCCGCTGGAGTTTCGCGTCTGGAGGCCGGGCGACCCGCTTGAGCGTGGCGTTTGGAACATCCTTGTTCCCTCACGCGGACCCTCGGTCCTGCCGGATGTCGTGATCGCGCCGGTGGTCGGCTTCGACGCAGCGAACTACCGCTTGGGATATGGCGGCGGCTTCTTTGACAGGACGCTGGCCGCGATGCACCGGCGGCCACTGGTCGTCGGCGTGGGTTACGCAGGAAGCCGGCTGCGAACGATCTATCCGCAACCTCACGACATTCCGATGGACGTAATCGTCACGGACGACTGAAACACGAAGCAGACAGCGCCTGGTTCCCCGATCGCGACGACGGCTGAATGTCGCCCATCGCGGCAACCATCCTGCATGCCTGAATGAAAGGCAGGAGAGCACCATGTCGAATCCAGCAACAACGTTCGACGACCATAAGCCCCGGTTTCTCGTCAGGTGGCTGTGGTCGACCAACCACAAGGATATCGGAACGCTCTATCTGCTGTTCTCGATCTTGACTGGGATCTTCGGCACCGCGCTTTCGGTGCTGATCCGGATGGAGCTCCAGGAGCCCGGATTGCAGATATTCAGCGACCCGATGACCTACAATGTCGTCGTCAGCTCTCACGGCCTCGTCATGATCTTCTTCGTGCTCATGCCGGCGTTGATCGGCGGCTTCGGCAACTGGATGGTGCCGATCATGATCGGCGCGCCCGACATGGCGTTCCCGCGCATGAACAATATCTCGTTCTGGCTGCTCGTGGCCGCGTTTATCCTCTTCGTCACCTCGATGTTCGTACCCGGAGCGCCAGGCACCCTCGGCCATGGCGGAGGGTGGACGCTCTATCCGCCGCTGTCGACCTCCGGCCAGCCCGGCCCTGCCGTCGACCTCGTCATCCTTTCAATCCACCTTGCGGGAGCGTCGTCGATCCTCGGCGCGATCAACTTCATCACCACCATCTTCAACATGCGCGCGCCGGGCATGACGATGCACAAGATGCCGCTTTTCGCCTGGGCGATGCTGGTGACCGCCTTCATGCTGCTGATGTCGCTGCCGGTGCTGGCCGGCGCGATCACGATGCTGCTCACGGACCGCAACTTCGGCACGACATTCTTCGTTCCCGACGGCGGCGGCGACCCGATCCTCTACCAGCATCTGTTCTGGTTCTTCGGCCATCCGGAGGTCTACATCATGATCCTGCCCGGCTTCGGCATCATCAGCCACGTCATCTCGACCTTCGCCAAGAAGCCTATCTTCGGCTATATCGGCATGGCCTATGCGATGGTGGCGATCGGCATGATCGGCTTCCTCGTCTGGGCGCATCATATGTACACGAGCGGCATCTCCGTCGACAGCCAGCGCTACTTCGCCTTCGCTTCGATGGTGATCGCCGTTCCGACGGGCGTGAAGGTGTTTTCCTGGCTGGCCACGATGTGGGGCGGGTCGATCGAGTTCAAGACGCCGATGCTGTTTGCCGTCGGCTTCGTCCTGCTCTTCACCATCGGCGGCGTCACCGGGATCATGGTCGCCAGCCCCGGCATAGACCGCTCGCTGCACGACATCTATTTCGTGATCGCCCACTTCCACTACGTGCTGTCCCTGGGCGCGGTCTTCGCCATCTTCGCGGGCTTCTACTACTGGTTCCCGAAGATGACCGGCTACATGTACAGCGAAGCCTTGGGAAAACTGCATTTCTGGCTGATGTTCGTCGGCGTCAATCTCGTCTTCTTCCCCCAGCACTTCCTGGGGCTGGCGGGAATGCCGCGCCGCACCGCCGACTATCCCGACGCTTTCGCCGGCTGGAATTTCGTCTCGTCGATCGGTTCCTACATCTCGACCGTGGGGCTGGTCGTCTTCTTCATCGCGCTCGCGGAAGCTTTCAGCCGCAAGCGCCCGGCCGCCGCCAATCCATGGGGCGAAGGGGCGACCACGCTTGAATGGCAGCTGCCCTCGCCGCCGCCGTTCCATCAATGGGATCAGCTGCCCCGCATCCGTTGAACAACCAGATCACTGGAAGCTTCGGCAAGCTCACTGGTGAATGTCATGAACGAGACCATAGACCCGACCAGCCAGATCCTGCTCGTTGCGATCTTCGCGTTTTGGTGGGCAATGCTGGGCAGTTGGACCCAGCTTCTGTCGCGCTGGATCGAGGAGAGGGCCAAGCGGAACGATGCGTCGACGCGGCGGAGCGGCAGCATTGAGCTTGCGTCCTCTATAGACACGCCCCTGGACGCACTTCGAGAGATCGATCCGGACTTCGACCTCCCCGCATTCCTATTCGGTGCCAAGAGCGCCTATGAAGCTATCCTGCGGGCCTATGTGGACGGGGACATCCCAACGTTGAAACGCCTCGTCGGGCCTGAAGTGCTTGATGCGTTTGAGCGAGAGATTGTCGGCCGCCGCGATCGGGAGGAGACGCTGCAGCTCACCTTCATCGGTACGCGTCAGGCGAAGATCGTCGATGCCCTCGAGGAGGACGGCACCGCTGAGATCGTCGTCCGGTACCTTTCCGACGTTGTCAGCGTCACACGGTCCGCCGACGATGCGGTCGTCGCAGGCGATCCCCGGCAGATCGTTCAGGTGATCGACTATTGGACGTTCGCGTGTGAAAGTCGGTCAACGAAGCGGAATTGGATGCTGATAGCCACGGAAGGCGAATAGCGCTTGCGATCTTCCGATCACGGTAGGCGGGCGGCTATCTCAATCGGATCGGGTCGGCCAGAGTCGCGCCCCATAGAAGACCGCCGCCGCGTCAACATGGCCCCTATAACCCGGCGCGAAGTACCTCCAAACGTCAGCAGGCATCCTGCCAGGACACGTGACCGCGGCAATGCCGGAAGCTGCCCCGCAACGCTCCAAAATCTTATGAAGAACGATCAGAGAAGCGCTCCGGCCGGGCGTGATCGTAACGGTGCCACCCTACTCGAACATGATCCGGGCGGTACCTCTTTTGGCAATCAACGCTCTCCGGACTTCCTGAATCCGCTGGGCTTGTTGTTTGGTATAGGGACCCATCGGCCGCGTCTTTTTATTGCCGCGACGCACCAGGCAGTACCAGCGGCCGCTGTCTGCGAAGATTTCAACCGAGGTTGGCATTTCGCCGGACTCTTCCTTGGCAATCTCCTCGGCGAACTCGACGATCCTTGAACAGTGCTGAGCGGGCGCAGTGGCGGGCAAACCGGCGACTGCATTAAGTTCCTGCAGCAGTATGGACATAGGTCGAACTCCTTTCTGTCACGATAAAACACCCGTTCATCCCGGTTGTACTCCCGGTTACCCACGTGCGCCTTCTAGGTTGCCATTTGCCGCTCCATCGCGACCTCGGCCTCCAGACTTTCGATATCGCGGAAGATCGAAGCGACAGCCAGCGTGCGCCCTCCCCGTTTGAAGCGGAGCAGGCAATCCTTGGCTGCGATGTCTCCATCAACCGCGATGTCATCCCATTGTTCGGCATGGCCGACATAGTTGATGGGGACATCGTAGTGCTGGCTCCAGAAGAACGGCACGGCGGTGAATCTCTCGCGATGGCCGAGCATGTTGAGCGCCGCAGTTCGCCCCTGTCTCTCTGCAACCACCCAATGCTCGACCCGGATGTTCTCGCCACTGTGGGGATCGGGCCACCGGGCAATGTCGCCCGCCGCGAATATGCCAGGCGCACTCGTTTCCAGAAATGAGTTCACCACCACACCGCGATCGACGCTAAGCCCGGCCTTTTCGGCGAGCCCGATCCGCGGTCGCACGCCGACCCCGGCCACGACGAAATCCGCCGCCAACGTCCCGCCACTGTTGAGCTTCAGCTTGCTGCCGTCGATGCTGGCCGCAGTATCCTGGAGATGGAATACGACACCATTCTCCTCATGGAGGGTGCGGATGAAATCGCCCATCTGCCGACCCAGGACACGCTCCATTGGCCGTTTGTCTGGCGCCACGACATGGACGTCGATGCCGCGCGAGCGCAGGGCCGCCGCAACCTCCAAGCCGATGAAACTGGCGCCGAGCACGACGCAGCGCCGCGCATTCGCGGCCCGCTCGATGATCGCTTTGCAGTCCGCGATCGAGCGCAGCGTGTGGACACGAGATTGCTCGGCACCGGGGATGGCAAGGCGAACCGGTTCGGCCCCCGTGGCAAGCAACAGACTGTCGTAAGGAATCCTGCCGCCACCCGCGAGGACGACCTCACGGGAATGCAGGTCGATGCGGTCAGCCTTCGTATTGAGACGTAGGTCGATGCCGTTTTTCGAATAGAACTTCTCCCCGCGGAGCGGAACCCAATCCTCCGGAGCCTTTCCAGCGAGGTAGTCCTTGGAGAGGTTCGGTCGGTCGACGGGCAGCTCTTGGTCATCGCTGACCATGACGATGCTGCCCTGATATTGCTTGCGCCGCAGTGTCTCGGCGGCCGCAAAGCCAGCCGCGCCGCCGCCGACGATGACGATCTTGCCAGGAATTCGGCCCGAGCTTCCGCGGCGCGGCTCCGGCGCCCTCCGTTCGCGCTTTTCGCGCACGAATATCCGATCGTCGCGCTGTTCCACAGACCAACAGGCGAGTGGGTTGAAGGCAGGGGCGTGCAATGCCTCGCCTGTCCGCAAATCGAAGCAGGCGTGATGCCACGGACACCGGACGGTATTTCCCACTACAAGACCCTCGACGAGCGGACCGCCGTAGTGCGTGCATGTTGCTCCTGTGGCGAAGACCTCGCTCCCCCGGCGCACGAGCAGCACCTGCTCGCCGCCGCAATGGCCCACAAGCTTTCCGCCATCGGGAAGGTCGGACAGCGCGATGCCTTGGACCAGATCCGGTCCGGCTAGCTTGGTAGGGCCTTCAGCCACGTACTTCTCCCTTGGCGATCCTGTGTCAAATCGCTCGTACGGCCGAGAAGCGGCAAATCTTCCACCGCGCAGCCTCGGATCGCATCGTGCCTGGCTGGATTTGCCCTCGTCGCGCCGCTCGCGCCAGGCGCGCCGCCTGGTCACTGTCGCGAGGTTGAGCAACGCTCAGGCGCGAGTTTCCTGCCATTTCCGGTGTCACGCAAACGAATTTAATCGGCAATTACGTGCAATTTTTGTGTTGGCTCAGCGATCTCAACGCTGGCGGGTCATAGGATCGTTTGCCCCGTCTTGCCCCAGTCGCTGAGAAAGGATTCGAGCCCCTTGTCGGTAAGTGGGTGCTTGGCGAGGTTTTTGAGCACAGCTGGCGGCACTGTGGCGATATCGGCGCCGGCGATCGCTGCCTGTTTGACATGGAGCGGACCGCGAATTGAAGACGCAAGGATCTCCGTCGTGAAGGATTTGTCGTTGTCGTAGATCGTGCGGATGTCGGCGATCAGGTCCATGCCCGGATAGCCGATATCGTCATGCCGGCCGACAAAAGGCGAGATGAAGGTCGCGCCGGCTTTCGCGGCGAGGAGCGCCTGGTTGGCCGAAAAGCACAGCGTGACGTTGACATTGTGCCCGAGCTGACGGAGCGCCCGGCAAGCCCTGAAACCATCCCAGGTCGAAGGCACCTTGACGGCCACGTTGGCGGCGATCCTGGCCAGACGCTCTCCTTCGGCGACCATCCCATCGAAGTCGGTCGCCGTGACTTCCGCCGAAACCGGGCCCCCGACGGTCTGACAAATCTCCTTGATCACATCCCTGATCGGTCGTCCGGTCTTCGCGATAAGGGATGGGTTTGTGGTAACCCCATCGAGAATGCCGACGGCAGCAAGCTCGCGGATTTCAGAAATGTCTGCGGTATCGACAAAGAATTTCATTGTTTTCTCCTCGATGAACATGTCCATCAGCGCTTTGATGGGTTTTCTTTGGCTTGGTTCCAGAAAGGTGACTTCGGTCTCGCTACCGCGATCGCACGCCCTACGTCTTTGAAGGCAATGGCAGCGAGACGCGCCGTCCCTATCGATGTCTCAGCAAAACGTCCCTGAGGACGACGGCATCGTTGTGGGCCTCGTCATGAGCCGAGTAGACGAGCGTGACGGCGCCCTGCCGCACGAGGTCGCGCAGCCTGTCGAGTTCATCGCGATGCCCGTGGATTTCCGCCGCGTATCGCAGGCGGAATTCCTCCCAGCGGGCCGGATCGTGTCCGAACCATTTCCGAAGCTCGGTGCTTGGCGCGAGTTCCTTCATCCAATGGTCGATGGCGGCCTCGGCCTTCTTGACCCCGCGCGGCCAAAGCCGGTCAACCAACACCCGTGTGCCATCGTCGGCAACAGGGCTCTCGTATGCCCGCTTCAACTTAATTCTGTCGTCGAAGAATTTCCCGCTCATCGACGTGGTGTCCTGTCCGTC
>BFBZ01000008.1_pt281 | contig 12228 bp, 11 predicted proteins | sample 1888401 | NCBI WGS metagenome assembly BFBZ01 (sample SAMD00112614, study PRJDB3348) | symbiont metagenome | host: Chara braunii | reverse complement strand
CCTCGAAGCTTTCGCCAAGGTTGGCGATGACGTGAAGAAGGGCCAGGTGCTGTTCACGATCGACAGCCCCGACCTGCTGTCGGCCAGCTCGACCCTGATCGGGGCAGCCGGCGTGCTCGAACTGACGACGCGGGCGCTCAATCGTCTCAAGCTGCTCTACGAGACCAAGGCCGTCGCGCAGAAAGACCTCGAACAGGCGGTATCGGACCAGCAGGCGGCCGAAGGCGCGCAGAAGGCGGCGCGCGACGCCGTTCGCATCTTCGGCAAGACCGAGGCCGAGATCGACATGATCGTCAAGGAGCGGCGCGCCGACCCGAAACTGGTGGTGAAGAGCCCGATCGACGGCCGCATCACCGCGCGCAGCGCCGCACCCGGGCTGTTCGTGCAGCCGGGCAACGCTCCGGCGCCGTTCTCGGTGGCCGACACGTCGACCATGTGGATGCTGGCCAATGTCGCCGAGAGCGACGTCTCGGCGATTCATGTCGGGCAGGACGTCAAGGTCGAGGTGATGGCTTACCCCGGAGAAGTCTTTCGCGGCCATATTTCGACGATCAACTCGAACGTCGATCCCAACACGCACCGGATGCTGATCCGCTCCGATATCGAGAATCCGAAGCACGAGCTGCGCTCCGGCATGTTCGCGCGCTTCTCGATCAAGACCGGTGAACCGGTGCGCTCAGTGGCCGTGCCGCTCGGCGGCGTGGTCCGGGAGGGCGACGGGACCATGACCGTGTGGGTCACGACGGACCGCAAGCGCTTCATGCAGCGCATCGTGAAGACCGGGGATCAGAAAGACGGGATGCGTGAGGTCCTCGAAGGCCTGCAGCCGGGCGAACTGGTTGCCACCGATGGCGCGCTGTTCCTGAGCAACATGCTGGCGATCGGCCAGGCCGGCGGCTAGCGCGGCCCGAGCGGAATTGCAGCCGCAACCCACGATACGCGGACATAAGACATACGAAGAGGCCTACGGTGCTCAAGGGAATTCTGACATTTGGTTTGGCACGCCGCGCGATCGTGCTGCTGGGGCTGCTCGTATTCATCGGCGCCGGGTTCCTCGCGTTCCAGAAACTCAACATCGAGGCTTACCCCAATCCGGCACCCGTCATCCTCGAGATCACCGCACAGGCTCCGGGCCTCTCGGCCGAGGAAATGGAACGCTACTACACCGTGCCAATGGAGATCGGCCTCTATCCGACGCCGGGCGTCGAGAACATCCGCTCGACCTCGTTCTACGGGCTGACCTTCGTCCGCGTCACGTTCAAATACGGAATCGACTATTACGCAGCCTATACGCAGGCCGCGCTGAGTCTGCAGCAGAACGTCACGCTGCCGCAGAACCAGATTCCGCAGATCCAGCAATCGAGCCTGACCGGCGAGATTTTCCGCTATCAGATCGTCGGGCCGCCGCATTTCGGATTGACCAATCTGCGCACGGTGCAGGACCTGTCTCTTATACACATCTAGATGTGTATAAGAGACAGGTGCAGGACTGGGTGGTGCTGCGCCGGCTGTTCTCGGTGCCCGGCGTCGTTCAGGTCAATTCGTGGGGCGGCACCACCAAGCAGTACAATGTCGACGTCGACCTGCACAAGCTCGACGCCTACAGCATCACGATCCCGCAGATCATCACGGCGCTCGGCAATTCCAACATCAATGTCGGCGGCCGCGAGATCACGGTCGGTCAGCAATCGGTCAACATCCGCGGCCTCGGGTTGATCGATTCCGGCGGCACCGACGACCTGACGCAGGGCTATCGGACGCAGGATGTCGAAAACATCGTGCTGACGCAGCTGAACGGCGTGCCGGTCACGATCAAGGACGTCGCCAAGGTCGCAGTCGGGTTCGTGCCGCGGCTCGGTATCGCCGGCCGCGACCATGAGGACGACGTGGCGCTATCCATCGTCGTCATGAATCGCACGTTGCACACCAACGATGTGTTGCCGAAGGTGCAAGCCGTGGTCGAGCAGATGAACCGGGACGGCACCTTGCCGCCCGGCGTCAAGCTCGTGCCCTACTATGATCGGAGCACGCTGGTGTCGGTGACGACCCGAACCGTGGTCCATAACCTCGTCTTCGGCTGTGCGCTGGTATTCCTGATTCAATGGATATTCCTGGGCAATCTGCGCAGCGCCATCATCGTCGGCGTCAACATTCCGTTTGCGCTGTTCTTCAGCGTCATCATGCTGGTGCTGATGGGCGAGGACGCCAATCTGTTGTCGGTCGGCGCCGTCGACTTCGGCATCATCGTGGATTCGGCGGTCATCCTCGTGGAAAACGTGTTCCGCAATTTCCAGCAGAGGCAGGAACAACGACTAGAAACCCTCGGCTATCTTTCTGACGGCAGGTGGGGCGATGATCCGACCCGCGAGCGGATCGGCACCAAAAATGTCTGGACCGACCGCTTGCGGCTGATCCTTGCCAGTGCGTTGCAGGTCGACATGGCGATCTTGTTCTCCGCGCTGATCACGGTTGCGGCCTTCGTGCCTCTCTTCACCATGCAGGGCGTGGAGGGGCAGATCTTCGGACCGATGGCGCGTACCTACGCCTATGCGCTGGCCGGTGCGTTGATCGCGACGTTCACGGTGACGCCGGTTCTTGCCTCGTACCTGCTGCCTGACCAGGTGCACGAGGCCGAGACCATCCTGGTTCGCGTCCTGCGCAAGATTTACGAGCCGGTGCTGCACTGGTCGCTGGCTCACCGCAAGACCATGGTCSTGGTCGGCCTGGYYTTCCTCGGGCTGATCGGMTTGATGGGWACGCGGCTCGGCAGCGAATTCCTTCCGCATCTCGAGGAGGGCAATCTCTGGATCCGCGTGGCGATGCCGCCGTCGCTCGGTCTCGATGCCGGCACGCCCGCGACGGCGCGGCTGCGCGAAATCCTGCTCACGCATCCGGAGGTGATCACGGCGGTCACGCAGCATGGTCGCCCCGATAACGGAAGCGACGCCTCGCCGTTCTCCAATGTCGAGATATTCGCGCCGCTCAAGCCGTTCGACCAATGGCCGACCGGTTATACCAAGGAGAAGCTGATCGAGGAGCTGAACAAGGAATTCACCGACGCCTTGCCGGGAGCGGTCTTCAACTTCTCGCAATACATTCAGGACAACATCGAGGAGGCGATCTCGGGCGTGAAGGGGGCCAACTCGGTCAAGATCCTCGGGCCCAATCTCGCCGTCCTCGAGCAATTGGCCACCCAGGTCCAGGCCGAGATGGAGAAGGTCCGCGGCGTGACCGATCTTGGCGTTTTCCACGTACTCGGCCAGCCCAATCTCAACATCAAGATCGATCGCGAGAAGACCATGCGTTATGGGCTCAACACCGGCGACGTCAACACGGTGGTGCAGGCGGCGCTTGGCGGCACCCAGGCGACGACGCTGCTCGAGGGCGATCGCCAATTCCCGGTCTCCGTCCGTCTCGATCACGACTACCGCGACAGCCTCGAATCGGTCGGTGACATCAAGGTCGGCTACAGCACGGCGAGCGGCGCCAACGCCTACATTCCGCTGCGCGAACTTGCCACCATCTCGCTCGATACCGGTGCCTCCTACATCTATCACGAGACCAGCACGCGCTTCCTTCCCATCAAGTTCAGCGTCCGTGGCCGCGACCTCGGCGGCACGGTCGCGGAAGCGCAGGAGCGGATCGCAAAGAATGTCCCGCTTCCGGTCGGCTATCGCATCGTCTGGGCCGGCGAATTCGAGGATCTCGAACTCGCCAAGAAGCGGCTGGAATTCGTCGTTCCGATCAGCCTGCTGATCATCCTCGTGCTGCTCTACGGCCTGTTCAACTCGTTGCGGGACAGCCTGCTGGCCCTGGCCGGCATTCCCTTTGCCATCGCCGGCGGCATCGTTGCGCTCTATGTGTCCGGCCTCGATTTCAGCATCTCAGCCGCGATCGGCTTCGTCTCCCTGTTCGGCGTGTCGGTGATGGATGGGATCCTGATGATCACCTACTACAACCAGGTTCTTGCCGGCGGCATGCCGAGGGTCGAGGCGATGTTCCATGCGGCGACCCAGCGCATGAGGCCGATGCTGATGACCGCGATGTCGGCCTGCATCGGCTTGCTGCCCGCCGCGATCTCGTCGGGAATTGGCAGCCAGGTGCAGCGCCCGCTCGCAACCGTCGTGGTTGGCGGCATGCTGATCGGGCCGATCATGCTGCTCGTGGTCGTGCCGGCGCTTCGGATGATGTTCCTCGGCCGCGAGGGCGAGGCGGAGGGCGCGGGCGGCGCGCAGAACCTGGCGCCGGCCGAGTGATTGAGCAGCGCCATAGCGTGGCTTGAGGAGATCGTCATGAGAGCGAGTTCATCCCTGTTGATCATACTGGCTCTGACAATGACTGAGCCGGCTATCGCCCAGGACGCCGGCGGAGCGACGACGGCGGCCTCGGGCTCCGGTCAGGGCGGTGGTGGGACCACCACAGGTGGCGGTTCGGCGTCGCCGAGCGGCGGCACCGGCACCGCGTCGACAGGCGATGCGTCGAAACCCGACAAGGGGAGCGCGAAAGGCAGCGGCGTTGACGTCGACACGGCGTTTGCCCCAAAGGGCAAGAGCGCAAAAGGCGCGACGCCAATCAGCCCTGTCAGGTTGCCGGCCGCTGCTCCCGCTGCGGTTGCCGCGAAGCCGCGGCCGGTCGGCAAGCCGCAGGTCCCGGCTGCGAACGCGGGAGCTGCAGCCCCGGCCGGCGCCGGGGGAGCAATCGCGAAGGGGGCCGGCCCCTCGACCGCGACGGGGCCGTCAGCCACCCGCGCGCCAAGCCCTTCCGCATCGGCTGGCGTCGGCACGCCGGGCATCAGCGGAACGGACCTGATGCGACCTGCCGCAAGGACTGCGGCGGTGGGCAGCTTGCCGAAGGGCACCACCGGCGCCCTCAGCGGGAGCAGCTTCGCGCCCAGGCATCCCTGAAGCTCTGGCAATGAACCAATGTATCGATCGGGTGATCGGCAATGAGCGAGGCTTCGTCGCGGAGGAGATCGGTCGTGCCTAACGAACAATCCGGAACGACGTCGCCGGTCACGGAGCGGGGGCATCAGGAGAAGATCCGCGAAATCCTGCGCCTCGAACTGGAATGCGCCGCCGATGCGTCGTTGCAGAAGGGCAACCTGACCGCCGCCAGGATCCTCCGGAAGCTTGCCGAGACCACCCGGCATGTCGAGGTACGGGCGCTCTATGCCTACGCTCAGCTGCTGGACGATATCACGGCCCCAGCTGCCTCCTCGGACGAGCTGCGCAAGATCGGCGGCGACTGGCTTCCGGCCACCGCCACCGAATATGTCGAGCGGCTCGTGTCAGTCCGACAGACAGGTGGGCAGGCGAGCGGGACGAGGGGGAAGCAACCGCCCTGACTGCTGCGTCCGTTGGCTTGAGAGGGGCGGATCGGGATCGGCGGCTCAGGGGTCGATCAGTCGCCCCGTGACAGCCTTGATCGCGGCCTGCGTCCGGGTCGCGACCCCAAGCTTGATCCGCGCGTTGTCGACGTGAAAATCGACCGTCCGTTTGCTCAGTCCGACGATCTTGGCGATTTCGGCCGAGGTCTTGCCGCGGGCCACCCAGGTCAGGGTTTCGATCTCGCGGTCGTTCAGTTGGGCCTCCTTGGCCCAGACGTCCGTTCGCGCCACATGCGTGAGCCGTGCGTTGATGATCGACGCCAGGATGTCGAAATCGATCGGCTTGGTGACATAGTCGTCGGCACCGAGCTCGCGTCCTTTCAATTCGTTCCGGCGATCGGTCAGGGCCGTGAGGAAGACGAAGGGCATGTTGTTGAAACGAGGCGCGATCTTGGTCAGATGCTCGAGGACCTCGAAGCCGGACATCACGCGCATGTTGATGTCGCTCAGCACCAGGTCGGGCATCGTCTTGAAGATGGCGGCAAACCCTTCGCCGCCGTCATAGGCGAGGGTGACCTCGAAACCACGCTCGACCAGCTCCTCGGCGATCAGGGCGGCGGTCTCGCGGTCGTCCTCGATGCACAGAATCTTCTTCTTGATGTCCGCCATACTGCGCCTCTGGCCCGGAAAAGCTCGAACAGGCTCTTTGCAGCCTTAAAATGTATCCCGGAATGAGGCAAATGTGATAAATCACAGTAGCGGCCATGCGCGAAAGCCTGTGATGAAATTCCCACAAGTTCGGATGGATTGGCCGCAGAGACGGTGATCGCACCCAGGGTCACATGATGCGCAGGCGTTCGCTCAACTACCTCCTTTCCCTGGTATTCCTGTTCTTTTTCCTGCTGATCACGGCGTTGGGCCTGTTCAGCATCGAGCGGCTGGGCGAGTTCAACCGGGCGTCGGCGGACGTCAGGGATGTCTGGCTGCCCAGCACGCGCGCGATCGGGGACCTCAATAACTTCACGTCGGACTTCCGCGCCGCGGAGGGGCGTTATTTGCTGTCCGCGAGCCACGAGGCGGGGTCGAGCAAGAAGGAGATCGAGAGCCTCGGGCGGGCCGTGGAGCAGGCCGAGAAGGAGTACGAAAGTCTTCGCAAATTGCCGGCTGCCGCCGAGATCTACGCCAAATTCAAGGAAGGCTGGACGGCCTACCGCGGCGTCGTGGACAAAGTCCTGCAGCTTTACGAGACCGGACAGGTATCGGAAGCCGTCAACCTTTACCGGACGACCTCGCAATCCACCTTCGATGCGAGCAGTGATGCGCTGGACCGCGTCACCCGTCTCAATGTTGCAAGCGCCGCCGCCGCCAGCGACGAGGCCGACGCCGCCTACAGGAATTCGCGCGCGCTGATCCTCGTCGCGATGGGCGTCGCAGCCATCCTGATCATGGCGGCGTTATTCTATGTGAAGCGCTACGTCTCGAAGCCGCTCCTGGAACTAGCCGGCGGCATGCGCCAGCTCGCGGGAAACGACACCGACATCGAAATTCGCGGGGCGGAGCGGATCGATGAGATCGGTGAAATGGCCCGCGCGCTTGTCGTGTTCCGCACCAATGCGATCGAGCTGATGCTGAGCCAGCGTTCGCTGTCGCAGCAGGCAACCATGCTGGAAGAACGGCTGGCGCAGGAGCAGCGGCTGAACCAGCTACAGCAGGATTTCGTGTCGATGGCCTCGCACGAGTTCCGGACCCCGCTGACCGTGATCGACGCGCAGGCACAGCGTCTGTTCAAGACCAGTCAGGTGACGACGGGCGCGGAGATCGCCGAGCGCGCCGGCAAGATCCGCAAGGCGGTGCTGCGCATGACCACCGTGATCGACAAGCTGCTCAATTCCTCGCGCCTCGTCGACGGCGATACCCAGCTTTATTTCCACCCCGTCGAGATCGACCTCCGCGTGATCCTCGACGAGGTCTGCCAGCTCCATCGCGATGTTGCTGCGCAGGCAAACATACATCAGGCGCTTGGCGCCACGTCGCTGCCAGTGCTCGGCGATGCCAAGCTGCTGTTCCAGATGTTCGGAAACCTGATTTCCAATGCCCTGAAGTATTCTCCCGACAGCAGCCTGATCGAAGTCGCCGCTGCAATCGAAGGCGACCATGTCGCGATCGCCGTCCGCGACCATGGCATGGGTATTCCCAGGAAAGATATTGCCAGCGTGTTTGATCGTTACACGCGCGGCAGCAATGTGTCCGGGATCGTCGGCACCGGCGTCGGCCTCTATCTGGTCAAGATCGTTGCCGAGTTGCATGGCGGGAGCGTCGGCGTTGAGAGCAAGGAAGGGGAGGGGTCCTGTTTCACGATCCTTCTGCCGCTCTCGCATGTGGTCAAACCGCGGCGCCTGGCCGGATCGCAGTTCGCCGTCGCCGAACCGGACCACACTTGAGAGAAGGATTCTTGAAGTAGCGGACATAGCAATCCCAGCTGACGAGGAGGCCGGCCGCGTGTCCCGCTTTCGCGAACCGCTCGAATCTCCGAAGCTCCGCCTTCTCGGATTTTGACTGTCGTTTCCTGCGCGACCTTCCCATCGGCGTGGCCCCGGTTTCTGGATGGGCGTGTGCTGGCTGCGTTGCCAGAACCGGCCGCAGGCTTTGCCATTGGTCGTCGGCCGTGCAGCGATTGATGGATTAGGCGGCGAACAAATATCGCCGTAAACTGTGACAATTGCCGTCCAACTGCTGGATTCGTGACAGTCGCGTTGGCGCGTCTGACGCTTCCTGACAGATCGCAAAGTTTTGTCGATCGCTGGTTGATCGCACCGCCGATGCCAAGAGAAACGGTACGCCTTCGCGGGGGGGCTGATCGCGACAGAAGACCCGCAGCTTAAGACATTGGTTATCACTTTGCTTTCAATTTCACGACCTCATTCAGCAAAGAGGCACCATGTCTGACATCACCATTCCCGGCGGAAAAATTCGTTCCTTCATCGAACGGATCGAGAATCTGGACGCGGAACTGCAGGAATTGAACGAGCAGAAGAAGGAAGTGTTTTCGGAAGCCAAGGGCGAAGGCTTCGACGTCAAGATTCTCAAGGAGATCGTCAAGCTGCGGAAGCAGGATCAGGATGAGCGCGACGAGCGCGAGTCGCTGCTCGATCTCTACATGCGCGCCATGGAAACGGCGCCGGCGGACAAGGCTGCGAAGGCGGCATGACGTCCGAGGCCGCGTTGTCGGCCGAGCCGGAGTGCCTCTCACTCCGGCTGTGGCCGGTGCATGATGCTCGCAATCGGGCACGGCTTCCGGACTGAATCTGTTGAACCATCGGGGTGGTTCGGTCAGGATGTTCGTGGTCGGCTTCGGGATGGTGGACAGCTACCGTTCAATGGCCGCGGACCGAGCTTTTGAATTTGCACCGGAGAACGCCAGATGAATCCCAGCGCTTCGAATGCTGATGCGCTTGTCGTGCGCAATGACCATGATGGCTGGGCGCAGCTCACGCTGAATCGGCCTGACAAGCTGAATGCGCTGACCGTCGACCTTTTCGGGGAGCTGCGACAGCACGTCGCCGCTCTCGGTGATGATGAGCGTGTTCGCTGTGTGGTCTTGCGAGGTGCCGGGAAGTGCTTCTCGGCCGGGCACGACCTCGCGGATATCGGCGCCGGCGAGAAACGTCCCTCGAAGGGATGGCACAGCGAGACGCTGCGGTTGCTGGAGAGGTTGCCGAAGCCGGTGGTCGCCGCCGTGCACGGTCATTGCTACACCGGCGCGCTCGAGGTCGCGTTGGCTTGCGATTTTATTGTCGCCGCCGACAACGCCCGCTTTGGCGACACCCACGCGAAGTGGGCCCTGACGCCAGTCTGGGGCATGAGCCAACGCCTGCCTCGGCGAGTGGGTATCGCCACCGCCAAGCGATTGATGTTCACCGCTGACATGATCGACGCGTCTGAGGCCGTGCGCATCGGGTTGGCTGAATTTACTGTCCCGATCGATCGCTTCGACGCGGAGATCCAATCGCTCGCGGAGCGCATCGCGCAGAACTCGGCCTTTTCCCACGCGGCGAACAAGAGCCTGCTTGATGCAACGGACGGCCTGCCGCTCGACGCCGGCCTGCAATGGGAAATCCTGGAGAGCCGGGGCCGTGGCCCCGATATGCAGGAACGTATCGCAGCCTTTAAGACCAAATCCCGGTAATTTGGGTTGGCTCGTGGAGCCTGTTTCGATGTCCTGTGACGTAGCCTTCTGATCGACACTGTCCGAGACAGGCGTCGATCGGCGCTAGTTGAGCGGAGCGCCCCCGGTCGAAATCGGGCCCGCTGGCTTCGGGGCGCGAGTGGCCGGCGGCTTCCTCGGCTTCGGGGCGGCCTGCGCGACAGGAGGGCGCTGCGGCTCCGCGGCGACCGGTGCCGTCAGCGCCGGAGCCGGAGCGGAACGCTGCAGTGCGTCTACTTTCGAGGTCAGGGCCGCCAGTTGGTCGACGAGCGTCTTCAACTGCTCCTGCTGGTCCGCGACCGTCCGGCCAAGTGTGGCGAGATCTGCTTCAACCTTCTGGTGGCTCGCGAGCAGGTCCGGCAGCGCCTCCTTGTCGCCCGCAGCCGAGTCCTTGCTTGCCGCCTCCCGGCCGAGCGAGGGGACCACCATCGCAATCTCGGGCCAAGCGTAGACGGCTCCCGCGCCTGCGAGGCCAAGGACGATCAACATCAGCAGGACCCATGGCCAACGGCGGCGGGGCGTGGCCAATGGAGTTGACGGCGAATGGCCTTGCCATGCCTGGTCAGAATCGTTGCTCATAAAAACTTCCTAGTCGCCCTCGCCAGCGGTTGCAATCGATGTGCAAGGCGGTCGGTGGAATGCAAAATGCCGGCAGCCGCAACAGTGGTAAATCAAATGGGCATTCAAATAGACTCGATGATCTCCTGTATACGCGGTTCGGGGCAGGCAAGGGAGACTATTGTTTGCGGAAAGCGGAAAAGCGGCCGCGCGAGAGGCCGACGGGATCGTCGGATCGCGATGGCTTGCAACCTGCCATCCAGCCGTCGATCGCCGATGAGCGCGATGCGCGCGTCGGACCATGCCGTGCCTGAATTGTGCGGACATTCTGCTCGGCATGCGCCGTAGCCCGTCTGCGATCCCTGTGACCGGCCAATTCCGGGACGTCCTCGGCGAGATTCGACGGAATGCGTCCGCCCGACCCGTTCCGGACGCACGGCGGCAACGCCCGATGAACTCGTCCCGCTTGCGAGCCCGCCCCGGCAAGGGCAGAACAACATGCGATTTCTCCATCGGTGCCTGACAGTGCGGCCTGACGACCTGATGTTCTCCCGCGACGGCGCGCAGCTATTTCGCGCGGCGCTCACTCGCGATCAGTTGAGTTCGCTTGAGACGGTGCTCGCCCATTTGCCGCCCGATCACGCCGGTCTCAGGCTGAGAGGCGTCGAGGGGCTCGCCCCGTTCCTGGCGTCAACCGGACCGATTGGCCTTTGTGCTGCTTCGGTGCTTGGTGACGGCTGCCAGCCGGTCAGGGCGATCCTGTTCGACAAGACACCCGAGACCAACTGGGCCCTGGGTTGGCATCAGGACCGCACCATCGTCGTGAAACGGCGCATTCAGGTTGACGGCTTCGTCACCTGGAGCGTCAAGAGCGGGCTGCTCCATGTCGAACCGCCTTTCGAACTCTTGTCCGGCATGGCGACGCTACGGGTGCACATCGATGCCGTGCCGCCGAGCAACGCGCCGCTCTTGATTGCGCCCGGATCGCACAAGCTTGGACGGGTCGCCGAGGATGACGTCCGCGGGATTGTCCAGCGTTGCAGCACTGTCGCGTGTCTCGCCGAAGCCGGTGATGTCTGGCTTTATGCGACACCCATCCTGCATGCCTCGGAAGCCGCCGTCGCGCCCGTGCATCGCCGCGTGCTGCAGGTGGACTTTTCCGCCGGGCAGCTTCCGGGCGGTCTGGAGTGGTTGGGGCTCTGAGTCAGGTGGCGCAGCCGCGAGGAAGGCGCGCCCTAACGGCGGTGCGAGCACCGGAACTCCCATGAGCCCACCATGCGCAGGCCCTGCTCCGCGTGGGGCTTAGGCTCATCGCGCCGTTGAATTACGCCTGGTTGCCCGAATTCGAGCGCCCGGCAGCGCGATCTCCCATTGACAGTCTCCCTGATGTGATAGAATTATAACACAATAAGTTGTAAAAATAACACGATGTCATCATCGCATCAGCGGTTCGCGCGGCTGACGGGAGGGAAGTGGAATTGTCCGGTTCGATCGCGGCAGGGCCTCGGCCGTCGACGTCGCTCTTGATGGTCGGTGGCGTCAACAAGCGCTTTGGCGGCGTGCGGGCGCTGCGCGACGTCAATCTCGAGGTCCGTCCCGGCGAGGTGCACGCGCTGCTGGGCGAGAACGGGGCCGGAAAATCCACGCTGATCAAGATCCTCAGCGGTGTTCATGCGGCCGATAGCGGCACGATCGAGATCGCCGGCCGACCGGTGGCGTTCGATAGCCCGGCAAGATCGCGCGAGGCGGGGATCGCCGTCGTCTATCAGGATCTCAGTCTCGTCGAGTCGCTGAGCGTCGCCGACAATCTGTTGCTCGGCCGCGAGCCGCGTGCGCGGCTCGGCTTTGTCCGGAAGCGCGAACTGGTCGCCAGGGCCGAAGCGTTCCTGAGCGAGCTCGGTATTCCCCTTGATACGCGAGCGGCGGTCGGTTCGCTGCCCTTCGCCTACCGCCAGATGACGGAGATCGCCAAGGCGTTGATGGGCGAGGTACGGCTACTGATCCTCGATGAGCCGACATCTTCGCTGACCTCGGACGAAGTTCGTATTCTGTTCGACGCAATCGGGAAGGCAACGCGCCGCGGCGTCGGCGTGATCTATGTGACCCATCGGCTCAACGAGGTGTTCGAGATCTCGCAGCG
>BFBZ01001985.1_pt1 | contig 12230 bp, 11 predicted proteins | sample 1888401 | NCBI WGS metagenome assembly BFBZ01 (sample SAMD00112614, study PRJDB3348) | symbiont metagenome | host: Chara braunii | reverse complement strand
TAGGGATGGTTGGCGCCCATGTGCACGAATTTCGGCTTGCCGGGCTTGCCCTTGGCCTTCCAGTCCTCGGCCGCCCAGGTCAGCTCGGCGCGCAGTGCGTCCGAGTAGCTTGGGCCGTAGAAGAAGTTGTACGGCGCGGCCTTGGCCTTGCCGCTGGTGCCTTCAGGGTCGGTCAGCGCGGCGGCGTAGGAGCCGGACATGTCAGGGATCTTGTCGTTGGCGAGGAAGCCGGTCAGCGCCTCGGTGTCCGCGGTGCCCCAGCCCATGATCGCCGCGACCTTGTTGTCCGGGGCCGACCACTTCTTGTACAGCGCGATCGCGCGCGGCACCTGGTAGCCGTAGTCGTTGCTGTCGACCGCGAGCTGCTTGCCGCCGATGCCGCCGTTCTTGTTGACCCAGGCGAAGGTGTCCATCACGGCCTGGCCATAGGGCGTGCCGACGTCGGACGTGCCGCCCGAGAGATCCTGCAGATGTCCGATTGCGATCTGCTGCGCCTGCGCCATTGAGGCGAAGGCGCCTGCGAGCAGCGCCAGCGCCGCCGAGCCGAGCAATGATTTCATCGTCATAGTGCTTCCTCCTGTGATGCGTTCGGGCCGGATTGTCGCCGGTCCCTGTTGGTTGAGTTCAATGTGAGAACGGATAGAGCTTCCAGTATGTCTTGATCTGGCGCCAGCGATGCGCCAGCCCGTCGGGCTCGAACATCAGGAAGGCGATGATGATCAGGCCGATCGCGATCTCGCGCAAAAAAGTGATGTTGTTGTTGAGCGCGAGCGCCTTGTCGATCGCGCCGCCCTTGAGGTGGTGGCTCAGCCATTCCATCGATTCCGGCAGCAGAACGACGAATGCTGTCCCCATCAGGGTGCCCATGATCGAACCGGTGCCGCCGATGATGATCATAGCGAGAAACAGGATCGAGCGCTCGATGCCAAAGCCTTCCTGCGAGATCACCAGCTGGTAGTGCGCGTAGAGCGCGCCGGCAATGCCGGCGAAGAACGCGGCGAGGCCGAACGACAGCGTCCGGTACTTCGTCAGGTTGATGCCCATGATCTCGGCCGAGAGATAGTGGTCGCGGATTGCGATCAGCGCGCGGCCGTCGCGGGTGCGCATCAGGTTGGTGACCAGGAGGTAGCAGACCACGACATAGGCCAGCACGACGTAGAAATATTGCCGGTCGCCGCGCAGCGTATAGCCGAAGATCGAGAACGGATTGGCGGAGGCCGGCACCGAGCCGCCGGAGAACCACTCGGCGCGGGAGAAGAAGTCGAGCAGGATGTATTGCGCGGCGAGGGTGGCGATGACGAGATAGAGACCCTTCAGCCGCGCCGCCGGAAGTCCGAAAATCAACCCGACGAGTGCTGTGATCACCCCGGCGAGCGGGATCGCGAAGAACACCGGGATCGCGTAGGTGTTGTTGATATAGGCCGAGGTGAAGGCGCCGAGCAGGAAGAAGCCGGCCTGTCCGATCGAGATCTGGCCGGTGAAGCCGACCAGGATGTTGAGGCCTAGCGCGGCGATGGCGAAGATGCCGATCTGGATCGAGACCGACAGCCAGTATTCGGAGAACACCTGCGGCGCGAAGCACAGGAGGATCACGCCGGCGATCGCGAAATTGCGGCTGGTTCTGGTCGGGAAGATCGTGGTGTCGGCCGCGTAAGAGGTGCGGAAGTCGCCGGCGGGTATCGTGGAGCGCGCAACCATGATTCAGATCCGCTCGATGTCTTTGGTGCCGAACAGGCCGTAGGGCTTGATCATCAGGATGATGATCAGCACGTAGAATGGCGCGATCTCGTACAGATTGCCCCAGTGCAGATACTGGCTGTCGACATACTGCGCGATGTTCTCGAGGAGGCCGATGATGATGCCGCCGAGCACGGCACCACCGACCGAGTCGAGGCCGCCGAGGATCGCCGCCGGAAAAACCTTGATGCCGTAGGCCGACAGGCCGGAGGAGACGCCGTTGACCACGGCGACGACAACACCGGCCACGGCCGAGACCGTTGCCGAGATGGCCCAGGCCATCGCGAACACGTTCTTGACGGAGATGCCGAGCGACTGCGCGACCTGCTGGTTGAAGGCGGTCGCCCGCATCGCCAGGCCATATTTGGAGGCCTTGAAGAACCAAGCCATGCCGAGCATCATCAGGACCGATACCACGAGGCTCATGACGTAGACCGTCTGGATTTGAAGTCCGAACAGGTCGACGGACGTGCTGGCGAACACTGGCGGGAACGGCTGGGGGTTGACGCCGAACATCCATTTCAGCGCCGCCTGAAACACGGTCGAAAGGCCGATCGTGACCATGATGACGGAGATGATCGGCTCCCCGATCATCGGACGGAGGATCACGACCTGGATCGCGATGCCGAACGCGAACATGAAGACCAGCGTCAGCGGCATGCCGACCCAGAACGGCACCTGATATTTCGTCAGCAATGCCCAGCACACCCAGGCGCCGATCAGCAGCAGCTCGCCTTGCGCGAAATTGACGACCTGGGTCGCCTTGTAGATCAGCACGAACGACATCGCGACCACGCCATAGAGCGTTCCGACGACGAGGCCGTTGACCAGGAGCTGGATGAGGAAGGCGGTGTTCATGATCGTTCTCACTCGTCACCGCCGGGCTCGACCCGGCGATCCATCGCGAAGGAGGTTTTCGGAAGAGGATGGATGCGCGGGTCAAGCCCGCGCATGACGACCTCATGTGGCAGAAGGCGCATCACTCCGCGGCCTCCGCCATGGCGCCATGTCCACCCAGATCCACCACCTTCAGCGTCGTGCGGATGCGCTGGGTGGTGCCGTCCTGGAAGCGGATGACGGTATCGACGGGGATGGCAGGCTTGCCGCCATAGATGCCGTCGATGATATCGGCGTACTTCTCGTTGATGACGCTGCGACGCACCTTGCGCGTACGTGTGAGCTCGCCGTCGTCGGCGTCGAGCTCCTTGTAGAGCAGGAGGAAGCGGGCGATGCGCTGCGCCGGCGGCAGGTGGGCGTTGACGGTCTCGACCTCCTTCTGCAACAGCGCGTAGACCTCGTTGCGCGAGGCGAGATCGGAGTAGGTGGTGAACGCGATGCGGTTCTTCTCCGCCCATTTCGAGATGATCGAGTAGCGGATGCAGATCATCGCGGCGAGATGCTCGCGGCCGGCGCCGAGCACGACGGCCTCGGCAATATACGGCGAGAACTTCAGCTTGTTCTCGATATATTGCGGCGAGAAGCGTTCGCCGCGCGCGGTCTCGGCGAGATCCTTGATGCGGTCGATGACGACGAGCTGCTTCGCCTCGTTGAAATAGCCGGCGTCGCCCGAATGCATCCAGCCGTCCTTGACGTCGGCGGCCGAGGCTTCCGGGGCCTTGTAGTAGCCCAGGAACATGTTCGGATGGCGTACCAGGATCTCGCCGATCCCCTGGCTGTCGGGCTGGTCGATCTTGATCTCGATGTCCTCAGCCATCGGCACGCCCGTCGTGTCCGGATCGACCTTGTCGGCCGGGTGCAGCGTGTAGGCCCCGAGCAGCTCGGTCTGGCCGTAGAGCGTGCGCAAGGGCACGCCCATGGCGCGGAAGAACTTGAACGTGTCGGGCCCGAGCGCGGCGCCGCCGGTGGCGGCCGAGCGCAACCGGGTGAAGCCGAGCCGGTCGCGCAGTGCCCGGAACAGCAGCATGTCGGCAAGGCTCGAATGCTGGCCCCTCTCCAGCGCGGCAAGGCCGGTCGACATGCCCAGATGATACAGCCGCTGCTTCAGCGGCGAGGCGTCCATGACGGCGGCACGGACGTCGGCCGCGATCTGCTCCCACACCCTCGGTGCGAATAGCACGAAGGTCGGCGCGATCTCGCGGAAGTCGTTCATCATCGTATCGGGCTCTTCGACGAAGTTGACCTTCATCCGGCAGAGCAGACCTTTGCCGAGCACATAGACCTGTTCCATGATCCAGGGCAGCGGCAGCACCGAGACGTATTCGTCCTCCGGTCCCTTGGGATCGAAGGCGAGATAGGTGGCGCAATGCTTGAGCACGCGCGCGGCCGAGAGCATCGCGAGCTTTGGATGCGAGGTCGTGCCCGAGGTGGTGCAGAGGATGGCGACGTCGTCGCCGACGGTTGCATCGACCATGCGGTCGTAGAGATCGGGCTCACGCGCCGCCCGGTTGCGGCCGAGCTCGGCGAGCTTGTCCGCCGGCAGCAGCCTGGGATCGTCATATTTGCGCATGCCGCGCGGATCGGAATAGACGATGTGCTTGAGCGCCGGCACGCGCTCGGCGAGGTTGAGCAGCTTGTCGACCTGCTCCTCATCCTCAGCGAACACCAGTCGCGCCTCGCCGTAATTGAGCAGGTAGGCGGCCTCGTCGTCGAGCACGTCCCGATAGAGCCCGAGGCTCATGGCCCGGATCGCATGCGTCGCGACCTCCGCGGCAACCCAGTCCGGCCGGTTGTCGCCGATGATGCCGATCACGTCGTCCTTGTCGAGGCCGAGCTCCACCATGCCGAGCGCGAAATCGCGCACGCGCGCCTGGTAGTCGGCCCAGGTGAAGGTGCGCCACAGCCCGAGATTCTTCTCGCGCAGCGCGATCTCCGTCCCGTGCTCTTTCGCGTTCAGCCGTAGCAGCTTCGGATAGGTGTCGGCCTGCTTGACGCGACCCGCATAGTCCATCATGCCGCGTCCTCCGCGATGGACGGCGCCTCGTCGGGATCGACCAGCAGTTCGTCCTCCTCGCCGAGATAGGCACGCTTGACGTGAGGATCGGCGAGCACGGCGGCCGGGTCGCCCTCGGCGATCTTGCGGCCGAAATCGAGCACCATGACGCGATGGGAGATGTCCATGACCACGCCCATGTCGTGTTCGATCATCACGACCGTCATGCCGAATTCCTCGTTGAGGTCGACGATGTAGCGCGCCATGTCCTCCTTCTCCTCGAAGTTCATGCCGGCCATCGGCTCGTCGAGGAGGATCAGATGCGGCTCCAGCGCCATGGCGCGCGCCAGTTCGACGCGCTTGCGCAAACCGTAGGAGAGGGTGCCGGCGGGCGCCTTGCGCACCGACTGCAGGTCGAGGAAGTCGATGATCTGCTCGACCTTCTCGCGATGCTTCAGCTCCTCGCGCCGCGCGCCGGTGAGCCAATACAGAGAGCCGGTGAGGAAATTGTTCTTCAGCAGGTGATGGCGCCCGACCATGATATTGTCGAGCACGCTCATGTGGTGGAACAGCGCGAGGTTCTGGAAGGTGCGGCCGATGCCGATGTTGGCGCGCGCGCTCGGTGGCAGGCCGGTGATGTCGCGGCCGCGATGGAACAGGCGGCCCTCGGTCGGCTTGTAGCGGCCGGAGATGCAGTTGACGATCGAGGTCTTGCCGGCGCCGTTCGGGCCGATGATCGAGAACAACTCGCCCTCGCGCACGCCGAAGCTGACGTCGGTCAGGGCTCGCACCCCACCGAAACGCAGCGACACTCCGCGCGCTTCCAACGTATAGTCCAAGTCGTCCTCCCGAACTGTCTTCGGCGCTTGGCGCGCTCTTCAAGGCATCGTGTCGCGCGACGTTGAGTTCGTCGCATTGGGTGCAATCCTATCCCGGGCATCGGTTCCGCGCCATCCGACGAATGACGGGCCACCCGGGCGGGCGCATTTTGCCGCATCTCGATGCGCCTCGTCCGTGTCCAGAGGCGCGAGTCGAAGACGGTGGTCCTCGATAGGGGAAAGCGCTATCAGGAATTGTCTTGCGCCTGACAATTCCCAGGCAATATTCACTGCAGGATTGTTGCGATGCAATATGGTCGCCGCGAGCTTCGACGAGACGAGATGCCGGCTTGATCTCTCCCGATACCCTTCTGCGCATCGCGCCCTGGTCCCGCCATCTGAAGCCCGAGGAAATCGACACGGCTGCGGCCGGCATCGTCGAGCGGTCGTTTGCGGCCAACGAGCACATCTTCCTTCGCGGCGATCAATTCGACTACTGGACCGGGATCGTCACCGGTCTTGCGCGGATGAGCACGGTGTCGCGCGGCGGCAAGGCGACGACATTCGCCGGCATGTCGGCGGGCGCCTGGTTCGGCGAGGGCAGCGTGCTGAAGAACGAGCTGCGCCGCTATGACGTCGTGGCGCTGCGCGATACGCGCGTCGCGCTGATGGAGCGGCCGACCTTCATGCGGCTGTTCGAGAACAGCGTCGGCTTCAACCGCTTCCTCGTCACCCAGCTCAACGAGCGGCTCGGCCAGTTCATTGGCCTCGTCGAGGTCGGCCGCACGCTGGATGCGACGGCGCGGCTCGCCCGCAGCATTGCCTCGCTGTTCAATCCGATCCTCTACCCGAATACGACCCGCCATCTGGAGATCACCCAGGAGGAGATCGGCGCGCTGTCGGGCCTGTCGCGGCAGAACGCCAATCAGTGTCTCAAGACGCTGGAGCGCGAGGGCCTGCTGCGGGTGGAGTACGGCGGGGTGACGGTGCTCGATCTCGACCGCCTGCGCTGCTATGGGGATTAGGTCCTGCTTTTCGTTGCGCCGATACGGGATTGATCCAACGCCTGTTTTCCGTCGAGCTTGACCGGCGGCTTCGGCTGTGGACTGCTCGCCGGGAACTTCGGCCCGAGGGGGCGCGACGGTGTTGGAGTGAGCATGGCGGGGAAGGACTGCAGCGGCCGCGTGGCGCTGATCACGGGCGTCACGGGCCAGGACGGCGCGTATCTGGCCGAATATCTGCTCGGTCTCGGCTACACGGTGCACGGGATCAAGCGGCGGTCATCGTCCTTCAATACCGCGCGGATCGACCATCTCTACCAGGATCCGCACGAAGGCAACGTGCCGTTCCTGCTGCACTACGGCGACATGACCGATTCCACCAACCTGATCCGGCTGGTGCAGCAGATCCGCCCCGACGAGATCTACAATCTCGCCGCCCAGAGCCATGTCGGCGTCAGCTTCGAGAGTCCGGAATACACCGCCAATGCCGACGCGCTCGGGGTTCTGCGCTTGTTGGAAGCCGTTCGCATTCTCGGCATGGAGAAGCAGACGCGCTTCTACCAGGCCTCGACCTCGGAGCTGTACGGCCTGGTCCAGGAGATTCCGCAACGGGAGACCACGCCGTTCTATCCGCGCTCGCCCTACGGCTGCGCCAAGCTCTACGGCTACTGGATCACGGTGAACTATCGCGAAGCTTACGGGATGTTCGCCTGCAACGGCATCCTGTTCAACCACGAGAGCCCGATCCGTGGCGAGACCTTCGTGACCCGCAAGATCACCCGCGGCGTCGCCCGCATCGAAACCGGCCTGGAGGAGACGATCTATCTCGGCAATCTCGAGGCCAAGCGCGACTGGGGCCATGCGCGCGACTATGTCGAGGGCATGCATCGCATCCTGCAGGCCGATACGCCCGACGATTTCGTGCTGGCGACCGGTGAGACCCATTCGGTGCGCGAACTGGTCGAGCTCGCCTTCGCCGAGGTCGGTCGCCGCATCGAATGGCGCGGCGAGGGGGTCGAGGAGACCGGGATCGACGCTAAATCCGGCAAGGCGGTGGTGCGGATCGACCCGACCTATTTCCGCCCGACCGAGGTCGACCTCTTGATCGGCGATTGCAGCAAGGCGCGCGACAAGCTCGGATGGAAACCAAGGACGAGCTTCGCCCAACTGGTCAAGGAGATGGTCGCCAGCGATCTGTGCGCCGCGCGGCGGGAGGCGAGCAGTGGCCACGCCGTTTGATCTCCGCGGCAAGCGTGTCTTCGTCGCCGGCCATCGCGGGATGGTCGGCAGCGCGCTGGTGCGGCGGTTGGCGAGCGAAGGCGTCGAGTTGCTCACGGTGCCGCGTGGCGAGGTCGATCTGCGCGACCAGGCGGCGGTGTTCGCATGGTTCGCGCGCGCCAGGCCGCAGGTAGTGTTCCTTGCTGCGGCGAAGGTCGGCGGCATCGTCGCCAACAACACGCTGCGCGCCGAGTTCATCTACGACAACATTGCCATTGCTGCCAATGTCATCCACGCCGCGCATGTGAATGGCGCCGAGAAGCTGATGTTTCTCGGTTCCTCCTGCATCTATCCGAAGCTTGCCGCGCAGCCACTGCGCGAGGACGCCATGCTGACCGGGCCGCTGGAGCCGACCAACGAGCCCTATGCGATCGCCAAGATCGCCGGCATCAAGATGGTCGAGGCCTATCGCAGCCAGTACGGCGCCGACTTCATCAACGTGATGCCGACCAATCTCTACGGTCCCGGCGACAACTACCATCCTGAATACAGCCACGTCGTCGCGGCGCTGATCCGCCGTTTCCACGAGGCCCGGCTCGCCGATGCGCCCGAGGTGGTCGTCTGGGGCACGGGAACGCCGCGGCGCGAATTCCTCTATGTCGACGACATGGCGGATGCCTGCGTGCACCTGATGAAGACCTATTCCGACGCCGGGCTGGTCAACATCGGCACCGGCGAGGACATCACGATTGCCGATTTCGCCCGTGTGGTCGCGGCAACGGTCGGCTATCAGGGACGGATCAGCTTCGACACCTCGCGGCCAGACGGCACGCCGCGCAAGCTGCTCGACGTGTCGCGCCTCGCCGCGCTCGGCTGGCGCGCGACGACGTCGCTGAAGGACGGCATCGCGCGCGCGTATCAAGCGTTCCTGCAGGAGAGGGGGCACGCGCAAGCGTAACCCTCCGCTGTCGTGCCGGCCTTGAGCCGCGACCCATAACCACCGAATGCTGTGAGACGCGCGGAATGTGCCGTTTGCCCATGTCAGACATCACGCGGTACGGGTCCCGGCGTTCGCCGGGACGACACCATTAGTTTGGTGAAGCGCGTGGCACTTTCACGCCCAGCGCCGTGGCCATCGCCGAAATCAGCGGCTTCATGAAATAGGCCTCGCCCGCCGGCGTGATCGACGGCGCCAGCCCATGCGCAGCCAGCTCCTCCGTCACCACGGGCCCGACCGAGGCGATCTGCGTGCGTGCCAGCCCCTCGCGCAGGCGTGCCTCGACGCCGTGCGCCCTGGCCACGTCGAACAGCCGCCGCGGCTGGCCGGAGCTCGTCAGCGCGATCGCATCGACCTTGCCGGCGATCATCTCGTCGATCGCGGTGAGGATGTTCGCATCCGCCGCCTTGGCGTCATAGACGTAGGGCAGCACGGGATCGACCTCGGCGCCCGCGGCCTTGATGGCGCCGATCAGTGCCGAATGGTCCTTGTCGGGATAGAGCTGCAGGCCGAGCCGATGACCCTGGAGATCGTAGCGCGACAGCAGCTCAGCCACGCCTTCGGATGTCGGCTTCTCGGTCGTGACCTGCGGCTCGAGCCCGAGCTCGCGCAAAGCGCGACCCGGCTTCGGGCCACGGGTGAACTTGCGTGTTTTGCCGAGCGCGGCGATGAACTCCGCTTGGAGGCCGATCCGGCGCACCACGGTCATCAGCCGCCGCAGGCCTTCGCCGGTCATCAGCACCACGTCATCGAACGGCCGCTCGATGCAGCGGCGGATCCAGGCCTCGATCGGCACCGGGTCCGGCGCATCCTCGATCGTGAACATCGGACATTGCAGCACGTCGGCGCCCTGCTCGGCGAGCAGTCGCGAGAACTGCGCCTCCTCGCGGGTTTCCAGGATCAGGATGCGGTTGCCGGTCAGCCTGTCAGCCATGGCGATGCTCGAAGTTTGAGAGTTGATGTTTTGTTCATCCTGCCCCCGCGCCGGGCGTTGGCGCAAGCGCGCGGAGGGTGGTAGAGCAGGGCCCGAACGGGCGCCAAGCCTGCCGCATCATTCCCCTCATATCATCCGCCCGGTACGTCATCGCCATGTCCGACCACCAATATGTCCTGACCCTGTCCTGCCCGGATCGTCCCGGGATCGTCTCGGCCGTTTCGACCTTCCTCGCCCACAATGGCCAGAACATTCTCGATGCCCAGCAGTTCGGCGACTTCGAGACGGGTCACTTCTTCATGCGGGTGGTGTTCACGGCCGCCGATCTCGCCGTCAACCTGCCGGCGCTGCAGACCGGCTTCGCCGCGATCGCCGAGCGCTTTGCGATGGACTGGCAGATGCGCGACCGCGCCGGGCAGCGCCGGGTGATGCTGCTGGTGTCGAAGTTCGACCATTGTCTGGTCGACATCCTCTATCGCTGGCGCACCCGCGACCTCGCGATGATTCCGACCGCCATCGTCTCCAACCATCCGCGCGAGACCTATGCCGGGCTCGATTTCGGCGACATCCCGTTCCACCACATGCCGGTGACCAAGGACACCAAGCGCGACCAGGAACAGGCGATCCTGAAGCTGGTCGATGAGACGAAGACCGATCTCGTCGTGCTGGCGCGCTATATGCAGATCCTGTCGGACGAGATGTCGGCGAGCCTGTCGGGCCGCTGCATCAACATCCATCATTCGTTCCTGCCGGGCTTCAAGGGCGCAAAACCCTATCACCAGGCCTATGAGCGCGGCGTCAAGCTGATCGGCGCCACAGCTCATTACGTGACCCGGGATCTCGACGAGGGTCCGATCATCGACCAGGATGTCGAGCGCATCAGCCATCGCGACACGCCGGAGGACCTCGTGCGCAAGGGCCGCGACATCGAGCGGCGCGTGCTGGCGCGGGCGATCCGTTATCACCTCGAGGATCGCGTCATCCTCAACGGGCGCAAGACCGTCGTCTTCATGGATTGATGTCGCGACCGCCCGTCAGCGGCCGGGGACGGTCGCCTGCGCGTTGGCGTTCGACTGCGTCTCCTTGTCGCGTTCGGCGGCCGGCATCTGCCGCTGCCGCTCGCGCTCCTGCATGAAACGGTCGTATTCCGGGGTTCCTGGACGGGGCGGCGCACCGGCCGGCAGGCCGCCGGCCCATTGCGGCATCAGGTCGCCCATCCCCGCGCCGACCTTCTCATTGATCGACGAGCAGCCGGAAAGGATCGGCCCAGCCATGGCCAGAAGCATCATCGCGGCCGGAAACAGTCTGGTCCGGTGGGGGTGTCTGGCCGGCATTGACGGGGGACCTTTCGTGCTGCGGGCGATCCGCGGCCCGGACCCTAACGACTTGCCATCAATTGGCAAAATTTGGCCGTTCGATGATTTGGGTATTAATATACCAATCACGGATTGGTGGTCCGTTGCGGAAACCTACCGTTCACGAAGCCTCCCATGATCGCCATTGACAACGGGGTCCCGAGTCCGCAGCGATGCGCCCGCGGTATCGTGAACGAGATCGCACGGTTAAGACAACAATGGCCGGGGGCTGCGGTCCTGATCCGACCAGGGAGGTAGTTTCAATGTTCGTGCGAAGCAAGACACTGACGCTCGCCAGTGCGGCTCTTGCCGCGGCTGCGCTCGCGTCGGGTGCGGCGCGGGCCGAAGACGTATTCAAGATCGGCCTGATCGTGCCGATGACCGGCGGCCAGGCGTCGACCGGCAAGCAGATCGACAACGCGATCAAGCTGTACATGCAGCAGAACGGCGACACCGTCGCCGGCAAGAAGATCCAGGTCATCCTCAAGGACGACGCGGCGCTGCCCGACAATACCAAGCGTCTGGCGCAGGAACTGATCGTCAACGACAAGGTCAACGTGATCGCCGGCTTTGGCGTGACGCCGGCGGCCTTCGCCGCCGCGCCGCTCGCCACCCAGGGCAAGATCCCGGAAGTCGTCATGGCGGCCGGCACCTCCATCATCACCGAGAAGTCGCCCTACATCGTCCGTACCAGCTTCACGCTGCCGCAGTCCTCCACCATCATCGGCGACTGGGCGGTCAAGAACGGCATCAAGAAGGTCGCCACGCTGACCTCGGACTACGCGCCCGGCAACGACGCGCTGGCCTCGTTCAAGGAGCATTTCACCGCTGGCGGTGGTGAGATCGTCGAGGAAATCAAGGTTCCGCTGGCGAACCCCGACTTCGCTCCCTTCCTGCAGCGCATGAAGGACGCCAAGCCGGACGCCATGTTCGTGTTCGTGCCGGCCGGCCAGGGCGGCAACTTCATGAAACAATATGCCGAGCGCGGCCTCGACAAGAGCGGCATCAAGGTGATCGGACCGGGTGACGTCACCGACGACGACCTGCTCAACGACATGGGCGACGCCGTGCTCGGCGCCGTCACTGCGCACATCTATTCCGCGGCGCATCCGTCGGCGAAGAACAAGGAGTTCGTCGCGGCCTACAAGCTGTCTCTTATACACATCTAGATGTGTATAAGAGACAGGCCTTGCGCTGCATCGATCGTTTCGAAAAGATCGACCGCGGCGAAATCGTGGTCTGCGGGCACCGGGTTGATCTTCCGGATGTCGATCTTCGAG
>BFBZ01001984.1_pt1 | contig 12232 bp, 12 predicted proteins | sample 1888401 | NCBI WGS metagenome assembly BFBZ01 (sample SAMD00112614, study PRJDB3348) | symbiont metagenome | host: Chara braunii | reverse complement strand
CCTTAGGACGCATATGCGGCTCACCCGCAGGGACGCTTCATCACGATGGCTGATCGTTACCAGGACAGACCCTTTCCCGCTGATGGTTTTGGCCGTGGTGGAAACCAGCAGGCCGATGCCGATCCGCTCGCCGAACTCGCTCGCCTGATCGGGCAGAACGATCCTTTTGCCGCCTCGGGCCGGGCAACTCCGCAATCTCAACCGCGTCCGATGGCGCGCCCCGCGGCGCCCGCGCCGGAACAGCCGGTTCCCGGCATGCCTCCGGCCGGCGCTCCGGCCTGGATGCAACGTGCCCAGCCTGCCGCCGCCAACCCCTTCGCCGACATCGGCCGCGAGCCGCCGCAGCCGGCGCCTGCACCGCCGGCCTTTCCGGCGGGCTATCAGGATCCGCGCGGCCAGCCGGGTTTCCCGGACCAGGATTTCGCGCCCGCGCCCGCTCCCCGGCAGCAGCAGGGTTATCCGAACGCGGAGTTCGCCGATCAGTTGTCCAAGCTCGACTACAGCGTCGGGGAATCGCGCCACGGGTTCGCCGAGAATGACCGCGACTACAACCGCGACAACGGCTTCGACGACAACGAGCCGGACTCCTCGCGCTATGACGATGCGCTGTTCGGGCAGATGGGCTCGGGACAGCAGGGGTTTCAGGGCGACAACGATTTCCAGGATGGCCAATACGGCTATCAGGACGGTTACGACGAGGGCGAGGAAGAGGAGCGGCCGCGGCGGCGCAGCGGCATGAGCACCGTGCTCGCGGTGCTGACCCTTGCGGTGGTCGGCACCGGCGGCGCCTACGGCTACAAGACCTACATCTCGTCCGGCCGTACCGGCGAGCCGCCGATCATTCGCGCCGACAACAGTCCGACCAAGATCATGGCCCAGCAGGATCCGACGCCGAAGGTGCCGGATCGTCTGCTCGGCAATGACGGCGGCGAGAAGCTGGTGTCCCGCGAGGAGACGCCGATGGATCTGAACGCCCGCGGCGGCAATCCGCGCGTGGTGTTCCCGCAGATGAACCAGAATGCGGCTCCACCGCCGGTCAGCGCCGGGGCGGCCCCGATGTCGCAGATGGCCAACGCCAACGGCATTTTGCCCAACAGTGATCCGCGTCCGATCAAGACGCTGTCCGTGACGGGGGGCAATCAGGCTGCTGCGGCCGATCCGCCGATGCCGGCGACGCCTGCAACCAAGCCGGCGGCGACGCCGAAGGGCCGAAAGTCGCCGGCCAACGCCAACGCGTCGGCCGCCAACGACAGCCCGATGCCGCTGACACCGCAGCCGGCCGCACCGGCGCGCATCGCCGCGGCCGTGCCGGTCACCGAGCAGACCCAGACCGATCGTACCGGCGGCTACCTGGTCTCGATCTCGTCGCAGGCCAGCGAGGCGGAGGCGATGTCGTCCTACAAGGCGGTGCAGGACAAGTACGGCGCCGTGCTGGGCAAATATGAGCCGATCATCAAGCGGATGGATCTGGGTGAGAAGGGCGGCGTCAGGTACCGCGCAGCCGTCGGGCCCTTCGCGACGAAGGAAGAGGCCAACAAGATGTGCGGATCGTTGAAAACTGCCGGCGGACAGTGTTTCCCGTTTAGCAACAATTAAGGCCTGCTTGACCGCCCCCGAGGCGGGGTCTATGCGGCCCGCATGACCATGCGGGCTTTCATTACCGGCATCTCCGGGCCTGATCTCACCGACGCCGAGCGCGCGTTCATCGGCGAGTTCAGGCCCTGGGGCTTCATCCTGTTCAAACGTAACGTCCAGTCGCCCGCCCAAGTGACTGCGCTGGTTGAGGAATTAAGGGCCTGCGTCGGCCGCGCCGACGCTCCGGTCCTGATCGACCAAGAGGGGGGCCGGGTGCAGCGGCTGGGGCCGCCGCATTGGCCGGCCTATCCCGCCGGCGTGGTGTTCGACCGTCTCTACGATCTTGATTCGGCCGCAGGTCTCCGTGCCGCCTGGCTCAGCGCTCGCCTGATCGCCGACGACCTGCTCGCGCTCGGCATCACCGTGGATTGCCTGCCGCTCGCCGACGTCCCTGTCGCCGGCGCCGATGCCGTGATCGGGGATCGAGCCTATGGCACGACGCCAGAAAAGGTGGCGGCGATCGCCCGGGCGGTGACGGAGGGGCTGGAGCAGGGCGGCGTGCTGCCGGTGCTGAAGCACATTCCAGGGCATGGCCGGGCCACCGCCGACACCCATTTCCGGTTGCCGACCGTGGATGCGCCAGAAGCGGAGCTCGACGCAACCGATTTCGCCGCGTTCAGGCTGCTGGCCGACCTCCCGATGGCGATGACTGCACATGTTGTGTTTAGCGCGATCGACGCCGCCCATCCGGCCACGACTTCTGCGACAATGATCGAACGGGTGATTCGCAAACGGATCGGGTTCCAGGGTTTGTTGATGAGTGATGACGTTTCCATGAACGCGTTGGCCGGATCGATCGCCGAGCGCACGCGCGCGATCGTGGCGGCTGGCTGCGACATGGTTCTGCATTGCAACGGCAAGCTCGACGAGATGCAGGCCGTGGCCGCCGAGACGCCTGAGCTTGAAGGGCAGGCTCTGATCCGCGCCGATCGCGCGCTTGCGGCGCGCAAGGCACCCACAGGCTTCGATCGTGACGCCGCGCGCCGCGAGCTCGACGCCTTGATCAACCGGCTGGGATCCGCTAGCGCATGACCGCTGAAATTCTGTCGTTTGAAACCGGCCGTCCCACGACGGAGCTGGCCGAGGCCGAACCGGCGTTGGTCGTCGACGTCGAGGGCTACGAGGGCCCGCTCGACCTGCTGCTCGCGCTGGCGCGGCAGCAGAAGGTCGACCTTGCCAAGATTTCCATCCTGGCGCTCGCCGACCAATATCTCCAGTTCATCGAGGCTGCCCGCAAGATCCGGCTGGAGCTCGCCGCCGACTATCTCGTGATGGCGGCCTGGCTCGCTTTTCTGAAGTCGCGTCTCCTGTTGCCCGAGCCGCCAGCGCAGGAAGGTCCGAGCGCTGAGGAGATGGCGACGGCACTTGCCAACCGGCTGCGCCGGCTGGAGGCGATCCGCGAAGCCGCCAATCGCCTGATGAACCGGCCCCAGTTCCAGCGTGACGTGTTCCCGCGCGGCAACCCGGAGGCCATAGCGGAGGTCCGTCGTCCCAAGTTCACCGCGACCCTGTTCGACCTGCTGTCGGCCTATGCCATCCAGCGGCAGTCGCGGGTCGTCACGTCCGTTCATATGGCCAAGCGCACGGTCTGGTCGCTTGCCGAGGCCCGCGCCTCGCTCGAGCGTCTGGTCGGCATGACCGAGGTCTCGGACGATTGGGGATGTCTCGACGACTACCTGCTGGACTACGTCGTCGAGCCTGCACAGAAGGCCACCGTCTTCGCATCGAGCTTTGCGGCCGTCCTCGAGCTGGTTCGCGAAGGCAAGCTCGAGCTGAACCAGAAGCAGGCGTTCGCGCCGCTGTACTTTCGTAAGCGTCCACCGATCCAGCCCGGCGCCATGGCTGCGCCGGACTTGACGGTTGAGTAACGAACAAGGAGACCCTGCCATGGCAAGCTTGGCGGAACTGCGCATGGAAGAGCCCGACGAGATCGCGATCGAGCCTGTAGCGCGCCCCGAAGAGTTGCGCATCCTCGAGGCTCTCCTGTTTGCCTCGGCAGAGCCGCTCGAGCAGGCTGCGCTCGCCAAGCGTATGCCTGAAGGTGTCGACATCAAGGCCGCACTGGCGCAGCTGCAGGCGGAGTACGCCAATCGCGGCGTCAATCTCGTGCGCGTCGCCAACAAGTGGACCTTCCGTACCGCCGGCGACCTCGCCTGGCTGATGACGCGCGAGAGCACCGAGACGCGCAAGCTGTCGCGCGCGGCGATCGAAGTTCTGGCCATCGTTGCCTATCACCAGCCGGTGACGCGTGCCGAGATCGAAGAGATCCGCGGCGTCGTCACCTCCAAGGGAACGCTGGACGTTCTGCTGGAGACCGGCTGGATCAAGCCGCGGGGGCGCCGCAAGACGCCGGGCCGTCCGTTGACCTTCGGAACCACCGATGCGTTCCTGGCTCAGTTCAGCCTGGAGACCCTGGGCGATCTGCCTGGCCTGGAAGAGCTGAAGGGAACCGGCCTGCTGGATTCCCGGCTGCCGACCGGCTTCACCGTCCCGACGCCATCGGACGATCCGACGCTGCGGGAGGACGAGGAGCCGCTGGATCCGGGCGATCTCGACCTGGCGCTTGCGCCGGCGGTGGAGGCCGAGCCTGGCGAGGCCGAAGCCGCGGAAGACGAAACGGCCGAGATGGAAACGGTCGCAGCCGACACGGCTGCGGCCGAGGTCGCCGAAGGCCAGATGGCGACCACTGAGGCCGCCGTTCGGGACGACACCTCGTCGCAGGTTGCCGTTGGCGATCTGGAACTGCCGGGCGCCGATGCGGAAACCGAGATCACCGAGGTGGACTTGGCCGTCGAGCAGATCGAGGTCGAGCCGGACGACGAGGCCGTTATCGAGGTCGTCGAGCTGTCTGCCGACGCTGACGCTCAGGCAGACGATGAGGCAGAGGCCGAGGCCGAGGTCGACACGGCGGATGAGGAGATCGACGCGGCCGATGACGCGCACGACCGCGATACCGACGACGACGGCTCGCCGCACCAAAGCTAGCGGCCGGGGCTGTTAACACTCGCGTTATTACGTAGGTCCGGCCGCGAATTGTCGGACCTTAAGTGCTTGTTTTTGGGGGCGTTGGCGCCTACCTTCCGGCCAGATCGGGCTGTCCGCGGGCGGTTTTCGGCTGATGCGCCGCGTTCGTGTTGATGTTTCGCAATCGAATGCTAGAAGCGAAGTGTCGCGGCCAAGTCCGTGGATATGACGCGGTTTCGGCGGTAGCGTCGACGGGCAGTCGGGTGAAGGCTGCGCCGGTGTTTGGAGGGTTGCAGGATGGGTTCGCTTAGCATTTGGCACTGGATCGTCGTGATCGCGGTCGTCCTGCTGTTGTTCGGGCGCGGCAAGATTTCCGATCTGATGGGCGACGTCGCGCAGGGCATCAAGGCGTTCAAGAAGGGCATGCAGGACGACGACAAGGCGCCGGAGAAGACCGAGCCCGTCAAGTCGATCGATCACGGCGCCACGCCTTCGGCCACCCGCACGGATGTCGGCAGCAAAGCCGTTTGATCTGCGCGTGAAAGGCGCCGGCGGCGCGCTCCCGCAGGGACGGCACCGGGGACCTGTTCAGACAGGCCCGGACAGGCGGGATCAGAGGCGTCGTCGCGTAGGCGGATTGTTTCATGTTCGATATCGGCTGGAGTGAGCTGCTCGTCATTGGGGTCGTCGCGTTGATCGCGATCGGTCCCAAGGAGCTTCCGGGCGTCCTGCGCATGGTCGGGCAATGGATCGGCAAGGCGCGCCGGATGGCCTCGGAGTTCCAGGGCCAGTTCCAGGAGGCGATGCGCGAAGCGGAGATGGCCGACCTCAAGAAGAGCTTCGATGAGGTCCGCGAGGCGGCCAGCGGTTTCACCCCGACCGGCGTGATCTCCTCGTTGCAGCGCGACGTCGACAAGGCTCTCGATATCGAGGGGATCGACAAGCCCGCCGAGCCGGCGCCCGCATCGGATGTGGCTGCTGCTTCGCCCGAGCCTCCTGTGATGACCCCGACCACCCCCGAACCTCCAGTGGCCGAGACCTTCGCAGAGGCTGAAGTCCATCAATCCGTGGGCGAGCCGCTGGCGATCGTCCGTGAAATCAAACCCGAGCCACAGCCTGAAATGTCTGCGTCAGCAGAAGCTGACCGCCCGAAGGACGCCAAAGCGTCATGACCGTCGAAGATATCGAGGCCAGCAAGGCCCCGTTGATGGACCACTTGATCGAGCTGCGGTCGCGGCTGATCAAGGCGCTGATCGGCTTCGGCGTGGCCTTCATCTTCTGCTTCTTTTTCGCCAAGCAGATCTACAACATCCTGGTGCTGCCGTTCGTCTGGGTCGCAGGTGCCGAGAACAGCAAGTTCATCTACACCCAGCTGCTCGAATATTTCATCACGCAGTTGAAGCTCGCGATGTTCGGCGCTGGTTTCATCTCGTTCCCGATCATCGCGACGCAGATCTACAAGTTCGTGGCGCCGGGGCTGTATCGCCACGAACGCAATGCTTTCCTACCCTACTTGATAGCGACCCCCGTCTTCTTCGTGCTTGGCGCCATGCTGGTCTATTTTGCGGTGTGGCCGATGATCGTGCGCTTCTCACTGGGCATGCAGCAGCTCGGCGGCCCCGAGACGGCGCAAATCGCGCTGATGCCCAAGGTCGGTGAATATCTGTCGCTGATGATGTCGCTGATCTTCGCCTTCGGTATCGCGTTCCAGCTCCCGGTCATCCTGACCCTGCTCGGCCGCATCGGCATCGTCACCTCGCAGATGCTGAAGGAGAAGCGGCGCTATTTCATCGTGATCGCCTTCATCATCGCCGCCGTGCTGACCCCGCCGGACGTGCTCAGCCAGGCCTCGCTGGCGCTGCCGCTGCTGGCGCTCTACGAGGGCGCGATCATCGCGGTCGGCATCGTCGAGAAGCAGGCGGCTGCGGCCAAGTCCGGCTCGTCGTCCGGCTCGGGGAATCTCCCGGCCAACCCTTCCGAATAGAACGGTTGCGCTCGGGGACATCCCAGGGCGTTGCCTGTTCCCATCCGGCGCCATTCGCGGTAGTTCAAACCGGCCCGTGACCCCGGGCGACTCGCCGACATCCTTTCGTTCCCAGGACCGAACGACCATGCACGACATCAAATCGATCCGCGACAATCCGCAAGGTTTCGATGCGGCGCTGACGCGCCGGGGTCTGGCACCCTTATCGACACCCATCTTAGAACTCGATGAGCGTCGACGGGCTGCGATCGGGCATCTGGAAAGGGCACTCGCGAGGCGCAATGCTGCTTCGAAAGAGATTGGCGAGGCAAGAAAGAGAAATGATCTTGCTCACGCAGACGATCTTATGATTGAGGTCGCTCAACTAAAGAAAATGATCCCCGAGTTGGAAAAGACCCCGAGGGAAATTGAGGCAAAGCTGGACGCGATACTCGAGGGAACCCCAAACCTACCATTAGACGATGTGCCCGAAGGTAAGGACGAGCACGACAATGTTGAGCGCCACGTGTTCGGTAAGAAGCAAAGCTTTTCGTTCGGTCCGAAGCCGCACGACGAGCTCGGAGTCGGCCTCGGCTATATGGATTTTGAGGCTGCGGCCAAACTGTCGGGCGCACGCTTCGTTGTTCTCAGGAAGGGATTGGCGCGACTAGAACGAGCGCTAGGTCAGTTTATGCTTGATCTTCATACAACCGAGCATGGCTACACAGAAGTCAATCCGCCGCTTATGGTGCGTTCGCCGGCAATGTTCGGGACTGCTCAGCTACCTAAGTTTCGGGACGATCAGTTTCAAGTTTTGACAGACGATATTCGTCGAACAGAAGTTCGAAGCGCTCTCGAGGTTGCGATTAAGGTAGTTGAAAATCGGGGGCTCGATGAGCTGAAGCGTGCTGTCAACTTCCCGATCGAATTCGGGATCATTGATCGGAAGAGCGCCAAATCTAACGAAAAGGAGCCTGGCCACTTTTGGCTCATCCCGACCGCCGAGGTGGCCCTGACCAACCTGGTGCGCGAGTCCATCGTCGATGAGAAGGAGTTGCCGATGCGGCTCACGGCGCTGACGCCGTGCTTTCGCGCCGAGGCGGGCGCCGCCGGCCGCGACACCCGCGGCATGATCCGTCAGCATCAGTTCACCAAGGTCGAGCTGGTCTCGATCACGACGCCGGAGACCAGCAAGGACGAGCATGAGCGCATGCTGGCCTGCGCCGAGGAAGTGCTGCGCCGGCTCGATCTGCACTATCGAGTCATCACGCTGTGCACCGGCGACATGGGCTTCTCCTCGCAGAAGACCTACGACATCGAGGTCTGGATGCCCGGGCAGGGCGATGGCGGCGCCTTCCGCGAGATCTCCAGCTGTTCGGTGTGCGGCGACTTCCAGGCGCGCCGCATGGATGCACGCTATCGCGGAAGCGATGGCAAGCCGCGCTTCGTGCACACATTGAACGGTTCGGGCACGGCTGTCGGCCGTGCGCTGATCGCGGTCATGGAGACCTATCAGCAGGCCGACGGCTCGATCGCGATTCCCGACGTGCTGCAGCCTTATATGGGCGGCCTCAAGGTGGTGGCCGCGGAGCCATAGCGTCGCGGCAAATTGCATCCGCTCAGGTCGCCGCCATTGCGTACGCGCCGGCGGGTCGTATCCTCGGTTCTGTTCAGCAATTGCTTTTCAGATACCGGCATCATGGCTCTGCATCGGGATATTTTCTGGATCGGGCGGCAATGGGCCGTCACCGGCTCCGGCATCCAGGCGGTCGATCAGCGCCTGAAGGGAGCATTCGATATCGAATCCTCAAGGGTCTGGGACGAGGGCCTGCACGACTCGCTGCGCGATCAGGCTTGGTTCAACCCCGTCGACTTCGAGAAGGCGTTGAGTGTCGCGCGGGTCCGGTTTGCGGCAGTGCCGCGGACGGAGCCTTCAGCGGTGCCGGCGCCTCCTGTCCAGCAGGCACCCGGCGGATCCGGCACATCCAGCCTACCGTTGAGGCTGGGCACGCGAGGGCAGTTCGCCAGGTTCCTGCCGCAGTGGCGGATCCGGCATTGACCGGGTGGTGCCGCAGCGCGCTCAGGTTTGCCTCGATGCTGCACAGCAGATAAGACACCCCCGAACGATGCTTTCGGAGGGACGGAAGGTTGGCCATGCGGATTCTCTGCACCAATGACGACGGAATCCATGCGCCGGGTCTCAAGGTGATCGAGGAGATCGGACGCGCCCTGTCCGACGACGTCTGGATCGTGGCTCCCGAACTGGACCAGAGCGGCGTGTCCCATTCACTCTCGCTCAATGACCCCCTGCGGCTGCGTGAGGTCGGCCCGCGGCATTTCGCGGTGCGCGGCACGCCGACCGACTGCGTCATCATGGGATCCCGTCATATCCTGGGGGCGAAGCTGCCCGACGTGGTGCTGTCCGGCGTCAACAAGGGCCGCAACGTTGCCGAGGACGTGGTCTATTCGGGCACCATCGCCGGCGCGCTCGAAGGCACCATTCTCGGTCTGCCGTCGTTTGCCCTGTCGCAGGAATTCAGCGTCGCAACGCGTGACAAGCCGTCTTGGGACACCGCGCTCAAATTCGGCCCGCAGATCGTGCGCAAGGTGCTCGAAGCCGGCGTGCCGAGGAATACAGTGATCAACGTCAACTTCCCCGCCTGTGCACCGGAAGAGGTCAGGGGCGTCGTGGTCACCCGCCAGGGCAAGCGCAATCTGGGCTTCTTGAAAGTCGATGAGCGGCGCGACGGCCGCGGCAACCCCTATTTCTGGATCGGCTTCGACCGGGCTGCCTCGCTCGATGTGCCCGACGAGGGGACGGACCTCGCAGCTCTCGCGGCGCGCTACGTATCAGTGACCCCGCTTCGCCTGGATCGCACGGACGAGGCGTTCTCCGGCAAGCTCAGCGACATTCTCGGCTGAAGCGCCTTCTACCCCTGTGGCCCAGCGCCACGCAGGGCATGGTCGATCGCCTTTCCGAGCGTCTCGAGCTGGAATGGCTTCTGCAGGGCCGGCCGGTCGCGATATTCTTCCGGCAACCCCGACGAGCCGTAGCCGGTTGCGAAGATGAAGGGACGGTTGCGCGCCTTGATGAGATCGGCCACCGGCGAGATGACCTTGCCGTTGACGTTGACGTCGAGAATGGCGACGTCGAAATAGGTGCTCTCGGCCAGCCGCATCGCTTCGCCGATTTCGCCGGCTTCGGCCGCGACGGTGTAGCCGAGCTCTTCCAGCATGTCGGCGACCATCATTCGGATCATGACTTCGTCTTCAACCAAAAACACAGAGCCGCGCGGCGGCCGCGGTGCAGTCATGATGTCAGTCCTTGCCCATACCCGATTTGACGCTCGCAAATAACGGCTTATGGCGCAACGTCAACAATGTCGTCTTTCACGGTCGTGCGGCGTGGGCACGATCGCCCATAAGGTGAACGAACCGGACCCGACTTGGTTCCTTGTGCGGAACGCGGTCCGTCGTCGGGACCATGACGGTGCATCCGGTTGCGAAGGGTGTGCGGAAAATCGGTGCGCAACCCTCGCCCGGCAGGTAAATTGCGCACGAGCCCACCAACCGACATCCCGATGCCCCCAGCTGCTCCTCCCGAGAAAATGATGTTTCAGCTGACCCTGCGTCGGCGGGGGATCAGCGATCAGGCGGTGTTGCGCGCGATGGAAGAGGTGCCGCGGGAGGAGTTCGTTCTGCCGGCCGACCGCCCGGAGGCCTATCGCGACAGCGCGATGGCGATCGCCTGTGGGCAGACCATCAGCCAGCCCTTCGTCGTCGCCTACATGACCGAGCAGCTCAAGCTGCAGAAGTCCCATCGTGTACTCGAAATCGGGACGGGGTCAGGATACCAGGCCGCGATTCTGTCCAGGCTGGCCACCAACGTCCTGACGGTGGAGCGCTTCCGGACATTGGCCGACAAGGCCAGGGAGCGGTTGGAGAAGCTCGGCTGCTTCAATGTCGAGGTCATGCTCGGCGATGGCTACGCGCTGCCGCCGGGGGGCGGCCAATTCGACCGCATCATCGTAACGGCGGCGATGGACGAGATTCCCCAGAGCCTGCTCGACCGGCTGGAGCCGGACGGTATCCTGATCGCGCCGGTCGGGCCGCAACACGGGGTGCAGACGCTCGTCAGGAGCACGCGGACGGGTGATCGTTTCGACCGAAAGGAGCTCGTCGACGTGCGATTTGTGCCGGCAATTCCGGGGATTGCGCGCGAACTTTAAACGTGCGGATCAGCAGGCCGCACAACGCTTTATTCGCGGCTTAAGCGCTTATTTACCGCGGCTGTGTTTACTCGAATTCGTTGTTTGTTGCGTACGAGTGAGTAACCATGCCCGCCACTGTCGAGTTGCTTCGCTCGCGCCGCCTGCCGCAAGTTGCGGCGTTGGCGCTGATGTCGTTCGGCGTCGCCGGCTGCAGCGCCGACATGTCGACGCGGCTGTCGCAGACGCAAAATCCGTTTTCAAACCCCTTTGCATCCGATTCCACCGGGTCGGTGCAGGCGCAGCCGCCCCGGCAGCACCAGCAATACAGCCAGTCCTACACGCCGGCTCCCGCGCCGGCGCCTGCCTATTCGTCCTCGGCGCTGCCGCCCCCGGCGGTCGGGGCTCCGCAATCCTATCCGACCGGTGGCGGCGCCGGAGGCATGTCGTCGGGCGGGCGCGGCGTCGCGTCCTATGCGCCACCCGCTGCGGTCCCGGTCGCGGCGTCCGCCGTCGCCGCACCCCCGGCCTATGCACAGCCCGCGCATTCCTATGCTCCGCCGGCCCAGCCGCGCCTCGAGACCACCGGCACCGTGCCGCCGCGTTCGGTCGCGGCCGCGCGTCCTGCCAGTGGCACCAAGATCATCGTCGGCACCAGCGATACGCTCGACATCCTTGCCAAGCGCTACCGCGTGACGCCGGCTGAGATCCTGGCTGCCAACGGCTACAAGGGCCCGCGCGCGTTGTCGCCAGGCCAGCAGCTGATCATTCCGCATTCTGGCGCGGTGGCGGCTGCGCCCGCGGCCCAGCCCGTTGCCGCCGCGCCAATGGTCGCGCCGAAGCCGGTGGCGGCCGTCGCACCGTCCACCGTCCATTTCGTCAACCGCGGCGAGACACTCGCCAGCATCGCCCGCCAGAATCATCTGACGGCGGCTGAGCTCGCCCGCGCCAACAATCTCGATCAGGCTTCGCCGCTCAAGCTCGGGACCAGGCTGACCGTCCCTGGCAGGGCCGTGGCGGCAGCTGCGCCGGTGGCTCCGGTCGCAACCGTTCCCCAGGCGGTTGCGACCGTGCCGGCGCCAGCGCCGACAACGCGGGTCGCGACGGCCGCCGGTCCGGTCCAGACCGCCCGCCTGGCCCAGGCCAATCCGGCGCCCGAGAAGGAGGAGGAGCCGGCACGGCCGGCCGAGACCACCAGCTCGCTGCCGACCTTCCGCTGGCCGGCGCGCGGCAAGGTGATCACCAGCTACGGCGCCAAGACCAACGGCAAGTCCAACGATGGCATCAACATCGCCGTGCCCGAGGGCACCCCGGTGAAGGCGGCCGAAGATGGCGTCGTCGCTTACGCCGGCAATGAATTGAAGGGTTATGGCAATCTGGTCCTGGTGCGGCATTCCAACGGCTATGTCACCGCATATGCCCATGCGAGTGAGCTGATGGTGAAGCGCGGTGATCCGATCAA
>BFBZ01001983.1_pt1 | contig 12233 bp, 9 predicted proteins | sample 1888401 | NCBI WGS metagenome assembly BFBZ01 (sample SAMD00112614, study PRJDB3348) | symbiont metagenome | host: Chara braunii | reverse complement strand
CTTGCCCTTCTTTTCGATCTTGGCGATGTGGATCGCCCCGACTTCCTGTGTCTCGGACACATGTGTGCCGCCGCAGGGCTGGCTGTCAACGGCGGAATCCTCGCCGATGCAGACAAGACTGACGCGGCCAAGCCCCATCGGCGGCCGCACGTTCTTGGATTTGACGATGCCAGGATTGGCCGCCAGTTCCTCGTCGGTGATCCACTGGAGGAACACGGGATGGTTCTCATTGATGAGGGCCATCATCTTGGCCGTCACTTCGTCCTTGTCGATCGTCTCGCTCATGTCGAAATCGACCCGGCTTTCTTCCTCGCCGACCGCTGCACCGGTGATCGGGTAGGGGCAGACCACCGAGAGCAGGTGACAGGCCGTGTGCATGCGCATCAGCTTGTAGCGGCGCGGCCAGTCGATATGCAGCACCAGCTTTTCGCCGAGAATGGGCAGAGGTTCGCCTTCGAGCGGCACATGGATGATGATGTCCTTGATCGGACCATGCTTCGTCTGCCCAAGCATGATCCTGGAACCGTCACCGCGTTCCAGGAAGCCGGTATCACCAGGCTGTCCGCCCGAGGTTGCGTAAAAGCAGGTCTGGTCGAGCTCGATGCCCCCGTCTTCATGGATTGCGGTTACCACCGCCTCTGCGGTCGAGAGGTAGAAATCGTCACGATAGAGGGCATTCACGGTCATGAGTTCACGCTACTGTTTCATATGGGACGGAAATATCCGTCCGCTTTGCAAGATAGGATGGCAGCGGCAGGCCCTTCGACTTCAGGAAGTCCGGATTGAAGAGCTTGGACTGATAGCGATTGCCGTAATCGCACAGGATGGTCACGATCGTATGTCCCGGGCCAAGATCCCTCGCCAGGCGTACGGCGCCGGCAATGTTGATGGCCGTCGAGCCACCGAGGCACAGGCCTTCATATTCGACCAGATCGAAAAGATAGGGCAGGGCTTCTGCATCGGTGACCTGGTAGGCGAAATCAGGCGTAAAACCTTCCAGATTGGCCGTTATCCGGCCCTGGCCGATGCCCTCGGTGATCGAAGAGCCTTGTGATTTCAGCTCGCCGTTCTTGTAGAACTCATAAAGCGCGGCGCCTTCCGGGTCGGCGATGCCGATCTTGATGCCCTTGTTGAAGCCATGCAGGCCCATGGCGACACCTGCCAACGTGCCACCGGAGCCGACCGAGCAGATGAAGCCGTCGATCTTGCCATTGGTGTCAGTCCAGATTTCCTTGGCGGTCGTCTCGATATGCGCCTGACGGTTGGCGACGTTGTCGAACTGGTTCGCCCAGATCGCGCCGTTCGGCTCCGTCTTTGCCAGTTGCTCGGCCAGCCGGCCCGAGACCTTCACATAATTGTTCGGGTTCTTGTAGGGGACGGCGGGAACCTCGACCAATTCAGCGCCGAGCAGCTTCAGCGCATCCTTCTTTTCCTGGCTCTGGGTTTCCGGAATGACGATAACAGTGCGATAGCCGAGCGCCTTGGCGACAAGCGTCAGGCCGATGCCGGTATTGCCGGCCGTGCCCTCGACGATAACGCCGCCGGGCCTGAGCAACCCCTTCTTCTCGGCATCGCGAATGATATAGAGCGCGGCGCGATCCTTGACCGACTGACCGGGGTTGAGGAACTCGGCCTTGCCAAGGATGGTCGAGCCCGTCGCCTCGGAGGCGCCCTTGAGCTTGATCAGCGGCGTATTGCCAATTGCTTCGAGGACGGACGGATGGACGGTCATGGAATCTGCCTTCTGTTCGCAACTACTGTAAGAACGGTCTTTTCCCTTCACAAGGCGATATAGGCAAGAAATTCTGTTCCTCGCTCTTTGTTCGGCCCGCAAAATTCGTCTTGGGCGACGTTCTTTGGGGTAGCGCCGGCTCTTTCGCTAGTCTCCGATAAGTGACATCGATTTCCGCGCCGAACCAATAAACTGGCCGAAAGCGGCCACAATGATGCGCTATTTCTAAAATGCCACGGACGGCCGCGATTGAGCGTTTGATGTAGGCGGCCGCCAGCCAAGGAGAAGAGCCATGAGCCCGTTCATCGCACGCCCTGAACACGGAGTTGTCTGGATCACCGGCGCAAGTTCCGGCATCGGCCGTGCACTGGCGCTGAAATTGGCGGAAGAAGGCTACAAGGTGGCCGTTACGGCCCGTAGCCACGACAAGCTTCTGGCCTTGCAGGCCGAGGCAAGCAGCCTTCCCGGCAGCATCGTCGTGGTGGATGGCGACGTGACCAATGCCGAAGATATGGAGCACACCATAGCGGCTATCGAATATCAGCACGGCGCAGTTGCGCTGGCAGTCCTCAATGCCGGTATCTATCTGCCGGCGCGCGGCGAGGATCTGAACCATGAGGTTTTTGACCGCAGTTTCGCCGTCAACCTCCATGGCGTGGTCAATTGCCTCATTCCGGCAGTGCGGCACATGCGGGCCAGGGGATATGGCCAGGTTGCGCTTGTGTCGTCACTTGCGGGCTATGCTGGCCTTCCCGGTTGCGCCGCCTACGGCGCCACCAAGGCCGCCCTCATCAACATGGCGGAAAGCCTGAACTTCGAACTCGATCGCATGGGCATCCATATCCAGCTCATAACTCCCGGCTATGTCGAAACGCCGCTGACGGCCAACAACAAATTCGCCATGCCGGGTATCCTGTCCGCCAAGGAAGCGGCCGACACGATCGCTGCCGGATTGAAGTCACCGGCTTTCGACATCAGTTTCCCGAAGAGCATGGTCTATCGAGCAAAGCTTTTGAAGCTGCTGCCCTACGGCCTCTATTTCCGCATGGTCCGATATTTTCTCGGAGGCGGCGGCAAGCGGCCGTCCGTCGGCACACGGGCAACGCCGCACCCGGCGGAGTAGCGCTTATCATTCAGTCTTCAGCGACGCATGCGCTTCAAGCGCGCGTCGCCGCGCAACGGCATGATCGACGATCGGTCGTGGATAGTGCTGGCCAAGTATTATGCCCGAGCGCCTGAGCACATCATCAGGTGCCTCGAATGGCCGATGGATATATTTCCCGTCAAGATTGGCCAATTCGGGCACGAAGGTCCTGATATAACCGCCGTCCGCATCGAATTTTTCGCCCTGCAGCACCGGATTGAAGATGCGGAAGAAGGGTGAGGCATCGGCGCCGGACCCCGCCACCCATTGCCAGTTTGCGGCGTTGGCCGCCGGGTCGGCATCAACAAGCGTGTCGCGGAACCAGCTTTCTCCCTCGCGCCAGTCGATCAATAGATCCTTGATCAGGAAGGAGGCGACGATCATGCGGACGCGATTGTGCATCCAGCCATGGCGCCAGAGCTGTCGCATGCCGGCATCGACGATCGGATATCCCGTTTGCCCACGCCGCCAGCTGTCGAACAGCTTCGCATCCGAGCGCCATGGGAAATCGTCATAGCGATCGTTCCAGTTGGCCGAATTGAGTTTGGGGAAATGGAAGAGCTGATGATAGCAGAATTCCCGCCACGCCAGTTCCTTGCGAAAGCGAACGATATTGTCCGTCGGGATATGTTTGGGAAGACCGCGCGTAGAGTGCCAGACCCGCGCTGGCGAGATCTCACCGAGCGCCAGATGTGGCGAAAGCAGCGATGTTGCCGGCTTGTCGGGAAAATCGCGATCGATGGCGTAGCTGTCGAGTGAGGCCTCGATGAAATCGGTGAGCTTTGCGCGTGCCGCGGCCTCGCCTGGTGTCCACATATCCTGGAAATCGGAGGCCCAGTTCGGCTTGGTCGGCAGCAGCCCCCACGAGCCGAGCGAATCCGATTGGGGCCAGTGGCTGGGTGCCTCCATTTTTTTCGGGGCATCGATCGGGAAGGGTGGCTCGCCGGATTGCTCCAGTGCCCGCCAGAACGGCGTATAGGTCTTGTAGGGATTGCCCGTGCCGGTGCGCACGCGGGACGGTTCGTGCAGCAGCTGACCGGCAAAGCTGTTTGCCTCGAAACCTGCATCCCGCAAGCTCTTCTTGACGTGCATATCCACAGCCATGCCTGCGGGATCATAGCGGCGGTTCCAGACGATCGCTTCTGCTCCGGTTTCCTCGACAAACTTTTGGATGACCGAAAGGGCATCACCCGTTCGCAGAACAAGCTTGCTGCCGAGCGCGAGAAGACTTTCGTCCAAGGCGGCGAGGGAATGATGCAGCCACCATCGTTGCGCCGCCCCGAGCGGCCCACAGCCTTTCACTTCCGGCTCTTGGATATAGATGGGAACGACAGGCCGCCCTGAGGTTGCCGCCGCCTGCAGGGCGTGATTGTCGTCGAGACGGAGATCCTTGCGGAACCACAGGAGGATAGGCTTCGGCTCGCTGTTGGATGATGTCATGGTTCTCGTCGGTCGCCTGTACGGTTTTCAGATGTTGTGTTGCCGCCGAACCAGTATACGACGCGGGTAGAGGAATGGTTCCACCACCGCCCGTTTCATAAGAGAATTCTACACGCAACTCTCGTGAAGGAATCTGGACACTGCCTGTGATATAAGGGTCTTTGTCACTGTTCTGTAATGCAAATTCGCTAGCAGTCCAGCCGATTGACGGCCCAGAATTGACAGGCGGGGAAAATTGATATGGCGGAAATTCGGATCGAACAAGTTCGCAAGGCCTATGGACGCAATGAGGTCGTTCATGGCGTCGACCTGAATTTCCGATCGGGCGAGTTCGTCGTCATTCTCGGGCCTTCCGGCTGCGGCAAGTCCACGTTGCTGCGCATGATTGCCGGCCTTGAGGATATTTCCTCGGGCGAGATCATCATCGACGGCAAGGTCGTCAACCAGCTTGAGCCCCGCGAGCGCGGCTGCGCCATGGTCTTTCAGAACTACGCGCTCTACCCGCACATGAATGTCGCTGCCAATATGGGCTATGCATTGAAGGTGGCCGGCGTGCCGCGCGAGGAGCGTGACCGCCGCATCAAGGAAACCGCCAAGATCGTCGGCCTGGAGGATTTCCTCGCCCGCAAGCCGGCCGAGCTTTCCGGCGGTCAGCGCCAGCGCGTCGCCATGGGTCGCGCTATCATCCGCGAGCCGAAGGTCTTCCTCTTCGACGAACCGCTGTCCAACCTCGATGCCAAACTGCGCGTACAGATGCGCGTCGAAATCCGCCGCCTGCACAAGCGCCTGTCGGCCACTTCGGTTTTCGTGACCCATGACCAGGTCGAGGCCATGACACTCGCCGACAAACTGGTGGTCATGTACAAGGGCAATGTCGAGCAGGTCGGCACCCCTCTTGAAATCTACAACACGCCGCGCACCCGCTTCGTCGGCTCCTTCATCGGCTCGCCGGCCATGAACTTCCTGGAAGGCACATTTTCGGCCAACGGCGAGCAGTTCATCTTCGATGGCCTGCCGATCGGCATTGATGCCAATATCGGCAAGCGTCATGCCGGCCAGCCTGTCGCCCTCGGTATCCGCCCGGAACATGCCCGTCTCGTGCCGGCAGGCACGCTTGGCGCCATTCCGGCGACGGTGGATTTCGTTGAAGAACTCGGTGCCGGCCGTGTCATCCATTGCGATATCAACGGATCGAGCTTTGCCGTCGCCGTATCGGACCACACGACCGGTCAGACCGGCCAGTCCGTTGGGCTGGAATTGCCGCAGCAGCATACGCATCTCTTCGCACAGGATACCGGCCTGCGGCTCGACGCCGTTGCCTCCGTCACGCCGCTTAAGGTGATGGCGCACTAATTTCAGACATCAATTTTTAGCAGGAGTGCCCGGAAGTCGTTACGACTTCCGGGTTTTTTTATGCCGAGCTGCCGTCGATTGCGGCAGCGCTCCGGGCTCTAGGCTTGCCGGCGGATCATTTGGCGCATTCGAAACTCTCCGCCTTGTTCGGATCGGTCGCCCCGGCCTTGTACTTCGGATAAGAGGGGTATTCGCACATGGGCCGCGTGCGGCCGGCGCCATCTTTGCCGGCATCGCCGACAATCAGATTTTCGGGGGCTTTTCCTTTTTCGACCCAATTCTCCAATGCCGTCAGAGGATCCCAGGCGGCGATGAACTTGCCGCTGCCATGGCCGAATCCGGGCACGAGGTAGAAGCGCATGAAGCCATGGACGTCGTCCGCCCCCATCGTTTTGACCACGCGCTCATAGTAGGAAACCGTATTGTAAGGCGAGATCGCGAAATCGATGGTGCCGTGCATCAGCAGCATCTTGCCACCGCGCTTTTCGAATGCGGACAGGTCGGCGCTGTTCGCATCGATCAGCTTGGAAACCTCCGCGATACGCTTTGCATATTTCGCAGGGTCGAAAGTCATGGTGTTTAACTTCGGATCACGCACGATCGCGTAGCGGATCAGTGGATCTGCCAGGACGGCAAGGCCGAAATTGGCGACAGGAGTCGGCGGATTTGTCAGATCCGGCGATAGGCCGAAACCCCAGAGACCATAGAGATCGCCACCTTGAAAGATCGGCCAGCGCGGGAAGCCTTCGACACCGTCCTGCAGCTTGACCGGAGACTTATAGGGCGTGTTGATCGTCTTCAGCACTGCGATCTGGGTGTCTGAAAGGCATGTGTCGCCTTCATCCTTTCCGCTTGTGCAGCGAAGGTCCTCGACCTTGAAGGTTGCGTCGCAGGCTGCCGTATTCGAGATGAGGCCGTCTTCAACGCCGTCGAGCTTGTCGCACGCTTTGGTGACGGCAGAATTGAGCAGCTCGACTTTGGCTGGGCTCATATAACCGCCCTTCCGATAGAAGGCCTTTGCAAGGTGATTGCCGGAAAGCTGCAGGGCGGAGAAGGGGTTGGCCGGATGGGTGACGATGGCGCCATCGTAATCGGCCGGCCAGCGCTGGATGGCAATCAGGGATTCGTGCCCGCCCTGCGAATTGCCTTGAATATAGGTCTTCTGCGGCTTCCTGCCGTAATAGTCGGAGATCACGGCCATTGTGACATCGTGGGTCTTCTTGATTTGCAGACCGCCGAAATTGGCAAGGGCCTCATCGTTCAGGAGAAATTTACCGTCGAGCACCGATGGCGACTGGTGGCCGCTGTCGCTGCCGAAGGTAACATAGCCGCGCTGCAGAGGCGTCTGGACGGCATCTGAGCCAAAGGAGACGTTCTTGACTGCCTCGATCAGGGTTCCGTCATAGCCTCCGCCGCCATACTGGATGATCTTGTCGTTCCAGGTCAGCGGCAGATTGATTTGGAAATTGATGTTCGGTGCCTCGGGATCAACGGGCTCGATCCCACCGAGCACCTTGCAGAAGCCACCGCCGGCGGCTTGGTCGCCTTTAAAGAGGTCAGCGGAATAGACGACAGCGCGGCGAGCCGGCTCGCCGATCTTGTCCGGGGAAATCAGCATCCCGCGCAAGGCCATGCAATGCGCTTCTTCGGGTGTTGGCATGTCTTGAGCGGCGCTGACGCCCGCGCTCAAGAAAAGCACTGCATTCGCCAAGACGAATTGCCAAATTTTCATTGCGTCCTCCTCCTTGCAATTTTGATGCGTTTGCATGGTTGGATTTGTCGCTCGGCCAATTTCGATGTTCCTGTCGGGAACCGCGCGCATGCACCATCTTTTCGCGACGAAGCCCCACCGCGCCGATAGCGCAGGTGGCGAGATCATGGCGAAAAGCATGCAATTGGCTGAAACTTGACGAATCCCCCCAATCAGGCCCTCCAGCCGATTGAGCCACTGAAAAATGCAGGCAACGAAGGAGCGTCACAATGCATTTTTCGGGCAATAAATTGCACTAATCGAACATCGCCACAGGCGCGCATGGGGTGGCGTGCGCAGCCAGGCAGCGGCAAAAGCGCGGAGGTGGGAGGGGATTTAATGCCTTTGGCGCCGGCGCCGCGGGCAACTGCCGCGCCCGATAATGAGGCGCGGCAGGTGATCCGATCACTTCTCGGTCGAGATTAGCCCGCGAACGAACCAGCGCTGCATCAGCACGACGACGGCAAGCGGTGGCAGCATGACGATGAGTGTGCCTGCCATGGCGATATGCCATTCCGGCAGGCCACCAATGTTCGGGATAAGCGACTTGAGTTCGTGTACGGCCGTGACATGCGCAGGATCAGTGGTAACCAGCAGTGGCCACAGATACTGGTTCCAGGCCCATAGGAACATGATGGTACCGAGTGCGGCCATGTTCGTGCGCGACAGCGGCAGCAGTATGTCGATGAAGAAGCGCAACGAGCCGGCGCCATCCATGCGAGCAGCCTCAGTCAGTTCGTCCGGGATCGTCAGGAAGAACTGGCGGTAGAGGAAGGTACCCGTCGCCGTCGCGATCAGAGGCAGGATCAAGCCGATCGAGGAGTTAAGCAGTCCGAAATTCAGTGCAATCTCAACGCCCGTAAGCCTCTCGATAAGCCAGGTGATACCGGTAATGTCGAGAATCCCCTGGAATGGCGACAGGACGTTTGCCGCGACCGCATAGGTCGGCACGATACGTACTTCGAGCGGCAGCATCAGCGTTATGAAGATCAGCCAGAAAATGAAGTGACGACCCGGATAGCGGAAATAGACCAGCGAGAAGGCGGTGATCGCCGAAATGAGCACCTTGCCTATCGCCACGCCACTGGCAAAGATCAGGCTATTCAGCAGCTTGGGGCCAAGATTGGCGGTTGTCCAGGCCGTCTGCAGATTGACCCAGAAGTCGGAGCCGGGGATCAGCGACATCGGCACCTTATTGACGTCGGCGATATTATGGGACGCGGCGATGGCAACGATGGTTATCGGTCCCACTGCTACCACGAAACCGAGGAATAGGATCAGGTGGGTGAAGAAATTGAGAATGGGTGTGCGCTCGACCATGTCAGCCTCAACGGTAATGTACGCGCTTCTCGATGAAGCGGAACTGGAAGACGGTCAGCACGATGATCAGCAACATCAGAACGATGCTTTGTGCCGCCGCGCCGGAAAAATCGAGTCCTTTGAAGCCATCGGAATAGATTTTGTAGACCATGAGATTGGTCGAGTTGTGCGGGCCGCCTGATGTCATGATATCGACGATGCCGAACGAATCCTGGAAGCTCTCGGTGATGTTGATGACGAGCAGGAAGAAGATGGTCGGCGTGACAAGTGGGAACTGGACATCCCAGAACCGCCGCAGCACGCTGGAGCCGTCCATAGCGGCCGCTTCGATCAGCGAGCGCGGAATGCCTTGGAAAGCAGCCAAGAAAAATATAAAGCTGTAGGCTATATATTTCCACGAGAAGGCGGCGATTATGCAGGCCAAAGCGGCGTTTCCGTCGAGGCCCGGATCCCAGATGCCCGGCCACCACTGATTGACCACGGCGATGAGGCCAGCTTCTGGCGCGAGGATGAAGCGGAAGGCCATCGCCGACGCGGGCGCTGCGATGCCGTAGGGCCAGATCAGGACGACGCGGTAGAGTTTCGAGCCGCGTAGCTGCCGATCGGTCAAGGCTGCGAGGACAAGCCCGCCCACCATGGAAATGCTGGTGCTGATAGCGGCGAAAATGATGCTGATCGTGACCGAGTTCCAGTAATCGGAACTGGCGAGGATGGCTTTGAAGTTGTCTAGCCCAACCCAGATATTGCCGCCGCCCCAAGGCTGCTGCAGCGTCAGCGACCAGAAGACCGCCTGACCGGCTGGCCAATAGAAAAAGGTAAAGATAAGGAGCAGTTGCGGCACTGCAAACAGGATGCCGACACTCCATTTGTTGAAAGTTATGCGCTTTTCCATTGTCTCTTCCGGCTTGGAGTCCAGATGCCACGCTTGCTCTCATAGCGAACGTCCGCCGGGAAACCTCGGCGGACGCTGTTTGCCACGAGTTATGCAGCTTACGGCAGCTGCTTGCCCTTGTAGGTGGCTTCGAAACGATCCAGGACGGCGTCGCCGTTCTTAACAAGGTTGTCGATGCCTTCCTGAACGCTGACCTTGTTGGCGAAGATGGCCTGCATCTGGTTGCCGAATTCAGCGCGGATCTGCGTGAAGCTGCCGAGGCGGACGCCACGGGTGATCGGGGTCGGCTCGGAAGCGGTCAAGCTGGCGATCGCCACTTCGCGACCCTTATAGGGAGCCTTGTCGTAGAAGCCGGACGACTTCATAAAATCGAATCCGGATTTCTTGACTGGGATATAGCCGGTGTTGGTCGACCAGAAGAGCGCGGTTTCCGGCTTGCCGATGAAGTCGAGGAACGCGGCAGCGCCCTTGTATTCGGGAGCCGACTTGCCGGAGAGAACCCAGAGCGATGCGCCGCCGACGAGCGAGTTCTTGCGCTCGGTGCCAGCGTATACTGGGAGTTCTGCCACATCCCAGTTCATCCCAGCCTTCTGGGTCTTGGTGATCGAGCCGTGGTCACCAACGGAGGTCATGATCATCTGGCAGTCGCCGGAGGCGAAGGCCTGAACCATGTCCTGGCCGAGGTCCTTAGATTTGATCTTGACGAGGCCCTGATCGTACCAGCTCTTGAGGTCGGTCACATACTTGACGAACTTGGTCTTGTTGACCGTCAGACGAGCGTCGAGGCCGTCATAACCGTTGTTCTTCGTTGCGACCGGCTGGTCGTGGATAGCAGAGAACTGCTCCATCAGCTGCCAGCTTTCGTTGCCGGAGATATTGATGGCCATCGGGCAATCATAACCAGCGCCCTTCAGTGCCTTCATGTCGGCAGCGGCATCTTCCCAGGTCTTCGGAGCTTCGGTCTTGCCGATCTTGGCGAAAGCGTCCTTGTTCCAATAGAGCAGAGCGGTCGAGGAGTTGAACGGGAAGGACAGCAGTTCGCCCTTCGACGTTGCGTAGTAACGGGCGATACCCGGGAAATAGTCGTTCCAGTCGACCTTGTAGCCGTTCTCAGCCATCAACTTGTTGACTGGGTAATAGGCGCCCGAAAGCATCATCGTCGCGGTGCCGACGTCATAGACCTGAACGATCGTCGGCTGCTTGCCGGCGCGGAAGGCGGCAATGGTGTTCTGCAGAGCGGCGTCGTAGTTGCCCTGGCTGACGCAGGAGACTTCATAATCCTTCTGCGAGTCATTGAAGTTCTTGCACATCGTCTGAACGACGCGTTCCAGGTCGCCCGACAGGCCGAACCAGAAATCGAACTTGGCGGGAGCGGCAGCAGCAGGCAGGGCCAGCGCTAAGCTCATGACGCCGGCGGCGGCAGCCGAAATGCAGTTTTTAAGTTTCGACATAATCCCTATTTCCTTTTTGAAAGCTCGGAACCGGTGGTCTTGCGCAAGTCCGCGGTAGCGGCGTTATAGACAAGCTGTGTGACAGTTTGTTGAGGGCGAGAATCCCGTGTTGCCGGGCATTTTCAGTCGAAGTGAGGGGGTGCGGGCGCGCGCTCTTCAATCGATTATACATTTGAGAAAATGCTAATCAAGGCGTGCAATATTCAATGGTTCGCGCTCGGCTTGTCGCCTGTTCGCAAGTGGCCGATTGCGTTGCTTGCTGACGGCCCGAACGGTGATGCATGATCACCCACGGCGAATCCTGAAAGCATTGGGGGAAGGGATCGATGGATCTGAGTGAGAAGCAGAAGATGGCGGCGGGCGAATGGTATTGTTGCTTCGATCCAGAACTCGATAGCCTGCGTTGGCGCGCGCGCGATGCTGTGCATCAGCACAATACCATGCTGCCGTCCCAGCGCGGCAATATGGGGCCTGCTTTATCTGCGCTCTTTGCCGATGCCGGGGAGAGCGCTTTCATCGAGGCTCCGTTCCACTGCTCCTACGGCATGAACATTTCGCTGGGGAGCCGGGTCTATCTGAATGCCGGCTGCACCATTCTCGATAGCGGCAGCGTGCGCATCGGCGACGGCAGCATGCTCGGGCCGGGCGTCCATATATATTGTGCCGAACATCACAAGGATGCGGCGCTGCGCGGGCAGGGCATGGAAATTGCGCGGCCGGTCGCGATAGGCCGGAGCGTGTGGATTGGTGGTGGCGCGATCCTCGTCGGTGGCGTGACGATCGGCGACGGCGCAATCATCGGCGCGGGCGCTGTGGTGACCAGGGATGTCGCGCCGGGCGCGACCGTTGTGGGCAATCCCGCTCGTCCGGTCGGCGTAAGATAAAGCGGGGCTAGTTTGCCGGGCGGCGCTTTCGCGTCCACCACACGGCAAATCGCCGGCGCCAGCGGCGCACGGTGGGCATATCATGCGATAGCACGATGAAGCCCAATGGCAGCATCCAGAAGCCAAGCACCGGCAGGAAGCCAAGCAGGCCGCCAAAAATGAGAGCGATGCCGACGCCGAGGCGCGCAAGCCGCGATCGGGGTAGGGGAATTCTCACAGAGCCGAAAACAAGCTCGCGAGTTGAGGGATCAATGCCGAAACGGCGGG
>BFBZ01001981.1_pt1 | contig 12235 bp, 5 predicted proteins | sample 1888401 | NCBI WGS metagenome assembly BFBZ01 (sample SAMD00112614, study PRJDB3348) | symbiont metagenome | host: Chara braunii | reverse complement strand
GGTGTTGTATTTTGAGAAATATTTACAGAAGCTGTGGCAGAACATCCGCTGGCGGTAACGGTAACGTTATAAGCCCCGGGCGCATTTACCGTAGGATTGGCTGTTGCACCACCACTGGTAATGCCCGGCCCGCTCCAGTTATAGGTACCGCCGCCTGAACCCGAAAGCACAGTGGTGGTATTGGCACAGGTAAGGGTAGCTGTAGGTCCGGCGCCCGCAACCGGCAAAGGATTCACTACCACGTTGTTGGTGGCAGTAGCTTTACAGGTGGATGAAATACCAACCGAGTAGGTCACCGGGAAGGTACCCGCACCCGAAGTGCCCGGGCAGAATTGTGTGCCGGATACTCCCGTTCCCGACCATGTGCCGGTACCAATGGTGTAGGTATTGGTGGGCGTTAAATTGACACAGGCGCCATTGGTACAGAGAGGGCCTGGCGGTGCAAATGCCGCGTTGTATGGATTGGTGACCGTGATTACCACCGAGGTGGTATAGGTAGGACAACCCGCTGCCTGGGGGTTAAAGGAATAAGTGATGGTATTGGTACCAATGCTCGCTTTCGAAGGATCGAACTGGGCGGCGCCCCAGTCCGTAACGCCTGTTAAACAGGCACCACATGTAGAACTCCAGGTGGTGACCCCGCTAATGGTACCCGGCGGGTAGGTCACTGTCTGGCATGAGCCGTTATCTATCCATGCAAAATTCGATAAAGTGGCGGTGGTAGACGCATTCAGCACCAGGGTCTGCATATTAGGGAACCCGGTAGCCGTTTCACAGAAGCTGAAACTGTTTGTAGCGCTTGGACTCATATAGCCCACCTGGAGCTGGTAATTGTTATTGGTAGGCGTACTGACCGTGGCAAGGGGCGTACTGTTCTCGACCCATGTAATGGTATTGGTTGTATTGTTATTGGTGGTGGTTTTAATAAGCACCCCGGGCGTAATGGGGTGGCCAAAAGGGGTATTATTGGAGGCATACATGCTCAGGAGCCCCGTGGTACACGACACCGTGGCCGGCAAGGGCACCGCCGCCACCGTACCATTCATGGGCGCGTTCACGATCCCCGGGCCGCTCAGTACAGAAGGACAAGTAATGGAGCAATCTGTAGGAGGGCTGCTGGCAGTAAGGCCAAAATTGATATTACCCGGCTGGTTCGAATAGTTAGTGATGAGCACAATATAATACTGCCCGGCAGGTGCGCCATTCACCACGCAGGTTTCGGTGGCAGAAGCGCTGAAACTGCAGCTCACGTCATGGGCTGCATCAAGGTTACTGCAGGCTGAGTAAGGGTCTGAATAGGGGCCCCAGCAAATAAAGTCAACGTCCAGCAAGCTGGTGCCTGCCGTATTGTATTGGCTCAGGTCAAACACATAATTACCCGCGGTAGTGGTCTTGAAATAAAACCAGGCCGGGTTCGGCTCGCTGCCAAGACAGCCATAATACGGGCCGGTTTGCGCCGTATTGTTGGTGGTATTGGGGAATGAAACGGTAGCACCCGGAGGCGCGCAAAAAGGTGTGGCCTGCGCGCAGCTTGTGCCCTGCGAGAAAGCCGCAAAGCTCAGCAAATTGCAAAAAACAATCAGGAAAAGTAAATGTTTCTTTGTCATAATGTAAAATGTAATAGGGTAATGTAAAGATGGTACAGGTTATTTTTCAAGTAGCTTGTCTATGGACTTCGGGCCGTCGTTGAGCTTAATGAAGCCCAGGTTGTTCTGTTTGAAGAGTCCGAGATACCATTTCAGGTCCCTTGTTTCTTTAACGGAGAATGAGAACTCGTAATAACCACCGGCCTCCCTGTTGCTGTATTGGCAGGAGGCAATGTTGGGATCAGAGCTTTTAAAAGCCGAAGCAAAGTTTTCGGCCTCCGCGGCTGATGAGAAAGAATAAATATATGAGATAAAAGACTGGCTGTTGCTGAAAAACTGGGCAGGCTTTTCTGTACCCGGCCCCTTAAAGACAATTGTGCCCTTACTCTCAGTGTTTGCGGGGAGTACCACTACAGATGATGACCTGACTTCCATCCCCCTCGCCCGCTCCGTTTGGCTGTAAATTTTAGCGGAAAACACTAACAGTACCAGTAAATAATGAATTTTCATAGTATAAATAATTTTATTTCAACATATTATCAAAATTAATTTTTTTAGCAACATCATTCGTGCCAATACTTAAAGATGTTAAGTCATTGAGTAAACAGTATTAAGTAATTATTATAATTCTGAACTTTACCTAATTTAAGCGAGTTATTGCTTTCCTAAGCTCAGTTTTTGAAAAAAATGATCGCCCCGGGCAGTATCCCCCATCGACCGATAGATATTTTTCATCTGCTGAACCAGCCTTGGCAGGTTACCAGGATGAAAAGCGGCCGTGCGTAAAAAGTATTTTTCCATGCTATCAGGCTTATTGAGCCTCGAATAGCACAGGCATAAGTTCAGCGGGATCTCGTACGTAGTAGTATCTGTTCTCCCGGCTTTGTAGAGCCAGCCAATGGCATCTCCCGGCTGGTTGAAATACGTCATGTCGATATAGGCCAGCGTATTCGGAATGTTGTAATAAGACGAATCGACTGTGTAAGCGGCCAGCAGGTGCTCCCTGGCCTTATTGATGTATTCGCGGAACCTTTCTCTTTTGATCAGGTCTGTCTGGCGGTTGTTTACCAGGCTCACAATCTCGTTGGCATACAGCACATTCAGTTTCACAGACGCGGGCCACTTTTTCACGTCTGTTTCATAAAGGCTCAGCTTGTTCTTCCAGTCCCTGTTCCGCATCACTGTCATCACAACACCTGAGATCAAAAATACCACCAATATATATTTTTGGGTAGATCCCAGTTGGCTATATGAACTTACCGGTACCGCACCCCGCCTTGCTCCCGGCCGGAGCAAAAAATAACAGGCTACGATGCAAAAACCCACCGATGCAAAAAATGCAAACCTGTCGCCCACGATCCCCGGCACAGGCCTCACAATATTGAGATACATCGACACAGGCAACACAAACAGCAATAAGCCTATCCGAAGGTCACGCTCTTTTATGTACCTGGTGATAAACCATATCAACAGCGCAACAGCCAGCAATGCCAGCAATGTATACAGCGACAACCAGCCTGTTGGCAAAGTATAAGCACCATAATAGCAGGCAAGATCAGATGGGAAAACCAGGTTCTTGACATAAAAACCCAGGGATACAAGCATCATCTTTATTCTCATCGGCCAGGAAGGATCCATGAGCAGCGGTGTTTCAAACGCTCGGAAAGAGCGCCCCCCGGAACTTTGGTCAACGATCATTTTTTTTAGTAGCATAAACAGGAAAGCGCCCGCTAAAAAAATGCCCGAGAGCAGGACACGCTTATTTTTTTTCAGGCCATACTTTTCCAGGAACAATACAGGTGCCACCACCACAAAAGAAAGGATATCGAGCTTGGACAGGAAGCCAGCAACAACGCAACAAAACGCCAGCAGCACATGGTATATTTTTCCTGTTTCGAAGTACCTGTGAAGGGTATTGATGGCCATGAAGGTGAACATAAAGGACAGCAGGATGTCCCTGTTCTTGAGGCTCGCCACTACTTCCGTGTGGATTGGCAGTGCGGCAAACATACACACCATCAGACGGATCCCAAAATCTGCCTGGCCCGGCAGAAAATTCTTTAAAAAATGATACAACAGCCACAGGCAGATACCATACAGCACCACATTGATAAAATGGCTGACGGCGGGGTTCTGCCTGAACAAGGCGTACTCTATTGCGTAAGTAGCTTTTACAAGAGGCCTGTATTCGAAATTTTTTCCGTTCTCGGCGGTTGCGTAATGGCTCCTGAAAATTTTCGGAATGGCCCCGAGCCCTTTATTTGTAAGGTCGTTGCCGGTAACAAACGAATCGTCTATAGCGTATTGATTGCCCAGTGTATTGCCATATAATACAAAGGCAATGAGCATAAAAAAAAGCAGGTGATGACGAAGAAGGGCCTGTTTCAGGTTATTCATTCAATACGCACTGTTTGCGCAGGTATAGACTGCGTTTACCGGTAAAGGTTTACAGTGCCTTCCTTCTGAATAATCTTATCATCGTAGCCGGTTGCTTTCACAAAGTAGAAATAGGTACCATCCGGCACTTTCAGGCCATGGGCTGTGCTACCATCCCAGCCCGCTTTAGGGCCGGCAAATTCATACATCTTCTCACCCCAGCGGTTAAAGATCTGCAGGGCGATCTCTTTCACACCTGTCGATTTGATGGTAAATACATCGTTCACGTTATCGTTGTTGGGCGTAAACACGTTCGGGATCTCGAGCGTCAGGCCGTCATTCACCACAATAGTGACATAGGCCGTATCCGAGCATGGCCCTGCGCTGGCAATCAGCATCACCGTATAAGTACCATTGGTGGTATAGGTGTTGGAAGGATTTGTAGCAGTAGAGGTATTGGTGTCTCCAAAGGTCCACGCATACCCGGTGGCGCCGGTACTCTGGTTGGTAAAATTCACAACCAACGGCGCAAGGCCACTGGTAGGATTAGCTGTAAATGCTGCTGTGACGCTGCTCTGGGTCACCGTTACTGTAGCCGTATTGGAGCAACCTGTTAAATTATCGGTAACAGTCACCACGTAACTGCCGGCCTGTCCTACTCCCGGCGTAGCTGTGTTAGACCCCGATAAAATGGTACCGGTGCTAGTTGTCCAGCTGTAAGACACGTTGGTGTCGGTACTGCTGGCACTCAGGGTCACGGTATTGGCCGCACAAGGCATAACAGCTGCCGGCGCGGTTACCGGAGGAGGCGTGGTATTACCCGTTACCGTGTATTGAGTAGTAACAGAGCAGCCTGTAGCCGTGTTCATGACAATAACACTTGTCACACCGGTGCTGGTAGTGCTGATGCTGCTGGTGGAGGCTCCTCCCGGTGTCCAGGTATAAGTAATACCTGTAGACGGTGTGGATGTAACTCCCAGCGATACTGTAGGCGTAGCGCAGGTAATCATGGTATTGGCAGATACAGCAGAAATAGTAGCGGTTGGATTGGCAATATTGCTGGTGATGCTGCTGGTGGCCGTATTGGTACAGCCATTTACCGAGTTTGTTACCAGCACTGTATAGTTGCCGGCCTGGTTAGCAGTGATGCCCGGGCCTGAAGAACCACCTACAATTCCCGGGCCACTCCAGCTGTATGTAATATTTGCGGAAGGTATTGTTGTGCTGCTAATGGCTGCCGTTGGCGCCTGGCAGGTGATCGTTTGAGAAGGAGTTACAGAAACAGTTGGCGTGGCCGTATCTGTTGTCACCGTAATCTGGGCAGTCGTTGTACAGGCATTGACCGTATTGGTCACCGTACAGACGTAAGTGCCCGAACTGGTATATGTGGCGGCAGGCGAAGTGGCCCCTGTGGCAGGAGCCGGGCTCCATGAATAGGKAAGGKTTGAAGGCGGGKTGGCTGTAACTGTTGCCGAGCAGACCGATACCGCGCAGCTGAGCGTAGCAGAAGAAGCGGAGATCGTGGCAGTAGGCGCGGCAGCATCAGGTACCACGGTAGCTGATGATGAGGACTGGCAGCCATTTGCAGGATTGGTAACCGTAACACTATACGTGCCGCCGCCTGTGGCCACAGGGTTAGCACTGTTTGCATTGCTTAAGCTCCCGCCCGTATTGGTCCAGGTATAGGTAAGGCCGCCCGTGGTGCTGTTGGCCGTTAAAGTAACTGAAGGCACCGCACATGTAATGGTGTAGCTGGCTGGCGATACGGTGACAGTAGGGGCTGTTGTGTTCGATGGAACAGTTAAGGAAGAAGCGGTTGAGCAACCATTGTTGCTATCGGTGACCGTATAGCTATAGGACCCCGGCTGGTTCACCGTGATGGTGCCGGTACCCTGGCCGGACACGATCCCTGTACCTGACCAGTTATAGGTAGCCGGGCTGGCTGCTGTTGTGGCGCTGGCATTTACGGTACTGGTAGCACAGGTAATAGTGCCTGATCCCGGCGTAACGGATGGTTGTGTGGTGTTTTGGGCAACTGACTGGGAACCGCTGGCCGGGCAGCCATTGCTGGTATTGACAACTGTATAATTGTATGTACCACCCTGGTTCACTGTAATAGTGGCCGTACCGGCACCGGCGGTAATGCCAGGGCCCGACCAGTTATATGACACAGGCGATGTGGTTGTGGAAACTATCGCATTGATGTTTGTGGCGCTGCAGGTGAGGGTACCCGATGCGGAAGACGAAAGCACAGGTGGAGAAGCGTTTTGCGAAACAGTGGTGGTAGTGAAATTTGTACAGCCATTCGCGGGGTTTGTATTGGTGAGGGTATATGTACCTGGCTGGTTAATGGTTGGGCTGGCCGTGGTGCCACCTGATACAATGCCGGGGCCGCTCCAGCTATAGGTTACCCCCGAACCGGGTCCGCCATTCAGCACAATGCTTGTATTGGCACAGGTGAGCACCCCAGGCGCGACAATAGACACAGCCGGCTGCGTGGTGTTTTGAGTGATGGCAACTGTCGATACCGCTGATGGGCAGCCTGCAGTGGTAACCACCAGGCTATACGTACCCGGCTGGTTAATGGTTGGATTGGCCGTGGTACCGCCCGATACAATACCGGGGCCGCTCCAGGCATAAGATCCCCCACCTGATCCTGAAAGGGTGGTGCTGGTATTGGCGCAGGTTAACACGGCTGTCGGGCCCGCATTTGCCGTAGGAATTGGATTTACAGTGAATACTACCGATGCGCAGGCAGTGGTATTACAGGTGCCTACAGCATTTACATAATAAGTGGTGGTAGAAGATGCCGACACCGATACAGAATTGCCTGTGCCCACTGCCGTACCATTGCAGCTACCGGAATACCAATGCCAGGATGCGCCTGTACCAAGGCTTCCACCGTTCACCGTGAGAGTTGTGGAGCCTGAACCACACACCGAAGGCGGGGTGGCAGAAGCGGAAGTAGGTGGTGTGGATGGTGTATTGAGCACTACCGGCATGCAGGTCTGGGCACTGCTGCCGCACAAATTGGTAGCGTATACGCATATATTACCCGCGGTGCTGCTGGGCGTGACATTGATAGAGGTTGTTCCCTGCCCCGAGTTGATGGTCCAGCCGGCAGGCACAGACCAAACATAGGAGGCGGCATTGGAAACAGCCGGGATAGAATACACCACAGCCGCACCGGCACAGAACGTTGAAGGCCCCGTGATGGCCCCCGGCTGGGTAGCCGGCGTGGCCTGGTTGGCCGGGGCGTACGTAAAGACCAATATCAGCTTGTTGATACACACACTACTGCCCGTGCACAACTGCAGATTATTGGTACCGCCATATACATAGCCAGGCAGACCGCATGGAAAGTTACTTGATGAGGAAGCGCTTTGGCCGCATGGATTGTTAGAGCATGCGCATCCTGTATTGCCCTCATTCACCGTTGGGACAGCATTACCATCCAGTGTGGCCGTGAGCGACCCACCGGCACAGTCTGCGCTGTAATAATTCACCGCCACGGATGTTACAATATTACCCGGGGGCACCGGGTCTGTAAATGTTTTGGTACCACAGGGAGCCGTGTTACCGCAATAGCTGCTCACCGTATTAAAACAATAGTAGTCGGCTCCGCACACCGTACAACCACCGCAACCCTGGAAACCGGTATATACAATGGTTGTGCTGGCCGTAGACTGGCCCATGATGCGTGTAAAACAGAAAGAAAAGCAAATAAAAACCAGGAAAAACAGGGTAGATTTCTTCATGTGCGGAGTTTTAGTTAAACAATACAAGAAACGGGACAATACAGAACCAGGAACTTCAGGCGCACTATTGCGCCCTGGATACAGTAATATGGGAACGTATAAATTCAGCATTCTTCTTCTTTTCCTCATCCGTATTGGCTACCGGGGTTTTCAAGGCCAGCTTGGCGAGGTTTTCATCGGCAGGCTTACACGAGCCTTCTATGGAAGCGGAAGGTGGTACGGTGAAACTCACCACGGAACTGGCATCGCTCAGCTGGTAGCTCACCTTCATCGCATAGGGGTTGCGGTTCACCAACTTGAGGAGCTTAACATTTTCTGAACCGCACTCGGCGCCATGAATGTAGAACTGTACACCATCGCGGGTATTACCCCCATCATCAGACAGTTTAAGGGAGTTCCAAAACTCTGCCGGCCGGGCAAGAGTGGCTTCTTTGTATACAGGATTCTGCGATCTACAAAGAAAAGGGAGAGCACATGTGAACCATAAAGCCGCTGAAAGTAAGCGTGTTTTCATAAGCAAGTAATTTTAGGGTTACCATATACTAACAAATTTATAACAATATTTTAATGGGTCAAGCGCGACAGTTTGGCTTTTTTGATTACATGAGCCAATGGCGTAGTTGAATGAGTCAATCCCCTTTTACAAGCTTTTTAGCTTCAGCAGCATACCCTGCCGATTCCAAAAATCGGGCTATCTGGGTACGCAAACCTGTGTTGGCAGGTTCCAGCTCCACGGCTTTTTCGAATTGCCGGATGCCGCTAAGGGTATCTTTATTGAGGAGGTAGATGTTACCTAAATTGATGCGTAAACGGGCATTTGTTGGGTCCCGCTCCACCGCCTTTTCGTCGCAGGCCACAGCCTGTGGATACTGCTGCCTGCGGACGTACAGTTCCCTGAGTCGATCGTAAGCCGGGGAATAAGGCGTGCCGGCAGATACCATTTTTTGATAAAAAAAGACGGCTGAATCGGCCATTTGGCGTTTTTCGTAACAAAAAGCGACATTGTATTGTGCCACCGCATTACCCGGCTCCAGGACGGCCGACCTGTTGAAGAAGGGCTGGGCGGCAGCCGGATTATCAAGAATGTTCACGTAAATGGTACCGATGTTGTTGAGCGTGATGTGATCAGAAGGGTATTTCGCCACGCCTTCCTCCATCAGCGCCACCGCCTGCCTGAAATGCGCTGTAGCCTCCCTGGTGATGGCATCCCTTTCCGGGCCTGCCGGCATCCTGAAAACATCGTTATACAGCTTATTGGCGGTGATATATTTCAGGGTGCACGACTGGCCGAAGGACGCAGCATCGTGCCTGAACAAGGTCAACTCATCTTTCCACCAACGGTTGCGCGATATGGTAAGAACAGTGGCAGCAAACAGGATCAGCGCCACGCCGGCCAGCAAAGAGCGTTTCAGGCCCCGGATACCGAATGCGGGCCGTTGTCGGGGGTCCACCTTAAACAGCAGCAAGAGCAGGTAGGCCACTGCCAGGCAAAACCCGAAAGATGCCAGGTAAATAAACCGCTCCCCTACAATGCCTACCACAGGCGTCAGGATATTGGCAAAAGGAAAAACACCGGCCAAAAACACGAGGATGCTGTACGACAGAACATTTTTTTGAAGGAATGTTTTACCGGCATACCACAACATCAGCAGGAGAGCCCCGGCAGATAGCAGCACCGCGGGAGCGCCCCATCCCGCCATAGGGATCAAATTGTAACCGTAGTAGCAGCAGAGGGGATAAGGCAGGGCCAGCAACCTCAGGTAATATCCTGTTGTGTAGAGTGCCACCGGGATCCGTTTCAGGAAGCCCTGTTCGTAGAATAAAGGGTTCTCAAAAAAGGCAAACTCCCTGAGTTTCGGCACATGGCCTACAAGGGATTGTTTCAGGAATTTCTGGCAGAAAAAAGTAATGACCAGCAGGAGCAGGAACCAGAGGGCCTTTTTGGGCTTTACGCCCGCGAAAAAATACAACGTGAGCGGGATCAGCACCACAAACAGGATAGACGTGGCCTTGCATAATAGCGCCAGGAAAAGGAACAGCAGGGCCGGGTAAATGGCGTTACGACGACCGGACATGACACCCTTTACAACCAGGTACAACGACAACATGCCAAACAGGAACGATAACAGCTCATCCCTGCATTTGATACTGGCCACCACTTCGGTGTGAATAGGATGCACCAGGAAAAGCAGGGTGGTAAGCAGGGGAAGCAAAGGATGGTAGTCTTTTAAAAGCAGCAGCAGTAACAGGTAAAGCAACATACACGTGACTGCATAAAGCAGCACATTGATAAGATGGCTGATGTGCGGGTTGCTTTTAAAAAATTGGTATTCTATAGCAAAACTAACCAGCACCAGGGGCCTGTATTCGAAGCTCTGCTGTGCCTGTTCCACATAATGGGTCCTGAAGATCTCTGGGATTCCCTTTAGTCCCTTCTGTACCCTGGGATTATTGGGATGATCGGGCGTGGTAACAGTAACATAATGATCATCGAAAGCATACCCGTTTTTGATGCTATTGCCATATAGCAGGAAGGTGAGCGCAAAAATGAACAGCAGGGTTTTATTTTTTGGCAGGCGATCTGGCATACTGGTCATACGAAAATATAACAAAAATCTATCCGGTCCACCGATCTGCTATACCGTTCCTGTTATAAATAACGATCAGCGACGGAAATAATTTTCGTAATAAGCTTCTTTTTCCCGGTTGTTGAGCAGCTTGAATTTTCCAGCCAGGAAAGCACCCAGTTGCTCGTTGGGGTTGATCTTAAATGCTTCTTCAAACAAATCAAGCCCTTCGGCCTGGTTGGTCTCCATGTACACGCTGTTGGCCTTTTGCGCCGTAAAGTAGTAATCGCGCGGGAATTCCGCCAGGGCCTCCTCGTATACCTTCAGGGCCTGGGTGTATTTTTTCTGCTCGATGCAGGCTTCGCCCAGAGCGCCATACGAAGCGTATTGCTTCGGGTTTATTTCAATGGCCTTATGGTACAACATCGCTGCCGAATCGTATTTCAACGTTACTTTATAGGTGTTTGCCAGGTTCTCGTATGCCTGTGCGTATGCTGGCCTGGCCCTGATCCCAAGTCTGAAGTAGAGAGCGGCTTCAGCATATTGCTTGTAGTAGGAGAACAGCACCACACCTGCATTGTTATACGAGCTGTACATCGAGCTGTCGGCACGCAGGGCCAGCTGGTAATGTTTCAGGGCGTTTGCAGCGTTTATCTGTGCGTCCTGCCCATTCTTTGATTTGTTCATCCGCTCCAGGTATTCGTTGGCCAGCAGGCTATTGCCTTTGGATGAATTTTCGAGGTAAGCACTGTCGTGAACAAAAAGCGTGAAGCGATCGTACCAGTTGTTGTTCCTGCTGATCACGTATACCAGGCATACCAGTGCCAGCACCGACAGGTATGAGAAGGGACGGGTGGTGAAGATACTGAGCCGGGGCTTCTTCAGGTTCAGCTTATCAAAATACGGCAGCAGCACAATGCATAACATCAGGCAGAAGCCAAAAGATGCCGTGAAAGCCAGGCGGTCGCCTATGATACCGGCCACCGGGGTTAAAAAATTAAGGAATGGAAAAATAGAGCCCAGGAAAAGCAGGAAGGCAAAAAGAAAATATTTATTCTTCGTTTTAAAAAAATACCAGCCACCCAAGGCCACAAACAATACGGATACAATCGAGTAAAGCCCAATGCCCACGCTCATATCAAATACCCTTTCGCCATAATAGAAGCGCATAGGAAAAGGGCATACGAGCAACCTCACATAAATACCCAGCGTTTTGAGCGCGGCAGAGAACCTGCCTATGATGGTAGGGTGATCGGTGAATAAAGGGTTTTCGAAATGATAAAAAGTGCGGAGCCCGGTTTCTTTCAGCATCATTCTTTTGGATACCATAAAAATGCCATATACAACGATCAGTCCCAGCACAGGCAACAGAATTTTCCTGGCACTGACAGGCCTGAAAAAATAAAGTGCCATCGGGATCACAACAAAAGACAGGATAGCCGTGCGCTTGGTGAACATACCCAACAGCAGGCACAGGGCTATGATCACCCCGTCTTTGATGCTGACCTTATCAAAGAAGCGAAAGCTGTAGATCAATGCCAGCAGCGAAAACATGAACGAGAGCAGCTCATCGCGCGACTTGATATTATCAACAGCCTCTGTATGCAACGGGTGTATCAGGAAGATAAACGCGCAGAGAAAGGCCAGGTTTTCTTTATAAGCCTGCGCACTGAATAACACGAGCACGCATTTATATACCAGGCACACGCACACAACATAAATGAGCAGGTTCACGAGATGGTTCACAAAAGGGTTTTGACCAAAGATGCCATATTCGATGGCAAAGGTGGTAGTTACAAAAGGGCGGTAATCAAAGGAGCCTTCTCCATCGTGCGCATAGCGGCTCTGCCAGATCTTAGGGATGCTTTTAAATCCATGCGATACCAGCTCGTTATCGGCTATATACTCCTTTTCCCTGCCTTTTTCAGGCGCGTTGGTGACCGTTACA
>BFBZ01001980.1_pt1 | contig 12236 bp, 10 predicted proteins | sample 1888401 | NCBI WGS metagenome assembly BFBZ01 (sample SAMD00112614, study PRJDB3348) | symbiont metagenome | host: Chara braunii | reverse complement strand
CGCCGGTTGCGTCTGCGGGCTTTGGGTCTGGCGCATCTGCGGCATCTGGATCGGGAGCTGCTGGGCCGGTTGCTGGTCGTCGACTTCCTGCGGCTGCTGTTCCTTCATCAGCACTTCCACATCGGTGTTGGTGCCCGCAACGACGGTAAAGTCCCGCTGGTAGATCTTGTCCTTGTTGCGCGCCACCGCTGTGTAACGGCCCTCGGCGAGCACCATGGTCGGGAAGGCGCTCAGGCTTTCCCCGACGATATCGCCTGCAGAGGTCAGAATCGACCAGGCAGTATCGGCAATCGCCTCGCCGCCAGCGTCAGACACCAGCTTGAGCGTGATCTTTGCCGCCCGGTGCTGGATGGTCGCCTCCGTCACCTTGCCGGCTTCAACCTGAATATCGGCGCGGATGACTGCGTTGACGCTGCCATACTCCGAAACGATGTGGTAGGTGCCTGCGCTCAGGCCCACCAGCGTGTTCGGCTTGACATCGGCCATGACAAGGCCGCGCTCGCCATCTTCCTTGGCTTCGCTGGAGTAGATCGAGAAACTCAACTCTTTTGGCGGAATGCGGACATCGGATCCGGAAACGGCGTTCAGTACCATGCCACCGGCATCAAGAACCATGGTTTGTTTCTGCGTATCGCCCGTTTCCGAGACGCTCAACTTCTTGGTCACGCCAGCGCGGCCGAAGGAGACATTGACGAAATAGTCACCGGGTAGAAGATGGAAGGCGGCCGAGCCGCCCTTCGAGCTCGCCACCAGCGGCAGCTTGCCGTCGGCGCCGGCAATCGGGCTGAAGACATACCAGGACAGGCCTTGCTGTTGCGGGCCGCTCTGCGGGGTCAGCTTGGCTTCAAGCCAAACGTCACGCAATGTGCGGGAAGGCGAATTTTCGCCGCCGGGCGCTACAAATGCGTTGAGCTTCGGCATCTTCACGCTGCCGTCGAGCTGCTTGAACTCCTTGAAAGCCTCCTGCGCGGATGCGGTGCTATTGAGGCTCAGCAGGACGGCAAAAGCCGCGCTCAATCGGCGAGCGGATGAAATGCCTGACATGGGTTCCGAACCGATTGACTTCCGATAAAACACACGCCACTTCAAAACCAATGCGGTGGCAAATTCAAGACCCACATCCTCGTATCTGTAAAATGAGAGCAATCACTCAATGAAAACCGACATCAAGCTGATCGATTATCTCGCCGTGCGACGATCTATCCCTGCATTTCAAATGGCAGAGCCAGGTCCGGAAAAGGTCGAGATCGAGGAGATCATCCGATTGGCCTCGCGCGTGCCGGATCACGGCAAGATCGCCCCTTGGCGCTTCATCGTCTATCGCGGCGAGGAGCGTGCGCGCATCGGCGAAGAGCTGTTGAAGCTTGCATTGGAAGCCAAGCCTGATCTGTCGGAAGAAATGATCCAGGTGGAGCGCACCCGCTTCACGCGTGCGCCTGTCGTTATCGCCGTCGTCAGCAAGGCGGCGCCGCATGTCAAGATCCCGGAATGGGAGCAATTGATGTCGGCAGGCGCACTTTGCCTGAACCTGCTGATTTCGGCCAATGCTCATGGCTGGGTATCCAACTGGCTGACGGAATGGTTTGCCTATGACGAGCGCGCCTATCCGCTGCTCGGCGTCGCCCTGGGCGAGAAGGTCGCAGGCTTCATCCATATCGGCTCCTCGAGCTTCCCACCCGTCGAGCGTCCGCGTCCGGAATTGTCGGAAACGGTGACATGGGTCGGTGGCGGGGACGCCTGATGTTCTACACGACGGATACCAATCGTCACGGTCTGGCGCGCGACCCCTTCAAGGCCATCGTCGCGCCAAGGCCGATTGGCTGGATCGGCAGCAAGGGCAGGGACGGTTCGCTGAACTTGTCCCCTTATTCCTTTTTCAACGCGGTCAGCGACCAGCCGAAGCTGGTGATGTTTTCGTCCGCTGGACGCAAGGACAGTGTTCGTAATGTCGAGGAGACCGGCGTGTTTACGGCTAACCTCGTCAGCCGCAACATCGCTGAAAAGATGAACCAATCATCCATCGCCGTACCCTATGGCGTCAACGAGTTCGAATTGGCCGGGCTGACTGCAAGGCAGGGCGAATTGGTCGATGCGCCCTATGTCGGTGAGGCCTTTGCGGCGCTGGAGTGCCGCGTCACCGAAATTCTGGAGCCGAAAGGCCTGGATGGCGAGGCTTCGGAAAACATCATGGTCATCGGCCAGGTCGTTGGCATCCATATTGATGAAACGATCATTCGCGATGGGAGGCTTGATATGGCGCTGGCAAGGCCGATCGCGCGCATGGGCTATATGGACTATAGCGAAGGCAGTGATGTCTTCGAAATGATACGCCCCAAGGCACCCTGACACATATCGCGCTCATTTTTCTTGGTTAATGAACAGGGTAAACGCCCCGTAAACCTTTGCCCGCTAAGGTTGGCAGCATGAGTTCGCGGGGCGGGAATCGCCTCGCCGATATCGAGGCGTAACGTGATCATAGAAGCATTCCTTCGCTGGGCCGAGACCGCAAAGGCAGACAACAGAGCTAGGGCAGCCAATGCCCTCGGCCGCGCCTATCTGCAATCGGACATGCCGAAGGAAGAGCGCGTGGCCGCCGAAATGGCGATGACCTACTTGCTCGATGATCCGTCACCGCGCGTACGACTGGCGCTGGCCGAAGCCGTCGCCCGCTCTTCCGATACTCCGCGCAACGTCATCTTGTCTCTTGCCGAGGATCAGCCCGAAATTGCCGGGCAGATCATCCTGTTTTCTCCGGTGTTCACCGATGCCGATCTGGTCGATCTCGCGCTACATGGCAGCGATGTGACGCGGATTTTGATCGCGTCGCGCGGGCAGGTGCCTCGGATGGCTTGTGCGGCCCTTGCGGAGATCGGCGGAGAGACCGAGATCCTTTGTCTTCTCGAGAACGATGGGGCATTGCTTTCGCAGGCTTCGCTGAAGCGTATCGCAGAGCGTCTTGGAGACTGTGCCGACATACGCGGCCTGCTTCTGTCCCGCGATAGCCTGTCATCCGACATCCGGCACCTGTTGATGCGCCGGGTCGGCGAGGCGCTATCGGAATCGAGCCTCATCCAAACGGTTATCGGCGCCGGCAGGCTGCAGCAGGTGACTCGTGAAGCCAGCGAATCGGCGACCGTTGCCATCGCCGGATCTGCGCAACACGAACAACTTCCGGACCTGGTCGAACATTTGAGGCAGAGCGGCTGGTTGACGCCTGCCTTCCTGATGCACGCACTCTGCTCCGGCAAGGTCGATTTCTTCGCCTGCGCCATCACCAATCTTTCCGGTTGCGACGAACGACGCACCCGCTCGATCATCTCCAGAGGCCGAGGCCATGCCATCCGTGCGCTTTACGAGAGCGCCGGACTATCCCGGGACATCAGCACCGTATTCGTGGAGGCGACGCTCACCTGGCGTGATGCGTCGCGGGCGAATGGCGGAGCCATGCTCGAGAATGTCTCATCTCGCCTGATGCGTAAATTCCGCCTGACGGAGCAGCCGGCTGCGGCCACGCAGCTGCTCGACATGGTAGAGAAACTTGCGAATGCCGAGCGGCGACAGGCCGCCCGAGGCTTCGCCGCACTGGCGACCCTCGCCGCCGCGTGATATCCAGCGACAGTCTTCACTGAGGTGTATCTTGCCGCTGTCTATCGCTGTTGAATCTCCCCGCCAGGATGGCGTTATCCGCCTTCTCAACATGTCGGATGCCTATGCGGAATCGCTTTATCCGGCCGAGAGCAACCACATGCTCGACCTTGCTTCGCTGGAAAAGCCTGAGGTGACGTTCTGGGTTGCGAGAATCAACGGTGATATCGTCGGGTGCTGCGGGCTTGTGGAAGCAGGCGACGGCACCGCGGAAATCAAACGCATGTTCGTGGATCCCACTGCCAGAGGGCTTAGCGTTGCGCGCAAGCTGATGGAGACGCTCGAAGCGGCTGCGTCCGAAAAGCGACTTGAAGCCATCCGCCTGGAAACCGGCAGCTACCAGCCAGACCCGCTCAGCCTGTTCATGGAGAAGAGGCTGGCTCTGACCTAGGGACGCGATCAGCGTTCGGAACTGTGGGGCCGCGCAATTGCAGCTCCGGCTCTTGCGCATGCTGCTCTTCCGTCAATTCCGCTTCGCGAATCCATTCGCGCCAGATGGCGACGATGATTGCCATCAAGACCGGGCCGATGAACAGACCAAGGAAGCCCATGGTCTTTACGCCGCCGACGAGACCGAAGAACGTCGGCAAAAAGGGCAGCTTGATCGGGCCGCCGACAAGCTTCGGGCGAAGCGTCTTGTCGACGATGAAGAGCTCGACCGTGCCCCAAATAAACAAGGCAATACCCGCCCAAAGCGAGCCGCTGGCGACGAGGTAAATCGAGACAAGCGACATCGACAGCGGCGCGCCACCCGGGACGAGGGCCATCACGCCTGTGAGAACACCAAGTGTGATTGCAGACGGTGCACCGGCGATCCAATAGGCCACACCGAGCACGATGCCTTCACCGATTGCGATCAGTGTCATGCCCATGACGGTGGAGCTGATAGTCGCCGGAACGACGCGGGAAATCCGCTCCCAGCGGTTCGGAAGGATGCGTTCGCCAAGGAGATCGACCTGGCGCACGAATGTCGAGCCATCGCGATAGATGAAGAACAGGGCGATCAGCATGAACAACAGGGTCAAGACGACATGAAACGCGTTGCCGCCTGCCGCAAGGACTGCCCTGTAGATGTTGCCGATATGCGCGCCGCTGACCAGTTGCGCCAGCTCGCCGATCGAGCCCGGGCTACCGACATATTGCGTCCATTGTTCGCCAAGCCATGGGCCGACGACAGGCAAGGCCAGGATCCATTCCGGCGTTGGCGCGCCTTCCCGGTTGACATGGACAGCCCAGCCGAACCATTCGCGCACTTCGCCGGCCATATAGATGGCCGACAGCACGATCGGCAGGACGAGAAACGTCACGATGAAGACAAGGGCGATGGTGGCCGCGAGCGTCGTATTGCCGCCGGTGCGGCGCAGCAGCTCGCTATAAAGCGGCCAAGTGGCGAAACCGATCACCGCTGCGGCTAAAACCGGAACAAGAAAGCCGTAGAAGAAATAGGCGCCGGCAATGGCAATCAGAATTAGCAGCCAACGCGCAGCGGAGATGGATGGAATAAGCGGCATGCGCGCATGCGCACTAGACCCCAGCCAACGGTGCTCCTTCGGCTTCTGACGTTCAAATACACCCACCGGACTTACTTTGCCCCTCTTCAACTAGATCCACCCGGTTATGGGGTACGATCTAGGCTCTTTCAAGAGCAACGCCCTGAAAGCCTCTTTATTCCGATGCCGTGACAATAACACGACTGCCGTAAAGATAATAACAAGGCTTCAGGAGGGGCGGCGGATCACCTTGAATGCGAAAAACTGGGTCTTTTGCATCGGATTGAAGTTGTTGTCGGCGACAAGGATCAGTACATCCGTGCCGTCCTTGGCCTTGCCAAAGGCAATGCCTTCGATGTTGTCGGGGGCAAGGCCGAGAGCCCGCAGATCCATGATCTGGGCCTTGCGCACCGGCACGACACGCTGATCGGTCTTGGCAAGCGAAGGGATGTTCGACACATCGGTAGCGCCGTCGAGATCGACCATATTGATCACGATGGTATTGCCGATACCCTGGGCGTAGCCGCGTTCGATCGCGAGCAGGTGGCGGTCGTCAAGTCCGATGATCTCGGACAGGCCGGAATCGTTCCAGCCGCTTGCGGTGGGCGGTGCCTGCGGGATTGGCGAGATCGGATAGACATATTGCGCCTTCTGCTCTCCGGTCGCGACGTCATAGCGGATGAGACGGGCAAGCGCGCCGCCGGTGAGCGTGGCGATCTGTCCATCCTGATAGAGCGCGGATTCCGTGCCGACGATCAGATCTCCACTGGAGAGAAAAGCCAGGCCTTCGAAGGCGAGATTGTCACGGATGCCAGTGCTCTTGTCGGCGGTGGGCGCGAATCCATCCGGCAATGAAAATTCGCGCATGAAGCTGCCGTCTCGGTTGGCGATGCGAACGAAGGGCGGCAACAACGCCTTGCCGTCGCCTTCACTGCTCCAATAGATGCCATCCCTGCCGAGGCGAATGGATTCCGCATCCACCTTTTTCGTCGCGAAAGGCTGGCCATCCTTATCCTGCAGCGTGACATGATCGAGAACAGCTACGCCTTTCAGGCCGTCGGCGCTGACGTCTATATCCAGGTGGTAGAAGCGGGCCGGCGCCTTTTCGGAGCGGTCGTCGCTGATGGAAATATAGCGGCCGGTGGCCGGATCAAATTCGATGCCCGAGAGGCCTCCGACTTCGACGCCATTTTCGGTGAAGCCTGTCGGAATATCATAGCTGCCGAGATAGGAGAGGCTGATGCCGGCGTTGCAGTCGCCAAAGGGGCAGGGCACGTCGATGGTTGTGCCGATGTCTGCAGCGTGAACGGGAAGGCCGAACAGGAAGGCGGCGGCAAGAGCCGACAAAATGGGCTTCAACATGGCGATATGGTCAATCCGAGCGGTTAAATGGCGACATTCAAGCTAATGCCGCCATCTATGCATCCGTCCATGACGCGCTCGTAACGAATATCCGACAATCCGATAAAATATCGGGGATAGTGCCGGGCAACGGCAACCCGTTGCGGTTGTCAGATATCCAGATCCTCGGCGAAAGCCGCACGCTCCTGAATAAAGCGGAAGCGGGCATCGGCCTTGGTGCCCATGAGATTGTCGACGGCATCGCGCGTGCCTTCGAAATCGACCTCATCGATCTCGACGCGCAACAAGGTCCGCTTGGACGGATCCATCGTCGTTTCCTTGAGCTGCGCGGGAAGCATTTCGCCCAAGCCTTTGAATCGGCTGATCTCGAGCTTGCCTTTGCCTTTAAACTCCGTCTCCATCAGCTCCAGCCGATGCGCGTCGTCGCGAGCATAAATCGATTTCGACCCCTGCGTGATCTTGTAGAGCGGCGGAACGGCCAGGAAAAGATGGCCACCGCGGACCAGCTCCGGCATTTCCTGATAAAAGAATGTAATCAGCAGCGAGGCGATGTGAGCACCGTCGACGTCGGCATCGGTCATGACGACGATGCGCTGATAGCGAAGGTCTTCTTCCCGGTATTTCGAGCGCGTGCCGCAGCCCAACGCCTGGATCAGATCGGCGATCTGCTGGTTGGCCGAAAGTTTTTCGCGGCCGGCGCTGGCGACGTTGAGGATCTTGCCGCGCAGCGGCAGGATCGCCTGATTCATGCGATTGCGTGCCTGCTTGGCAGAGCCACCGGCCGAGTCGCCCTCGACTAGGAAGAGCTCGGCGCCGGCGGCGGAGTTCTGCGAGCAGTCCGCGAGCTTGCCGGGCAGGCGCAGCTTGCGCACGGCGGTCTTGCGGTTGACTTCCTTTTCCTTGCGGCGGCGCATGCGCTCCTCAGAGCGCTCGATCACCCATTCCAACAGCTTTTCGGCTTCGGTCGGATTATCGGTAAGATAGTGGTCGAAGGGATCGCGCAGAGCGTTTTCGACGATGCGCTGCGCCTCGACGGTCGCGAGCCTATCCTTGGTCTGGCCGACGAATTCCGGTTCGCGGATAAAGATCGAGAGCATGCCGACGCCCGATATCATCACGTCTTCCGTGCTGATATTGGCGGCGCGCTTGTTCTGCGTCAGCTCGGCGTAGCTCTTCAAACCCTTGGTGAGCGCGATGCGGAACCCGGCCTCATGGGTGCCGCCTTCAGGTGTCGGGATGGTGTTGCAATAGGAATGGATCTGCGGATCGCCGCCGTACCAGGTGATTGCCCATTCCAGCGAGCCGTGACCGCTATCCTTCTCCGTCTTGCCGGCGAAGATCTCGCGGGTGACGGTGAACTCGTTGCCCATCGTTGCCTTGAGATAGTCTCTCAGGCCGCCGGGGAAATGGAAGACGGCCTTCTCAGGAACATCAGAGCCCTCCGGCGCCAGTTCCGGATCGCAGCTCCAGCGAATCTCGACTCCGCCGAACAGATAGGCCTTGGAGCGCGCCATGCGGAAGACGCGGGCCGGCTCGAAGCGGGCATGATCGCCGAAGATCTGCGGATCGGGATGAAAGCGGACACGGGTGCCGCGGCGATTATGGACATCGCCCAGTTCCTCTAGGCCGCCGACCGGCACGCCGCGCGAAAAGCGCTGGCGATAGAGCTTGCGATTACGGGCAACCTCGACTTCCAGATCATCCGACAGCGCGTTGACGACGGAGACGCCGACGCCGTGCAGACCGCCCGAGGTCTCGTAAGCCTTGCCATCGAACTTGCCGCCGGCATGCAGCTTGGTCATGATCACTTCGAGCGTCGATTTGCCCGGTACCTGCGGATGGTTTTCCACCGGGATGCCGCGGCCGTTATCTGTGACGGTCAGATAGCCCTGCCGGTCGAGATAGACCTCGATGAAATTGGCATGGCCGGCGACCGCCTCGTCCATGCAGTTGTCGATGACTTCGGCAAAGAGATGGTGCAGCGCCTTTTCATCCGTGCCGCCGATATACATGCCCGGACGCATGCGGACCGGCTCAAGCCCCTCAAGAACGCGGATGGAGCTTGCACCATATTCTTCGGCTGAAGATGTCGTCGGAGCCGCACGCTGCGGCGGCGTTGCCACAGGCTTTTCAATCTTCAAGGCGGGCTTTTCCGTTGCCTCCGGCTTAGGGGCGCTAGGCAGTCCGGAGAAGAGATCGTTGCTGTTATCCATAGAATTTCAAGCTGCTCAGATTTGTTCTGGTGGGGCCAGACCCCTTTTATTATCGCATTTGCGGCCGCTATTCGCGAATCACCGTGATTCTGCCAGAAACGGCACACAAGAGCGATGGCGCCCCACGACGGGGCAGATTTATAAAGAGATTTGCGTTGCCGGGTGACGAATGGCAAGCCCGGTGGCCGATCGGAGGAAGTGTCCGCATGCGAATGTCCACAGCTCATTTGCCGATCCTGGCCGCAATATCAAGCTTTCTGCTGTTTGCGGCCGCTTCCAGCGCCGATGCGGAGATGTTGAAGCCCTTCAAGGACGAGCTCTTTTCCAGCCAGACCGTCCTCGAGAGTCATGACAACGGCGCGTTCCAGACGATCGATTATCAGGAGATGCGGGATATCAACGGCCGTGACCAGATCCCGGAAAAGCGCGTCAAGCCGGCCTATGTCGACACGGGCGTCCGCTGGAAGGCGCAGGAAGACGAGAACCTGCAGCTCGGCGATCGCAAGATCGATGTCACGCGGATAGGGCCGGCATCGAAGCAGGCCTTCACCGTCATTTTCATCCACGGTCGTGGTGGCGACCGCCGGCTCGGCTCCAACGACTATACGTTCGGCGGCAACTTCAACCGGCTGAAAAACCTCACCTACGCAAACGGCGGCACCTACTATGCGCCGAGCGTCAAGAGCTTCGACAGCAACGGCGTCGCCGATATAGCAGCGCTGATCCGCCATTCCTCCGAGCAATCCGGCGGCAAACCCGTCATTCTGACCTGCGCCTCGATGGGCAGCTTCATCTGCTGGGGCATCACCCGCGATGCTGAAAGCGTCAAGCGCCTGAAAGGGATGGCAATTCTGAGCGGCGTCACCGACCCGGATTTTACGAAGAGCGCCTTCTACAAGGCCAAGCTGCCGCTTTGGTTCACCCATGGCAGCAAGGACCCGGTCTATGCGGCAACCGACCAGCAAGCCCTGTTCGAAAAGCTCTACAAGGCGCATTACCCGACGCGGTTCACGCTTTTCGAAACCGGAAATCATGGAACGCCAGTGCGGATGACCGATTGGCGCAGGGTGCTCAACTGGATCGCTGATCCACAGGCCTCCTGAAACATATCAGCCAATTCGACTTATTTTCCGGATAAGCATCTTTCAAACGATTTGAACCGGTTTCGACCCCTTTCCATAACTTTCCTTTCCTCCACAGTTTTGTTAGTCCGGCAGATGGATCAAGGGGGAGAAGTTCGGAATGACGAAGACTGTACGGCCGCTTCTGGCCGGAAACTGGAAGATGAACGGCACGCGTGCGAGCCTGGATCAGATCAAGGCGATCGCAGACGGCGTCAAGACGCCGCTATCGGAGAAAATCGATACGCTGCTTTGCCCTCCGGCCACCTTGCTCTATGTCGCGACGGCGCTCTGCGACGACAGCCCGCTGGCGATAGGCGCCCAGGATTGCCACCAGCAGGTCAGCGGCGCACATACCGGCGATATCTCGGCCGAGATGGTTGCGGATTGCTTCGGCACCCATGTGATCGTCGGCCATTCGGAGCGTCGCCGGAACCACGCGGAAAGCGACATGCTGGTGCGTGCCAAGGCGCAGGCTGCCCATGAAGCGGGCTTGACGGCCATCATCTGCCTTGGCGAAACCGCCTATGAGCGCAACAGCGGCCAGACCCTGGATGTGCTGAAGCGCGAGCTGGCCGGCTCCATTCCGGACGACTCGACGGCAGAATCGACCGTGATCGCCTATGAGCCGGTATGGGCGATCGGCACCGGTCAGGTTCCGACCCGCGAAAACGTCGAGGAAGCCCATGGTTTCATCCGTTCCGAGCTCGTCGAACGCTTCGGCAAGCAAGGCGCGAAAATGAGAATCCTCTACGGCGGATCGGTCAGCGGCGCCAATGCTCGCGATCTTCTTGATATTCCCAACGTCAATGGTTTGCTTGTCGGAGGTCAGAGCTTGAAAGCGGTCGATTTCCTCGCCATTTACGCTGCATTCGAACGGCAGTTTGCCTGAAGGACCCGCTTGTCCGGAATTCCAGTCTCGAAAGGGCTTGGAATAGGCGATAGCCTCATGTAAAGAGCCGCGAGCTTTTCTTTTTGATGCCCGCCCGCGGGCAGGACTGGACCTATGCAAACCGTACTGCTTGTCATCTATCTCATGATCGTTGTCGCGCTTATCGGCGTGGTGCTGATTCAGCGTTCCGAAGGCGGCGGCCTGGGCATCGGCGGCGGATCGGGCTTTATGTCCGCACGCGGTACGGCCAATGCGCTGACACGCACCACGGCCATTCTGGCCGCGTTGTTCTTTGTACTCGCGCTCGGCATGAACGTGCTGTCGCGCTTCGAATCGCGCCCGACCGACATTCTGAACCGTATCCCGAGCACGTCGGGCCAGGGTAACGGCATTCTCGACTCGCTCGGCGGCCAGAAGGGTGCTGCTCCGGCAACGACTCAGCCGAAGCCAGCCGACAATAGTGGCGTTCCGAACAGCGGTGCTGTCGCTCCGCAGTCGCAGGCGACGCCGCCTGCAACGACGAACCAGCCGGCAGCTGCAACGACCACTCAGCCGGCTCCGGCCGCTGCCGGTCAGCAGACCGCGCCGGCGGCCACGACACCTGCGCCAGCCCAAAGTGGCAGCGACGTACCGACCGGCAAGTAAGCCAGGTCGGCCAAGATCATCCCCGGCAGGTCCTTGGATCTGCCGGTTTTGTTTTGTCGATATTCCGTCTTCTGTGTCCAAAATTCCGGAAACGAATTTTAGGGCTAGCGGAATCATTTGTTAAAAGGTATCCGGTGACTCCCATGGCGCGATATGTATTCATCACAGGCGGCGTGGTTTCTTCCCTCGGAAAAGGAATTGCTGCTGCGGCTCTCGGAGCGTTGTTGCAGGCTCGTGGTTATCGAGTCCGCCTGCGCAAACTTGACCCCTATCTGAACGTGGATCCGGGCACGATGAGCCCGACCCAGCACGGTGAGGTCTTCGTCACCGACGATGGTGCGGAAACCGACCTCGATCTCGGCCATTACGAGCGCTTTACCGGTCGCTCGGCCACCAAGACCGACAACATCACCACCGGTCGCATCTACAAGAACATTATCGACAAGGAACGCCGCGGCGATTATCTGGGCGCCACCGTTCAGGTCATTCCGCACGTCACGAACGAGATCAAGGATTTCGTCATCGAAGGCAATGACGACTATGATTTCGTCATCTGCGAGATCGGCGGCACCGTCGGCGACATCGAAGCCATGCCGTTCATGGAAGCGATCCGCCAGCTCGGCAACGACCTGCCGCGCGGCACCGCGATCTACGTCCACCTGACGCTAATGCCTTACATTCCGGCTGCCGGCGAGCTGAAGACCAAGCCGACGCAGCATTCCGTCAAGGAATTGCAGGCACTCGGCATTCATCCCGACATTCTGTTGGTGCGCGCCGATCGGGAAATCCCCGAAGCCGAACGCCGCAAGCTTTCGCTATTCTGCAACGTCCGCCAGTCGGCTGTCATCCAGGCGCTCGACGTCGCAAA
>BFBZ01000018.1_pt27 | contig 12240 bp, 13 predicted proteins | sample 1888401 | NCBI WGS metagenome assembly BFBZ01 (sample SAMD00112614, study PRJDB3348) | symbiont metagenome | host: Chara braunii | reverse complement strand
CTGAGACSAACTTGCRGCRGACCATGCGATCGTCTGCAGGTCGCGAGCTCCGTGACCGCGCCGCAGCACCACGGTTCATTCTTCGCCCGTCAGCCACTGMCATCGARAGAACATCGCGAGACCGTTCCGCCCTGCGGACCCGCTGACGTCGCGGAACGGGCGAGGTCAACATTGGTTTATGACAGGCGCWGATCGCCGGCCAACGCATCGGACCAGCATTGCACGGGTCCGGTCCCGCCCCTATCCTTCGGGCACGACACGCGCTGACCCGCATCCCACAGGAGCGCCCCATGCCGATCGCGAGCCTGGCTCCCCTGGACGARACCATCACCATCGCGGAGCTGACGCGCGATCCCTATCCGATCTAYCAGCGCCTGCGGCGCGACGCGCCGGTGYTGCGGGTCAAGTCGGTGGGCCGGACGTTCCTCACCAAGGCGGCCGACACCAAATATGTGAAGGACAAYGCGGCRCTGTTCTCGTCCGACGATCCGAACACGCCGATGAAGCGCGCYTTYCTCGCGCATACCYTGATGCGCAAGGACCATGAYGAGCACCGCGCCGARCGCATGGCGATGATGCCGGCCTTGATGCCGAAGACGATCGAGCAGGAGTGGGTGCCGCTCTACACGACATTCGCCGCTGACTATCTCGACCGCCTGCCGCGCGGCGAGGTGGTCGATCTCTTCCCTGCGCTCGCCGGCCCGCTGGCCGCGCGCATCCTGGCGCATGTGATGGGCATTCCGGACGCCAGCGACGCGGACATGCAGCGCTGGTCGCAGACYCTGATCGACGGCGCCGGCAATTTCGGCTGGACGCCGGGGCCGTTCGACGCGACCGACATCGCCAATGCGGAGATGGACCGCTGTATCMRYGSCAACATGGCGCGCGTGCGCAATGAACCGGAYTCCTCCGCGCTGTCCTTCATGGTGAACGCGAAGARCCCSATYCCSGASAGCCAGATCATCGCCAACATCAAGATCGCGATCGGCGGCGGCATCAACGAGCCGCGCGACGCGCTGCTGACGATCCTCTACGGCCTGCTCACCAATCCGGAGCAGCTCGAAGCCGTGCGCGCGCAGGACAAATGGCGCTCCGCCTTCGAGGAAGGCGTGCGCTGGGTGGCGCCGATCCAGGCAAGCTCACGCCTGGTGATGGAGGACACCGAGATCCGCGGCTGCCTGATCCCGAAGGGCGACACCGTGATGACCATCCAGGCCTCCGCCAACCGCGACGAGGACCTGTTCGAGGACGGCGAGACCTACAACGCCCTGCGCGACCCCAACCCGCACCAATCCTTCGGCAACGGCCCCCACCACTGCGCCGGCGCCCACCTCTCCCGCCGCACCGTCGGCGCGATTCTGTTGCCAATGCTGTTCGAGCGGTTTCCCAAGATGACGCTGCCCGATCCGGCGAGCGTGCAGTGGCATGGGTTTGGATTCCGTGGGCCGCTCAATTTGCCGGTTCGGCTACAATAGGATCGGCGCCAGAGGCTGGCGCTTCGTGGGCCTGAGTTCGCCAGATCCGGCCGCGGCTTGGTGAGGATCATGATCCCCACGGCACGGCGATCACGCCGCCTCATGGCGTCATTCGGCATGCTCCCTGGTCCGGGAAGCGGCCGGCGGGCTCGCTCCAGCCGAGACGGTGCGTGTCGCCGCAGCGGCGCGCCGAACCGTGACGATCGTGCCAGGCCGGCCGGCCACGGTCGTGACGTCGGCGCCGAGCTGCTTGGCGAGGGCCGCGATGATGCCGGTGCCGAGCCCGCCCYTGACCCGGCCGTTCACCTGCGTCTTGCCCGTTCCATTGTCTGAGACGGACAGCGTCCAGCCGGCGCCGCAGGACTCGTAGGACACGACGATCAGCCCATTCGCGGCGTCCTCGGGAAAGGCATGCTTGAGAGAGTTGATGACGAGCTCGGTGACGATCAGTCCGAGGCTTTCGGCTTCGCTTGTCGTCGCCTTGCCGCCGCCACGGGTCTCGATCCTGATCCGCTGGTGGTCGGCGATCATCGATTGCGCGATCGCCTGGCAGAGCCTTGCGAAATGCGGGCCCAGCGCGACCACCCCGCTGCGCGCGGAGGCGTGGAGACTCTGCTGGATGTTGGCGAACGAGATGACCCGATCGCGGGCGTCGTCGAGATGACGTCGCGCCTCCTCCGAGCTGACGGACCGTGCCTTCAACGAGATGATGCTGGCGATGATCGCCAGGCTGTTGCCGACGCGGTGCTGGAACTCTTCGAGCAGCACATCCTTCTGACGCAGCAGCTCCTCATTCTGCCGCGCCAGATCGCGCTGTCGGGTCACGTCCTCGAGGCCGAGCAGGATGGTGGTGTGGGCGCCCACCGTGTAGGACACCTGCCGGGCGTTCAGGCGCATGACGCGCGGTCCGACGCCGGGGAACGTGTGCTCCACCTCGAAATCGTTCAGCGCCGTGGTGTTGCAGACCATCTGGCCCAGCCACGACCTCAGTGCCGGAATGTTCCAGGCGCCGTCACCCAGCTCATAGAATGGTTTTCCCAGCACCGCCTCCGAGGACGCGGCGAAGGTGAGATAGAACGAACGGCTGGCGGCAATCACGCGCAGATCATGGTCCAGGACGAGCAGCGGCTCCCGCACGGTATCCACGATGGCTTCGGCAAGTGCACACGCGTCAGACGCGTTGGAGAACTGCTGCTTGAACATCGTCCCCTCCTACTCAACACCCCCAGCCCGTCACGAGCGCGTCGAGCCTCTCGCCTGCGGCGAAACGACATCCARAACTCGCCGGTGAGCTATGGTGTTAGCTAGCGATGCGGACGGAGTTCCGTCTGTGCAAAACAGACCACAGCCTGGCGCTGAATCGTGATCGGAGGTCSRACATCAGACCTGCTGCTCGGCCTGCAGATTGTCGTTGAGGACCGCCTGCAGCAGCGCGGGATAGACCACGATTTCCCCGTCATATTCGATCAGGCCCGCCTTCCTGAACTTGTTCATGAAATGACTCACGCGCGACCGCGTCGTGCCGATCATTTCCGCCATGGTCTCCTGGCTGATCTTCGGAATGATCGGCTGCGGCGTTCCGCCACGGCCATAATTGGCCATGGTCAGGAGCAGCCGCGCCAGCCGCTGCTCGCTGCTGTGGAAGAGCTGGTCGATCAGGTCCGCTTCGAACCGGCCGATCCTGGCGAGCAGGAACGCGATGAACATCTCCGCGAGCTCAGCGTGGCGGCGAAGCGCCGTGATTATGGTATTCCTGGCGATGGCGATGACCACGCAATCCTGCAGGGCGCAGGCCGAGCCGTTGTGCAGCGCCTGCCGCGTCAAGCAGCCTTCGCCAAAGAACTGCCCGGCAGCGACGATGCCGACGACAGCTTCCTTCCCGACGTCGTTGACGACGGCGAGCTTGATCTTTCCCTGCTGGAGAAAGAACAGCGTGTCGGCCGGATCCCCCTGGACGAAGACGCTTTGCCCCCTGGGAACCCTCAGGACCTTCTGGCCGGCACAGATCTTGTCGAGAAAGGCCTTTGGATCAAATCTGGCGAGGTTCGAACTCGGCACAGCACCCATCCTGGTTGATGGACATGCCAAGGTCTTACGGGGGAAACCGCCTCTCGTTTTGCGCTACATCAAATGGTGCAGCGCGGCTCGATCGAGAGCATGAGCGCAATGTCATGCGGGCGCGGAAGGCTACCACCCTCTGGACCATCCTTAACCCTCTGGAACATTCTTGGCATCCCGCGGTTCGTCCTGGCTGGGGAAACGACAACCAAGGAGTTCACCATGGCAAGAGACGAGCACAACAAGGCGGCCGAGCACCACGACAACGCGGCCAAGGCCCATCGTTCCGCCGCCGAGTTGCACGGCAAGGGCGATCACGCGAAGGGCAAGGAGCACGCCAGCAGCGCGAAGCAGCACTCGCAGACGGCCAGCCAGCACAGCGAGCAGGCGCACGCAAAGAGCCAGCAGCAGAAGTAACGTACCGGAAAGGGCCCGGGCCACCCCGGGCCTTGCCCTATTCGGTCGGGTTGAACCGGCGCGCACTCGTCGACGGCAGCGATCCGTTGACGCCGAACAACGAACGTCGCGCCGCCGGCGGACGATCCATCCTTGCGCSAAGACCCATCTTTGCGATCGGTGAAACTCGCAGCCCTCGCGCTTCGATCCGTCAACCGTGATGATCGGCCACTTGTCGTGGTTGCACGGACCAAGCTGCCGGCGCGTCGTCACGATCGGCTGCGGCCACAGCCGCCGTCGCCTGCACCTTGCCGGGCGCGTGATGGGACGGCGCGTAGATCGCATAGACCTGCATCGGCACCGTGCCGATATTGGTGATGTTGTAGATGTGTATAAGAGACAGTGCCGATATTGGTGATGTTGTGCCAGGTCCCGGCCGGCACGAGCACGCACCAGCCGTTCGACACCGTCTGCTCGAACGGCAGCCGGTGCTTCGCAGTTCCCATCTGCACCCGGCCGTGGCCGGCATCGAGCCGCAGGAACTGATCGGTTTCCGGATGCATCTCGAGGCCGATGTCGCCGCCGACCGGGATCGACATCAGCGTCACCTGCAGATAGCGCCCGCTCCAGGCGACCGTTCGATAGTTCTTGTTGTCGCGGGTCGCCCGCTCGATGTCGAACGCCTGCGGCTTCGGCCCGGTGTCGTTGATCTCGTCAGCACGAATGATCATCATCACTCTCCCAATGGAGCCATCGCCGGGAGGCGGGCCCCGCGCCTCTAGCGATGATCCCGCAGCTGATCGGCCACCGCCTCCTTGCCGAAGGCGTGGTCGAGCGCACGCTTCAGCTTGTGAACCGCGCCGCGCACGGCCTGCTCCATGAAGCTGTCCTGATGCGCCGCGACGATGGGCTCGCCGCCGTCGCGATGCACCTCGATCTTGCAGCTCTTGTCGTCGTGGCTGGTCTTGTGGCTCACCGCGTCGCTGAGCTGGACGTCGATCCGCCTGATCTGGTCCTCATGGCGATGGAGCACCGCATGAAGCGACGCCTTCACGTCCTGCGACAGCTGCTCTCCGCCCGCGACGTTGCCGTCGGTCCTGATATCGATCAACATCCGTCTCTCCTCGAGCTGAAGCAGCAACAAACGCCGCAGGATCGCATTCGCGCTCATGATCGGCTCCCTGGCTCCGTCGTCATCCCAGCTCCGACGCGCAGCTGCGACCTCGCCCTTCGACGTCGCCGCGCGGTACGCAACGCCATGCCGCGTCCGGCGCGCGCGACGGCCACGACTGAATGCCCCGCGCTGCTGTCGACGGTCTGACGCGGTGCTCGACCGCCGCCAGCCTTTCAGGCGCCGGCGACGCAACTGATCGCGCGCATCTCCTAATGCATCCCACCATCAGCCTGCCAGAGGCGAACGCGCGCGGCTGATCAATATTGCTCAGTCACATCAGGAGAATCAGGTGCACCCTGCGCCTTCCCCGTTTCGCGTCTGCACCGGAGATGGGATGATGGATTGTCCGATCACGTTTCGCTGCCCTCACACCGGGGCCGAGGTCGATGCCGTCCTGCGACAGCCGACGGATGCCTGCCGGTGCGAGACCGCGACCTACGCGACCGTGCCGTGCGCGGCCTGCACACGCTTTCATTTCATCCACGCCCTGACCGGCGCGCTCATTCCGCCGACATTGCTCGGCCCAGCGAGTTGGACGCCGTAGCGGCGGGCGGGACGTCCTATCAGCGCGACGCTCGTCGAAGACTATTCACCGTATGGGCCGCTCTGATCCAGGCGAGCTCATGCTTGGCGATGGAGCCCCCCAAAGTTCACGACTGCCTGATCCCAAATATTGCTCAGGCCGCGACGAAGTGTGAAGCCCTCGGCCTCATAAAGAAGCGAAGCGGCTCTGCATAGTCAGTCCTCAGCTTTGTGTAATCCGGGCTGTATTCTATTTCCTTGTCAGCATAATATAATGCATCATCACGAGAGAGACAGTCCTGCGCCCCGGCAAGGTTTTTTCTGCGCGCATCGAACACGACCAGATATCCACGAGGTACAGTCGCAACCGAGTGCCGAGATTGCCGATCCATGTAATCCGCCAGCTGGTTGGCACCATCCTGAGCACGAGGTGCCGCGTATTCCGTGTAAGTCGTCGGTGTACCTTGCGTCCTCGACTTCGCGGTAGACTTGCCTAGCCACTTGATTTCGATAAGGGCGGATGCTCCCGAGCCGAACCATTCGACTCTGATGTCAACCGGCTTCGTCTCGTCGGTGTTCTGCTCGGGTCTAACGCTGGCGTCCCGCGTCATAAGAGTGAGGGCCTGAACGAGCGAATTCCGCATCGTCGCCTCCGGCTTGTTCGTGAGGATCAGCCGTGGGCCGTCCACGCCTCCTTCCCAGACCTCAGCGAGGATCTGGCATTGCGTTTCGAGTGCCATCTCCCTCGCATACCGTTTGAGCGCGCCTTCTAGACTAGATAGGGTCGGCGTCGCGAAATTGCTCCTCATTAGGCTGGATACCTTTGGCACGATGACGTCGAAATTTCTGCCTAGGATGCGATCCACGCCCGAGTCGTAGTGGTACACGAGAGCAGTTGCGGCCAGAGCCGAAAGATCTATGAGCTGCTGTAAAATAAGGTGACGAAAGGATCCGTCGGCGCAGATTTCGATACACGCATGTGGCCCGCGGTTGACGTCGGCAAGTTTGGTCCCTAGCACTGCATAGTCTGTGACTATGCTAGCATTACCGAAGGCATCGATGACCGGAGCAAGAGGCGTGCTGGCGATACCGCGCACTACCGTCAGCGTGCCCACGAGGCTTTCGGGCGGACATCTCTGGAAGATCGACCTTACCGAGTCTGTCAAATCCCGGATCGCAGACGCGCCTTCTTCGCCGAAAGCCTGCCGGGCCTGATGCACGTAAAGTCCACCGACTAATTTGGTAATGCTAGCGATATCAAAGTCCAAGATCCGCTCCCCCTCCGCTGCGCAGAACTCGCGCCGAAAGCCAAAGAACAGCTGGAGACAAAGTATCCCGCACATCGGGGCCGAGTACTTTGCTCACGACTTCGTACTCGTTGTAGAGCAACCCTACGTCGTCAGGATCAAGTAGCTTGCGCCTCTGACCAAGACGGAGCGGAACGGCCACGCCTGGTGTTTGATTAATCGCGTGTCTGATCGCGCCGACCGGGAATGCAAGGGCGCACTCCGTCGCAGATCTGAGCCAAGGGCGTCGCTCCGATATCCAGTGAGCAAGGCTTTGAATTAGCTCCAGCTCGTCGGAAATCTGCGGTTGCGTTGGCTGCATCAATTGTTCGTCAGTCATCTCAATCAGGCCGCGCGCGAACAGGCTTTCACGCGCCGCGTCGAGTTCTTCGCTGAAAGGAAATCCCTCAGAGGTGACCGCGTACTGATAACCCCACTCGCCGATGGCCTTGCCCTTAAAGAGCGCGAGCACGCAGCCGAGGTATGAGAAGAGATGCATCTCTCCGACCGACATAGGCAGGATGGATGGCGGCGCATCGCTCGCAATTATCAGCGCGTCTCCGTATGCCATTGGCACGATCTCGGACGACATTAGTTGAGCGCCGCTTCGATGCTGCTATAAGCTGTTGAAAAAAGTTGCTCGCCGCTCTGCTGGACCTCGCTCAGGTCGGTCCAATCGGTCATACGCACGACCTGCATTCCTTGCCGCTTCCGAAGCTTGGCCAAATTCATAACGAGTTCAGAACTCTTGATGTTCGCAGTCATCAAGATTTTGTTTCCTGCCTCCGCGAATTTGGAGAACATTGAGCCGGCCCGAGCTTCGTAGGCGATATCCAACGATCCTTCAGGTGTGTCGATCAGAAGCGTCGCTGGCCCGTCAGACATGTATTCCGCCAGCGCCATGCGCAGCGCGATGTCGATAAAAAAGCGTTGACTTTCGGATACTTCGTCGGGACGCGACCGTAGCACACCGGCCATGCTCAGCTTGAGGCCAAAACCAGCGGTTGTGCCTTGCTGGTGCTCAAGCTCGACATCGATGGGAAGTCCGATGAACTCCTCGGCCAGATCCCGGAACCTGGGCACGAATTCGAGCGATCCCCGTTCATAGTGCTGTTTGAGCGCGCTTTCGTACACGCGGAGCTTTTCTCGCAGTTCATCGCGCTTGGCGTAATGCTTCGCGCTCAAGTCTATGAATTCATCCCTCTCCTTTTCGAGTTTGGCGATCTCCTTCTTGATCGCGGAAAACTCGCCCGTGCGTTCCGTAGAAATCCGCTCGCCGTCCCCCGCGAGGAACTCGTAGAGGCTCTGCTGTGCGGCGGCTTCTTCGGCTTCTGCCATGGACAACTCGGTGCCGAGACGCTGGCTTATCGCCGTTATAGTCTTAAGTTCCTCCTGAAGCGCAATGATCTTGCCATCGATGTCGCGAAGGGCCCGCACCGTGTCGGCGTCGTCATCTGAGGCATCGAGCATGCTGTTACACAACGGGCAATGCCCGAGATCTAGCTTCGTTTGGACGGCGGCGGCCGTGTGATACGTGCCGCAGACGGCGCATCTGTCGTCAACCAGCGTCGCTCGGATGGCCGGATGGTGCGAGACGGATCCTGCCTTCTGGATGCGAGATGAAAATAGCCGTCGGTATTCTATCTGTAGCTCTGTGAGCCTGGCGTTGAGATCAATCCGCTTGACGTCCGCGTCTCGTCGTTCGTTCTGCTTGGTTCTAAGTCGACTTTCAGCGGCTGCGTAACGATCCTGGAGGAGCAAATTTTGTTTCTGCAGAGTCTCCAGAGTTTCCTCGTCCTGCGGGTCTACCTTGTCCATCAACTTGACCAATTGGTCGATTCTTGACGTCACATGTCTTCCGGAGAAGCGTACGTTTCGCGCACGCGAGTCCTCCCGCTTCATGTCGTGTTGCAGCTTATCGGCGGTCTTCGCCGCCATCGGGTCGGCACCGAATGCGAGATACAGAGCGTTTGTTAGCGCGTTGCGGTCCCACATGAGTAGATGGCGTCCTTCATCAAAGGTATTGACGAAGTGAAATAGGAAGACAAACTGAGCGAAATCCGCAACTCCTGTAAGATGGCGCATCTCGTCTTCATAACGCTTCTGCGGCAAGGCCGCGTCTTCAGCGTCGACCTCGGTGACGGTCCTTGTCGCGCCGTCAGTCCTATGGGTGATTGCAACGGACGCGACCTTCGATCCGGAGAAGATGTTGCGCTTGACGACAATGACCGTCGACGGCCATTCGAGCTCAACGGTCACACTGGCGACTGGTCGCAGTTCCTCGCTGATGCGCCCGCCGAAGTAGTCTTCGATGCGGTCCAGACGGGAGGTTTCGATGAAGTAATCCGATGCGGACAGAAATCTGCGCTCTGGATCGGGTACCGCACCGGTAATACCAAAAATCAACGTGTTGAGAAAGGTCGACTTCCCAAGGCCGTTCGCGCCCATGAGGCAGAAAACGTCTCGCACCAAACGGACTTCGACATTCGGCTGGATTGTGTAGAGGCTAAAGTTTTCAAGCTTGACCCGCACGACCTGTGGGAAAGCTACCTTGGTCGCAGAAACACTATGTGGCACGGCGATTTTCCAGATTAGGACGGAGGTTACGCCCGCTCGAAGACGAGGCAATGTTCCGACAAATCAAACTTCCCTCCGTGCTGCGAGCTTGCCCTCATCGATCTGATGGCTCCGCTTTTTACAAGAGCGAAACCGAGAGGAGCGACGCACTCGCCGAGAATGCGGGCGACATCGATATGGACGCCAGCATACTGACTATCGCCGATTGCCACAACTGCATGGTGTCCTGATTGTAGAATACGCCTTAAATGCTCAAAAATGGTATAAAGGTCGTCGAAATAGAATCCGACCATTTCGGGAATGTTGCGGTTCCAGAGTTCGCCGCGCCTTTGGCTCAGCGCCGTCACGACCTTTGCAAGCGTGGCTGAAGTGGCACGTTGGGAGGTTTGTTGCCATTTCGTCTGGACGTGAGAACGGAAAGTGCCCTTGCGCAGCGCGGCGTTGTCTGCGGGAGACCCGAGATACCCGAGCATCCAAAGCTCGAGATTATAGACGTCCGTATAATCGAACGAATTCGGGTAAGGCGGCGAGAACACGGCGACGTCAGCTTCGGAGACTCGGGACAACATCCTTCGTGAGTCGCCTCGCAGCACCCTGTGTCCACCCTTTGGTAGACCCGCGAACCGGCTGAGGTCCGCGATGGCTGCGTCTACCGCGTAGTCTAGACTGGCAATGAGGTCGGCCGCACTCTTCGGCGAACCCGACCTGCGGTAGCGGCGACCCTTTCCGTTGATTGTGACGTTGCTATTGGCGACAAGAACGCTGCCGAGCAGGACGCGCAGGAGGCGAGCCTCATCGGCATCCCACCTCTTCGATCGGCGCACGATGGCTCTGATCGTCCGATAGACGTCGGATGCGAACACAAAACGGCCGGCTACCCCCGGCTCGCATAGCGTGGGCGGCATCCCAGACACGAGTCGCGTGTCGATGTCATTAATCACCAGGGTTGAAATCAGCCGTTCATACCTGCGGCAGAATCCCGCGGCGGATACGGGAACCAGCTTGGCTTCGATCAAATCGGCCAGAAATGGATTGACCTCTATCGAGGTTGACTTGAGGCCGAGCATGCGGCAAGTCATTGCAGTGGTGCCGCTTCCTCCAAATGGGTCAACGCAGCGATTTACACGGTAGGGCAGCGAAGCCAAGACGTCCGCGACGAATTTGGGCGAGAACGCCTCCTTGAAGTGAAACCACCGCTGAAACGGCACCTTGGCGGCGCCCTGGTTCGACGACGTGGGTCCTTCGTCGGCATATTCCTCAAGCCAGTCTGCGACGTCCTTGGCGCGCGTGCGCCGTTGAACCAGCTTTTCGGAGTTCCTGACTGTCTGCGTTAATTCTGTTGCCCAGAAGTCAGTCATGGTCGGCCACCAGCAAGTTCGGACAGAGAGCGATCAGCATGGTCGTGCAGCTCTCGGATTGCAGCCACGATAGCGCGTCTTTCCAATTCAGGCATACGCTGCAGATTGCTTATCCATCTGCTCGCCTTGCGCCGGATCCGCTCCCGCTCCCGGAAGTCGTCGCCGATACAACGGTAGTCATGGAGGGTCGCCGTGAACTCGAAGTTCGCCCACACAATCTCAGTGCGGCAGCCCGCGTGCGTAACGTTGCGCAATTCGCGACGGTGCCATCCGACGAGTCGGGTTTCATAGAGTTCGCTAGAATAACCGGAGATCATGACATTGCACCGGACACGGAGCAGCGTGTCGAGAAGCTGCTGGTGGTCTTCGTCGCTGTATTCGTACTTGTAGTACCGACGTTTCTTTTTCGTCGCCGCTAGATAGGGCGGGTCCGCGTAGATCAACTCGCTACCGGTAAAGGAAAACTCTTTAAGAAACCTCACTGCGTCGCAGTTAAGCAGCGTCAGGTGCGGGACTTTCCAATCCGCTGCGGCTCGCTTCACTTCAGGGCTGATGTCGACACCGATATTCACCCGAGCCGGCTTTTTCCGGCGCATAACGGCTCCTCCACCGAGATGCGTCTCGATATACGTGTCATGCGGCGGCATCAAAGAAATCAGATGCTGCCACAGACGACCTTTTCCGCCCGCGTATGCCATACCAGGATCATCGCCAGATACGGCGATGAAGTCAAGTCGACCTCTAGGCACATCATTGATCTTCACTCCTAAAGATTGATTTCCGATCGCCCGAACCGACGATGAACTCGCTCCTGATCTTTCAGTTTTATGGTGAGCTCATTGGATAGCTCGGCGCCGCGATTCCATATCTCGGAAATACTGGACTCCGAGCCTCACGCCACTCCAAGAGGCAGCTCAGCGTTTCCACGCCCAAAACTGCCCGTCGTGCCAGTTTGTCACAATCCGTCGGGCAACTCCCGGCTTGCATCGTCGGGCAAATCACCTCGATCCTCCCTGCCGTCTCGCGCTCACTGAAGGGGCGTTTCGCGATCGTCACGGACCGTGGAGCGGGAGATGCGGTGGCCGCTTGGGGTCGCAGTGCGCGTTTCGCGTGCGGACGAACGCCCCTTCGCGGACGGTCAAGCCGTGTGGGGTCATGTCCCCAGTGATGGTGTAGCTCGGTAGAGCAAAGCCGTCCGCCCGCGCGCTCCCCCATAGCGCCGTAGCGGGTGGACGGCTTTGCGGTGGTCACCGGCGATTGCCCGGTAGGGTCGGGTTGCTGACACCAACCTGATTCGAGGAACCACCGATGACCGACGAGATGATGAACCTTCGCGCGCTCGTGGAGAAGGCCCCGGACGCGGATCTTCTGCGCGAGATGATCGGCTTTGCAGC
>BFBZ01000022.1_pt27 | contig 12246 bp, 7 predicted proteins | sample 1888401 | NCBI WGS metagenome assembly BFBZ01 (sample SAMD00112614, study PRJDB3348) | symbiont metagenome | host: Chara braunii | reverse complement strand
ATCGGTCAATGCCTGCTCGGGATCGATCGGCTTCGGCACAGGCAGATGCGATGCCTGATAGGTGAACACGAAAGGCACCAGGTCACCGGCATTGACGGCGAACTCCGCGACGGTGGTCATGTTTTCGCCGCGCACCTTCACCGGCGTCCGCAGCACGGCCATGTCGGGACCTGCGATGGCCAGGGTGGTGGTGTCCTCGAGGCGCCGCACCCATGGGATGTTGGCGCCGGTGCCGAAGCGAATCACCAGCTCCATCGCCATGGTCACGGTGCCGCTGTCGCCGCGCACAAAGCGCACGATATCGGAGGCCTCGCCACGCGGAGGCATGAAGTCGATCAGGGTGACTGCCCCCTCGTCGCATGCGAAGTGGGTTTCGAGGATCAGGGTTTCGCCGCGGTAGGATCTGGTGATCGTTCGCGCGGCCTGCTTCGGCGCGATCAGCCAGCGTCCATGATCCGGCGTGCCGAGCAACGCCGCAAAGCAGGCTTCGGAATCAAACGCCGGCCAGCACAGCCAGTCGATGGAGCCCTCGCGACTGACCAGCGCCGTGGTCAGGCAATCGCCGATCAGGGCGTAATCTTCGATAGGAGACGGCAAATGTCCTCACGGCGCTGAGACGCTGGCGGGAACAAGGGGAACTGGATTTCGTGAAGAAAGTTCCCGCCGGTGCCCGCACGCAACATATTGTGAAGGCATTTAAATCCCGACCCCGCGCAACCAGCGAGGTCTCCAGGTCAACATGTGCGAAGCCGTTCCGCCAGGAGCTCGACTATGGAGCCTCGATAAGCTTCATCGCGTCGAGCTGCCCCGGACCACAAGGGTGGTTGCAGGCATCCTGGATGAATGGAACCGCCGAAGCGCGCAATTTCTGCTCAATCAGGTCGGGCTTGCGACGCCAGTCCGGGTGTTTGGCCAACGCGAGCGCGATCGCACCGGAGACGTGAGGCGCTGCCATCGACGTACCCTGTTGCGGCTCGATGCCCTCCGCGCTGATGGAGCTCACTTTGACGGCGCTCCACACGCCGATCGGCAGACCGTTCTCGTCATTGACCTTCATATCCCCCCCGGGGGCCATGATCGAGGCATCGCCATAGTTCGAATATGGAGCGAGATGACCGTCACGATCGCCAGCGACAACTGAAATGACCCCTGCGCATCCAGCGGGCGTCACGCCACCAACGTCCATCCCGTCGTTGCCGGCGGAAGCAACGACCACAACGCCGGCCGCACGAACGCTCTTGAGCGCATCAGTCAAGAGGCCGGCCTGCTCCTCGTTACAACGAAGCGGCCCGCCCAGGCTCAAATTGATGACATGTGCAGGTTTCGGATTCAGTGGCACCTTTTTGTCGTCAACCGGCAAGCCGGCAGCCCAGAGCAATCCCGCCGCGATATCGGCAAAAGCAGCGCCGCAATGCCCAACGACCCGAACCGGAAGCAACGACACCTTCCAGTTGATCGCGGCAATCCCGCGCTGATTGTTCGATCCCACGGCTCCTATCGTGCCCGCAACATGCGTGCCGTGCCAGGATGGCACGGCTTCGCCGATTTGCAGGCAAGTGTCGCCCGGATCCGTAGGATCGGATCCTCTGCCCTGACTGGTTACAAAGTTGTACCCCGGCAAGATGTTGCCGGAGTCCTGCATGTCGGGATGATCGAGCAGGATTCCGGTATCCAGAACCGCGACCACGACATCTCTGCTGCCGGTCTCCGATTTCCATGCCGTGATTGCGTTCATCCCCATTGGTGGAGGCGCAAAATCCCACTGCAGGCCACGAACAAACGCGTAGTCGTTCGGCACCCCCGCGGCCGGCGCTCCCTGCGGCCGCATGATCGTATTCAGGACCCTGACATCGATGGGCGTGCGGGGAGGCACCGGGTTGATTCCCAAAATCCAGTTCGGGTGGACGTACTTGACACGCTTGTCGACCTCTTTCAGGCGCGACGCGGTCTCCCGCAAGATCTGCAACTCGAGAGCCGGATCATTCGCGGTCTGCCCCCTAAGATCGGTCGGAAGATCGATGTGAAGCTTGAGCGCGGAGTTCCCGATCGTTTGAACCGCGAGCCTGTCGACGGTTTTGCCACGAACCTTGAAAGCGTCCTTCGCCGCGTTCAGCTCCCGCACCGCTTGTCCACGATCGCCTGGTTTGTTGTAACCAATGATGAGGTCACCCGGCACGAAAGCGGGCGGAGGTGCCTGGGCCATCGCTCTCTCGCCGACCATCATCAGCAGCATGGCACCACAGACACCCACGGCATTCTTTGTCGACATTCTCATGGTTTCCGAATCCCATCCATGTCACTTTTGCCCAGCAACGCCCCGTTTCCGACCAGGACGAGCGGCCCCCAGACGGCGGGATGTGAGAGATAATCGAGCTCCCCTGATCTGAAATCGTTGGTGGATCGGCGCAGCGCTTCCGCGGGGGTCACCGGATTGCGAGCAGCCTCCGCGTCTGCGAGTATCCGGAAAGTGCTCTCGAGGATGCGGACCCCGGCAAACGAATTTTCGAGCCAGTATGAAACAAGCAGGGAGCGTGCGCCGGCATAGAAAAACGAACGCGCCAGGCCGGACAACGCCTCGCTTTCCGGCTTGTCACCAGCCCCCGTGTTGCATGCCGAGAGAATCACCCAGTCCGCGTCAAGCTTGAGCTCGGAGATCTCCGAGGCGGTCAGTAGACCATCATCTTCCTCCGTTGCCGCCTGCGGCGGCGTCAAGACAAGCGACGCTTCACCGGCCTCTGCCGGCAGAAAGCCATGTGTTGCGAAATGCACGATGCGATAATTCGCGAGCTTGCCCTCCCGGTTCATGGACTTGATTTTCGCCTCCGTCGCCGATGAACCGAGGAACGTATCGCCCCTACCGGCCTTCAGGATCGATCCCACCGCGCAAAGCTCATCGGCGGCGTCAGGCAATGGCTCCATATGCCGGATACTAACCAGATCGGGCTTCGAGTCGCCGCCACGCATGCTGCTGGCGAAGATGCTTGTCCAAGGAGCAATGCTCTTGGATGGCAGCGCTATGACTGGCTGTCTATCCGGGCAGCTCTGCTTCTGCCACGCACTCCTGTCTGTCCCGTTCGGCCCGCTGACGAGCGGATTACCGAAACCAACGAAGGGCAAGGCGGCTGCGCTCGGCCGGCGAACCTCCGCGAGGGCGGCAACGGACGGCAGCACCGTAATCGCATGGTCTCGTGCCAACCAGGCGACATCGCGATACCCCGCATCACTGGCGGGCAATGCCATCTTTGGCTCTTCCGTGACCAACACGCCGAACGGCAGGCTGGTCAAGGTCCCCGACGGCACGATTAGCAGTTGCTTGTTCCTGATGACTTCGGCGAAGGGTTTCAGCAGCTTGACATAGAGATCGTAAGCGATGGAGAGGTCGAACGGCTGTATGGAAGACGACTGTCTATTCGGCAACAATGACCTGCATCGTTCGACGCGGGCCTTCTGGGTCTGCTTCACTTGCTTTTCGCGATCATTTCCCTCGGGCAAACCAGTCCAGTCGTCCCAGTTCGATTTGTCGAGGCCACACCGCAAGGCTTGCACCGCCTCGCCAAGCTTTTGACTGCCGACATCGGCGCGCCTCCAGATAGCGGCATCCTTAGTGATGACCCAAATGAAGGTTTCCTCGGGCGTCGCGCCTTCGGCCGCCGTCACGAACAGCAGGATCAAGGCCTGCTCCTCCTTAAGATCGTTTTGCACATCCTTGACGGAGAGCGGCTCCGGATTGGCAAATGCGGCATACTCGCGAGGCAGCATACCGTCGAGGTCGGAGGCGTGCCTGGCGAGGGTGCCGAGCTTTCCACGGATCGCCTGTTCAGCGGCGAGGTCTCTTTCTTGTGCCGGCTTGGAGGATGCATCCAGCAACTGCTGATTTGTCGCCTGCCATTCTCTGGCCAGATCCTGGCGTTCGCGAACCTTCGCCGCCAAGCCTGTATTGCCCCTGGCCTGACGCGCAGTCATTTGAGCAAGCGCCGCGGCGGCCTGAGAACTGGATGCGCGCTGCACAACCGTGAACATGTCCTCGAGGACGGACCGCTCACGTCCCTGATCCTGATCCGCCAGCCGAGCCGATGCCTTGACCAACCTGCTGAAGCTCAACGGCAGCGCAACGCCGACCTCGCGCTCAAGGCCCCCGGTTGGCGATTTGCTGGAATTAGCCTGTGAAAGCTTTCGCCTACTGACCTCGATAGCGATGCCGTGTCGCAGATGATCAATGGCGGTCCCCCAATCATTTTTCAGAAAATCCACCCGCCCGAGCGAGCGATAGCTAGACCCGACATCCGCATTCGCATTGTCTCCGCCAAATGCAGCTTCTCGGATTGCCAGGCTGTGCTTGTAGGCCTCTTCCGCATCAGCATAGCGATTCTGATTGATATATAGAGTTCCAAGATTGCTGAGATCGAGCGCCACCTCCGGATTGTCCACACCGTACTGTTCTTCGTCTATCGCGAGCGTACGCTTGTAGAGCGCCTCTGCCTCGTCCCGCCGGCCAGTCGCAGACAGCAAGGAGGCCAGGTTGGTGAGGCCGACCCCGACGTTGGGATGTTTCGGGCCGTACACCTTTTCCTCGATTGCAAGCGATCGTTTGCATGCCTTTTCCGCTTCGGGATAGCGGCCTTGGTCGGTATACAGCTTGCAAATTGTATCCAGAACATCGGAGACCGTGGAGCTGTTCATTCCATCGGTATTTTCGGCGATCGTTAGCCCACGCTTGAGGAGCGGCTCGGCGTCGATGTACCGGCCTAGCTCATAATAAAGCTCGCCGAGATCGGACAGATCTTCCGCGACTGAATTATCATCGAGACCATATACTTTCTCGTCGATGTCAAGCGCTCTCTTGAACAGAGGCTCCGCTTCGTCGTATCGACTCTGCGAGTTATAGAGACGCCCCAATCCAGTCAGGGTTGTGCTGACATCCGAGCTGATCGATCCGAGCACCTTCTCCCGAATCGCAAGGGCACGAACGAAGAGCTGCTCGGCCTCCTTGTTTCGGCTTTGGTCCGAAGCCGCCTTTGCAAGACCTTGCAAGACATCGGCCACCTCCGCACTGTCCGCCCCGTAGGCCTTTGTCCGTATGTCGAGAACGCGCCGATAAATAGGATCCGCCTCACGGTATCGATCCATATCCCCATAGATGTCGGCAAGGACGAGTAAGTCACTCGCGACTTCGGTATGGTTGGACCCGTACGCTTTTTCGTCGATCGCCGCCGCTCGCTTGCAAAGAGGTTCGGCCTCTGGATACCGATCCTGTTCGGTATACAAGTTTGCCAATCCGATAAGAGTTACGGTCAGATCGGGATGATCCGGACCAAGCAGGCTTTCGCGAATGGCCAGCGAACGTTTGTACAAAGTCTCCGCATCGTTGTAGTGCTCCTGATCGGCGTACACACCTGCGAGACCATCAAGATTACTCGCCATGTATGGATTGCTGGGACCGTACGCCTTCTCGCGAATAGCGATAGCGCGCTTATAAAAGTTCTCCGCATCCGGAAGACGATCCTGAACTCTATAGAGATTTGCGAGCAAGGACAAAGCTGGTGCGACATTCGGGTTGCTCGAACCGAAGGCTTTCTCGCGGATCGCGAGAGCCCGATTGTAAAGAGCTTCAGCAGCGGAGTTCCGGTTTCGCTTTGCGTAAATGAGTCCCAGATTTTCGAGGTACCCGGCGAGCGAAGGATGGTTGGGACCCAGCGCCTTTTCGATGATAGCGACCGCTTGTTTATGCCGCGACTCCGCCTCTTCGAAGTGATCCCGCCTCATATAGAGATCGCCGATCCAGCTCAGAGCAGTCGCGACCTCGACACTGCCGGGACCAAGCCGCTTTTCCCGAATGGCAAGCGATTGCTTGTAGACGGCTTCCGCCTCGTCGTATCGGGATTGATTCACATAGGCGGCGCCGAGGCTCAGCAGATCGGAACTTATGTCGATGCTTTCAGCGTCCTGCCTCCGTCGAATATCCAGCACGCGATTGAAAATCGCTTCTGCTTCCGCGTCGCGTCGTTGGGTGAGGCGAATCCCGCCGAGGCCACTCAAATACAACGCCAGAGCACCGTCATTCGACAAGCCCGCCTTTTCCTGGATCGCGATGGCGCGCTGATAATGCAGCTCTGCGTCAGCCAGGCGCCCAAGCCTCTCATATCCGCTCGCGACATTGTTGTTCGCCAGGGCGAGCGGCGGCTGGTCAACGCCAACCGCCTTCTCATCGATACTCAGAGCACGCTCGTACAGGTCGACGGCTTCGGAATAACGCCCCATTGCCTGATAGAGGACAGCGAGATCATTCAGTGCAACGGATACGACGGGATGGGTCGGGCCGAAGACCGTTTCGCGAATGGCCCTTGCGCGCCGCAGCAATGATTCAGCCTTGCGGAATCGCCCCATTCTGCGGTCAAGATTTGCAAGATCCGTCAAGTTTCTCGCGACGTACGGATGCTTCGCTCCGAACACGCCTTGCCTGATCTCCAGCGACTTCACGTACAGCGGTTCTGCTTCTGCATATTGGCCTTGCCGGCTAAGAACGAGCGCAAGGCCTGAGAGGTCGTTGGCGACAGTCGGATGGCGAGATCCGAATGTTTTCTCACGGATGCTCATGGCACGCTTGAAAAGCGGAACAGCCTCCGCATATCGCCCCAAGTCATAGTAGACAAAAGCAACGCCGTAGAGGCTCGATCCGACGTCGGGATGATCTGGCCCGAGTTTTTTCTCGCGAACCGAGAGCGCACGCTCGTAGTACAGCAGCGCATCTGCATATTGCCCCTCAGCTTCATACGTGGCTGCGAGACTGTAGAGGTTCTCTCCTATATCCGGATGGTCGGACCCTAGCAACTTCTCCCGAATGCCCAACGCTCGCTGGGCAGACATCAGCGCCTCGCTGTATCGCGCCTGTTGAACATAAAGATCCGCCATACTTCTGAGCACATCTGCGGTATCGAGACCATCTGGCCCGGACAAGCGCTCTGCGAGGACCAAAGCCTGATTGTAGAGCGCTTCGGCATCCGCATATCGCGCTCTGTCAAATCGGACATTGGCCAGAAGGACGAGGCTCTTCACCTCCGCGAATTGCTCGGGTAGAGACCTCCGCCCATTGATCGTGAGCGCTTGTTTGGCGGTTCGCTCAGCCAGGCTATATTCGGCCTGGGTGCGATAAAGGCCCGCGAGATTATTAAGGCCTTCGACAACATCGACATCAGCCGTCCGCGACACTTTCTTGAAAATCGCAAGAGCCGTTCGCTGCATCGCCACAGCTTTAGCATAGTGACCCAGCTTGCGGTGAAGTTGCGCCACGAGATTCAACGCGACCGCGCGATCTCTTTGCCGGTCGACACGACCGGGTGGTATCGATTCCAGATTGCGCTCAGCCAAAACAAGCGCCTCGGAATATGAGCCCGCGTCACGGAGCGTGATCACTTGAGCGTTCGAGCTCGACGCAGGATTATCTTCGGCCCATAGCGAATCCGCGCTGGATAGAACAAAAACAATAGCGAAGAAACAGAACGCCCAGTTTGCAGGCCAATCGACACGGTTCAGCAATTGTTTGCCCTCAATCCTCGCTGAGACGACGGAGCGCACGGCTAAGGGTTTATCGAGCTCGCGCAAAAACTCCGGAGCGGAGCAAAAAAACTCCGCCCGTCACAAGCGTCAGTAGAAATGGTCTTGAATATATCTTTTCAGGATAGGGTATGTTTCAGAAAAAGTAAATTCCTTCTGGAGCATTTGGATCGCTCCATCGCGGTGCCAACGCTGTTGCAGGCTTTCGAACCGATTGAATTCTCATTCCCTCATTGACTGAACCGCTCGACCAGGAAATCGATGAACAGGCGCACTTTCAGCGCCAGGTGCCGGGTTGGCGGATAGATCGCGTAGAGGACGAGCGGTGGCGCACTATAGTCGGACAGACAAGTCCGCAGCGCACCATCGTCAATCGCGTGGCCGGCGATGAAGGTCGGCAGCAATGCGATGCCCCGCCCCTTGATAGCGGCATCGCGCAGCACCTCGGCGTTGTTCACGCAAAGGGTCCAAGGCGGCTGGATCCAGTGGTCGCCGTCCTTGCCGCTCAGCTTCCACTGGTTGCCGGTCGAGAGATATCCATAAGTCAGGCAGGCATGGTCGCGCAGGTCGGTCGGGTGCATCGGCTCGCCATGAGCCTGGAGATAATCCGGCGACGCGCAGATCACACGATCAATCGGCATGATCTTGCGCGCGATCAGGCTGGAGGCCTCGAGGTCCGCGATCCGCAAGGTGACATCAAGTCCATCCTGCACCGGATCGACATGCTGGTCGCTCAAGGCCAACTGGATCCGCAGTTCGGGATACTGCGCCATGAACTCGGCAATCGCCGGTCCGAGTTGCAGGGTGCCGAATGACATTGGTGCATTGACGCGCAACAGCCCCCGCGGCGTCGCCTGAAAATCGGTCACCGCCTGATCGGCCGCATCGAGATCCGACAACACGCCAAGCACGCGCTCGAAATAAGCTTGGCCGTTTTCGGTCGGACTGACATGCCGCGTGGTGCGGTTGAGCAGTTGCACGCCGAGTTCGTTTTCCAGATCGCCGATATGTTTGCTCACGGCGGAGCGCGACAGCCGCAAGGTGCGGCCGGCTTCCGAAAAGCTCCCGAGTTCGACGACCTTCACAAAGGCGCGCAGGCCTTCGAGCTTATCCATTGCGGTTCCCTTGTGTGGATCTTTGGAGAGCGATTGTCCTCAATTCATAGACAGTTATGTCATATCTTGCCAGATTGTCTTTGATTGGGATCGCTCCAATATCGCCCAAGAGAAGAGCCGAGGGCTCGAAAAGGCAGGAGAAACCCCACATGTCAGGCATTCATCACGTCACCGCCATTGCCGGTAACGCATTGCGTAACTTCGACTTTTACACTCGCACTCTGGGGCTGCGGTTCGTCAAGAAAACCGTCAATTTCGACGACCCCGGCACCTACCACTTCTATTACGGCGACGAGGCTGGCCACCCCGGCACAATCCTCACCTTCTTCCCGTGGGAGCATGCGGCCGCAGGGCGCGGGGGCGTCGGGCAGACCCAGCAGACCACGTTCCGAGTGCCGGCTCGCTCGATCGGCTACTGGACCCATCGCTTCATCGAGAAGGGCGTTGCCCACGAGGCGCTTGAAAAACGTTTCGGCGAAGCCGTGCTGCCGTTCACCGATCCGGACGGCATGAGCCTTGCGCTGGTCGGCGTGACCGGTGCCGAGGAAGAGGCCGGTTGGAGCAATGGCGACGTGCCGGCGGAGCACGCCATCCGCGGTTTCCATGGCGTGACGCTGCTGCTGGAGAGTGCCGCGAAGACCGGCGCGATCCTGACCGATGTGTTCGGCTTCAGGGAGGCCGGACACGAGGGATCAACCACTCGCTATACGGCGCCGGGCAAGGGCGTGGGCGGCATTGTCGACATCTACGAGGCGAAGGGCTTCCTGCCGGGCCGACAGGGCCGAGGCTCGGTGCACCACATCGCCTTCCGCGCGGTTGATGATGCGGACCAGTCCGAAATGGCGCGCAAGCTGGTGCAGGCGCACGGCATGCATCCGACCGAGCAGAAGGACCGTAATTACTTCCGCTCGATCTACTTCCGCGAACCGGGTGGCGTGTTGTTCGAAATCGCCACCGATATTCCGGGGTTCGCTGTCGACGAACCGCTGGCCACCCTCGGCCAGGATCTGAAACTGCCGGCATTTCTCGAAGCCCACCGCAAGGAAATCGAGAACGTGTTGCCGGCCCTGGAAAAGGCTGCGTGATGACAAAACCTGACTTCATCCATCGCTTCGAGCCGGCCACCCGGCCCGGAGCACCACCGCTGCTGTTGCTGCACGGCACCGGCGGCGACGAAAACGATCTGCTGCCGCTCGGCCGCATGGTCGCACAGGGATCAGCCTTGCTCTCGGTGCGTGGCCAGGTGCTGGAGCACGGCATGCCGCGCTTCTTCCGGCGGCTTTCGGAAGGCGTGTTCGACCATGAGGACGTGGTGCGCCGTGCGCATGAACTCGCCGATTTCGTCGACGCCGCGCGCAAGACCCAAGATCTCGCGATGCCGATCGCGCTCGGTAATTCCTGTCTCTTATACACATCTAGATGTGTATAAGAGACAGACTTCACGCCGTCCACGAACGCTGCGAACGCCTCGGCGTAATCCGGATGCCAGCGCGACAGCGGCGGGCGGTTCTCGACGATATCGCCGGCCGCCCACTGCATACGCTTCTCGTCGAGCGCGCGCGGCACGTCGTTGTCCGGGCACAGGATGTAGAAGTCGCCGGCGTCCAGCCGCTCGATCATGAAATCGACGGTCTGCTCCGGGGTCCAGGCGGCAGCCGGTTTTTCGGCGCGGCCCTTCGCGGTCAATCCCGTGAAGACAAAACCCGGGATCAGCAGATGCGCGCTCAGCTTGCAACCCGGCGTATTGCGTAATTCGTGCTGCAACGCCTCGGTGAACGCCTTCACGCCGGCTTTCGAGACGTTGTAGGCGGGATCGCCTGGCGGCGTGGTGATGCCCTGTTTCGAACCGGTGTTGATGATGAGGCCGGCGCGCCCCCGCGCGATCATCGCCGGCGTGAACACCTGGCATCCGTTGATGATGCCCCACAGATTGACACCGAGCACCCACTGCCAGTTGTCGTGCGGGCCGAACATCTGGCTGCCAGGCTGAATACCGGCATTATTCATCAGGATGTCCGTTCCGCCGAAGCGGGATGTGACGGCTTCCTGCAGGGCGTGCACTTGCGCGACATCGCTGACATCGGTCGCCATGGTCATGACATTATCCGCACCCCCCGGTGCAGCAGCAGCAACGATCTCCGCCGCGGCCTTCAATCGGTCCGCGCCAAGATCGGCGATGCAGACGCGCAGTCCCTGGCGGGCCAGCCGCGTGGCCGCAGCAAGGCCGATGCCCGAGGCAGCAGCAAGGCCGATGCCCGAGGCAGCACCGGTGACGACTGCAACGGATTCAGACGACAAAGCGGGATGGGACACGCGGCAATCTCCTTATTGGCAAACCGCCTTTGCATACGCCGCAATCAGCCCGAACGAAAGGCGGGCAGCCTGCGGGATCTTCAACTTTTACGGAGCCTCACGAATTCTGAATCGCCTGCAATTTCGCCGGACGCACCAGTTCCGCCGACGGTCGTGAAAATGTCATGCGCCCTTGGCGCAGACCCAGCAGCGGTGTCGCTATTTCGGCAATCGCATCTGCTGGCGTCGTCGCGTCCAGCATCACCAGATCCGCCGGCCGGCCGACTGCAATGCCATAATCGTCGAGCCGCATCAGCCGCGCCGGTTGCGACGTGATCATCTCGAAACAAGTTTCGAGCCCGGCCAACGTTCCGATCTGCGCGATGTTGGCATAGAGATTGGCCATGCGGACCAGCGAACAGTCGCCAAACGGTGTGAACGGGTTGAGGACATTGTTGGTCGCAAGCGAACAGGTTACGCCCATCCCATGCAGGCGATGCAGCGGCGCCACCCCGCGTGGCACGCTGTGCGACCGCCCGGCGCCCATCAGGAACAGATCCGTTGCCGGCAGCGCAGTCAGCGCAACGCCGGCATTCGCGAGCCGTGCGCCGATGGCGGCCAATTGCTCGGGAGATACCGCGGACAGCTTGGTGACATGGCCTGCCGTGACGCGACCGCCGCGGCGATGACGCTCTGTCTGGCGGCAAACCTCGTCAAGATGCATCCAGGAGGGATCAAGATCGAAATCGAGATGAAAGTCGATATCAAGATCAAAGCGCGTCGCAATGTCGAAAATGCGGTCGATCTGTCCATGCGGGTCGCTGTCGACATAGGGACAGCCGCCGATCAGGTCGGCGCCGCTTTCACAGGCCTCCACCAGGAGGGCATCGGCACCGGGATCGTTCAACAGGCCTTCCTGGGGAAACACGCAGATCTGCAGGTCGATCGCCCATCGATACTCCTGCCGCAGCGTGCGCACCGCATGGAAGCCCTTCAGGCCGATCCGCGGGTCGACCTCGACATGGGTTCGCATCCGGTTGGTGCCCTGCAGAATCGCCTTCTCCAGCGTCCGCCGCCCGCGCTGGTAGATATCGTCTTCGGTAAAGCTCCGCTTGGCCTCGGCAACGGAAGCAATCGCCTCCTGCAACGTTCCGCTCTGGCAATTGCAGCGCCCGGCAATGCAGGATTTGTCGAGATGAACGTGAGTATCGACGAGGCCCGCAGTCACCAGGCGACCATCGGCGGCAATCTCTTGCGCCTGCGCCTCGATCCGCGGCGCAATCTCGAC
>BFBZ01001979.1_pt1 | contig 12251 bp, 11 predicted proteins | sample 1888401 | NCBI WGS metagenome assembly BFBZ01 (sample SAMD00112614, study PRJDB3348) | symbiont metagenome | host: Chara braunii | reverse complement strand
AAGTCCTGATGTTGTTGTTCACCACGGCAAAGCCCGCCGGCCTGCCGTGGTGCGGACGTGTTAGAAATTCTTCTCACGCATAATCATGTTGCGGGCGGGTTTGCCTCACGCCTTTGAGGATATCCGCCGCCTTTTCTGCAATCATCACCGTTGCGGCATTGGTGTTCGAAGAGATAAGCCTCGGCATGACCGAGCTGTCACACACTCTCAGGCGGTCGATGCCGCGAACCTTGAGCTCGGGATCGACGACCGCATCGTCGCCGCCGCCCATGCGGCATGTCCCGACCGGATGATAGGCGGAACGCGCATATTGCCGCGCGAACTCGCGATAGTCGGCCTGGCTGCGGATGTTGCCGTCAGGCAGATGCAGCCTCCGGACGAACGGCCGGAAGGCTGCCTGCGACAGGATTTCCTGGCTGATCTTGATCCCGTCGACCGCACGTTCGAGATCGTAAGGTTCGGCGAAGGCATTGGGATCGATTGCCGGCGCTACGCTTGGATCCTTGGAGCGAAGGGTCACGGTACCGCGCGAACGGGGACGCACATGGTAGGAATTCAGGGTGCAGCCATTGCCGCCGGGAACCCCACCGATGCCCTCCTCGACACCTGCGCCAGGCAGAAAATGAAACTGGATATCCGGCGTCTTCTCGTCGCGATCACCCCACCAGAAGCCGCCTGCCTCTACGATATTGGATGCGACCGGCCCCTTGCCGAACAGCGCATATTCGATACCGGCGGCGATCTGCCAATGGCGCTTCTTGTAGCGGTCGATGCCGTGAGGTCCGTTAAGCTCGGCCAGCACATCGACATCCATGTGATCCTGCAAATTCCTGCCGACCTCGGGCAGATCACGAACGACATCGATGTCGAGCGCGCGCAGTTCGTCGGCGGGGCCAAGACCCGAGAGCATCAGCATCTTGGGTGAACCGATGGCACCTGCGGTCAGGATCACTTCACGCTCGGCGCTCAGGAGCACGGGGCGTCCATCCTCGATGATTTCGACGCCGACGGCGCAGCCATTCTCGATGACGATGCGGCTAACGGCAGCACCGGTCCGTACGGTCAGGTTCTTGCGTACGGAGGCGGGTCTCAGATAGCCGACAGCGGTGCTGCTGCGCCGTCCGTTGCGCGTCGTCGTCTGATAGAATCCGGCTCCCACCTGCGATCCCGCATTGAAGTCCGGATTGAAAGGAAGGCCGGCTTCTTGCGCCGCGCGCACGAAAACGCGCGTCAACGAATGCGGTGTCTGTGAGCTGACGCCGAGTGGGCCTTCCGTGCCATGGTGAGCGCCACCGAAGGTATCATTGCCTTCGGACTTGCGGAAGTAGGGTCGCACGTCCTCGTAGCCCCAGCCGCGGCAACCTTCGAGATCGCGCCAGCCATCATAATCTTCCGGGCACCCGCGCGTGAAGACCTGGGCGTTGATCGAACTGCCGCCACCAAGAACACGGGCTTGGGGATAGACCATTGTACGCCCGGCAATCTCGCGTCCGGCAATGGTTTCGTAGCCCCAGATCAGGGGACCCGCGGTCATCTTGAAGAAACCCACCGGCAGGTGGATATACATGTTGGTATCGCGCGGGCCGGCTTCCAGCAAAGTCACCGAGACATCCGGATCCTCGCTCAGGCGCGCAGCAAGCACGCATCCCGCCGAGCCGCCCCCGACGATGATGTAATCAGGCATTCTCTTCCTCCGCGAATTCCACAACCACCGGCGTTTCCTCTTTATCCAGCGGTCGGATCGCGATCACAATCTCAAGTCTCTTGCTCCCCGTCAAGAGAAAGGGTACGGTTATAGACTTGAAGGGTTGTCGTACAAATGCTACGACGGAAACGCTTCAGATCGAGATGCCGCGGGAACAAGGACGGCATCGGATCTTCGTCATTCAATGGGAGGTTTTCGAATGACAGACAGGATAGATTCGCGTTTCGCCAGCATGAACCGTCGCTCGTTTCTCGCCACCGTGGCAGCAGGCGCGACGGTTGCCGCACTGCCCAGCCGGCTCTTCGCCGCCGACAAACCAACGCTCGTGACCTCGATCCGTTCGCTGTCCAATCCGTACCACGCTGTATGGAAGACAGGTGCCGAAGCCTTTGCGTCCGCCGTTGGTCTCGACCACGTAACGCTCGTCTCGGAAGGCAACAGCGAAAAGGGGATTGCCGATATCAAGGCGATGCTGGCCAAAACCGGCGGCAACATGGTCGTCAACTCCGACCCTAACGACACGCCGGATGCGCGGCCGATCGTCGAGGCTTGCGCCAAAGCGGGTGCCTATGTGGTCACGCAGTGGAACAAGCCGAACGATCTTCACCCGAAGGATTTCAATCCCTACTACGTGTCCCACATCGAGTTTGACGGCATATCGAGCGGCAAACAGATCGCCGAAATCCTGTTCAAGTCGATCGGCGGCTCCGGCGGCATCATCGCCCTTGGCGGACAGATCTCCAACACGGCCGCGATCGAACGCAAGAAGGGCCTTGATCTGGCGCTCGCGGCAAACCCCAATATCAAGCTCCTGGACTTCCAGGTCGCCAACTGGAAATCGTCGGAAGCCTACGACCTGACGGGCAATCTGTTGACGCGTTTCGGCGACGACGTGAAGGCCGTCTGGGCGGCCAATGACGACATGGGCACGGGCGCTCTCGAAGCTCTGCGCGCCGAAAATCTTGCCGGCAAGGTCCCCGTCGTCGGCGTCGACGGCATCAAGGCCGCGGTCGATGCGGTGCGCAAGGGCGAATTCGCCTGCACCGTCACCTCCGACCCGTTCTGGCAGGGCGGCATGGGCCTAGCAATCGGTCTCGCCGCGCTGCAGAAGAAGTTCGACCCGGCCAAGGAGCCGCCAGAACATCGGGAGTTCTATGGCAAGGCCGTGCTCATCGCCAAGGACAATGTCGAGGATTACTACAAGAACAATATCGACTCGCATCCGAAGCTCGACTGGAACGACCTCTGGGGTCGCGTGACCGGCGCTATCCGCACCTAGGGCGCGGCAACGGTCTCCTTTCGCAGCCTACGGCTCCTCCCGCGGCTGCCTTGCGGCTGGCAGATGTTGCGACACCTGCCAGCCCTCTCTGGACGACGCAGCGAGGTAAGACGGTTGACCACCAATATCGAGAACATCAAAACTATGACGAAAAGCGAGCGGGCAGATGCCATGCCGACGTCAGGAAGCCGCCTGGTAAATAAGCTCAACCTCAAGCGCTGGCGCTCCTATGCGCCTGTCGTGGTGCTGATTGCGCTCTGCATCCTGATCACAATTGCCAATCCGAATTTCATCGAACTTCGCAATCTCGTGCGCGTTGCCAACTCTGCCGCGGTGCCGCTGACGCTTGCCATGGGACTGACTTTCATCATCCTGCTCGGCAGCATCGATCTTTCGGTTGAAGGATCGCTCTCGGTCGCTGCCATGGTCACCGTGCTTCTTGCCACCAATGACGCCAATGCCAATTCCTATGGCTGGTTCGCCGTCATCGCAGCGATTGCCGCCAGCACATTGATGGGGTTCACGACCGGTATCATCCAGACCTATCTGAGGATCCCGTCCTTCATGGCGACGCTGGGTGTCTGGTTCATCGGACTGGGCATTTCGGTCTACATGCTCGGCGGCTCGGCCGTCCGCCTGATGGACCCCTCCATTCGCGACCTCGCCTTGATGCGGGTGCTCGGCCTGCCGCTCGCCGTATGGGTGGCATTCGCATCCTTCCTGCTCGCCTGTGTGGTTCAATATTACACCCGCCTGGGCCGTCATATCCTGGCGATCGGCGGCGGCGAGGATGTCGCCGAGCTGTCCGGCATCAACCTGCGGCGCGTGCGCATCATGGCATTCGGGCTTGCCGGTTTCTTCTTCGGCGTGGCGGGCGTGCTTTCGGCCGCCCAGCTTGGCCGGTCCGATGCCGTCATCGCCGATGGCCGCCTGTTTGCGGCGGTCACGGCCGTCGTCGTTGGCGGCACGGCGCTCACCGGTGGGGAAGGCGGCGTCATCAATACTCTGGTCGGCGTCCTGATCGTCACCGTGCTCAGCAATGGCATGATCCTCCTCGGTGTCTCGCCCTATGTGCAGCAGACCGTGCAGGGGCTGATGATCATCGCCGCCGTCGCACTTTCCCTCGACCGCCTGCGCCTCCAGATCGTGAAGTGACCGCCATGTTGTCAGCCAAAGAAATCGGTAAATCCTTCGCAGGCGTACCCGCTCTCCGCAATGTCTCGATCGAGATCAGACCCAATGAAGTGGTTGGGCTGATCGGCGAAAACGGCGCTGGCAAGTCGACGCTGATGCGCATCCTTGCGGGAACGCATCAGCCTGACGGCGGCACGCTGATGCTTGACGGCCAGCCGCTGAAGCTGCGCAATGCGCGCGACGGCGCGGTGCATGGCATCGGCATGGTCTTTCAGGAGCAGTCGCTGCTGCTCAATATCTCCGTGGCCGAAAACATCTATCTCGGCCAGGAAGACCAGTTCGTCCGCTTCGGCCTCATGGACTGGAAGGGAATGAGGGCGGCTGCGCGGCGCCAGCTCGAGAAGATCGGCGTCGATATCGATGTGACGGCACGGACCTCGGAGCTGACATTCGCGGCCCGCCAGATGGTCGAGCTCGCAAAGGCTCTGACGCTCGAGGAAACCGTCGCACGGCCGCTCGTGATCCTGCTCGACGAGCCGACATCCGTGCTGAGCGGCAGCGATATCGATGTGCTGTTCAAGCGTGTGCGGTCGCTCAAATCCCGCGCAAGCTTCGTCTTCGTCTCGCACCGGCTGGATGAGGTGCTACGCATCTCCGACCGCGTCTATACGATGAAGGACGGGCAGGTGGTTGCCGAACACAGGGCAGCCGATGTCACCGGGCCGGAATTGCATGAAATCATGGTCGGTCGCGGCCTTCAGGCAACCTATTACAAGGAAGACAAACAACTGCCGCCGCGCAGCGAGATCGTCGTCGATGCCAGCCGGCTGGCGATCGACGGCGCATTTCACGATGTCGATCTTCAGATTCGCGCCGGCGAGATTGTCGGCATTGCCGGCGTGGTCGGTTCGGGCCGTGAAGAAGTGACCCGCACGATTGGTGGCTTCCTCACGCATACCGGCGGCACCTTGAAAATCAAAGGCGAGGCCGTGCATTTTCGCTCGCCGGAACAAGCCGTTCGCAAGAGCATTGGCTATATCCCGCGCGAAAGGCGTGTGGAGGGCCTGGTGATGTTTCTCTCCATCGCCGAGAACATCTCGCTTGCGGACCTTTCCTCCGTCATGCGCAGGGGGGCGATCGACTATGGCCGCGAACGCCGCCTCGCCACGGACTGGATCAAGCGGCTGCGCATCAAGGCTCCCGGGCCTGATATTGCCTGCCGCAAGCTATCCGGCGGCAATCAGCAAAAGGTGGTGCTGGCCCGCTGGATGACAGCCGGCTCCCGTATCCTCGTTCTCGACCATCCGACGCGCGGGCTCGATGTCGGTGCGAAAGAGGAAGTCTATGAACTGGTTCGCGAATTGTCGTCGCAGGGCATCGCCATCCTGCTGATCTCCGACACGCTGGAGGAGACGATCGGGCTTTCACATCGCGTGCTCGTCATGCGTGACGGCGCAGTGACAGCGCATTTCGATGCGGCGCCAGGTCACAAACCGGATCAGGTCGATCTTGTCCGGGCCATGGTTTGAGGAGAGCATCATGAAGAGCTTCAGAGACATCAAAACTCTCCTTGCCGCGGGCTGGATCCAAGGCGCGATACCGCCCGCATTGCTTGTTGTGCTGGTGCTCGCCATCGAGGTGGCGGCGCCAGGCTTCCTGACGGGCGATACGCTGATCCTGCTGCTGTCGAACACGGCCGTTCTGTTCATTCTGGCTGCCGGCGTCACCTTCGTCATCCTCATCGGCGGCATCGATCTCTCGATCCAGTCGGTCGCATCGCTGGCAAGCGTTATCCTCGCTCAGCTCCTGCCGCAGATCGGCATTCTCGCTTTCCCCGCTGCAATCCTCTCGGGCCTCGTCTTCGGCATCCTTAGCGGCTACGTCCATGTCCGCCTGAAAGTGCCGTCCTTCGTGGCGACGCTCGCGACCGGCGGCGTGGTGGCCGGCATTGCCCTTTGGGCGGCGGCTGGCCGGGCAATCACCATCGAGGAAGGTGGGCGCGAAAAAACCGCCTGGATCAACGGCACGTTCGCAGGCCTGCCGACCGTCATCTGGATCGCCGCCGTTATCGGCATCCTGGCGTATATCGGCCTCAGATATACGCGCTTTGGTCGTCACAGCCTGGCGGTCGGCGCCGGCGAACCGGCAGCGATCGCGGCCGGGATCAATGTCGAGCGGACGAAGATCGTCGCATTCGCAATATCGGGAATGTTGGCCGCAATCGCCGGCATCATCCTTGGAGCACGTCTCTCAAGCGGCTCGCCCAATCTCGCCAACCAGCTGCTGCTGCCAGCCATCGCCGCCGTTATCGTCGGCGGCACGGCGATCACCGGTGGTCTCGGCGGCGTGGCACGCACCGCCGTCGGTGCGCTGATCATCTCCATCGTCCGCATCGGCATGACATTCGTCGGGATCAACATCTTTGCAGAGAATGTCGTCTTCGGCGCCGTTCTCATCCTCGCCGTTGCCATCACCATCGACCGCAGCAAGATCGCGATCATCAAATGACAGAGCGTTCGGGGGCGGCATTCGCGTATGAAAAAGGCCGCGTCGGTCGACGCGGCCTTCTAAAAAATAAACGATCGTTACATCGTGTCGAGGCCGACCAACTCGATCTTGTAGCCATCGGGATCTTCGATGAAGGCGATATGCGTCGTGCCGTGCAGCATCGGGCCGGGGGGACGCGGAATCTTTGCCCCTTCCTTTTCGAGAGCAGCGCAGACGGCGTAGATATCGTTGACGCCAAGCGCAAGATGGCCGAAGCCCGTGCCGAGTTCGTAGGGCTCTTCACGACCCCAGTTGTAGGTCAGCTCGACGACCGTATCCGTCTCCTCCGGACCATAGCCGACGAAGGCGTTGGTGAACTTTCCGCCCGGATAGTCGTCCTTGCGCAGAAGCTTCATCCCAAGCAGTTCGGTGTAGAATTTGATCGATCTGTCGAGATCGAACACGCGGATCATGGTGTGCATCATTCTAAATTGGCCGGACGTGGCGGTCATAATACGGATCCTCCTGCAAGTTATCGTTTTCACATCGGTTTTCGGTGAAATGGGAGCAGCTGAACGGGCCCCCGCACTTGATGTTCAAAACCGATGTTGTATGATAACCATGCAAGCGACCTAGTTGTCCAGATGTTTTCGAACCTAACCCGGAGCAACCGAATGAATGCCCTTTCGCCCCATCAGGAAAGCGCGCTCGCAGCCCTTGCGGCAGCGATGCCGGCAGAGATGCTCCTGACGGATGCGGATGCCATGGGACGCTACAGCCGGGATTGGTCCGGCGATCATTTCGGCCGGCCATTGGCGGTCGCGCGGCCACGGTCGACCGCAGAAGTAAGCCAGCTTATGAAGTGCTGCCACGAGCATCAGATCCACGTCGTGCCGCAGGGCGGATTGACGGGGCTGGTCGGTGGCGCCGTGCCGAGCTATCCCGGCGGGGAAGTCGTTGTGTCGCTGGAGCGGATGAACAAGGTGCGTTCCATCAATCCCATCGATTTTGCGATGGTTGTTGAGGCTGGCTGTATTCTTGAAGATGCCAAGCAGCATGCTGAGGCGGCGGATTGTATTCTCCCCATAACCTTCGGTGCGCAGGGTACCTGCCGGATCGGTGGCAACGTCTCCACCAATGCCGGCGGCTTCAACGTCCTGCGCTACGGCATGACGCGCGATCTCGTGCTCGGCCTAGAGGTGGTGCTTGCCGACGGTCGCATTTGGAATGGCCTGCGTACGTTGCGCAAGGACAATCGCGGCTATGACCTGAAGCAGCTTTTCATCGGCAGCGAAGGAACGCTCGGCATCGTGACGGCCGTTGCGCTCAAGGTTTTCCCGAAACCGGAACAGGTGGAGACGGCACTCGTCGGCCTCGAATCCGTTGAGGCGGCCATGCAGCTTTACGCGCGGGCGCGCCGCCAATGCAGCGATCTGCTCACCGCTTTCGAGCTCATTCTGCGCGGCGGCATCGAGATCGCCATCAACTCACGGGACGATCTCCCCGACCCATTGAGCGAAGCCTATCCCGTCTACGTTCTCATCGAAGCGTCGGCGGCAGGACGGGTCGATCTGAGGGCGTTGCTGGAAGGCTTTCTCGCGGATGCGTCCGATCTCATTCTTGATGGCGTCATCGCCAGCAGCAAGGCGCAGAGCGACAAATTGTGGCTGCTGCGGGAGATGATGGTCGAGGCGCAGGGTCGTGGGGGACGCTACCTCAGGACGGATGTTTCGGTCTCGATATCGAGCCTGGCCGCCTTCGTTTCCGACACGCTCGACGCTCTCTCGAAAAAACACCCCGAAGCGATTGCCGTAACCTATGGCCATGTCGGCGACGGCAATATTCATCTGAACATCGTTCCGCCCGTGGGCATGCCGGCTGCCGAGTTCGACCACCTGTTCCATGCGACGGAAGAGGTGATTTTCGATGTCGTGGACAGGCATGGCGGCTCGATCAGCGCGGAGCATGGTATCGGCCGCGTCAAGCAGGCGGCATTCCTCAAACGTGCCGACCCCTTGACGCTGGAGCTTTCCAGCCGGATCAAGGATGCGTTCGATCCGAAGCATCTGTTAAGCGAGGGCCGGATACTGGCAAGCGTTGAAAGCGAAATACGGGGGTAGGGAATGACGTTGAAACTCGACAAGGTCAATCGAGGACCGCATCTCTCGACATTGGTCGCGAGTTCGATTTCGCGGGAGATCGCACAGGGGCGGCTGCGGCCCGGCGACCAGTTGCCGACCGAACAGCAACTGGCCCAGACATTCGGCGTCAGCCGCAACGTCGTTCGCGAAGCAATCGCGCGGCTGCGTTCCGAAGGCCGGATCTGGTCGCAGCAGGGCCGAGGCGCATTTGTTGCGGACGAGCCCAATGCAACGGTCCTGACGATCGATTTCGAAGCCCTGCAGCAGGCAAGTGCCTTCCAATCGCTCTTCGAACTGCGCGGCATTCTCGAAGTCCAGGCGGCGGCTCTCGCCGCAAAGCGTCGCACAGGTGACGATCTTCTCGCCATGAAGGATGCTCTCGCAACGATGCGGGCAGCACCCTACGGAAGCGTGATGTGGCTGAAGACCGACCTCGAATTTCACAAGACGGTCGCCGCCGCCACCGACAATGCCTACATGGTCCAGTTTTTGATGTTCGTCTCGGAGAAGGTACGCGAGAGCATTCTCGCGTCAGGCAATCAACAGCGCTCCGAGGATCTCGCCGCCGTCACGCTCGGGGAGCACCAGCGTATTCTCGATGCCATCGAGGCCGGGGATGCGGACGAAGCTCAGGAAGCGATGCGTGCCCACCTCCACGGCGCGGCAAGCCGTGTTGGCCTTGCCGAAGAGCAATCCGAATAATCTGCTGAGGATCTGAAATGACAGGAAGACTTGAAGGAAAGACGGCCGTTATCACGGCGGCCGGGCAAGGGATGGGGCGCGCCACCGTACTGGCCTTTTTGCGGGAGGGCGCCCACGTCTGGGCAACGGACATCGATGCGGCAAAGCTGGACACGCTTCGCGACCATGCCGGCGTCACGGTGCGAAGGCTCGACGTTTTGAAGGCGGAGGAAATCAAGGATTTCGCAGCCGAAATCGATGCGCCCGATATTCTCTTTAACTGCGCCGGCTTCGTCCATAACGGTTCGATCCTCGACTGCGACGAAGATGCTTTCGATTTTTCCGTCAACCTGAACATCCGCGCGATGTACCGCATGATCCGTGCCTTCCTGCCCGGCATGATCGCACAGGGTGGCGGATCGATCGTCAATATGGCATCGGTCGCGTCGACCGTCATCGCCGCGCCGAACCGTTTCATCTATGGGACCACCAAGGCTGCGGTCATCGGGCTGACGAAATCGGTCGCACTCGATTATGTCGGCCAGGGCATCCGCGCCAACGCCATCTGCCCCGGCACGGTGGAAAGCCCCTCGCTGCAGGATCGCATGCGCGCGCTTGGCGACTATGATCAGGCAAGGGCCGGTTTTATCGCCCGCCAGCCGATGGGGAGGCTCGGAACGGCGGAAGAAGTCGCCGAACTCGTCGTGTATCTCGCCAGCAACGAGTCCGCCTTCATGACCGGCAACGCCGTCGTCATCGATGGCGGCTGGGCGAACGCTTAAAACACCAACTCAAGATAGCGGACAATCAATATGAAGCTTCTCCGATACGGCCAGCGCGGCCACGAAAAGCCCGGCATCCTCGACAAGAGCGGCAAGGTCAGGGACCTCAGCGGTCAGATCGACGATGTCGCCGGCGTCAATCTCACTGCGGCCGGCCTGGCAAAGATCGCCGCAATCGACGTCGAGAGCCTGCCCGTGGTTGCCGAACCCGGCCGCCTCGGCCCATGTGTCGCTCGAACAGGCAAGTTCATCTGCGTTGGCCTGAACTACGCCGACCATGCCGCCGAGACCGGTGCAGCTATTCCCGAAGAGCCGATCCTCTTCATGAAGGCGACGAGCGCCATCACCGGCCCGAACGACAACGTCATCATTCCGCGCAAGTCGAAAAAGACCGATTGGGAAGTCGAACTCGGCATCGTGATCGGCGATGAAGCCCGCTATGTCTCCGAGGCCGATGCCTTGAAGCACGTTGCCGGCTATTGCCTCATCAATGACGTGTCCGAGCGCGAATTCCAGGCCGAGCGCGGCGGCCAATGGACCAAGGGTAAATCGGCCGATAGTTTCGGACCGATCGGTCCCTGGGTGGTCACGCGCGACGAGATCGTCGATCCGCAGAACCTGAAGATGTGGCTTTCGGTCGATGGTACGATGCGCCAGAACGGCTCCACCAAGACGATGATCTTCGGCGTTGCCTTCCTCGTCCACTACATCTCGCAATTCATGAGCCTGCAGCCGGGCGACATCATCTCAACCGGTACGCCGCCCGGCGTCGGCCTCGGCATGAAGCCGCCGCTCTTCCTGACGGCAGGCCAGACGATCAAGCTCGGAATTGATGGGCTTGGCGAGCAGACGCAGCTGACGGTCGATGCAGCCTGATTGAATGAGGGGAGGCGGTGAAGCGCCTCCCACTTCTAATGTGTTGCCATAATGGAAAGCGTGCGCAGGGCAGCCGAGGCCGCGCCGTAACCGTTGTCGATATTGCAAACGGTCACCCCTGGAGCACAGCTTGCCAACATCGCATTGAGAGCCGTACGTCCACCTTCCGACGCCCCATAGCCGACGGAGGTCGGGACGGCGATCAGCACGCCGGGGACGAGCCCTCCGAGTACACTGGCAAGTGCGGCATCCATGCCGGCGACGGCGATGACGATCGGATGACGGCGAATTTCCTCGATCCTGTCCATGAGCCGCCAGAGGCCAGCCACGCCGACATCGGTGATGAGGCTGGCCTGGACGCCCGCGTGGCGGAGCGTGCGGGCGGCTTCCCGCGCGACGCCGGCATCAGACGTGCCGGCAGCGACGATCGCAACCTTGCCGGTGACGACGACCGGGCGCATCGGCCCGAAAAAGGCGGTACGGGAGAGGGGGCAATAGTCGATATCGGCGGCGAGTTCCGCCGGCAGGCTTGAGAATTTACCCGCATCAAGGCGCGTCAGCAGCAGACCGACCTTCCGCTCGCGTGCATCCGCGAGGATGGAAACGATCTGCCCGACGCTCTTGCCTTCGCTGAAAACAGCCTCATCGAGCCCGATACGGGCCGAGCGGCCAAAATCGAAAACGACGTCGGAACCGCTCATTGCTTTGCTCCGACGAAAGCGCTGCCATTGCGATAGGCTTCGAAGCCGATCGGGCGGCCAGCAAGCGTTGTGGGCAACAATGCGACGATCGCTTTAGAGAGGTCTGACTGCCTGTCGGCTGTTACACGGTCGAGACTTTGCGGATCGAGTTCGATGACGACACCAGTCCGCCGCACGCGACAGCGTACCGTCTGGGGTGTCAGTGCGGCGCCGATCAGGCGCTCGATGGCATGGATTGCCTTCAGCGCCTCCGGATCGATGGCAATCGCCGTCTCGATACGGCTGGAAAGACAAGGTGATGCTGGCAACTCAGCAAGCTCGCCAAGGCCGAGTTCGCGGGCGAGCGCGCGCACGCCCTGCTTGTCGATCCCCGCTTCCAGGTAGGGATGGCGGACTTGATGATTGCGGGCGACATCGAGCCCAGGCCGATATTCCCCGAGATCGTCGGTATTGGCGCCGGACAAG
>BFBZ01001978.1_pt1 | contig 12255 bp, 11 predicted proteins | sample 1888401 | NCBI WGS metagenome assembly BFBZ01 (sample SAMD00112614, study PRJDB3348) | symbiont metagenome | host: Chara braunii | reverse complement strand
GCCGCCCACGGGCTGAAGCCCGATGAATATGAGCGCATCCTGAAGCTGATCGGGCGGGTGCCGACCTTCACCGAGCTCGGCATCTTCTCGGCGATGTGGAACGAGCACTGCTCGTACAAGTCGTCCCGCATCCATCTGCGGGGACTGCCGACCAAGGCGCCCTGGGTGATCCAGGGCCCCGGCGAAAACGCCGGCGTGATCGACATCGGCGACGGCCAGGCCGTCGTGTTCAAGATGGAGAGCCACAACCACCCGAGCTACATCGAGCCGTATCAGGGTGCGACCACCGGCGTCGGCGGCATCCTGCGCGACGTGTTCACCATGGGCGCACGCCCGATCGCGTGCCTGAACGCGCTGTCGTTCGGCGCGCCGGAGCATCCCAAGACCCGGCATCTGGTGTCCGGGGTGGTGGCCGGCATCGGCGGCTATGGCAACTCGTTTGGCGTTCCGACGGTCGGCGGTCAGACCCGCTTCCACACCCGCTATGACGGCAATATCCTGGTCAACGCCATGGCGGTCGGCCTCGCCGACGCCGACAAGATCTTCTATGCGGCGGCTTCCGGCGTGAACATGCCGATCGTCTATCTCGGCTCCAAGACCGGCCGCGACGGCATCCACGGCGCCTCGATGGCCTCGGCCGAGTTCGACGATTCCTCGGAGGAGAAGCGCCCGACGGTGCAGGTCGGCGACCCCTTCGCCGAGAAGCTGCTGCTGGAGGCGTGCCTGGAGATCATGGCCGCCGATTGCGTGATCGCGATCCAGGACATGGGTGCGGCCGGCCTGACCTGCTCGGCGGTCGAGATGGGCGCCAAGGGCGACCTCGGCGTCGATCTCGATCTCGATGCCGTGCCGACCCGCGAGATCGGCATGAGCGCCTACGAGATGATGCTTTCCGAGAGTCAGGAGCGCATGCTCATGGTGCTGAAGCCGGAGAAGGAGAAGGAGGCGGAAGCGATCTTCCGCAAATGGGGGCTCGACTTCGCCGTGGTCGGCTACACCACGCCGAGCAAGCGCTTCGTCGTGAAGCATGGCGGCGACGTCATGGCCGACCTGCCGATCAAGGAGCTCGGCGACGAGGCGCCGCTGTACGACCGGCCGCACGTGGCCTCATCGACGCTGCCGGTGATCCACGCCCGCGAGGTCAAGGCGCCCCTGGACACCATCCCGGCCCTGGAGAAGCTGATCGCCACGCCCGATCTGTGCTCCAAGCGCTGGATCTGGGAGCAGTACGACCATGTGATCCTCGGCAACACCGTGCAGCGCCCGGGCGGCGATGCCGCCGTGGTGCGCGTGCAGGATGGCCCGAAGGGGCTTGCGCTCACCGTCGACGTCACGCCCCGCTATTGCGAGGCCGACCCGTTCGAGGGTGGCAAGCAGGCCGTCGCCGAAGCCTGGCGCAACATCACCGCGGTCGGTGGCCGGCCGCTCGCGATCACCGACAATCTCAATTTCGGCAACCCGGAGCGGCCCGAGATCATGGGCCAGTTCGTCGGCTGCCTGAAAGGCATTTCGGAGGCCTGCCGCGCGCTCGACTTCCCCGTCGTCTCCGGGAACGTCTCGCTCTACAACGAGACCAACGGCCGCGCGATCCTGCCGACGCCCTCGATCGGCGGCGTCGGCCTGCTCGATGATTTCACCAAGTCGGCGAGCATCGCCTTCAAGGCCGAGGGCGAGGCGATCCTGTTGATCGGCGAGACCCATGGCTGGCTCGGCCAGTCGGTCTACTTGCGCGACGTCTGCGGCCGGGAGGAGGGCGCTCCGCCGCCTGTCGACCTCGCCGCCGAGAAGCGCATCGGCGATGTCGTCCGCGGCATGATCCATGCGGGCACGGCGACAGCTGCGCATGATCTGGCCGACGGTGGTCTGCTCGTCGCGCTCGCCGAGATGGCAATGGCCTCCGGCATCGGCGCGCGGCTGCTGGCCGCGCCTGCCTCGATCGTGCCGCATGCCTATTGGTTCGGCGAGGACCAGGCGCGCTATCTCGTGACGGTGCCGGAGACCGAGGCTGGCCGCGTGCTGGCCAAGATGCGCGGCGCCGGCGTGCCGTGCACGCGCATCGGCACGACAGGCGGCACTGCGCTGGCGATCGCCGGCGATGGTGCCGTCGAGGTCGCCGCGCTCAAGACGGGATTCGAAAGCTGGCTGCCCAAATACATGGGCGGGTCAGCCGGCTGACCCCGGACGCACGCCGCGGCGGTCACGGTCAGGCACGCTGGCAAACGACGACCGAGTTCGTCGTGAAAGCGTTGGCCTCGCCCAGCGTCATTGCGGGCGCAGCGTAGCAATCCAGGACCGCCATCCGCGGATGCGGTCTGGATTGCGTCGTCGCTGCGCTCCTCGCAATGACGGAGGAGGCAGGACCGTCCTACAACACGTTCTTCGCCCCCGGAATCTGCCTGAGCACCCAGGTCGCGCCCCAGCTCAGCAGCATGCTGCCGACAAAGGCGATCGTCGCCTTGGCGATGGCTGGCAGGCCGAAGTCGAACAGCCAGTACTGGATCCACAGCACGATCGGATAGTGCACCAGGAACATGCCATAGGCATCGGCCTGCATGCGATCGAGCACGGAGAATTCCGAGCGGCGGTTGTTCAGGAAGTAGGACAGGATCGCAAACAGGATCGCGGCGCTGAAGATGACGAACAAGAAGCCATAGGCCGCCTCGTACCATTGCGGCAACACGGGCGGATTGCCCAGCACTTGGCGCTTGATCGTGATGAGCACCCAGAGCAGCGCATAGGGCACGAGCGTGACCACGATCCAGGCCCCGAGTCCGCGCTGCGACATCTGCCCTTCTGCGGCCAGCAGGCCGCGTTCGAAATTGGCCGAGCCGATGCCAGCCCCGACGTAGAAATAGGCGGCGTAGAGCAAGACGCGGCTGGCCTGCACCGAGAGCGGCCCTGCCTCGAACCACAACGTCGGGCCGAAATAGAGCCGGGACGGGATGTAGAGCCCGCCCGTGATCAGCAGGAAGACGAAGAAGAAGTCGCGCGGATGCTCGAAGGCGCGCTGCGACAGCCGATTGATCGGATCCAGCAGGCGCGGCGAGACGCGGTACAAAAGGGCTGCCGAGGTGTCGAACGCCAGCAGCACCCAGATGAACCAGATCGGCCCGCTCGGCCATGGGCCGACCGTGACCGTCTTCCACCAGAAGGCAGCGAAGCGGGCGTCGGGATTGGCGCGCAGCTCGATCGCGTAATAGGCAAGCGGAATGACGGTCAGGGCCGCGATGGCGAAGGGCAGGCCAAGGCGCAATAGCCGGTCACGCAGGAACTGCAGCGTCGACTTGTGGGCAAGGCCCGACCACACGAACAGGCCCGACAGAAAGAAGAACATGGCCATGAAGAAGCTGTCGGTGGCCAGCACGATGGCGTCGAAACCGAGGAAGGACGTCGGATCGGTGTGCCCGAAATAGGTATAGGGAATCACGGCGTGGTGGAGCAGCACCACCAGCGTCAGGAATGTCCGGGCGTGATCGAGCGCGGCGTTGCGTGCCCGAGCGCGCGGGCGGGCCTGAAGCTCGACCTTTGCGGCCGCCGCCGATTGTGTAACCGATATGACCATACGCCCCCCCGGCGTCGCTGCTGCCCGGCCCGTGCAGCGGATGTGACGTTCGCATCCCCCTTCGCCGCGGGGCGTCATGCAAACGTCGTCCAAGGCTGCGCGAGCTGGAATGAGTGGATGAGCTCGTGTGACCCTCTGGCACCGCCATTCGCTGGAGTCGCCCAAAAGCGAGCGAATGACGGCGCCGGACTACCAGATGTCGTCGTTGGTGCTGCAAATCAGCAAGTGCCGCGGTCCGCAAGCCGGTTTCTCACACACTCTGCCGATTTCCGCTCCGGATATCCTTACGAACCGACGACCTACGAAGTTACGGCCGGGACTGTCGTGGGTTGCGCATTTCTTCGGCACCGGGACCGATGGCCGAAGGAACCGGTTCCCCGCGTCATCGTTAGTGAGGCGCCGCGCCGGCGCGGCGCAGAACCGGAGGACCATACCGTGACTATTCTCAAATGGGCGCTGCTGTTCTTCGTGATCTCGGTGGTGGCCGGTATTCTCGGCTTCACCGGCATCTCGGCAGCTTCCGCCGACCTTGCGCGGATCCTGTTCTATATCTTCCTGGTGATCTTCCTCGTGCTGCTGATTCTCGGGCTTACGATTTTCAGAGTGTAGCACGCCATCAGGTCAGTGACCGAAACGACCGCCGCGCCGGTATGGGCCTCGTGCCGGCCGCGCGGCGGGCTGTCACCGCAGTTCAATCAGCTGCGACCTCCTCGATCCGTACCTTGTCCGGATAGAACGCCAGGTGGCCCGAGATCTCGGTCATCGCCGGGAAGGGCGCCTCGTAGCTCCAGATCGCATTGTCCAATGTCTTGCCGTTGGCGATGACGCTGAAATAGCTCGCATCCCCCTTGTACGGACAATGGGTGACACGATCAGTCTTGTGCAAGGCCGCCATGTTGGCGTCGGCCCGCGGCACGTATTGAACCGCGGGGTAGCTCGCTTCCTTCAGCGTCAACGCGCGGGTGGTGTCGGCAATCACGACGCCGTCGGCGATCACCCGTACGCGTTTCGGATTGGGGGTGACGGTGATCGGATGATCCGGTCCTGGAAGCTTCATGTCGTCGTCCTCGCGATTCGGCCATTTGGGTGCGTCACCCAGTCCGACGCATCTCGTCTGGTCCCGGTATATAGTGGTTCCGCGCGTGACCTCGAAAGCGGTTCGCGCTAGATTTCACTATCACGGTCCCGCGAGAACGCCTTGATTCGCCGCGCTCCGCGGGCCACTGATGGGAGCTGCAGCCAAGCCGCGGGCCCTGCGGGCTACATCGTCCACGGGATGCGGCGCCTGCCCGACACAAGGAGATGCACCGGGATGCCCATGGATGCCCACGATATCGAGCAGATGATCAAGTCTGCCATCCCTGACGCACAGGTGACGATTCGCGATCTCGCTGGCGACGGCGACCATTACGCCGCGACGGTGATCTCGGAATCGTTCCGCGGCAAATCCCGCGTTCAGCAGCATCAGCTCGTCTATCAATCGCTGCGCGGCCAGATGGGTGACGTGCTGCATGCTCTGGCCCTGCAGACCGGGGTGCCGGACCAGCGCTGACTGCTTAGGGGGAGATCGCTCATCCGGGGGAGATGGCGGTGGACAATCCGCGTGGTGCGCTGTTTCGCGTCATCGAGCCGAACCGGCACAGCCGGGTCACGTTCGTCGAGCTGTTCTTCGATCTCGTCTTCGTCTACGCGGTCACGCAGATCTCGCATTATCTGATCGGCCATTTTTCGCCGCTCGGCGCCGCCCAGACGGCCGTTCTGTTTCTCGCGGTCTGGTGGGTATGGGTCTACACCGCCTGGGTTACCAACTGGCTCGATCCAGAGAAGGCGCTGGTCCGAGGTCTCTTGTTCGCGCTGATGCTGGCGGGCCTCGTTCTGTCGATGTCGATCCCGCGGGCGTTCGAGGACCGCGGCCTGTGGTTCGCCATGGCCTACGCCGCCATGCAGGTCGGCCGGACCGCGTTCTGGCTGACCGCGACGCCGCCGCAGCGATCTGCCGTCCGCCGCAACGCCGCCCGCATTCTCTCCTGGCTCAGTGCCTCCGCCGTGCTCTGGCTGCTCGGCGGCCTTGCCGAGGGCCCGGCGCGGATGGGGCTGTGGGGGGCGGCGCTCACCCTGGAATATGCGTCGCCGGCCGTCCGCTTCTGGGTCCCCGGGCTGGGTGCCTCCACCGTCGAGGACTGGATGGTCGAAGGCGGCCACATGGCGGAGCGCTGTGCGCTGTTCATCATCATCGCGCTCGGCGAATCCATCGTCGTCACCGGCGCGACCTTTGCCGAGCTCGACTGGACCGGAGCCAACATTGCCGCCTTCGCCAGCGCCTTCATCGGCACGGTGGCGATGTGGGCGGTGTACTTCAACCGCGGCGCTGAGGCGGGATCGGAAGTGATTTCGCAGTCGGCGCAATCCGGGCTGATGGCGCGCTCGGCCTACACCTACTTGCACATGCCGATCGTCGCCGGCATCATCGTGTCGGCGGTGTCGGACGAGATCGTCCTGAAGCACCCCCTCGGGCATACCGACCTGAATATGGCGGCGACGACGATCGGCGGTCCGTTCGTGTTTCTGCTCGGGACCATCCTCTTCAAGTTCAACATCCGCGGCTTCCTGCAGTTGTCGCACGGCGCCGGACTGCTCGCACTGATCGGGCTCGGCTGGTTCGCGACCGAACTGTCGCCTCTCGTGCTTTCGGCGCTGACGAGCGCGCTACTGGCGATCGTCGCGCTGTGGGAGACGCTGTCGTTGCGGTCGAAGCCGGAGCCTCACGCCTCGGCGACGAGCGCCTGAACCGAGAACATCTTCTCGGCATCCGTCCACACGGTCTGGACTTTCCAGCCGGATCCGCGGGCCAGCGCGCCGAAGCGCGCGATGCTGTATTTGTAGCTGTTCTCGGTGTGGATGCTCTCGCCGGCCCGGAACGAGATGGTGGTGCCGAGTAGCCGCACCGTTTGCGGCTTCCGCGCCACCAGATGCATCTCGATGCGGTGCTGCTCGCGATTGTAGATCGCGCGGTGGACGAAGGCGGACAGGTCGAAATTGCCGCCGAGTTCGCGGTTGATCCGCAGCAGCAGGTTGAGATTGAAGCGCGCGGTCACGCCGGCCGCGTCGTTGTAGGCGGCGTGCAGCACACGTTCGTCCTTCTCCAGGTCGACGCCGACGATCATCCGTGCGCCGGTCCCCAAGATCTCGCGTGCCGAGCGCAGGAAGCGGCACGCCTCATGCGGCTCGAAATTGCCGATCGTCGATCCCGGAAAGAAGCCGACCTTCGGCTTGCCTTCGATGGCGTCAGGTAGTTTGAACGACGTCGTGAAGTCGGCGACGACCGGGTGCACGGCGAGCTGCGGGAAGTCGCGGCGCAGGCTGTCGGCCTGTGCGGTCAGGAACTCGCCGGAAATATCGACCGGCACGTAGGCCGCGAAGCGGCAGCTTTCCAGCAGCAGCCGCACCTTGGTGGTGGCGCCGGCGCCGAACTCGACCAGGGCGGCATCGTCGGGAATGACTGCCGCGATCTCGGCGCCGCGATCCCTCAAGATGCCGAGCTCGGTCCGCGTCGGATAGTACTCCGGCAGGCGCGTGATCTGCTCGAACAGATCGGATCCGGCGGCATCGTAGAAATATTTCGGCGATAGCTGCTTGGGCTGCTGGGCGAGGCCTGCGACGGCGTCCGTCGCAAAGGCCGACGTCTTGTCGTCGGGGAGATGGGCGTCGAGCAGCGCGTTGACGTGCACGTTCATGATACTCTCCTGGACGCGCACACACGCGCGACTGTCGGGCAACGAATGCTGATAGCTCAGGTGTAGTCGGCGAGCCGGAGCCCGGTGAATTGCCAGCGATGATGCGGATAGAAGAAGTTGCGATAGGTGACACGGCTGTGGTCCACCGGCGTCGCGAGCGATGAGCCGCGCAGCACCAGTTGATTGACCATGAACTTGCCGTTGTACTCGCCGAGCGCACCCTCCATGGCCCGATAGCCGGGATAGGGACTGTAGGCGCTGCGGGTCCACTGCCAGACAATGCCGAAGGCATCGTTGAGCTGGTTGCCGCGCGCGGCGACCTCCCATTCCATCTCGGTCGGCAGATGCTTGCCGCGCCAGCGGGCAAAGGCGTCAGCTTCGTAGTAGCTGACGTGGCACACCGGAGCAGCGGGATCGACCGGCCGCAGTCCGCCCAGCGTCATGATGCGCCATTCGCCCTCGACCTTGTACCAATGCCCGGGAGCCTGCCAGCCCTCGCGGCTGGCGGTGGCGAAGCCGTCCATGAGCCAGAGTGTGGCGGTCCGGTAGCCGCCGTCATCCATGAAGGCGAGCCACTCGGCATTGGTGACGAGATTGCGCGCGATGCCCACCGGCCCGACCAGCGCGCGATGGGCCGGCTCCTCATTGTCGAAATGGTAACCATCGCCGGCGTGCCCAACGGTATGGATGCCCTCGGGGAGGTGAACCCAATCCTCGCCCGTTTCCGTGGGGGCAGGGAAGGTCCAGGAAGGATCGTAGGCCGGGGCCGTCGGGTTCTGCGCGAACGCATGCAGGATATCGGTCAGCATCAGCTCCTGATGCTGCTGCTCATGGTTGAGGCCCACCTCCACGAGCGGCGCCACCGCGGTCAATGTGGCGGTATCGGCGCTGCCCAGGAAGTCCACCATCGCCGCATCGACATGCCGCCGATATGCCGTGACCTCGGCCACGCCCGGGCGAGTGATCAGGCCGCGCTCGCCCCGCGTGTGGCGCGGGCCGGCACTGACGTAATAGGAATTGAACAGGAACGCGTAGTCGGCGTGAAAAGGGGTATATCCCCGGCAGTGCTCGCCCAGCACGAACTGCTCGAAAAACCAGGTCGTATGGGCGCGGTGCCACTTGGCCGGACTGGCGTCCGGCATCGACTGGATGACCTGATCCTCCGGGCTCAGCGGCGCCGCGCGCCGCTCGGTCTCGCCCCGGACGGCGAGGTACGCCTCGGTCAGGCGCCCGGCGAGGGAGCCGGACCTGCTCTGAAGCGCATCAGTAACGGGGATCGGGGCCGTAGCGGAGGCAGAACTGGTCACGAGGGTCTCCGTTTGCCAGCAGAAAACGATGTTCGACGGAACAAGTTCCTTTCGACAGTTCGTCCTAAATAGGGGCTTGGTTACGGGATGAAACCCTCGTGCCGGCTATAATATTGCTGCCGTCAGCCTATGGTCCGGCCGGGGCCTGGGTCGCCGGCCGATCCTCGGCATTTTACTTTGGTTGAACAACGGTTTGCGCTACATATAGAGGAGTGACGGTCGGCTGCGGACGAAACCCGTCCGGTGGCGATCAGCGCGCACCGAGCCCCAGGCGTTCCTTGAGGCGCCCTAGAGGAAGCGAAGATGAGCATTGAGCAATTCATTGACAATGAAGTGAAGTCGAACGACGTCGTCCTGTTCATGAAGGGGACGCCGCAGTTTCCGCAGTGCGGGTTTTCCGGCCAGGTCGTGCAGATCCTGGACCACGTCGGCGTCGGCTATAAGGGCCTCAACGTTCTCGAATCCGCCGAGCTGCGCAACGGCATCAAGACGTTCTCGAACTGGCCGACGATTCCGCAGCTCTATGTGAAGGGCGAGTTCGTCGGCGGCTGCGATATCGTGCGCGAGATGTTCCAGAGCGGCGAGCTGCAGCAGCTGTTCACCGACAAGGGCATCCCGGTCGGCACGGCGGCCTCTGTCTGAGCTATCCGGCTGAGCTATCCGGTCCGAAAGGTCGGCGCGACCCGATTCGAGGTCATCGTCGCCGACATCACCAAGCTCGGCGTTGACGCCATCGTCAACGCCGCGAACTCGTCTCTGCTCGGTGGTGGAGGCGTCGACGGTGCGATCCACCGTGCGGCGGGACCGGACCTCGTCATGGAGTGCCGCATGCTCCATGGCTGCAGGACCGGCGAGGCCAAGATCACCAAAGGCTACCGGCTGCCGGCCCGCCACGTGATCCACACCGTTGGCCCGGTCTGGCAGGGCGGCGACCGCGGCGAGCCGGAGCTGCTGGCCTCGTGCTACCGGCGCTCGATCGAGCTGTGTCACAAGCATCGTTTGGACTCGGTCGCGTTCCCCGCGATCTCGACGGGCATCTTCCGCTTCCCTGCGGATCGTGCGGCATCGATAGCGGTCGCCACTTCGATCGAGACCATCAGCGCGGAGACGTCGCTGTCGCAGATCGTGTTCTGCTGCTTTTCCGATGCGAGTGCCGAGTTGCACGATGAGGCGTTGAGCCGGGCCGTCGAGAGCCGCGCTCGCAAGGGATCGCCGCGCTGACAGCGGCGTGCCCTGTGCGGCATTAGGTCTGCCGGGCGCGCGTGCGATGATCCTCATGCCCTGCGTACGATCTCCCTGACGTGGCCGATCGTCTCTTCGATCATGGCGGCTGTCACGTCGAGATGGGTGCAGGCGCGGATGCGGCCGTCCATCATCGCCAGCAGCACGCCGCGCTTGCGCAATTCACTCACCATCGTCTCGCCGGACACGCCGGCGCCGTCCGGCTTGAAGAACACCAGATTGGTCTCCGGCTCCTGGACCTCGACACCCTGGATCTGCGACAGCCCGCGTGCCAGCGCCCGCGCATTGGCGTGATCCTCGGCGAGCCGGTCGACGTGATGATCGAGCGCATGGATGCAGGCCGCGGCGACCACGCCGGCCTGGCGCATCGCGCCGCCGAGCCGCTGCTTCCAGCGCCACACCTCGTCGATGAAGGCGGCGCTGCCGGCGAGCACACCGCCGATCGGCGCGCCCAGCCCCTTGGAGAAATCGATCCAGGCCGAATCCCAGCCCGCGGTCATCTCGGCGGCGGGAATGCCGGTGGCAACCGTCGCGTTGAGCAGCCTTGCGCCGTCCATATGCGTCGCCATGCCGTTCGCCTTGGCGATCTCGGCGATCTCGTCGAGCGCGGCCTTCTTCCAGATCGTGCCGCCGCCGATATTGGCGGTCTGCTCGACGCTGACGACGGTCTGCGGCGGCTGGTAGCGTGAGCGCGGATGCAGCGCGGCGCGGAACGTCTCCGGCGTGAACTGTCCGTCGGGCCCCTTCAACTGCGTCACCTGGAAACCGCCGAGCGCCGCATGCGCGCCGCCCTCGCGCGAGATGATGTGCGCGGTCTCGTGTGCCAGGATCTCGTCGCCTGGGCGGCAATGCACCAGCGTTGCCGCGACATTGCACATCGTGCCCGACGGCATCAGCACCGCGGCCTCCTTACCGAGCAGCGCGGCGACGCGGCCGCACAATTCATGCACGGTCGGATCGTCGCCGATCTGCTCGTCGCCGACCTCGGCCCGCGCGATGGCCTCGCGCATCGCGGGCGTCGGGCGGGTCTGCGTGTCCGACAACAGATTGACGCGCACGGGCGGCGCCTTGGGATCACGCGCGGGCGGGGTGTAATACATCGGCAGTCCTCGTTCGGCTTATCACGACCCGGACCTTACCCAACTCGCATCGCCCCCGCAAAACGCCTCCTCGATTACGCCGCGCGCGGCGGGTTGAGCCAGATGTCCGGCCGCCGCAACGGCTTGCTCTCGATCGGCTCGGCGACCAGCGGCGGCGCCTCGGTGCAATCGAACACCCAGGGTTCGAGCGGGCTCTGCCGTGACGGTGAAAGAAGCAGCGCGGTGCCCGGGCGTTGCCGCTTGATGTTCCAGCCCATGTTCACCGCGGCCCAGCCGACCAGCATGGTGTGCCATTCGTCGGCGAGCTCGCGCGAATCGTCGAAACAGTGGAGGAGCTCGAGCGCGTAGGGATCGTGGCGAAGCTGCGCGTCGGCAAAGGTGAGCCCGGTCCCGACATGGCGGATCACATGGGCTGTCGCATCGGACTGGACGTGCCAGCAGGAGCGTTCCAGGAGGTCGAAGACCGTCGAGGGATAGAGGCCGTCGTTGAAGCGGTAGCGGACGCCGGAGGTCCGTGCGCGTAACGGCGGAGCGCTGAGCGGCGGCGCCCGCAACGGCGGCAGAGGCGGGGCACCGACCGCATCGGTCGGCAACGCACCGAAGATGATATTGCGCCTGTTGAACTCCATGGCGAACGCCCCGCTACTTTACAACTGCAGACAGTGAATCACGGGACGGAGTAGCTGTCAGCCCAGGTTGGGGCGAATTCGTGGCAGGTGTGGCATTCGGGAATCGGTTCGCCCCATCCGAAAACAAGCTCAAAAAGAAAAGGCCCCGGCGCATGCCAGGGCCTTCGGATTATCAGATGGGGCCGGACCGCGGTCCGGTCAAGCTCAGCGCGAGTAGAACTCGACGATCAGATGCGGCTCCATCTGCACCGCGAACGGCACGTCCGACAGCGCGGGGATGCGGATGAACTTCGCGGTCATCTTGGAGTGATCGGCCTCGATGTAGTCGGGCACGTCACGCTCGGCGAGCTGGGTCGCTTCCAGCACCACGGCGAGCTGCTTGGAGGCTTCCTTGACCTCGATCACGTCGCCCGGCTTGACTTGGTAGCTCGCGATGTTGACCTTGCGGCCGTTCACCTTGATGTGGCCGTGGTTGATGAACTGGCGCGCCGCGAACATGGTCGAGACGAACTTGGCGCGGAACACGACGGTGTCGAGACGGCGCTCGAGAATGCCGATCAGGTTCTCGCCGGTGTCGCCCTTGAGACGGCCGGCCTCGACATAGATGCCGTGGAACTGGCGCTCGGAGATGTTGGCGTAGTAGCCCTTCAGCTTCTGCTTGGCGCGCAGCTGCACGCCGAA
>BFBZ01000012.1_pt152 | contig 12266 bp, 14 predicted proteins | sample 1888401 | NCBI WGS metagenome assembly BFBZ01 (sample SAMD00112614, study PRJDB3348) | symbiont metagenome | host: Chara braunii | reverse complement strand
TGATCCAGATCGTGCTCGGGCTCTCCATTGCCTTTGCGGCATCTAGCTTCTTCCTATCGTTTTTCTCGTTCGGCGGCGGGGCGCTCATCTCGTGATCGAAGGCTTGGAGGTGCCGCTGCACCGCTCCCTGACCGAACCGATATTGCTGGCGGGCGCGCCGCGCGCGTTGGCAATCGTCAACGGAACGGTCGCCGCGGCCCTCGGTCTGGGACTTCGGATGTGGATCGCCGGACTTCTTCTCTGGGCTGCTGGCCACACCGTCGCGGTGTTTGCCGCCAAACGCGATCCTGACTTCGCGGAAGTGCTTCGCCGCCATCTACGCCAGAAGGCATATCTCTCATGCTGAATATCGGGGAATACCGCCGCAAAGCGGACCGTCTGGCTGATCATCTGCCCTGGGCGACGCTGGTCGCGCCGGGCGTGGTCCTGAACAAGGACGGGAGTTTCCAGCGAACATTCAGGTTTCGCGGTCCCGACTTGGAAAGCGCGACCGAGGCCGAACTGGTTGCGGCGTGTGCACGTATAAATAATGTGCTGCGCCGTTTCGGCTCGGGTTGGGCGCTGTTCTTCGAGGCCGATCGTTTCGAGGCAGCGGGTTATCCCGACAGTGCATTTCCTGATCCGGCATCCCGTCTGGTGGACGACGAACGCCGTGCAACCTTCGAGATCGGCGCGGGACGCCATTTCGACAGCGCCTATTACCTGACCCTGACCTACATGCCAGCGCCGGATAACGCGGCGCGCGCGGAGCGGGCGTTGATCGAACGCGAGCAAGAACAGTCGTCACGCGATTGGCGGGCGGAATTGAACACCTTCGTTTCCGAGACCGACAAATCGTTCGACTTGTTCGGCCAAATCATGCCGGAAATCGCGCCGCTCGATGACGCGCAGACCCTGACTTATCTGCACGGTACGGTTTCCACCAAACGGCACCACGTCCGCGTGCCGGATATATCCGTGTATCTCGACGCAATCCTGGCGGATACGCCATTGAGCGGCGGGCTCGAACCGATGCTGGGCGACAAGCATTTGCGGACAGTGACGGTTCTGGGATTTCCGAATGCCACGCGGCCTGGCTTGCTCGACGCTCTCAACCACCTCGATTTTCCGTATCGCTGGACGACGCGGTTCATCGCGCTCGACAAGGCCGAAGCCAGCAAGGCGCTGGTCAAGATCAGGCGGCAATGGTTCAACAAGCGCAAATCCATCGCCGTGATGTTGCGGGAGGTCGTTCACAACGAGCCAGTGCAGCTTCTGGATACCGATGCTGACAACAAAGTTGTCGATGCGGATCAGGCGTTGCAGGCGTTGGGCGGCGATCACGTTGCATTCGGCTACGTCACCATCACGGTCACCGTCATGGATGAGAACGCCGTCACAGCCGATGAGAAGGTCCGGGCAGTCGAACGCACGATCAATGGGCTTGGCTTCATCACTATCCGCGAAAGCATCAATGCTGTGGAAGCCTGGTTGGGAAGCCTGCCAGGACACATATACGCCAATGTCCGCCAGCCGCTGATTCACTCGCTCAACCTATCCCATTTGATGCCATTGTCGTCGGTGTGGGCCGGACCGGAGCGCAACGACCACCTAAACGGTCCGCCACTGTGCACCGCGGAAACCACAGGATCGACACCGTTTCGGTTTTCAACCCATGTCGGGGATGTGGGCCATATGCTCATCGTCGGGCCGACCGGCGCCGGAAAGTCGGTGCTGTTGTCGCTCATGGCGATGCAATTCCGGCGGTATGCGGGATCGCAGGTTTACATATTCGACAAGGGAAAGTCGGCGCGGGCCGCTACGCTTGCAATGGGGGGCGCACATCACGAACTGGGTTCCGACGGCACCTTGGCGTTTCAGCCTCTGGCGAATATCGACAACAACGCTGAGCGAAGCTGGGCCGCGGACTGGATTGGCGGATTGCTCGATCACGAGAAGGTCACGGTCACCCCGGACATCAAGGAGCAGGTGTGGGCTGCCCTCAACAATCTCGCGACCGCCCCAGAGAGCGAGCGAACGCTCACCGGCTTGTCTCTTCTGCTTCAGTCAAACGCACTGCGTTCGGCGCTGTTGCCCTACACGCTGGAAGGACCGTTCGGCCGGCTGCTGGACGCCGCGGAAGACAGCCTGGCGCTGAAGGATGTTCAGTGTTTCGAGACCGAAACCCTGATGCACCAGGCCGCAGTCGTGCCGCCGGTGCTGACATATTTATTCCATCGCCTCGAAGATCGGTTTGCCGGACGCCCCACCTTGCTCATTCTCGACGAGGCCTGGATATTTCTGGACAATCCATTGTTCGCCGCCCGTATCCGAGAATGGTTGAAAGTTCTTCGGAAGAAAAATGTTTCCGTCGTGTTCGCCACGCAATCGCTGGCGGATATCGCAAACTCTTCGATTGCACCGGCGATCATCGAGAGTTGCCCGCAACGGATATTCCTGCCGAATGACCGGGCAATCGAACCGCAGGCACGAACCGCTTATGAGCAGTTCGGCTTGAACGAGCGTCAGATCGAGTTGATTTCGAGAGCGGTCCCCAAGCGCCAATATTATCTGCAATCCCGCCGCGGCAACCGTCTGTTTGAACTTGGGCTTGGCGCCATCGCGCTGGCCTTCTGTGGATCGTCATCGCCAACAGATCAGGCCCTGATCGACCGGATTCTCGCCGAACACAGCGAAGGTGACTTCGCTGATCAATTGCTCGCCGCCAAGGGGCTCGATTGGGCGGCCGATCTTCTCACCGAGTTTTCCAGAAAGGAGAGATTCGAATGATCCGTGCCCTCAAATATCTCGCAACGCCGCTCACGGTTGCCCTGTTCAGCCTTCCCGCTGCTGCTCAATTGGAAGTGTTCGATCCCACGAACTTCGTGGAGAACGTCTTGCAGGCGTCGCGCGAACTTCAGCAGATCGAGAACCAGATTCAGTCGCTGCAGAACCAAGCGATGATGCTCACCAATATGGGCAAGAACCTTCAGGCGCTGGGCTTGAATGAGCTTGGGCCGATCCTTTCGGATCTGAATCAGGTTCAGTCCATCGTCAACCAGCCGTTTGGCATTGGTTTCGATCTAGGGACGACGCAATTGGCTTTCTCGCAATATTGGCCGGCGACCTATGCGCCTTCCACATCAAATGCCGCGCTGCAATCCGACGGTCTGACCCGCTGGAGCGATGCGATGCAATCGTTCCTCCAAACCTTGAGCGTTGGCGCTCAGGTCATCCGCAATGTCGAAAATGACAGCGCCAGCCTTTCCGCATTGGTGGGAGCGTCACAAGGAGCGGCGGGCAATCTCGAAGCGACGCAGGCCACAAATCAACTCCTGGCGCTGTCAACGAAGCAGCAGCTTCAAACACAAAGCCTGTTGGCAGCCCAATATCGTGCCGAAACCTTGAACCTCGCGAACGAGCAGGAAGCAGAGGTGCAGGGAAAGGCCGAGTTCGCAAACTTCGCGGGCTCCGGCAGCGCCTACACGCCGCAATAGGCCAGACATCTCAGAGGACCGACCGCCGTGGGTGATCTCGATGTTGTTGACCAATTTATGCAGACTTTCATCCACTATATCGACAGTGGCTTCGGCCTCTTGTCGGGTGATGTCAGCTGGCTTTCGACGATTTTGATTACGCTCGACATTACACTCGCCGGTCTCTTTTGGGCAATGGACGGCGAAGCCCATGTCTTCTATCGGCTCATCAAGAAGGTTCTGTACGTCGGCTTCTTCGCGCTGCTCATCAACAATTTCCAGTCGTTATCGCAGGTCGTGTTCGATTCCTTCTCGACGCTCGGAATTGACGCGACCAACTCGGGATTTACGGCCGCGGACATGCTCCGGCCCGGTAAGATCGCCGGTATTGGCTATCAGGCCGCGTGGCCTTTGTTGAACAAGGCCGGCTCGCTCATGGGATTCACGACGTTTTTCAGTCATGTCATCACAATCGCCGTGCTGCTCTTTGCCTGGGTTGTGGTGATCCTGTCGTTCTTCGTTCTCTCCGTTCAGCTTTTCATCACCATCATCGAGTTCAAGCTGACCACCCTGGCGGGGTTTACGCTCGTTCCCTTCGCCTTATGGAACAAGACGGCCTTTCTTGCAGAACGCGTGCTGGGCAACGTCATCGCCTCCGGCATCAAGGTGATGGTACTGGCCGTCATCATCGGCATTGGTGCGACGTTCTTCGATCGGTTCATTGCGGCACTTCAGGGCCATGATCCGACGCTGGCCGATGCCATGTCGCTGGTGTTGGCGTCGATTTCGCTGTTCGGACTCGGGATCTTTGGCCCCGGCATCGCCTCCGGCCTGGTTGCCGGTGCGCCGCAGCTTGGGGCCGGTGCGGCCATCGGCACGGTCGGCGGCCTTGCCGCGAGTGCGGCATTGGCGGGCGGTGCTGTGGTGGGTGCGGCGCGCCTCGGTGGCAGCGGCCTTGCGGCTATCCGTGCCGCGTCGGCATCCCCGCCACCATCATCCGGCGGCACACCGCCCAACGCTTCGCCGCCTGCCTCGCCAAATACGCCGTCACCGTCGCCTGGTCCAAACAGCCCGGCATCGCCAAGTGGTGCGCCGGATTGGGCGCGCAAAATGCAGCGCGGCCAGCGCACGGCCGGACGTGCGCGCGCTGTGGGCCAGGCGATCAAGGAAGGCGACAGGCCGGGTCATGGCGCCAATCCCGAACTCGATGGAGGAGAAGGCTGATGTTTTTCAGGCGAACAGCACAAAGATACGGAACAACCCCACAGCCGGTGACACCCTATCAGCGCGCCGAGCAGATATGGGACGAGCGCATTGGTTCGGCTCGTGTGCAGGCGAGGAACTGGCGGCTGATGGCCTTCGGATCGCTGGGTTTGTCGGGAGCGCTTGCCGCATCTGTCATCTGGCAATCGACCCAAAGCCACATCGTTCCCTATGTCGTCAAGGTGGATAAGCTAGGCGAGACGGAGGCGGTGGCTCCAGCCATCGCCAATTACCAGCCCTCTGACGGCGAAGTTGCGTGGTTCCTGGCGCGCTTCATCGCCGATGTTCGCTCGCTTTCAAGCGATTCCGTGATTGCCCGCAAGAACTGGTTCGAAGCCTACGACTATACGACCAACCACGGCGCGACCATTCTCAATCAATTCGCGCAGGAGCACGATCCGTTCAAAGGGATCGGTGAGCGAACCGTATCCATTCAGGTGACGAGCGTTGTGCGGATGTCCGACAGCTCGTTTCAGGTGAAGTGGATCGAACAGCATTTCGAGCACGATGCGCTGGCCTCGACCGAGCATTGGACGGGAATCCTTACCGTCATCACCAAACCGCCAACAACGGCCGAGGTTCTACGAAAGAATCCGCTCGGTCTTTACGTCAACGCCATCGACTGGTCGCGTGAACTCGACGCGCAATGAAGGAGATTGTCATGCAACGTGTGATTTTCAGTTCGGCAGGTTTGCTCCTGCTATCTGCCTGTGCTTCCGCACAGACACCGGCTCCTGCAACCCCGGCACTCCGGCCGGCGGCCGTCGCGCCGAGTGCATCCCTGCCGGTCAAGATCGTGACCGTGGCGCAGCCGCTACCGTTGCCGGGCCAACTCCAACCATACCCCGAAGCCATCCGAGCCGATAACACGGCACCCGCCGCTCGTGTCGGTGTGGCGAACCGTCAGGCTATGATCGAACCAACACGCGACGGATATATCAACGCGATGCAGGTTTATCCATTCGCGCCCGGTGCGCTGTACCGGCTTTACGCTGCGCCTCAGAAGGTGAGCGACATCGCACTTCAACCCGGCGAAACGCTAATCGCAATATCGTCCGGCGACACCGTGCGTTGGATGGTCAGTGATACGTCGAGCGGAACTGGAACATCCAAACAGGTTCATATTCTGGCGAAACCGTTCGCCTCCGGCCTCAAGACCAATCTGGTCATTACGACTGACCGGCGCAGCTATCACCTCGAACTCGAAAGTACCGACCATACTTACATGGCGGCTCTCTCGTGGACATATCCCAATGACGAGATAATCGCACTCAAGCAGCAAAACGATGAAGCGAAAGCAGCCGCTCCGATCGACACTGGGATCTCTTTGAGTAGCTTAAATTTCGATTACACCATCAGCGGAGACAACCCGTCGTGGAAGCCATTACGCGCCTTCGACGACGGACGGCGTGTGTATATAGAGTTTCCGGCGACGCTGGATCGTGGGGAGGCGCCACCGCTGTTTGTGATAGGGGAGGGTGGAAGCACCGATCTCGTCAACTATCGCGTCCGCGACAACTATTACATCGTGGACCAGATCTTCGCCGCAGCTGAACTCCGTCTCGGCAAGGAGAAACAGCAGATCGTGCGGATCATGCGTAGCACAACCCGCCTCTCTTCGAGGACGCCATGAGCGACGCGCCTCAAAAATCCGAGCCCGAAGAACTTGTCCTTCGTGGCAAGCCGCGCCGTGTCACGCGGTTCAGGCGCAACGTCGTCATTGGAGCCGCAGCAGCAGTGACGGTGGTAATCTGTGGTGCGGCGTGGCTGGCGCTTCGCACACCTTCTCTCAAGATGAAGACCAACGCAGATAAACTTTACAATACCGATTCCAAACCAACGTCCGACCAGCTCGCGAGTCTTCCACCCTCTTATGACAAGGTGAAGCCGCCGCGCCTGGGCACGCCGCTCCCCGGTGACCTGGGTGCTCCGATTGTTGCCCGCGAGAAGCAGCTTGGCATGAATCCGGTGTCGGGCTCATTTGACGAAAGTAACGCCGAGCACGCCGAACATTTGCGGCAGGCGCAGCTTGCACAACAGGCGCGCGAGGCCAAGGTGATGTTCCAGACGAGTGACGGAAATCGAACACCGGAAGTCGCCGCGAGAGCACCGCAAACCAACCCGGCGGCGCCCTTGAATACGCAACCCGCCAGTCCCGCACTCGCAGACGATCAGAACGGTCAGCAACACAAGATCGACTTCGCTCGTCAGCGGGATGATAGTGGGATTTATAATGCGCATGGACTGGTGAAGCCCGTTTCGGATTTCGAACTTCTTGCGGGGACGATTATTCCCGCTAGCCTGATAACGGGGATAAATTCCGATCTGCCGGGTCTCGCGATCGCGCAAGTCACGCAGAACCTGTACGGGCTTTCCGGTACATTGCTTTTGCCCGCGGGCTCAAGATTGTTAGGAAAAATTGATTCCGTCGTCGCGTTCGGCCAAAGCCGCGCATTGGTGGTGTGGCAGCGCATTGTCATGCCGAACGGAACGTCTATCGAAATCGACAATACGCCCGCTACCGACACGGAAGGTTACTCTGGTCTCGAAGACGAGGTGGACTACCACACCTGGCGACTCATCAAGGGCGTCGCGCTATCGACGTTATTGGGTGTCGGCGCGCAGCTATCGGTGAACAACAGCAATGACGACTTGCTGACGGCATTGCGAGAATCCGCGCAGGACAGCGCCAATCAGGCCGGACAACAGATCACGCAGCGCAATTTAAATATTCAGCCAACTCTGACGATTCGGCCGGGTTGGCCGCTGAGGGCTATCTTATCGAAAGATTTGGTGCTTCAGCCTTACTCGGGTTGATAGATGCTATGCCCGGTTTGAAACTCCCCAGACTTCCCGCACGAACGCCGGTCAGGATCACCATATCGGCGACGCCGGATCTTTATCGAACACTGGAGAAATATGCTGAGTGTTATCAGCAGACGTATGGCGAGGCCGAGAAGATCGCCGATCTGATCCCGTTCATGTTGGAAGCGTTTCTGGCGTCCGATAAGGATTTCGCGAAGGCACGCAAGGATCTGGGTTTGAGGACGACAGGAGAGGCGGGATGATTATCGGTAAATTCTCGCGCACCTCTGATGGTTGGTCTGGTACGATCCAGACGCTGACCATTCAGACGAAAGTGCGGTTCGTTCCGAACGACAAACGCGAGAACGAGCGGGCGCCGGATTTTCGTGTGCTGTCCGGCCACAGCGAACTGGGTGCTGCCTGGCGGCGCGTACAGCAAGATACGGACTCTCGCGAACGTCTCAGCGTCATCCTCGATGATCCACTTATGGTCGCACCGTTGAACGTGATGCTGCTTGAGACTACGCGCACCGGCGAAGCAAACCTTATCTGGAGACGCCAACAGGACGGCAGCCGTCCCCACGAAGAATAACGACTGGACAAAGCGCCGGGAGTGTGTTCCCGTTATGTTCTTACGTTAATGTTGGCCGCAATGGTGTTCGGACTTCTTCTTATGGTCTTTGGGATCGGTGCGTTTTGCGCGCTGATCTACAAGATGGCTGTCTATGCCTTGCCGGTGATGGTGGGACTGTGGGCGGCCTTCGCGGCGCTTCATTCCGGCAGCGGTCCAGTCCTCGCCTTCGCAGTTGGATTTGTCGTGGGCGTGGCCGTATTCGGCATCGGGCAGTTGGTTTGGAATAGCCGCCAACCGAAAGCCTTGCGCTATGCCGTGGCGCTCCTCTTCGTCGCGCCGGCGACGCTGACCGGTTATTACACCACCCAACAATTCTCGACTCTCTTTGTGCCGTCTCCTGCATGGCAGTTCGTGTCGGCCATTGTGGGTGCGATTGCTGTTGGGCTGACGGCTTTTGTCCGGCTCACGGGCGTTCCTGTCCTGAGCGGGGCGATGACGCAAGACAGTCACATTTGAAGATTTCTACAAAGTAGTCATGTGGGTAGGCGCGCGTCAGGGCGGGTGATTACTTGCAATTATACTGCGCGGGCCGAAGGTGTCGCATTGCGTTGACTCTTCGAGCGCAGAACAATCCCTCCAGCATTAGGTTCGCAGTGGCGGAGGGTGAGCCATGTCAAAACGAAGAGCAGCGAAGAGTTCGTTCTGGGCCCAAGACCCGGCTGTGGCAACGCAGCGGCAGACCAAGCTGAAACTCGCCTATGCGATTAATCGCGCGATCAAGAGCCAGAAGTTGGTGCGCGCCTCGACCGCCGGCGTGTTGGACTTGGCGCCGCAGAAGGTTGCCCACCTACGCAGTTATAATCTTAGGGGCTTCTCAGTCGAGGAGTTGGCGGGATTTCTGACCGCTTTGAACCGCAGTACCCAAGTTACCGCGGCCGCCACTATTAGCCGACTACTTCACGCAGAATCACGCTAGGTAGTTGCGAAGTTCTTTAGTGGCGAAGCATGGCCAAGACAGCGGTATCGCGCGACAACCCCAGAAAGAAAGTGGCGGCCGCGTTCAGGTATGAGACGTGCTGTGAAGGTGCCTCGGAATTCGAAATCGCGCGCCACGAGCCCAACGAACTGGGCGTGAACTGGACGGTGAAACTCCTCAGTCCAGATATCGTTCAAGTCGCCAACCGTGATTCTCGAACGCGGGGCTGGGGAAACGGAAGAGCATCGGGCTGGGCGGCTCGTTTGCGATCCACTGCTCACCGAGCTCGAACAAGCGTTGGTTCTTGGACGTGACATGGAATTTCCTTGAACTTCTGAATGTAAGCCTCGATAGCCGTTGGCCTGTACCACGCCGAGCCACGTTTTTCGCCGATCCAGCCGATTCTTCCGGCTCTTCCCGCTGCGCGCAAGCCCTCTCGCGACAACATAGGCTATCGGGCCAGCACGTTGTCCTCGGAAATCGGATCGTCGTCTCTGCTGCAAGACAAAATCTCTTTCTCACGCATCGGTTGCCACTCGATTTGTTGACGCCAACTCCGAGCTATCCCGTTATCGGAAAGACCAAGAAGATCGTCTCGTTGGGCCGGTGGTCAATATGATCGGCGGGGTCGAACGGCATTCTGCGGCGTCGCGGGAAATTTTGTAGGGACCGCAGGGCAGGGACGTAGCTACCCGGGGCGGGCCGTAGATTGCGCGGAGCGTCCGGACCTGGTTCCTCGAAATGTTCAAACTATGGAGCCCGCGCGCTTCCGCAAGTTTCTTGCGAACTTTCGCTTGTTGTAGATCGGCTTAACCCGGAGCCAAGAGAACTGGTGTACCAAACTAAAGCTGCAGTCGGTGGTGTCTAAGACGGCCAATCGGCCCGAGCGCTGCCGCCTCCGCAAAAAATTCTGCCCTGCCTACCAAGTTCTGAACCCCTGGGTGTCTAATAGGGTGTGGTTCAAGTGCTTTAGCCCCGAAGGCAGGAAACTGGCGGCGGCATGGCCGATAGACCCGACATTCTGTGTACCGAAACCGAGCAAATCCGGGCCGAGGAACGTGTGCCGACGTCGGAGGTCGAGGCGTGGTTTGTGCGCAGAGTTCTGCCGCTGGAGGCGTCTTTGATGCGTTATTTGCAGAGTAGTTGCCGTAATCCGGTCGAGGCGGCTGATCTGCGACAGGATGTGTACGCGAACGTCATAGCGGCTGCACACCGTGAAATTCCGAAGCACACGCGCGCCTTCGTGTTTGCGACAGCGAAAAACCTTCTGATGAACCGCCTGCGTCACGAGCGGATCGTTTCGATTGACACCGTTTCCGACCTGGACGAACTCGGCCTTGCCGCCGAGGAACCCGACCAGGACCGCGCGCTGATCGCGCGCGAAGAACTGCGGCGTGTCCGCGAAGCCATCGAGAAATTGCCGCCGCGCTCGCGTGAGGCCGTGATCCTGCGCCGCGTCGAGGGCCTTTCCGGCCGCGAAATCGCGCAACGCATGGGCATCAGCGAATCCACTGTGTCCCACTACGTCGACAACGCCATCCGCGCGCTTTCGGATACTCTTTACGGAACGGCAGGTCGGGGGAAGTCATGACCGACATTGCCCCCTTGACGTCGAATGCAGAAATCGAAGCCAAAGCGACGTCGTTGCTTCGGCGGCAATATTACGAGACGTGGACAGCGGAAGATCAGGCTCGCCTGTCGGATTGGCTTACAGAGTCCCCGCGGCACACGGCCGCTTACTGGAGGCTCAAGGCTGCTTGGGATCAGACCGAGCGTCTTGCCGCTTTGCGCGCCGCTCCGTCGTCCCGACCCTCTCCGCGGAAGTCGGCAACGCTGTCCCTGCTTGCGAAATGTACGGCTGCTGCTGTTGTTACCGCAGCTGTGACTATCGCCACCACGTTCTGGAACGGTCCGGCTGGAGCGCTGTACGCGACGGGCGTGGGCGGGCGCACGACGATCAGGCTCGCAGACGGTTCCGAGCTCGATTTGGGAACCGACACCGAAATCCGGACAGACTTCGGTTCGAAGCGCCGTGCCGTAAATGTCATGAAAGGCGAAGTGTTCTTTCGGATCACGCACAACGCGGCTCGACCTTTCATCGTGACGATCGGCAAGCATCGCGTCATCGACCTTGGAACGGAATTTCTCGTCCGCGCATCCGGCGAGAAAGTTCAAGTGGCGCTGGTCCAGGGCGAGGCAAAATTCGAAACAACAGATACGTGGTCGCCATCCCGTTCTGTCACGCTTCATCCGGGCGATGTAGCGCTTGCCACGGCCGTCGCGGTCGATGTGAGTCGAAAATCGTCTCGCGAATTGTCGGATGAGTTGGCCTGGCGGCGCGGGACGCTCGTATTCCACAACACCCGGCTGAGCGATGCGGTCGCGGAATTCAATCGTTATAACGAAACAAAGCTGATCGTCGGCGGTCCCAGCACCGCAGCGCTAACGATCAACGGCACGTTCCGTACAAATGGATTTGAACAATTCGCGCGCGTCACGCGCGATGTCTTCGGGCTGCACGTTGATCGCCGCGCCGAAGGAATCGTCTTGGGAAACTAACGCAGTCATGGCGGCATACTTGCCGTCGCAGTACGGGGGGATGAATGAAAAACCAGCGCCGATCGACCTATATTGCAGCCCTGCTTGCAGGTGCCGCCCTCACATTCACCATTGGGGTAGCCCGCGCCGAAGACTTCGCCATTTCCGGCGGCACGCTGGCTGCCGCATTGGATAGCTACGCAGCGGCGACCGGTATTGACATCGTTGTTTCAGCACAAGCCCTCAAGGGAATCCGGACCAGCGGTGCCGTCGGGAAGATGTCACGTGACGAGGCGCTTTCACGCTTGCTCCATGGCACGGGTTTCGTGGCGCAGCATGAAGATGATGCCGTTGCAATAGTTCGCTCGATATCACCGCAAAGTGAATTGGTACCTGTGGAGGCGACCCCGATTCAAATCGCGCAAGCTGCTCCCGCACGTGCGGCGGTAGAAACCGTGACTGTTACGTCCTCGAAACTTGGTGGCGCCGATGTGCAGAGCATCCCGATTGCGATAACGGCGTTGAGCCAGGAACAACTGACCGCGACGCAGACGGCTGGTGGTCCTGATCTGGTGAAACAGGTGCCGAACCTGACATTCACGAAGACGAATTTCAGCGGCTACAGCATCAACATCCGCGGCATCGGCACCCAGGC
>BFBZ01001975.1_pt1 | contig 12270 bp, 13 predicted proteins | sample 1888401 | NCBI WGS metagenome assembly BFBZ01 (sample SAMD00112614, study PRJDB3348) | symbiont metagenome | host: Chara braunii | reverse complement strand
GGGCGCTGCGTCGGTCATGCGATCTGTCTATCACGCCGGGCCCGTCGCGCCACGGTCGGACAAAAAAGACGGCCGCGCGACATTGCCGTTGCGCCGTCTCGCCGTTAGAAGGCGCTTCGCTTGCGCGAGGAGGAGCGATCCGGCCGCGCGGGCGCAAGAAATAACCAAGTGTCGAGGTACCGGGGACGTGTCACGTCTGGTGATGAAGTTCGGCGGCACGTCGGTGGCCGACCTGGAGCGCATCCGCCGTGTGGCGCGCCTGGTCGCCGCCGAGGTCGCCACGGGTAAGCAGGTCGCGGTGGTCGTCTCGGCCATGTCGGGCAAGACCAACGAGCTGGTCGCCTGGACCGACGGCGCCGGCCGCGCCGCGCAAGGTCTGCCCGAGTCGGACGACGAGTACGACGCGGTCGTCGCCTCGGGCGAGCAGGTGACCGCCGGCCTGCTGGCCATGACCCTGCGCAACATGGGCCACAAGGCCCGCTCGTTCCTGGGCTGGCAGGTGCCGATCATCACCGACGAGGCCCACGGCCGCGCGCGGATCGAGGAGATCCCGCCGGAGAACCTCGAGGCCTGCTTCGCCAACGGCGAGATCGCCGTGATCGCCGGCTTCCAGGGCGTCACGCCGAACCGCCGCATCACCACCCTGGGCCGGGGCGGCTCGGACACCTCGGCCGTGGCGATCGCCGCCGCCGTGAAGGGCGACTGCGACATCTATACGGACGTGGACGGGGTCTACACGACCGATCCGCGGATCGAGAGCAAGGCCAAGCGCCTGGCCAAGATCAGCTACGAAGAGATGCTTGAAATGGCCTCGCTGGGGGCCAAGGTGCTGCAGACCCGCTCGGTCGAGATGGCCATGGCCCATCGCGTCCCGGTGCGGGTGCTGTCGAGTTTCGTCGAACCCGGGGAAGCGCCCGGACAAGGTACGATCGTCTGCGACGAGGAAGAAATCATGGAAAAGCGCATCGTCTCGGGCGTCGCCTACAGCCGCGACGAAGCCAAGATCACCCTGCTGGGCCTGCCCGACCATCCGGGCGTGTCCTCGCAGATCTTCGGACGCCTGGCCGACGCCAACGTCAATGTCGACATGATCGTGCAGTCGCGCGCGCGCACCAACGCCACGGCGAACATGGAATTCACGGTCGGCAAGCGTGACGCCGCCCGCGCGGTCGAGATCGTCCAGGCCGCCAAGACCGAGATCGGCTTCGAGGACGTCGCGGTCAACGAAGACGTCGCCAAGGTCTCGGTGATCGGCGTCGGGATGCGCTCGCACGCCGGCGTCGCCCAGTCGATGTTCGCGGCCCTGGCCGAGAAGAACATCAACATCCAGGTCATCTCGACCTCGGAGATCAAGATCTCGGTCCTGATCGACGCGGCCTATACCGAACTGGCCGTCCGCGCCCTGCACGCGGTGTACGGGCTGGATCAGCTCTGATTGACGACGGAGGGGAGCGCCCCCTCCGTCACGAGGCTTCGCCTCGCGCCACCTCCCCCGTTTCACGGGTGAGGAGGAAGGCGTCTCATCCTCCCCCGCGAAGCGGGGGAGGTGGGTCGGCGCGGATACGCGACGAGACGGAGGGGGCGCTCTCCGCCGGCTTAGATGAAAACGTCGCGTTCGGACGTTATGAAGGGCGCCCGCCCCAGAGAGTCCCCATGCCCGACGTCTTCAAGTTCGATCCCGCCGCCAAGACCGTCACCTTCCACGGCGACGCGGGGCTGGAGCTGCTCTACGACCTGTTGCTGCGCGCCAAGTTCGGCGACGGCTATGAGAAGCCGCTGCTGATCAGCCCGTGGCTGGCGGCCCTGCTGCGGCAGCTGGACCAGGCCCTGCCGGACGACGGCCAGTGGTTTCCGGAAAAGCCCGGCCAGCCGATCTTCGACACCGACGACCTGCTGGCCATGGGCGACGCGGTGATCGAGGAAGGCCACACGGTCGGCTGGTGGGCCATGACCGGCCCCGAGCGCCGCGCCTATCTGCGCAACGTCATCGCCGCGCCGCACCCGCTGACCGATCTCGAGGTCGAGTTCATCGAGAACGACATCGTCGCGGCCCTCGAACAGGCCCGCCGCCTAGTCGCCGACGCTTCGGAGCCGTTGGCGCTGCCCGGTCACGGCTGACCGCGCTATGGTGGCCCCATGGGCCACGACCTGACCGCCCCCGCCGAGCTGTCGTTCCGCCGTTATGGCGAGGACGCGCCGCCGCACGCCCACGCCTTCGACCAGATCGTGCTGCCGCGCCGGGGCGTGCTGGAGATGGAGATCGACGGCCGGGGCGGACGGGTTGATCCGGGACGCGCCGCCGTGGTTCCGCCGGGCGCCCGGCACGCCTTCGCCGCCTCCGGCGAGAACCTGTTCGTGGTCGCCGACATCGGCGGCGCGCTGATGGAGCCGTTCGAACATCTGCGCGAGCGGCCCTTCGCCCTCGTCACCGGCGCGGTGCGCGGCCTGCTGGACTATCTGGCCGGCGAGACGCCCGGCGCGATCGAGGCCGGCGTCGCCCGCCTCTGGATCCCGCTGCTGCTGCGCGGCCTCTCGGCGGCCCCGCCCAAGGTCGACCCGCGCCTGGCCCGCGCCATGGCGATGATCGAGGCGCGTTACGACCAGCCGCTGACTGTCCGCGACCTCGCCGCCGAGGCCGGCATGAGCCAGAGCGGCTTCTTCGCCCGCTTCGCCGAGGCCTACGGGACGACGCCGCATGGCGCGCTGTCGGACACGCGGTTGCGGGCGGCCCAACGGCTGCTGTCGGACACCCGCCTCTCGATCGCCGAGATCGCGGTCCGGACGGGCCACGGCGACCAGAGCGGGCTGACCAAGCGGATGAAGGCGGCGCTGGGGGTCTCGCCGGGGGCTTGGCGGAAGGGGCGCTAGTCGCCAGCGATAATCATGGCGGCGATATAGCCCGCCAAGGCGACCAGGCGAAACTCGGTACGGCGCCAAGTTTGCTCCACCGCGACGCGACGACGGCGCGCCAAATGTCCGGATGCCGTTCGACGAGGATTTGCCGGATGCGCAGCAGAAAGGCCCATTGGGCGAGGCCGACGCCGAATGTGGGAAGGAAAGCGAGTTGGAGGAACATGGAATGATCTAGGCGCGTGGCGCGGTCCGGCCTTGATGGAAGAGCTTCCAGCCAAGGTTGAAGAAGCCGACGCCGCCGAAGATCAGGACAAATCCATTGAGAAGATTGGGTCGCTCGACCGCTTCGTGGATTAGCTGTGCGCCGCCCACCTTCAGGAACCTGCGGGCTAGGCTGGCCGCCACCCAGATCGCCGGGATCGAAGGCAACGCCATCAACATCACGCCGTTCAGCATCAGCGCCCGCGCGCGATCCGCCGAGATAGGGCCGATGATGGGCGCGATTTCCGGGCCTGGGTCATACTCGCTCATGGCGCGAGCATAGGCACAGGTCGCGTCGCGAGTCTTCGCCAAACCTCCGGGAGCTTCCGCCAAGCCAGGCTTCGCGCGAGCTGCTAACTCCGGGCCCATGAACACCTCTCGCAACATCCTCCTTGGCCTGCTGTGCGGCCTCGTCGCCGGCGCGTTCTGGGGCGGGGTGTTCCTGGCGCCCAAGCTGCTCTCCGACTTCACCCCGCTGCAGATGACGGCGGGGCGCTACATCGCCTATGGCCTCGTCTCGGTCCTGCTGCTGGCGCCGTCGTGGAAGACCGTGATGGCCAAGACGACCGTCCGGGACTGGCGCGACCTGGTCGCGCTGAGCCTGCTCGGCAACCTGATCTATTATGTCGGGCTGTCGATCGCGGTGAAGAGCGCGGGCGTGGCCCTGGCGTCGCTGATCATCGGCCTCTTGCCGGTCACCATCACCCTGGTCGGCGCGCGGCCGGGGGAGGGTACGCCCGTGCGGCGGCTGCTGGCGCCTCTGGCCCTGATCGTCGCCGGCGGGGCCTGCATCAATCTCGACGCCTTCGCGGCCGCCGGCCGCTCGGGAACGGGGCGAACCCTGATCGGCCTCGCCGGCGCGCTGTTGGCCCTGTCCATGTGGACCGCCTACGCGGTCTGGAACGCCCGGCGCCTGGCCGCGACGCCTCGGTTCAACAGCCACGAGTGGTCGCTGCTGACCGGCGTCGCCACGGGTCTGCTGTCGCTTGTGCTGGTGATACCGGCCTTCCTGCTGGGCGGAGAGGCCCACGCGCCGGCGGCCTGGGGCGAGTTCTGGGCCGTCGGTTTCGCCGTCGCGATCGGCGCCTCGGTGATCGGCAACGGGCTGTGGAACGCCGCCAGCCGTCTGCTGCCGCTGTCGCTCTCGGGTCAACTGATCGTGTTCGAGACCGTGTTCGCCCTGCTGTACGGCTTCCTGCGCGAGGGCCGCTGGCCGCGCCCCCTGGAGAGCGCGGCCATCGTGCTGATCCTGGCCGGCGTGCTGTGGTCGGCCCGCCGGCATCGGGCGTGAGGTGGCCTTACGCCGCCGCGCCGATCAGCTTGGCGTCATAATGGTCGGCATAGGCGTTCTCGATCGCCGGGATGATGTCGACGATGTGGAAATAGTGGTCCCAGAACGGCGTCTCGCGCAGGCCCTCGACGATCGCGCGATAGGCCGCCTGGTCGGCGGTTTCCCAGACCAGCACGTCCGAGACGCGGGCGTCGTAGAACTCGGCGTCGTAGAAGCGCAGCTTGACCGCCGGCTGGGCCGCCAGCAGCGGATCGATATGGGCGTCGAAGAAGGCGAAGCGGTCTTTCGGCGCCAGGGCCAGCCAGGCGGGCGTGGTCCGCACCAGCATGAAAAGCGTCATGGTTTGAGGTTCGGTGCTCATGGAGCGGTCTCCGGTCGCGGCCGTCATTGACCGCGTCAAAAATGTGAGCTTTTCATCACATATGGCCAACTCGCATCTCGACCGGGGAGGGGAAGATCCCCTGAGTCCCCGCAAACGCCCGCGCCAGAAGCGTTCGGCCGCGACCGTCGAGGTGATCCTGGACGGCGCGGCTCGCATTCTGGAGCGCGAGGGGCTGGAGCGGTTCAACACCAATGTCGTCGCGGCCGTGGCCGGGGTCAGCGTCGGTTCGCTGTACCAGTACTTCCCGGGCAAGGACGCGCTGATGGCCGCCCTGGTGCGCCGTGACGCCGCCCGTTTCGCCGCCGAGGTGGAGGCGGCGGTCGCCGCGCGTCCGGGCGAGGACTGGCGCGAGGCGGTGTCGCGCTTGATCGCGGTCGCCGTCGGACACCAGCTGGACCTGCCGAACCTGGCGCGCATCCTGGACTTCGAGGAGGCGCGCCTGCCGCTGGACGAGGAAACCGAGGCCGCCGAACGGGCGATGCTGGCGGCGATCATCGGGGTCCTGCAGCGCGGCGGAGAGGCTCTGGCGGGCCTGGATCTGGTCGAGGCGGCAGCCGACCTGATCAGCCTCAGTCGGGCCCTGGTCGACGCCGAGGGCCGCAAGAGCGCCCCCGACCGGGAAGGGCTTTCGCGACGTCTGAAGCGGGCCGTGTTCGGTTACCTGACCTGGGAAGCGGACGCCGAAAGCGGGCTCTCGAACCTAAACCCAACCTGAACGAAGGGTCCCGATCAGGTTCAGGCGGCGAGTCCTAGAACAGACATCAACAGCGCCGCGAACGGGCGACGCCTCTRAAATAGGAGCCCCGCCATGAACACCACTGGCAAGATCACCAAGACCATCGTCGCCGTCGCCATCACTGGCGCGCTGGTCGCCCCGGCCACCGCCGCCTTCGCCGGCGAGAAGACCGACCGCGCCATCGTCGGCGCCCTGATCGGCGGCGTCGCCGGCGCGGCCCTGGGCCACGGCAAGGGCGACGCGGTCGCCATCGGCGCCGTGGCCGGCGCCGCCCTGGGCGCCACGACCGCACGCGATCACCGTCGCGACTACGGCTACGACCATCGCTACGCCCCGCGCTACGACAACCGCTACGCCTATGACCGCTATGGCTACGGCCGCTACGGTCACGACGACGGCCGCTACGGCTACGGCCGGGGCTACGACCGTTACGACGCCCGCTACGACTACGGTTATCGCCGCTAAGGCAAGACCCGATACGCTCGAGTCCTGATCCCTCCCCGAGCGTTCAACCTGCGCCGTCTCCGCCCGGAGGCGGCGCTTTTTCGTTCGCTCGCACCTAATCGCCGTTCGGTTGTCGTCAGCGGCTATCGCGCTGGCGAAATCTGCTGTAGCCCCCATCTTGAGCGCGTCGGCGCCAGGCTTGCGACGGTCAGGCCGCTTCGGCGCACGCTCGGACTTTGAAGGCGAGGTCTGTTCATTTTGATTTGGATGGTTTCATCCAGATCGGACAGGCTCTAGAGGCGGACGTGGTCTTGACCCTCGGCGCGCGACGCCGGGCTAGACCTTCGTCCTTTGGGTTAGGGAGCGCGCTTTAGGCTCATGGCGGCATCCGGCATCGCCGTTCGAGGACCTCGCAGCCTGCTGCGGCAGATACGCGAGGCCATGGCTGGCGGCGGTCCGGCCCAGGCCAAGCTGGACATGGTGGTGCGCACCATCGCCGTCTCGATGGTCGCCGAGGTCTGCTCGATCTATCTGCGCCGCGCCTCCGGCGATCTGGAGCTGTTCGCCACCGAGGGTCTGTCGCGCGAGGCCGTCCACGTCACGCGCATGAAGCCGGGCGAGGGCCTGGTCGGCGAGACCATGCGCCTGGGCCGGCCGCTGAACCTGTCCGACGCCGCCAGCCACCCGGCCTTCTCGTACCGCCCGGAAACCGGCGAAGATCCCTACCACGCCTTCCTGGCGGTGCCGCTGCTGCGCGGCGGCCGGGCGATCGGCGTGCTGGTCGTCCAGAACCGCACCGAGCGGATCTATGACGAGGAGGAGGTCGAGGACCTCCAGATCATCGCCATGGTGCTGGCCGAGATGGTCAGCTCCAGCGAGCTCCTGGGCGCCGACGAGCTCAAGGACGTCGAGCTGGCGCCCCACAAGCCCGAGCGGCTGAAGGGGACGCGCTTCGCCGAGGGCCTGGCCTATGGCGTGGCGGTTCTGCACGAACAGCCGGTGGCGCCCGAGACCCTGCTGTCCGACGACGCCCTGGCCGAGGAGGCCCGGCTCAACTACGCCATCGAGGCGCTGCAGACCCAGATCGACGAGATGCTGGAAGGCCAGCATGGCCTGGTCGGCGCCAGCTACGAGGTCTTGGAGACCTACCGCCTGTTCGCCCACGACCGGGGCTGGAACCGCGGCCTGCAGGAAGCCGTGCGGTCGGGCCTGACCGCCGAGGCCGCCGTCGAGCGGGTGCGTTCCGAGCACCGCGCCCGTCTGGGCCAGGCGCGGGATCCCTATCTGCGCGAGCGTCTGCACGATCTTGAAGACCTGAACGACCGCCTGCTGCGCCACCTGTCGGGCGACGTCCACGCCGTGCGGGTGCTGCCCGACGACGCCATCCTGATCGCCCGCAACCTCGGCCCCGCCGACCTGCTGGAATACGACCGGACCAAGCTGAAGGGCATCCTGCTGGAAGAAGGCAGCGCCGCCAGCCACGCCGGCATCGTGGCCCGGGCGCTCGACATTCCTTGCGTCGGCCGCCTGGCCGGTCTGCGCGACCGGGTCAGCGAGGGCGACCCCGTGGTGGTCGACGCCGAAACTCAGGAAGCCTGGCTGCGGCCGCGTCCGGACGTCGTCAAGGCGCTGAAGGTCCGGATGGAGGTCCGCGCCCAGCGCAAGGCCGAGTTCGCCCGCCTGCGCGACACCCCGCCGATCACCAAGGACGGGGCCAAGATCACCCTCCTGATGAACGCCGGCCTGGCGGTCGATCTCGACATCCTGGCCGAGACGGGCGCCGAGGGCATTGGCCTGTTCCGCACCGAGTTCCAGTTCATGGTGGCCGAGGAGTTGCCGCGCCTGGAAGCTCAGACCGCGCTCTACGAAAAGGTGCTGGAGGCCGCCAACGGGATGCCGGTCACCTTCCGCACGCTCGATCTCGGCGGCGACAAGCTGCTGCCGTACATGGAGCTGGAGCGCGAGGACAATCCGGCCCTGGGCTGGCGCGCCGTGCGGATGGGCCTGGACCGTCCGGCCCTGCTGCGGATGCAGATCCGGGCGCTGGTCAAGGCGGCCGCCGGACGGCCGCTGAAGGTGATGTTCCCGCTGGTCGCCAATGTCGACGAGTTCCGCGCCGCCCGAGCTTTCGTCGATCAGGAAGTCGCATGGGCGCTCAAGCGCGGTCGGCCCGCGCCCTCGCGGCTGGACGTCGGGGCGATGATCGAGGCGCCGTCGCTGCTGTGGCATTTGGACGCGCTGCTGCCGATGACCGACTTCGTCTCGGTCGGCACCAACGACCTGATGCAGTACCTGTTCGCCGCCGACCGGGGCAATCCCAAGGTCTCGGACCGTTACGACCCCCTTTCGCCGGCCGCGCTGCGGGCGCTGAAGACCATTCAGCAGGCTTGCGCCGACACCGGCACGCCGGTGTCCGTCTGCGGAGAAATGGCCGGTCGTCCGCTCGAGGCCTTCGCCCTTGTGGCGCTGGGTTTCGAGGGGCTTTCGATGCCGCCGGCCGGCATCGGTCCCGTCAAGCAGATGGTGCTGAGCTGCGATCGGGAGGCGGCTCGACGCAACGTTGAAGCCCTGTTGAAGGGCTCGGGCGGATCCTTGCGCGGAGAGATCGAAACCTTGGCGCGCAAGCTGTACGTGGCGGTGTGACGAAAGGCTTGGCCGTTTACCAAGCGTCACCGTTTAGTGCATTGAATCCCGTTACTTAGTCTGATATCTCGAAAACTTGTTAAGAACACCGTGCGTCACGGGTGGGGGAGTGCGACGCGCTTCGCGCGCGGCGCGAGTTTTCGGGGTCTCTATTTTTCATGCCGCTGGATACGGGCACCGTGGGGCGCTTGCACTTGGTCGCCGACGCCGACGTCGATGATGCGCCGGTCGCGGCCTATCAGCCCTCGCTGAACGAGGGCTCCGATCTTGGCGTGGCCCTGAAGTCGGCCCGCCAGTTCCGGGGGCTGACCACCCAGGACGTCGCCGACGCGACGCGCATCCGTCAGGCCTATATCGAGGCGCTGGAGGACATGCGGCTCGAGGACCTGCCCTCGCGGCCGTTCACCATCGGCTATGTCCGCGCCTATGCCGGCCTGCTGGGCCTGGACGCCGAGGCGGCCGTGGCCCGCTTCAAGCATGACGCGCCGGACGACGGCGCCGAGCTGCGCGCCCCGGTCGGCGTGCGACGCGAGCGCGACCCGCGCCTGGCGCTGATCTTCGCCGGCGGCCTGCTGGTAGTCGGCGCCATCCTGCTGTGGAACGTGGCGCAGCACGCGATCACCAAGGTCGAACCGCCGCCGCAGGTGGCGCCGGCCGCCGCCTCGACCCAGGTCGCGCGCGCCGCGAGCGGCAGTGGCGGGGGCTCGGTGTCTCTGGGCGCGCCGCTGCCGGCCCCGGTCGAGTCGACCACCCCCGAGCCCTACAAGACTCCCGGCCTGGACGACGCGGCCGCCAATGGCGGGTCGGTCGACGCGGCCAAGGCGGCCGCCAAGGCCCGCGAAGAGGCCGAGGCCAAGGCCGGCGAGGCCAGCCAGCAGGCCCGGCTCGGTTCGCCCTTCAAGCCGAAAGGGCAGATGCTGGGCGCGACCCAGGCCGAGGCCTCGGGCGTGGTGCTACAGGCGCGCAAGGCCACCTCTCTGACAGTGCGCGGCCCTGACGGCGCGCCGGTGCTGACCCGCTGGCTGTCGTCGGGCGACGCCTATCGCGCGCCGCGCACGCAGGGCCTGACGGTCGACGTGGTCGAGCCCGAGGCCTTCGACGTCTATTATGGCGGCGTGCTGACCGGCCGGCTGACCGCGAGCCAGACCGCCCTGGCCAAGCTGATCCCGCCGCCGCCTCCGGCTCCGAAGCCGGTCGCCAGCGCGCCGGCCCAGCCCGTGGCCGCCAAGCCCGCGGTTCCAATTCGCATTCAATAGCGCCGATCTCGGCCCAGGCCGGGGAAATCGACGGGCAGGCGGTGGAAGGCCTTCTATCCGCCTTCGACACCCTCTAAATTGACGTCATGGCCGCAGACCACACGCACGTCCGTCCCTGGCGCATGATCACGCGCCGGCAATCGCGCAAGATCCGCGTCGGCAAGGTCGAGGTGGGCGGCGACGCGCCGATCACCGTCCAGTCGATGACCAACACCCTGACCAGCGACGCCAAGGCGACGCTGGAGCAGATCCGTCAGTTGGAAGAGGCCGGCGCCGACATCGTCCGCGTCAGCTGCCCGGACGTCGAGAGCACGGCGGCGTTCAAGACCATCGCCCGCGAGGCCAAGGTCCCGCTCGTGGCCGACATCCACTTCCACTACAAGCGCGGCATCGAGGCCGCCGAGGCGGGCGCGGCCTGCCTGCGGATCAATCCGGGCAATATCGGCAGCCCCGACCGCGTCCGAGACGTGATCCAGGCCGCCCGCGACCACGGCTGCTCGATGCGGATCGGCGTCAACGCCGGCTCGCTCGAACGCGAACTGCTGGAAAAGTACGGCGAGCCGTGCCCCGAGGCGATGGTCGAGAGCGCCCTGAACCACGCCCGCATCCTGCAGGACCACGACTTCCACGAGTTCAAGATCTCGGTGAAGGCGTCCGATCCTTTCCTGACCGTCGCCGCCTATTACCAGCTGGCCGAAGCGATCGACTGCCCGTTGCATCTGGGCGTCACCGAGGCGGGGGCCACGCGCACCGGCACGGTGAAGTCCGCGATCGGGATCGGCTCGATGCTGTGGGCCGGGATCGGCGACACCATCCGCGTGTCGCTGGCCGCCGATCCCGTCGAGGAGATCAAGGTCGGCTTCGACATCCTGAAGTCGCTGGGCCTGCGTCACCGGGGCGTCAACATCATCGCCTGCCCGTCGTGCGCGCGGCAGGGCTTCAACGTCATCAAGACCGTCGAGACGCTGGAAGAGCGCCTGGCCCACATCGCCACGCCGATGTCGCTGTCGATCATCGGCTGCGTGGTCAACGGGCCCGGCGAGGCGCTGATGACCGACATCGGCTTCACCGGCGGCGGGGCCGGGGCGGGCATGGTCTATATGGCCGGCAAGCCCGACCATAAGCAGTCCAACGACGGCATGATCGACCACATCGTCGAGCTGGTCGAAAAGCGCGCCGCCGAGATCCAGGCCGCTCAGGACAAGGCCGACAAGGACGCCGAGGTCGTGGCGGCCGAATAGGGAGCGCGAAATGCGTCGCTGGGTTTCTGGTCTGATGGCGGTGGGTGTTCTGGCGACGGCCTCCGGCGCCCTGGCCGCCGAGCCGCCCAACCCCGCTGGCGAGGCTCAGCTGGCCAAGCTTCTGGAGGGGCGCGTCGCCGGCAAGCCCGTCAGCTGCCTGCGCCTTAGCGACATCCAGGGCAGCGAGATCATCGACGGCACGGCCATCGTCTATCACCTGCCGGGCAACCGCCTTTATGTGAACCGGCCGCGCGGCGGCGCCAGTTCGTTGCGCCAGGACGACGTCCTGGTCACCCGGACCTATGGCGGCGATCTCTGCGAGCCCGACGCCGTCGATCTGTTCGACTCGCTGGCGCACTTCCAGCGCGGCTTCGTCAGCCTGGGTCCGTTCGTCCCCTATTCGAAACCCGCCCGCTGACATTTTCTCTGGCCATCGCCGCCCATGACCGCTAACGCCGGCTGATGATCGGACCACACCCCACCGGCGGCTATATCCTGGAAGAACTGTCCGTCGGCATGACGGCCGAAAAGCAGGTCGTCGTCACCGAAGCGCGGATCGCCCTGTTCGCCGAGGCCTCGGACGACTTCAATCCCGTGCATACGGACGAGGCCTACGCGGCCAAGACCGCCTATCGCGGCCGCATCGCCCACGGCCTGCTGTCGGCCTCGTTCGGCTCGGCGGTGGTCGGCACCATCCTGCCGGGGGCGGGGGCGATCTACCTGTCGCAGACCCTGGCCTTCCACAAGCCGGTCCGCATCGACGACGTGGTCACCGCCCGCGTCACCGTGGCGGCCATCGACCCCGAAAGCGCCCGCGTCACGCTCAGCTGCCAGGGCTTCGTCGGCGAGGACCTGATCATGGACGGCGAGGCCATCGTTCGCGTGCCTCGGCGTCGGCGGCCGAAGGCCTAGTCTGCGGCTCAGCCCGCGATCAGCGCCGCGCGCTCGGCGCTGGTCAGCGGACGCCAGCGGCCTTCGGGCATGTCGCCGAGGTCCAGCGGGCCGATGCGAACCCGGAACAGGTCGACGACCTTCAGCTCCACGAGCTCGCACATCCGGCGGATCTGGCGGTTGCGGCCCTCGCGCAGCACGAACTTGAGGCGTTGGTCGGAGATGACCTCGACCTCGGCCGGGCGCAGTTCGCGGCCGTCCAGTTCAAGGCC